>Ga0075011_10000625_pt1 | contig 18808 bp, 30 predicted proteins | sample TARM_MetaG_T_14_FD_72354 | JGI IMG/M metagenome (GOLD analysis project Ga0075011, IMG submission 72354) | Freshwater microbial communities from Pennsylvania, USA, analyzing microbe dynamics in response to fracking - TARM_MetaG_T_14 | ecosystem: Environmental > Aquatic > Freshwater > River... | reverse complement strand
CCCAGATATTTCCCCGAAGGGTCTTGTATTCACTGGCCACCCGGCATAATCCGGATTTCGGGCACAAAAATACCGCCATAACGGTGGCGGTGCTACCCGCCTGTAAGAGGTTGCTACGCCTCTGCCCAAACTTTAGCCATATGCCAACATGAAAGCAAGCCACTTGGTTTAGGACTTTCATGCCTCGGGCGGCAGAGCATGGCGCATCAGGATCTCGTCGATCACCTGGCGATCGCTGTCGGATAGCCCCAGGTAGGGACGTGCGGGCATGGTCACTTGCTTGACCAGGGCGAAGGCGCCGCCGGGGCGGCCGATGGCCAGCGCACCGCCCCCCTTGGCCTTGATGGTGCCACCCAATTGGTGGATGGCGGCATAGATCTTGTTGGTGCCCTGCTCCAGGAAGTCGCGCCCCGCGCGGTAGTGGATCGAACCCCGCAGGCCGGCACCGCCGCTCTCGGTCAGGATTTGGTCGGTGCGCTTGTTCTCCTTGGTGAACTCGGACAACGGCTCCCAGGGGCGCCCCTCGGGATCGGTCTCGGTGCGAAAGCGCTCCTCCACCGAGCCCTGCAGGTGCTCGCCGATCTCCAGCAGCGCCGGGCGCAGGTTCTCGACGTTGCGCCGCATGCGGCCCAGCATCTCGGCCACCTGCTCGTCGCGGATCTCGTGTCGCATCTCGATACCGGCCATGGTCTCGCTCCAGTCAGTCCAGGTCGTCGGGGGTTTCGCGCAGGCGGCGCTGGATCTCGGCCGTCATCGCCGCGCCCAGCACCTCGGGCAGCTTGTCCCGCTTGCGCCGCACCGTCTCGCGGGTCCGTGCCGCCACGCTGCGACCGGGCGGGTAGTTCCAGCCGGGGTCGACGCCCTCCGGCACGTCTTCCTGGCGTGCCCCGGTCGGATCTTGCCAGGTCTCTCGCTGCACGCTGGGCGCGGTGTCGGGGCCATCCTTGCCCAGGCGCTTCAGGTCGGCCGGCCCCACCGCCACCACCTTGCAGTTGCAGCCCCAGCCGTTGGGCGGGAAATGCTCGTTCCACCAGGGGTCATCGGCGGGCAGCACCATGCCGTCCCAGCTCAGGTGCTCGGGGCGTGGGTCGGCACTGCCGCCGTGCAGGTAGCGCCAGTACGGGCGCACCTTGAGCAGGTCGGGGTCGGTGAGCTGGGCATGACGCCCGGCGGCGTAGGCGGTGCGCAGGTTGGTCTCGTAGATCACCCGCGTACGCCAGCCGCGACCGCCGCGATAGTCCCATCCGGTGCGCTCCACGGTGTCGTCGAAGCGTTCGCGGAAGGTGGCCAGCGTGGTGCCCTGGCTGATCGCTTCGTCGACGGCGTTGCGCAGGTCGTTGAGCAGGTCGGCCTTGGCCGCCCCGGCCACCATGAAGGCGCTGTCGTGTGCCTGCTTCCACACGTCGGTCCAGCGCTCGCTGGGCATGTTGACCTTGTTGCGAAAGAAGGCGATCGCCTCCTCGAACGGCAGATCCTTGTACTCGACCGACATCACTCGCCCTCGCTGACATCAGCCCGACCGGACAGCTCGGCGGCGGCGATGGCCTTCTGCATCACCTGGGCCAGTTGCTCGCTGGGCATCTCCTCGTAGAGGTTGAGCAGGCCGTCGCGGATCTCCTGCATGCTGCCGGCGTTCTCTACCAGGCGACGCACCGGCTCCATGAGCGCCGCCATGGCCGGCTCGGCCTCGCGCTCCAGGCGGTCGGCCATGGCGTCCGATCGGCGCCGCGCGCTGGCGTCGTCGCGCTCGGCGAAGCCCAGGGCCGGGGGCGGTGGCGGCCGGTTGTCGACCTCCCAGCCGTCGCCATAGTGCTCCTGGACGTAGCGCAGGCTGGGTCGGTAGCCCAGGCGCGACACGCGCTCGTCGCGCTCGGCCAGCTTGTTGAGGTCTTCGGGCTGTTCCATCTTGCGCCACACGCGCGGCGGCGCGGCGTTGGGGAAGTTCCATTCGGTCAGCCACTTGGCCACGCTCTGGTTGAAGCTCTCGCACACCACGTCGGCGTCGGACTTGGTGATGTCGTCGCGCACGTCGCCGGCCATGTCCTCGCCGCCCAGCCGGCCCGGCGCGCTCTCGCTGGAGCCGGTATGCCCCAGGATCACCTTGGCGATGGCGCGGTCCATGCGGTCGTACAGGCTGGTGTAGTCGGCGGTACCGCTGCGCGCGGCCTCGATCAGCTCGATCTGCATGCCCTCGGGCACGGCCACGCCGGAATCGCTATGGATCGCCTGCAGGGCCTGCAGCAGCTTGGTCTTCTCGGGCTCGCTGGCCGACTTCGGGAAGGTGCCCTTGGCGGTGGGCTGGCCGAATTTGTCCAGGAACACCAGCCACAGCCTCAATCCGTTGCGCTTAAAGAACACCGGCCAGTACAGCCAATGCCCCAGGCCCTGGCCATACGGCTCGTCATCGTGATCGGCGCCGGTCGAGAAGTGCCAGAACTTGCGATCGGGCAGCAGCTCGCCATCGGGATTGCTGAACGTCAGCATGCGCAGCCGGCCAGCGCCGTCGAAGCGGAAGCGGCGGCGGTTGCGCACCTTGATGGCCTCCAGCGTGACGCGCTGGCCATCGCGGCCCCACATGCATTCGGCCACGGCGTAGCCGTAGAACACGCCGTACAGCATGCCCTTGGTGGCCCGGTCGAAGCGGATGCGCTGCAGCTGCTCGCGCAGGAAGTCCGCGGCCGCCTTGTCCTGACGACGCGGGCCGCCGGGCTCGACCTCCCACTCGGCGGACACCACCGCCAACTGACGTTGCCCCCAGGTGGCCTGCACCTGGTCGTCGCGCAGCAGCTCCTCGTAGAGGCGCAGATCGCCGCCGCCGCGCGTTGTCAGCACCGTGTCGCTGGGCTGCAGCAGCTGCAGCGGCGAGACGTAGCCACGCGTGATGTCGCGGCCATCCAGCGTGGTGGCCACCTCATTCTTGATTGGCCGTTCGGTCGCCATCAAAAGCCCCCTATGTCAGTGGTGCCACCTACGGCACCCCAGCCCACGCCATCCTTTACGCGGCCACCCTCGTAGCCGGTGCGCTGGATGCCGGTGCTGCGAAAATCGATCTGGACGTTGTCCATTTGGCTGGCGTAGTAGGCCAATACCAGGGCAATCGCCGCGTCGCCGTGGCGGGTCTTGTTGTCGCCGGTCTTGGTGTCGGGCAACTTGGGAACGCCCTTGATCACCTGTAGCGCGCGCAGGTCGTCGAGCACGTCACTGTCGCGCGGGATCGCGAGCATGTCGTCTTCAAAGGCCGCCTTGAACGGCGGCATGTTCTCGAGATACCAGCCCTGAGAGAGCATGACCGCCTCGACGTGGCTGCCATAGCGGTCAACGGCCTGTTCGGACAGGTACTGGCCGTTACCGCGTCCGTCGAGGGCGCCGGCCCGCATGCGCGGAAGCCGATCGACGATGTAGAACAGGATCTGCTCCTGTTGCTTGAACGGCACGTTGCGCAACTCGACCAGAAACGGCACCACGCGCTGGAGCTGCTGGGTAATGGCCATGGGGGCGATCACCGTCAGGTCGCCGCTACGCCCGAAGTCCTCGCCAAAACAGTGCTGCAGGGTGGGATCGAGCTGTTCGAGCAGGGGCAAAAGTTCGCGTCGGCACCAATCGTTGACCTCTGCCGCACGCAGGTGCTCCGGCCAGGCGTTGAACTCCGCGCTGCCCTCGAAGCGGATCACTGGGGCCTCGACCATGCGCGCCTCGATCATGGCACGAGACAGGTAGGCACCACCGCCGGACTTGGGTACGCAGTAATACTCCTCGAGTGCATCCTCGCGGGTGGCGGTATCCGCCAGCAGGTTGGCCTTCCATTGTTCCTCGGCGGCCTCGCTCCAGGGCTTGCCGCGTATCTGACAGATGCGCTGATACAGCCCTTGCTCGCAGGCATCGTCGAGGGTGAGACGATGCAGGCTGTAGCGCTTCTTGCCGGCGCGGCTGTCCTGGATCAGCTCGTTGAACAGGTTTTCCACCCCATTGTGGGTGCTGATCAGACGCACCTTGGAGCCCCACATGGTCAGGGCGAGCGCGGCCTTGAGCACCTCGGCAAGCTGATCGTGGTGGGCCGCCTCGTCGATGGTCACGTTGCCCTGACGGCCACGGAGGTTGGAGGGGCGCGAGCTGAGCGCCTGGATCTTGAAGCCGCTGGAGAAGTGGATGGTGAAGGTGAGGATGTCTTTGTCCTCATCGTGCAACACCTCCTCCTGGATGGCAGAGGCGGCCTTGTCGAACGCCTTGGCCCACATGGCGCAGGCGTCGATGAACTCGATCGCCATCTCCTTGTTGGAGCCCACATAGAAGTGGTTGCCCCCACCGGCGGCGCGCGCGGCGCTGGCGGTCAAGACGGCGTCGGCCGCTTCGCCCCAGGTGAGGCCGGTGCGGCGGCTCTTCTCGGCGATCTTGAGATCGGACTCGTCGGCGATCCACGCCTTCTGGTACGGCAGCAGGACGGATTCAGGCAGCGGCGCACTCATTAGGCAATCCCCAGGATGTCGCGCTTGATGCTGTCAATGGCCTCGCGGCTCATGCCTTGGCCGGCCAGGCTCTGCTCGGCGGCATCCGCCGCTTGCTGCGCCACTTCCTGACGCAACTCCCTCGCCCATTTCTTCTGCCCCAGGGAGACGCGCCCAATGTCAGCCAATGCTCGCGTCACGCTGGACAAGTGCTTGGCGGCGGTCTCTGGCTCATGCTCTGCCTTACGCATGGCAATCGAAATGCGCAGTAGCTGGTCCTGGACAATGCGCGCCGTGGCATCGATCAGCGAGCCGTCCTCGTCCTTATCCTCCGACGCCATGGCGCGTGCCAGTTCAGTCGTCTTGCGGACGTCGCCCATGGCCTCGTCGAACTCTTCCTGCAGATCCTGGCCGTAGCGCTGCACGCTTGAGCGCGACACCTTGAAGCCATGCTCGGCCAACCAATCCGCCAGCCCTGCATAGCCCTGGAATCCGGTCGACACCAGGCGCTCGTTCAACTCGTCGCGCAGTTCGGGCGGCAAGTCGTAGACCTTGGATCGCTTGGCCATCTCAGACCCCCGGGCGCGGACGCGCCACACCGGGCACCTGGGCGGTACCGCTGGCCACATCGCCCCCGCGCGCGGTGAGCGTGACGATCCAGCCGGCACGCGGCTGCTGGGTAATCACCAGCCCCTGCTCCTCGAGCCAGGCCAGATCCCCATGCAAGCGATCGCGGCTCACGATGTGGGCGTAGGCGCCCTTGAGCTCGTCGCCCAGCGAGTATTCGTTGGTGGTGTATTCGGCACGCCGCGCGAGAATGCGCAGGATGCCCAGGCGGCGGCCCTCGGTCTCGAAGTCCTGGTAGTTGGTGCTCATCGGTTGTTCCCCTTCTGGGCGAGCAAGTATTCATGCAGGCGGTTCAGCAGTGCCGTGGTGCTCTGCATCTGCGCATTGATCTGCGCCATGCCGCGGTTCATCTCGGACAGCTCGGTGCGCAACACTTCGATCTCGGAGTAACCGGGGCGGTTTTCCAGCGTCTGATCAATCCGGCTGACGTGTCGATCGACGTCATCGAGCCGGTTATGCACCTCGAGTAACGCGGTGCTGGTCGCGCGGGTGCGATTGGTCCACCAGACGTAGATCGCCACGCCGATCATGAAAATGGTCGTGAGCACGTCGAAGAGAAAACGCGCCGCCGTCCAGTCGATTTGTTCCATCATCCCCTCGCGTACCGTGTTGCATGTTTGTCGTAGGCCGTCTGGCACGGAACGCAGCGCCGCGCCGTGGGCCAGGCTGCCAGTCGGGCCGGCGGGATCTGTTCTGCGCAGTCCTCGCACAACCCATCTGGCGATGGCGTCTCGCTGGCCATCTGCGATCGATGTTGCTCCAGGGCGGTGTCGCGTTCGCGTTCAGTCAGCGCCGCCGCCGTCTCGTACTGCTGCTCTGTCCACACAGTTCTGGCTCCATTGGCGCGCCCTGGTGACTCGCGTCCAGCCGGCCGCGCCCCATTCATGCAGCGCCGTGACGTAGGCCGCCACCTCGCGCTGCGCATAATCGCCGCCGGGCTTGGCCGGGGGCTCCTTGGTCTCGCTCATGCCCGCCGGCAGTGCGCACAGCACCAGGGCGGGCAAGGGATCGGGCAGCGGGGCCGGCTGCGGCGTGGCGGCACACGCCCCCAGCAGCAGCATCAGGGCCAGCGGCCAGACCCTCACGGCAACGCCTCCAGGGCATCGCGCAGCACCGGGGCCACCGGGCCGTCGTCGGCTTCGGGCGCCTGCCGGATGCGCGCCTGCAGCTTCCGGTACCGGGCGCCGCGATCGGCCAGCTCGGCCTGCAGTTCGCGCACAGCACGCTCGGCATGGGCCTGCTCGGCGATGGCAACGACCAGGTCGTCGCGGTAGCGGTTGGCGCGCTCCTGCCAGGCGTCGCGCCCACGGCGAAGCGACTCGGCCTCGAACTGCGCCTCGGTCACGGCCAGCTCCAGCCGGGCGGTCTCGGCCTGGTGCCACAGCCAGCCACCGACCATCACCCCCAACCCCAGGGCGAGCAGCCACACGCGACCCGGCACCAGCCGGAACAGCTTCATGAACATGGCGCTTGCCCCTGCCAGCCGGCGCGCTGATAGCGGGGTGTCAGCTCCAGCAGGATGCGGCGCACGTAGTGGCGGTTCTCACGCTCGGCCCAGCCGGCGCGGTTTGTGTAGCGCTCGACACTGCCAAACCACACAGCGGGGTCATCACCGGCGTTGCGCGCGAGTCGCTGGTCGCGCTGCACCCAGCCCAGCCCGCCGTTGTAGGCGCTCATGGCAAAGGCCCAGCGCTGACAGTCGTCAGCAGCGCTCGACAGGCGGTGCCAGTGCCACTTGTTGTAGCGCGCCTGGGCGCGCATGGCCCATGTGGGGGAATACGGGGCGGCTCGCCCCAGGTCGGGGTATATCTCGGCCATCCACCGGCTGGTACCCGGCATGAACTGCGACAGCCCTTCAGCCCCCACCGGGCTCCTGGCATCGCTGCGCCAGGCGCTCTCCTGGTGGATCTGACCGGCATGCAGCGCCACCGGCGCCGGCAGCCCCCATTCCTGCTGTACGATGCGGGTCAGCTCGCGCTGGTACTGGGCGGCGTTGGTCGGGATGCCCTGGGCGTTGGCCACGCAGCTCACCAGCAGCCCGGCGGACAGTAGCCACATGAGCAGCAGCAGCTTGCCGGTACGTGTCTTGAGCGAGGCCAGCAACAGGTAGAAGCCACCTGCGATCAGCAGGTGACCGAACACCAAGGCCTCGAAACAATCGCGGATGTCGCGGCGCGTGCGGGGTTTCATGACCGCTCCTCCCCAAGCGCCACCTTGGCGCGCTCCACGACATCCTCCAGGCGCAGGTACAGGCAGGCCAGCTCCATGCCGGCATCGGGCTTGCCGTCGAGCGCGTGGATCTGGGCGACCAGGCGGTCGCCCTCCTCGAGCAGCTGGCGGGCGGTATCGGCGGCCACGTTACACCCCCAGGCCCAGCGCCAGGATCGCGGCGGCGATGACACCCACGCGACGCAAGGCGGCCAGGCTGGCCTGGTGGCGCATGTGGCGGGCGCCGTTGTTGAGGTCGCGCGATGCGAGCCGGTTGGCCATGTGGAATAGGTCGCCGGGGCGGGCGTAGTGGAAGATGGTGCGGTCGATCCAGTAGCCCAGGTAGGCCCCCAGACACAGCTTGGACAGCGACCACACCAGCACGCCGATTTGATAGGGGGCGAGCCAGGCCACCACGGCGGTGGCGATCAGGGCCAGCAGCAACCAGGGAAAGGCGCGGAACTTGTCATACAGGGTTTCAAACATCGTACCGTCTCCGGTCGGGACCATAAGGCGAAACGCAACGCGGCGAATGAGCCTTGACGGTATCCCCAGGAGAGGGAGCGAGTTAGTTGAAGGGCTTCAGCGGAAGGGGTCTGGCGGGGTGGATAGAGCCTAGCGCGGCAGGCGACCGGCGGCAATAGCCGCGTGTCGGTCGCCTACAGCAGGGAGAACTGGTCGGACGGCGTTTCGTCTTCGCGCGAGAGGATGGTGAACACCTGGCGCTCGGTCAGGCGATAGCGCAGGGCCAGCTCGGCGGGGCGTGCGCCCTGGGCGCGCTCGTGGCGGATGCAGCGGTTGCGCACGCGGCGCAGCAGATCCGCGCAGCGCGGCACCACCAGCTCCTCCATGGCGTAGGCCTCGGAGAGCCGGGCAGCGGCATCGCGGCCCAGCCACTCGACCAGGCGGTGATCGTCGCCCAGGCGCTCCGGCACGTAGATGCGCACGCCGCCGGCGTGCTCCACCAGGGCCAGGGTGGCCGACAGGCCGATCGCCTCGGCGACCTCAGCCAGCGACTCGGGCAGCTCCTCGATCTCGCGCACGTCAAGCATTGCGGTCTCCTCGTGTCGACTGGATGCCCAGCTCGGCCATCATCTCTTGCAGCCGGGCGCGGTTCTCCTCGCGCTTGGCCTGGCTCATCGGCGGCTTGGGCAGGCGCCGCTGCTGCGGCCGTTCGGGCAGCAGCTCCAGCATCTGGCGCGGGGCCGGCCAGCGATCGGCCCGCGCGGCCAGGCGGTTGAAGGCGGCCCGGATGCGCTGGGTGTCGCGCTCCTGGTCCCAGCCGATCGGTGCCGCCCAGAGCACTTCGATCCAGGTCTGCTGGGTGTACTCGGCCTCCTCCTCCCAGGGCGCGCTGGGCAGGCGCAGCACCAGCAGCCGTGCCAGGCCGTTGAAGATCTCGTCGCGGAACCACTGCGCCGGCTGGGTCATGACTGGCGCCCCCGGTCCATCGCCTGCAGCGCAGCCATGACGCCCTTGGGCGCCTTGCGCGGGGCCTCACTCTCCGGCAGCGCCACGGCCTGGCCGGCAGCAGCTCGGGCGCCCAGCGACTCGACCACGCGCTTGAGGTAGTTGTGATTGCGCAGCGGGCGCGTGTCCTCGCCGGTGTCGCGCTTGGCGCGGATCGCCTCGACGGTGTCGGACAGCGCAGCGCCCACCAGGCTAGTGTCGGTGGCCAGGGCCAACGCCTCGCGGGCGACGCGCAACTGGCGCTCGTAGGCCATCGCCCTGGTCTTGCCGCGAAACAGGCCCACATAGGCGACCAGGGGGCGCGACACGTCACGCGGCAGGTCGGCCAGGATCGCCATGAACTCGCGCAGCGACTCGTCCTCGGTGACGTGCTCCAGGGCAAAGGTGGCGTGGCAGCAGGGGCAGCGAATATCCATCGTTTCTCCGGCGTTTACAGGGTGGTTAATCGGTGTGCCTGGGCGGCTCGGGCAACGCCTCGGCCAGCGCCTTGAGCACCGGCAGGTTGCGCTCCCATTTCGGCGGCACGCGGTAGCGCTTGGCGATGCTCTCGCGGGTTTCACCCATGGCCACCAGGCAGCGGTCGATGTACTCCAGGTAGCCACGCTTCTCCTGCTCGATGTGCAGCGCGGCGATCACCCCCTTGAACTGCTTTTCGGTGCGCAGCCAGTCGAGGCGCTCGATGCCGGTCTGCCGCTTGGCGATGGCTTCGGCATACGCCCAGGCCAGCCCCATGTCGGCCAGTTGGGCCTCGATCTTTGCCAGCGCCTCATGCTTGTTGAAGGTGTTGGGTTTGCGGCCCGCGCGCTTCGGGGCCTTGGGCACCCAGCCCAGGCGCTTGAACTCGTTCAACACCAGGGTCACGCCCCGATCGTCGAGTTGCTTGGAGCTGCTCACGCCGGCGGCGCGGGCCAGCAGCGCGCGGTACGCCTCGTCATCCAGGCCGAGCTGCTGCTTGGCGATGTGGATCTGGGCGAGTTTGCCTTTACTGATCATCGGCGCGGCCCTCCGGCACCCATGAAGAACGCGACGACCAGCACGGTGCCGATGGCGCTGATGGCCAGGTACCAGAGCAGCCAGATCATGACGCCACCTCGTCGGCCTGGATCTCCAGGTCGGGGAAGTGTTTGCGCAGGTGGCTGATCAGCGAGCGCGGGCTATTCCAGTAGGGGCTTACCGCCACGGTGCGCAGCGCGGTCATACGGTCGGCTTCTTTCTTGCCGAACGCCTTTCGCAGCGACTTGTATTGCTTGAGCGGCCAGGCGCGAGAACGCAGGGGCCGCCAAAAGCGCCCCTCGGAGTGGACCGGCTGCCCTTGGTCGTCAACCTTCCACCACTCACCCTTGATCCAGCCATCGACGCCGACCTGGATCACCAGCTTTTCGCCGTCGAGCCGCTTCTGGAGCGTCACCTCGTGGCCGTCGGCCAGGATCGTCGCGCATCCGAACACGCCCTTGAGTTGCTCCTCGAGCTGCTGCCACTTGTTCATGACACCACCTCACCGATCGCTGCCTGGCGCGAGCCAGTCACGCCCTGGTGGAAGCTGACCTTGCGGCCATCTTCGCGCCCCTGGTAGAGGGCGTTGGCATCATGGCTGCGCATGCCCTTGGTGTTGTCGCGCGGTTGGCGCCTCTCCAGCGGGGTCTGCCAACGCTGAGCCTTGTAGGCGTCAAGCGCCTTATCCTCTGCCTCGCTACGCTGGTGCCGACTTACCTGGCGACTGACAGCATCGACCCATGCCTGGGCATAGAGATCGCCACGCCTCACTTTGGTCGCACGCTTCAGCCGCTTGTTCAGCGTTGCCAGGAAGGCGTTGCGGTCACGGTTTAGCTGGCGACCCAGCACCTCGTGGGCATACCCGGCCACCTCGGCGGCGCCATTGAGGCCGTAGAATTCGACGGCACCCACCCAGCGTTCGCCACGCGGCGTGGCGGAATAGACCAGCTCGGCACCGAACGCCTGGGCGCACATATTGGCGAGCCTGACGATGTGGGTCGGTGGCGTCTTGCCTGCACCGGCGCGGGCCTTGCGGCTCTCCACGTCGCTGATAGCCAGCACCTCGCTGGTGACACCATGACGCTCCATAAGCTTCTGAGCCTGGCGCATCGCTGCGGCAGCCTCGTGGGCGTTGCTGGACTTTGCCAACGCCAGGCATTTCTTGATCTTGTCGAGGATCTTGCGGTCCATGATTCGCTCCTGGTTGGCTGCTCATCAGGTCCGGCGCACCACCGCCGGACGACGCCCACCCGAAGGCGGGCGTTTCGCGTTAGAGAGGGATCACCTTGAAGCGATAGAGCACACCCTTTTCGCTGTCGTCGGGTTGGGGCTCCAGCCGCTCCAGGCGATGCTTGTTCTCGCCGGCGAGCTTGTCGGCACAGCGGCGGGCGGCTTCCATCGGGCTCCAGCTGCAGGTGGCGCGCTGGCCGCCACCGCTGGCGGCATAGCCGTCGCCGCTAGCGCGGCGGATGCGGATCTCGGTAGCGTTCATCTCAGGCCACCTCCATCTGTTCGAACGCCCAACGCCACGCCGAGTGCTTCCATCCCTTGCGCGGAGGGTTGGCCTTGAGCCAACGTTTGGCCTCGGCAGCGGTGATGCCGCGCTCCTGGAGCCGGTAGTAGTAGTCGCACTTGCTGGGCATCTCACACCCCCGCGATGTCGAGGCTGATAGGCCGGTAGTGGCCGTTGTCGTCGCGCTCGTAGATGCGCACGTAGCTCTTGCTGCCGGTCACCTGGACGGCATCGCTGATGGCATCCATCGCCTTGAGCCAGCGCTTGTCCTGAATGTTGAGGCGACGCAGGCCGAGCACCTGGCCGGTGCGGATGTTGCCGGCGGCGTCCACCCGGAAGGCATCCTGGACGATGGTGGCCACCTCCGGCCGGGCGTCAGCGGTCCACTCGCGCAGGCACTCGTCGATCAAGCCCTTCGCCGCCTGCAACCTCTCGTCGAAGGTGATGTGCTCCTGGATGGCGCGCACCACCTTGTAGCGTCCATCGAAGCTGACGAGCTGGACGTTGCCCTTCTTGCCACCGATCTGGACGTCGTACTCCTGGGCGGAGGTCTCGACGAACGCTTCGATCTCGCTGAAGGTGTCGGCCTTGAAGTCGCGCAGCTGGTCGCGCAGCTCGGTGGCGCGGTCGACGATGGCGAGCACCAGCTCGTCGCGCACCTGGTCGATCTCCTTGATCTGGTCCTCGGGGACCAGGCGGCCCTTGGCGTCCTGGCGGAAGCCGGCGGGGATCTGCTGGGGGGCGTTCATTGGGCAACTCCGTATCGCTGGTCGAGTGTGATGTCGCGGCGAACCTGCTCGATGGCATCGAGGTAGCGCTGCGTGTGGGGCCCGTGCAGGCAGACGAAGGCGGCACGGGGCTGGAACTGGTGGCTGCTGACGATGGCGACGGCGATCTGCTCGCGGCGCTCGGCACCCAGGTCGCGCAGCATCTGGCTGACGCTGGCCTCGCCGATCTCGGCGGCGTCGATCAGGCGCAGGGCGGGGTTTACGGTTTCCATCAGGCACCTCGCTTGGTGAAGTCGGCGCCGCCGCGACGCGGGTGGCGGTGATGGTGCAGCGGCTCGACGAAAGTGCCGTTGCGCTGGGGCAGGTGAGCGACGGCGGCCTCTGCCTGCTCGGCCTCGGCGCGCCACTGGGCGACCAGCTCGCGCCAGTCTTGCCAGCCCTCGGGGAGCGGTTCGGCCTGGCGGGGCTTGGTAGCGAGGCCGGTATCTTGCTGAGCCCACAGCCGCAGGATCGCGGCCTGCTGGGCGGGCAGCGGCGGTTCGTCGCGCTGGGCGAGCTCCTCGCCACGCTCGGGATCGGTCAGGAACTGGTCGAAGCTCATGCCGTGCTGGCTGAGGCGCAGGCGGTCGTAGCGATCGTGCATCTCGCAGCGCTTGGGATTGGCGAAGTAGGCCAGCAGGTTGTAGCCCAGCCGCTTCAACCCCAGCAGCACGAACCGATCGGCGTAGTGGTCGACTTGTGGATTGTTGTAGGTACGCATCACACCTTCTCCTGTCGGGCCAGGAAGGCCCGCTTCTCTGCTGAGGTAGCCGGGCGATCGAGCAGCTCGATGCCGACCAGGTCTAGGTTGTCGGGGCTCATGCCGGTGGCCTTGGCGTAATCCGCGGCTGCCAGCTGGTGCGCCTGCCGGGCGTTGATCGCCGCCAGTTCCAGCACGGCGCCACCCACGTGGCCCATGCCGGCCGGCACGATCTCCAGGCGATAGGCCAGCAGGTCTTCCACGCGGCAGGTGATGGGCGTCTCACCGTCGAACAGGTCCGGGTGGTGAGGGCCGGGGATTACGACGTCGTTCACGCTTCACCTCCCTGCAGGTCGCGCCAGGCCTGCACCAGGTGCTCACGCTGCATGACGCCGCCGTCGCCGGCAGCGAACATGCAGGCCAGGCGCAACGCCTTGGTCAGGCCGCGCAACCCACCGGGTTTCGAGCCGATCTCCTTGGCGGCATCCAGCACACGGGCGTCGCTGATGCCCCAGGCGGCGACCAGGGCGGCGATATCCTTGACGGTCGTCTTCAGGCTGCCGGCCCATTTGCCCTGGCGACTGTGCAGCTGGGCGGTTTCCTCGCTGCGGCTGCCGCCGGTGATGCGCACCTGCACCTTCTCGCTGCCCATGTAGGCCAGCCCGACGCCGGCCGCCTCCTGCAGGGTGCGCAGCTCCTCCAGGGCCTTGAGACTCAGGTGCTGTGCCTCGTCGATGATCAGCAGCCCCTGGGTGCCACGAATACGGCGGGCAACGGCGCGCTTCATCTTGGCGGCGCCATAGAGCGTGTCGCGCAGGCCCACGGCGTCGCACACCTCCTCCAGGGCGGCCGCCACCGTGGCCGTTGCGGGCGACATGGTGGCAATCCATACGTTGGGCGAGCTGCGCTGATACTCCTGGGCGGTGCATGTCTTGCCGACACCGGGCTGGCCGTAGATCACTGCGCTGTCGCTGAACATCTGGGCATACGCCAGGGCGGCATGAATGCGCTTGCTGCTGGGCGTCTCGGTGTATCCCGGCACGTCGGGGATCTCGCTCAGGCTGCGGCGCTTCGCTTTCTGGCTCTCCAGCCACTGCGACAGCAGGGTGGCGATCTCCTCGCGTCCCTTGGCGCTGGGGTAAGTGCCGCTGAAGAATTGGGAAAGCGCAGTCGGGGACTTGCCGATCTGCTGGGCGAGCCGCGTCTGCGACAGTCCGGTCTCCTCCATTTCCTGGCGAATGGTGGCAATCAGCGCCTCGTCGTTCTTGCCGTTTCCGCGCATGGTGATGATCTTGTCGTTGCTCATTGCTATACTCCTGGTGCTTTGGTTTGCAGCCTCTGGCTGCGGCTTGTCAGGCGGGGCGCTCACCCCGCCTGATACTTTTAAAGGCGGTCCCGGCGCTTAATGCGGCTCAGCATTTCCACCGTTTCAGCGAAGCGATAGCGCTCCTCCGGGCTCACCTCCTCTTGCTCGTCTTCCTGTTCCTGAATGTCCGATCCCACTACCTTGCGCACCGGCTGGAATACGCCGTGCGTTACCCTCTGCTCGCTCGGTGTGGGCGGCTCCGTGCTGTCATCAGCCTCCTCGAGCAGCTGCCCCAGGCGAGCGGTATCCATGCGGCGCTGCGCTTCCAACTGCTCTTTGGTGGCTCGCTTGTAGGCGGACTTGTTGCGCGCGTGGTCGCGGGCAGCCTGGGTATCGTTGAACCCGGTGGCCTGCAGGCAGGGGGCAAAGCAGATTTCGCGACCGTCCAGGGTCTCCACATGCACGCCGGCATGCAGGTTGTCCGGGTCGAAGCCGATCATTACGCGACGGCGATCGGCCGGCAGGCCGGCCAGGCGCGACAGCGGCTCGCTCCAGTAGCGGTTGCCCAGCACATGAATGGCGCCGGTCGTCTTGTCGGCGGTGGCGCGCTCCAGGGTCAGCAGCCACTTGCGCAGCTGGCCGCGCGTCGGCTTGGGGATGCGGTGAGCGTTGGCTTGGTAGCTTTCCTCAAAGACCTCGTCGAAGCTGCGCCCGGCGCAGATCAACGCCCGGCGACCGACGCGTGCGTTGTGCTCCCTGATGCCGCGCTCGACGATGGTCAGGAATCTCTCCAGCGGCACCGCCTTGCTGCCGTAGTTCTCGGGCTTGTTCATCGGGGTGTTGCCGGTGTAGGCCCCGGCGAAGTCAGGGTGCTTGGCGATGTCGTCGCACATGTCCCTAAACGCCCGTTCAATGGGCTTTGATTGGCCGTGGTACGGCGTCGCCCAGTGAATGCCGTCGCTACCCACCAGCTGGGTGAACAGGCCGACCGGGTCGTCGGCGGTGACCTTGTAGCGGTAGCGGTTGGCCACGCCGCCGGTCAGCATCTTGCTGGCGATGCCGCGCCCGTTGTCGACGTAGATGTGCTTCGGAATGCCGTACTCGCGCAGGAGGTCTGAAAAGCTCAGGCGGTAGCTGTCGCTGCTTTCGGTCTGGCTGACCCGCCAGCTCAGGATCTTGCCGCTGTAGAGGTCCTGCCACACGGTGAGCATGGCTCTGGTCTTGGGGTTGTCGGGGAAGCTCACGAACACGTCGAACTTGTGGCCGTCGGCATTCACCGCCTCCAGGGCGTGGAATACGCTGCGGTCGCGCTGCTGTGCCGGGTAGCGGCGCATCGCCGCCTCGGTGCCTTCCCGTGCCAGACAAATCGCCACCTCGCCCAGTTCTTCGCGCAGCCGGCGCAGCAACGCCTTGACCGAAGGGATCGTCCAGGCGTTGGCCTTGGCCAGCTGCTGCAGGCGGCGGTAGCAGGCATTAGCGCTGGGCGACTCAAGGCGCAGGTAATCGGCCTTGAACGCGTCCCACGCCTCGGGGCTGCAGGGTGCCTTTTCGGTGCGGCCGGTGTAGCGCGGGATCAGTGCGGCGGGCCAGTCGTGGCGGGCGAAGTGCCGCGCGCCTACCTGACCATTGATGCCGTAGTACCAGTTCTTCAGCGAGCCGGCGGTGGCGTCGTCATGCTGCTCGGCGATCGCCTGGGCAGCGGTGCGGAACGGCTGGCCGCCGTTGACCAGCACCATCACCTTGTCGAGTAGCTCGGTGCGGCGTTCGCCTTCCTTCTGCAGGCTGGCCGGGCGCGTAACCGCCCAAGCCCACAGCGCCTCGGGATCATACTCGCCGGTCGCAGCGGCCTCGCCCTTCGCGGGACGCGGGGCTGCGGGGGCCGGCTCGGCATGCTTGAGCAGCGCGGCCTGGGTCGCGATCGGCAGGCTGCTAAAGGCGTACTCGCGCCCGCCACCCTTGCCGCTGCGCGTGCGGCACGCCCAGCCATCGCGCTTGGCGCGCCGCACCACGGCGCTGTGCGTGCCAGGCATCCCCGGCAGGCCGGCCAGCGCCTTGGCCGAGAACCACTGCTCCTCGCGCGCGCTCATGGCCGGCGCCCCCTGGTAGCATGGGTTCTCATCAACAAGGAAAAATCGGAGCAGAGCCGTGGAGAGATACGCCGAACAAGCCGCAGCACTGGCAGAGGAGCTAGCCGAATCACTGACCGAAGACGAGATTCAATTCTTGCGCGAAGTGTTTTCGCGGTCCTCGCTCCAGAGCTGGCGCGACTGGCAGGAAGAAGCTGGCGACGACGTAAGAGCCTTTGTTCGCGCAACGCCCGCTGCACGTCGGAAGGCTGTGCGCTGGCGAAGAAATTTCCCGGCACTGACCCATGCGGCATACCTTCACTGCGTGCGGGCTCATGCGATGATGCTGGCGGTGTCGCAGCACGATCTGACGCCGGGCGGCTCATATCGGGATGCGGCTGCTCGGGCTGGCGCTGCGTTCCAAACGGCGATGGATGCGGAGTGCGACTTTCCTGAGTGGCCATGGGATGGCGAGTCGCCGATCCCCTGCGAGTAGATGCGCTCATCCTTCACCTCCTTCAAACAGCGCCAGCTCCGGCGCCTCGCTCTTGATCACGTTCTCCCGGTGCCCGGCCAGCTGCCGCATCGCCAGGGTGACGCCCTGCAGCACCTCCTCCGCCTCCGTGCCGCCGCGGTAGAACCGGGTCAGCAACGACACCGCCTCGTTCAGCTGGTTTTGCAGGTCGAGCAGCGCATCCTGGTCGGCGTCCGCGCCGCGCGGGATGTCGATCACCAGCTTCTGGGCGCTGGTGGCGATGTACTGCGTCACGAAGGTGGCGTCGCACGCGAACTCGAAGGGGCGGATGCGCTTGCTCGGAATCGAGCCCTCCTTCATCCAGCCGTAGATCGTCCACTCCGTGGTGCCGATCAGGTCGGCCACCCTTGGCACGCTGCGGTTGTGCTTGTGCAGCGCGTAGTCCAGGCACAGCCGGATCGCGTGCTGCATGGTCTGCGGCTGCGCCGGTCTCCAGCGTTTGCGTGTCATTGGGGTCCCCCTGCTTGCCGGTGGCTGCAAACGTTGTCGCGCTCGGTAGTGCGCAGGCTCGGTAACGAGCCGTTACGCTTTGAGAGAAACGGCAACGGAGCAAACCTCATGCAGCCTTCCTCTCCACCCCTCGCTGCCCTTTGCGGGCACCGGTGGTATCCTTTCCCTGGTAACGGCTTGGCCAGATCTCGGCAGGGTCGATGCCGATCGCCGCCGCGATGATCCGCTCACCCTTGGGCCAACGCCGGGCCAGGGCTGTGGTCAGCGTGGTGGGCGAGGCGTAGCCGTGATGCGTCGCCAAGCGGCGCAGGCTCCAGCCGGCCTTACGGAGTTCCGCAACGATGTCCGCGCGGTGCCAGTCTTGGGGGTCGGCTTTTTTGGGGCTTCTTCGTTTGGCCATGTGGTAACGCTCTCTTGGTGCATGTGTGTTCCGTCATGTCCGAAATAATAGTGCTTAATTTGATCGCATACAACCCCATAGAGCGCGTCAATGTTCGAAGAATTGCGAACACATGGAGCTTTTAGGGCTTTTTTTAGCCACATCAGTGACTTGGAGGGAACTATGACGCGTCAGGGTTCGCAAGCGGCTCGCGTCAATGTTGAACCGTGGAACATTGACGCTTTCAGCGCCCGCCTAAAGGAGGCGATGGACGGCAAGACAGCCTATGCCCTGGAGAAAGAAACGGGCATTGCTCAGAGTCTGATAAGAAAATATTTGAGCGCTCAGTCGGCCCCAGGCGCGGACAAGCTTGTCGTGCTCTCCAGAGCCCTAGGTGTTTCGGCCAGCTGGCTGCTGACCGGCGAGTCTTCGGGGCTGGAGGGGGGAGGCGTGGAGGATGTTGGGGGGCAGTATCAGCAGGCAGCAGCCCCAGCGGCCGACATGGACAAGTTGGAGGAGGTAGCGGTGAAGGTCCTGGCGCTGCTGGATCAGAAGCGCCCGGACCTCTCCGCCAAGGCGCGCGGGCGCATCGTGCGCCTGGTCTACGAATTCTATATCCGGCAAGAAAAACCAATGGACGAAGCCAGCCTGAACAACGTTATAGAGCTGGCCGCATTTAGATAGGTACGCAGGAGGAAGGGTGGTGCTTGAGGATTTGCTGAAGGACATCAGTGAGGCGGTAGAGGACGATAGCAGCCGCCATGACGCCAAAGAAGGGCGTGGCACGACGCACATCAGCGTCGGCGACATCGTAAACAACCAGGGCACCGTGGTGATCGGCGGCAACGTCAACCAAGGGCGCCGCGAAGAGGACAAGCCGGGGAGCGATGACGGCAGCCACGGCCGCCGCGCCACCGACCGCGAGACCCGCCGCGAGCTGCTCGCCTTGCGCGACCAGGTGCAACGCCTCAAGCGGCTGGTAGTGGCCCTTTACGCCCGCTGCGCTTTGAACGGTTCTGAAACGCCCCATACACACTGCCGGACATGTCTTACACTATCTCGCCCAAAACGCCCCGTCGCACCGAAACAGGCCAAGTGTCGCAACTCATCCCACGCTACGCTCAGCGCCAGGCGCGCACCCCGCAAACCCGCGCCACTGCGCCTCTCAGCTCACCACAGCGCGCCACAACCCACAAAGACCCACTCATTCCCATACCTTGTGTCCCCCCTCAACCACGTCGACGCCGGCCGCGATCATGGCCTCCAGCACGCCCTCGCGGTCGCTGGCCGGGCCCAGGGTGGCGACGATCTTGGTGCGGCGGATGGGGTCATGGATGGAGGAGTGGTGAGGC
>Ga0075011_10000622_pt1 | contig 18905 bp, 34 predicted proteins | sample TARM_MetaG_T_14_FD_72354 | JGI IMG/M metagenome (GOLD analysis project Ga0075011, IMG submission 72354) | Freshwater microbial communities from Pennsylvania, USA, analyzing microbe dynamics in response to fracking - TARM_MetaG_T_14 | ecosystem: Environmental > Aquatic > Freshwater > River... | reverse complement strand
ATGATGGAGAAGCTGTGCACCAAGTCGGAGGCCGACTGCCGGGTGCGCAGCCAGTTGTCGACGTAGGGCTTGATCTTCTGGCTCATGGACACGCCGCCGAAAGCATAGGCCGGCTTGAGCATGTTCGGCATCGGGTTCGACACCAGCGTCAGCAGGCGCGACGTGTGGACGGTGCTGCCCGAGACGTACCAGGTCGAGGGGTGGTAGAAGTCGGGGGCGAGCGGGTTCTGCGCGCTGTAGATGCCCGGCCAGGCCCACATGGGCTCGACCAGGCTGACGCGCACGAGCGGGCGCTTCGGGTTGATCTTGGCGGCGTCGATCACCAGCGGCGCCATCTGCTCGACCGGCTTGCTCCAGTCGTTGAAGTCGAGGTGCAGGTGCATGCGACCGAAGAAGCACTCGCGCTCGATAGCCTCGCGATAGAGGGCCCGGATGCCGAGGCGGTCCATCTCGCGCATCATCGCGTGAACCTTGTCCTCGTCGCCGGTGATCTTGATCCATTTCCGGGTGGCGTATTCCGCCCAGATGGCCGCGACGTGGCGATACTCGGCACGCTGGCTAAGCTCGGCAAGGTAGGGGTAGCCGAGGAAGCCCAGCCCCTCGTGGGTTTGCGACTGCAGGGCGTAGCTGATCGCTGCTTCCTGGCCGGGGGCGCTGTCCATGGCGATCTGCAGGCCGTCGGGGACGATGCCGTCCATCGGCCTCGCTGCCGCGAAGATCGTTTCGGGCAGGATCTCTTGGCCGCCGCCAATATGGGCTGCTGCCATGGCGCTATGGCTGACCGTCACCGGCTGCCGAGTCTTGGCGGCCGAGGTCTCGCCCGACTGCACGACCGGCGCCGTGGTCGCGTTCCAGAATGCCCGCCACGCGGCGCGGATGCGGTCGAACATGGTGCCTCGCTACGAGTGTGTAAGCTCCATGTTACCGGGCCGGCGCCCGTGCTATACCACTGGCATGGTAGGCATCTCGTTCTCCGACCTCATCGAGCACATGCTTTGGACCGCCGATACGTGGGAGGAGCGGGTAGCGATCCTGCGCAAGTTCGGCGCGACCGACGAGGAGGTCGAAATCGTGCGGGAAGCGATGGACGAGATTGTCGCCGATTCGGTGGGGCGGGTCGTCGACTTCGAGTGAAGGCTACCGCTAGGCCACGCCCAGCACAGCGCGCGCGGCGCGCAGCGCGTTGATTGCGGGGCCATCGCCGAGGTTATGCCCCACAACAGCCATCTTCCGCTCGCTTTCCGCGGCTTCCCGGATCAATGCGAGCAACTGGTCCTCAGGTGCGCCGCGAGCCAGCTCATGCAGTTTGAGCACAGCGACGGCAGCCTCTTCGAGCGGGGACATTTCCATACGATTCTCCATCGACGCTGCGCTCTCTTCCCTATCCTGACTTACGCCGCGCGCAAAGCGTCGTCGCTGATCGCCATCGTTTTCCGGCCAGGCGAGAAGGCCATTACGAACGCATCTGCGAGGTTTGGGGAGGGTTGGGGCCCGCCCGCCCTGTTGGCCTTCGCTAGGTCCTTCTTGCTCTCCACCTTCACCCGGCCGGCGTTGTCGAAGTCCCGCTTGGGCGTGCAGAGCTCGTCGATCAGCTGGGCGAGGTTGGGCATGGCGCCGTCGATGAAGATCATGTCGGCCTGGTCGAACGATTGCCCGTTCTTCACGGCGTTGAACGTGTTGCGGAACCGATCCGCGACCAGCCACCACGCTTGAGCCTTGGCGTTGGCGAAGAAGTCCTTGTTCGACCTCGGCGGATGCGAACGCGCGTAGACCGCGTCGGGGCGATGCACTGAGCCGCCGGCGTTGAAGCCGGTGTGACGAACTGGCCGGACGCGCGGGCCGGCTTGCTGGTTCAGCTCGTTGATCTTAGCGCCGGTCATCGCGCCAACACCGATGCTGTCGAACACGACGTCAGCATCCTCCTCCAGCGCCTTATCACGCGCGCGGGTGGCCGACTTGAGCAACTCGTGCTCGCCGGACTTCCACTGGTCTGACCATGTCGCGAGCGAGCCATGGGCCAGAACCAGCGCGCACTTGTCCGATCCGCTGTCGGCCACGTCGAAGCCGAGGCGTTTGGCCCCGGCCACGTCAATGCCAAGTGCGGTGTGCGCGTCGATGGCGGCCATGATCCACGAGCGCTTGATCACCGCGTCGTCGTCGTCGTCGCGCGGCACGCCCAAGTAGATGTGCTCGAACTCTTCCTCGTCCTCGGCCTGCGCGGCGCTGATCACGTCCTGCATGGTCGTCGAGAGGAACGGGTTCTCGGTGTAGTTGATCTGCCGGACCAGCGTGCCCTTGGGCGGTCCCACGACGAAGCGGCGCCAGGCGAAGTCGGTCGAGAGGCGAGGGTTGAAGATGATCCAGAACTGCGACCCCTCCTTGCGGACCGTCGGCTCGAGAACCTCCCACTGCTCCTTGGTCAGCGCGTGCGCTTCCTCCAGCCAGCATATGTCGATGCCCTCCAGCGACTTGATTTCGCTGATGCGCCGCCACAGGCCATAGAACAGGAACTCGCTGCCCGTCCGCTTGTGGATGATCTTGTTGTCGAGGATGCGAAACTGGCCTTGCAGGCCGAACCGCTCAATCTGCAGCTTGAGCAGAGAATAGACCGATTCCTCAATCTTGTTCTGGAACTGGCGCGCGCACAGGACGCGGATCTTGAGGTTGCAGGCCAAGTAGATGGCGAAGCCCGCAGCATCCCACGACTTCGATGACGCGCGCCCACCGTAGAGCACGCGGTTGCGGATCGTCTCTTTCCGCTCGTTTTGGCGAGCGAGCCAGAAGTCCTGCAACACCGGGTTGAGCGTCGGGCCGTCGTTGTGGCCGATAGGCGCAGGCGCGGCGGCGGGCTTGCATAGTGGGCGGCGCCTTGCCCGTAGCAATGAGGCGCGTGTCTCAGCCGCCATCGTCGTCCGTCTGCCCGTAGAAGTGCGCGAGGCTGGGCGCCACGGTCACGTTGACCTGCGCCCCGTCACCCTTGAAGGCCGAAATCGCGACGTGCTTGCCGCACATTTCCAGGGCCCGCAGCGCGTTTTTGCGGTCGCCCGCTTCCTTCGCCTCCCGGTACATGTCGGCTGCCTCGGTCAACACCCATTCGGCGGTGACCCCGGTCTTTTCGGACTGCTCGGCACGCAGTTCAGAAATAGCCTCCTGAACCTGAACATTCCTGAGCAGACGCGCAGCGCATGTTTCGGCTGCATTGCCCTTGGCAGAGTAGCCAGCCCGCTTGTATGCGGCGCTCGCGTTGAGGTCGATCAGGTATTCCTCGACGAACCGCATCTGCTTTTCGGTCAGAGGCATTCGCTGAGCCCTCCCTTGGACCAGAGCACAGGGGCGCGCTCCCCCTTTCTGATGCCCAACTCTTGCCGCCAGCGCGTGACCGTGTCCGCACTGGCGCGATAGTGCCGCGCGCATGCGGTGCTGCCAATCAGCGCAAGCATGGAGGCGAAGTCATTCGGGACCGGGCGGCGCAATTTTGTGTTCCCGCAGCCCTTGCAGCGCAGCCGCGCGTAACGTGTGATGGGAACGCCGCAGTCGACACACATGCGGCCGCCCCTGCCCCTAAGCCCATCGTGGGCCGATTTGCATTCTGCGCAACGGGTCGCTCCGAATGCCACCCCGGCGCCACAGTCAGCGCATTGAGCCTGCGCGCCCTTGAGGCGACGAACAGTTGCGCGAATGACTGCAGCGCATCTAGGACATTTCCGGCCTCGGTCTGATGTGTTGCGTCCGCAGCGCTCGCATTTCGCAGTGTCCACCCTCAGAGCTCCCATCCCATCCATCCGAGGCGCTTGGCTCGGGCAACCAGTTCGTCATCGGTCAGCACCACGAAGTTGCGCTTCCAGAACTTGCCCTTGGGATTGGGCGGCCCGGCTTCATCGCAGCGATAGACCGCGCCAAACCGACGCAGGAAGTCCGCAGCCTGGCCGGCCATTGAGGTATCGCGGTTGATGAGCAGTGGGCGGGCGACAAACCCCTGCGGTCGGGACTGGCCGATCCCCTTCTTCATCCGGGCCTGTGGGCGCAGTTCGAGTTCGCGACGCCAGCGGGTCACGGTCGCCAAGCTGGCGCGGTAGTGGGCAGCAGCCCCCTGACTCCCCAGCTTGCGGAGTATAGCGAGGAAGTCCCCCGGGCAGGATCGGCGCTGGGCCTTGTCAGAGCAGGGCTTGCAGCGCTCTCGGCTCGAACGGTTGATCGGCGCACCGCAGTCGCGACAATGCTTGGCGGGTAACGTGGCGCGGGCGGGGCGGCCGCCTTTCCGGGCAGGCTTCGCAAACCACGAAAAGAGGGGGAGGCCTGCGAGGTCGAACTCGATAGCGCGCGAGAAGCGATGGGCGTGGCAGACGGCGATCATGCGGTTTCATCTTCCCATGTGGTGTTGGTCGCGATGCGTGCGGCATGGTGCCGACGACGACGCGGCATCAGGATCGTGACCACAGCCCCGCCCTTGACCACGGCGCGGTGGCCGGTGGGCAGGATCACGCGGCAGGTGCCCATATCCTCAGCGAGTCGCATGGCGCGACTGTCCAGCGCCGCGCAGACCTCGCAGTCCGGCAGGTTCGAGACCCGATCCTGATAGCGCTGGATCGCGTAGGTGGTGACGTGGATCACCGGCGCGCCTCCACTTCGACTGGGCTTGGGAGTTGGTCGGTCTCCAGCGTGTAATGGATCGCGATGCGCAGCCCATGGATCTGTGCCGAAGCTCGCTGCTCGATCACGAAGCCGCGGCCCGAAATACGAGCCTTGAGCGTCATGCTTTCCAGCGTGGAGCGGATCTTCGCCCCGAGCTGTGCGTCACCATCAACAACGGCAATCGGAGCGGGCGTGGCAGCAGGAGGAACTGCTTCGCGCTTGCGCATCGGAGTGTGCCGCTCGGCCATGCGCCCGGCCAAGAACGACAAGACGGAGAATGCCAGCGAGAAGGCCAGCGGGGCGAGATCGCTGATCATGCTACCCGCGCCTCCCTAAGCGCAGCGATCTCTTCCACGCTGATCTTCTCAACCGGGGGGCGCCATTCCACGCTGTGTTTCCATGCCAGGTGACGGGCGCGCGACTTGGCGTAGCGCCTGGCTGATCCGGCCTTGAGCGCAGCGGTGCGCACCTCAGCGGGCTTGGGCAAGAACTTGGCTGAGCGCAGCAACTCGACAAAGGCGGTGCGCAGATCATCGACGGGCAGATCGCGCAGGGCCAGCCAATAGAGCTCAAGCTGTTCTGAGGCTTCGGCGTCGGAGCTCTTGGGCTGCGCTGTGGCCATGGCCAGCTTGCCGATCATTACCTCGACCTGCGCGCGATCCGCCGTTGCAGGCTCGGGGGATTCAGCGAAAGCAGAAAGCATCTGCGCCGTCTTCGGGCCAACAATCGGGCTCTCCCCGCTCATCAGCAGATCGAGAACGTTGCCGGGCAAGGACGGCGCGAACAATTGGGTTCCGCGGCTCGTCGACGCGCTGGAGAGGTTGGTGGCGGGTTCGGTCATCGTTTTTCACCCAATCTGCCTTGAAGCCGCGCCAGCTGCGCAGCACGCTTTCGGTAATGGCTTGTTCGAGGGTCCACCCGACCCGGTCAGCCTCACGGCGGAACCCGGCAACCACGGTCTCGGATACCGGAGCACCCATTCGGGACCGCATCGCGAGGAAGTCGCCCCAGGTCTGTAGCGCGACGTCAGTGGGGCGCTCGCACGCCGCCTTGCTCGCCGCCTTTCGCTTTCCAGCGGGCTTGGCAGGCATCCGCACTACCACGTCGTCGCGAAAATCGGCCGGGGGGCTATGGGGGGTATGAGAACCGATAGGTTCTCTTGTTTCCTTGTTCCCTTGTTCTTTTGTTGTCCGGTTTCTGTCCGGTTTCTGTTCGGATTGCTGTCCGGACATATGTTCGGTTTCCGCCGGTACGTCCTGATATTTGTCGTAATTACATATGGTTATGACCGTCTTTATCTGTCCGGTTGTGCGTTCGATCATCTGTTCGGTTTCAAGACGGGCCAAAAACCGCTCCACGGCGCTCGGCGACCATCCCCATTCCTTCGCCAGATACTCGCGACCGGCGCAGATTTGCCCGCGCTCGACGGTGATCGTGCGGCCGCGCGCGTCGTGCTTGGTCGGCTTCCATGCGGCGTTGGCGACGAGCCAGAACCAAGCCCGGAAGCGCTCAGCGTCCTTGAGCAGGGAGTGCGAGAAGGCCTCGCGGTGCAGGGCGATGAAACCGGTCATTTTGCCCCTTTAATCCAGATGCCTACCTGAGCCGCGCAGCCACGCGGATCGGCGTTGATCTCTTTTCCAGTGAAGCGGAGCACCGCGTAGCCGTTCAGCGTGCAAAAGCGGTCGCGGCGCTTGTCGTGCTCGATCATCTTCGTGTGGTTGTGAAAGTCCGCGCCGTCGCATTCGACCACAAGGCGGCGGTCGCCGATCGCCACCATGATGCCGGCGCGATACGGCCCGAACGGCACCTGAGTGTCGATGTCGGCATAGTCGACGTCATGATGCTCGACCCATTCCACCAGCGCCGAAAGCAGGGTATGCTCGATCGGGCTGTCGGTAATGTCGGACTCAACCTCGAGCAGGGGCGAGCGCATACGACGACCGCCGCGCTCACGATGGAATGCCTTGCGCTCACCGCGATTGCCTTGGCACCGCTGGCCGGGGGTTGCCCCGCACTGCGGGCAAGGGAGGCTGATGGGATGGCTCATGCGGCACCCCCGATCGTGATCTCGACGCGGCCGGGCTTGCAGGGCTCGGCGAACTCGAAAGCCGGCACGAACCGGCTGTCGTTGACCTTGAGCGCGTCCGCGATGCCATCGAAAATCGGCTTGCACCGGTTGGGAAAATTGACCCGATCCCCCCGCCGGTTGGTCGGAATGAAGCGCACGCGCACGACAATGTCGCCGTCCGCAGGCGCCTTGACCTTGGCGTCGAGCGCCGCTGCCTTCGCCCAGGCGCGCCACTTGGCCGTGATACCGGACTTGCCGTACCAGTTTGCCCTTGGCGTGACCAGACAGGTCCGACGGGGGGAAGGGGAGGACGATCACCGGCTTAGGCTTCCGGCAGTCCCAAGTAGATGGGAAGGCCGGTCTTTTCGCCCACGTCGGCCACCGCTTCGTTGAACGCGGTTTCGAACGTCAGGTCAGGACGCCACATTTCGTACCAGAAGACCGGCTTGCCGTTGGCGATGCGGTAGCGCAGCCGGGCGATGATCCGGTAGAACACCGGCGAGCGCGCAAAGATCGGAATGACGATCGAGAACAGCTTGGGGAAGTTGACCGGCTTGCCGTCGGCGGCCTTGTGTTCGGACACGAACGTGAATTCGGTCTCGCCCGAGGTAAGGTTCACCGCCTCGCAGGATTCCGCCGTCTCGTAGATCTTGAACTTGACCGAGAGGTCGACGAGACGCGTGGGTGTGGCGATGGCATCGGCGCCCGTCGCGCGATTGGCCTTGGCGAAAGCCTGGGCCTGCTCCGACCATGCGCTGACCGGATCGTCGGACACATCCACGATCTGCGTTTCGAGGAACTGCGCGAACTCGCCCATGCTCATGGGCTTCGCGTCACGGCTGAACCAGGCCTGCCATTCCTTCGACAGCGGGAAGGCATAGGTGGCGCGGTGGCGTCGGGCCTGCGCGTCGTTGACCGATGCCTCGCCGCCGACTTCGGTGTTGTCGGGATGGTAGTCGAAAATGGCGGTCAGGCTGGGGTGGGCGAACTCGTCGACGGCGAAGATCGCCGAGTGCGGGAACTTGAAGCGATTCACGAGAGCGATGAAGCTGGGCAGCTGCGTGAGAACAGCCGTACCCTGCCGGTGAAGCGGAAAGGCACGGTAGTCGTCGAAGCTGGAGGCGGGCAGCGGCACCGCACCGCTCCTCGTTAGCGCAAAGAGCGCTTCGGTGTCATCGCGCGGGTCCGCCAGCGTGATCACTTCCGCGCGCAGATACTCCTCGGCAGTGATGATCGCGGTCTTGAGCAGTTCGCCGGTGCGATCGGCGACGGTATCGGTCTTGGATTCGGTCATGGTCGTGTGCCTTTAATCAGCCGCGGACGACGCGGGCTTCGGTGGAGATTTCGCGGATGGTGCCGAACAGGTTGCCCTGGCGCGGCTTGTTCGGGCTCAGGCGCCCGTCAGAGGTGAACCAGGCCACCGTCGCGCCGTGCTTCTCGACCGGCAGGGTCATCTTGAGGCTGGGCGTGACGACCGAGAATTCGCGCGCCGGGTCGAACTCGACCTCAATGGTCAGGGCGATCTTGCCCTTGACCTTCTTGTTCCCATCGATGCCGGCGGCTTCCAGCTTGGTCGCGAATTCCCGCAAGGGATCACTGCTGTCGGCATTGAACTGGCCGTCCTTGAGCATCAGGATCAGGTCGGACAGCGTCGAGGCGGCGGGATAGCGCCGGCCACCGTCAGCGGCTTCGAGAATTTCCCCAGTGTCAGGGTCGTGATTGTCGGACATTGTCGGTCTCCATGGCGCGGGGTAGAAATTGGACAAGCGCCGCGCCTTGCGCTCGCGTTGGAAAGGGGCGCGGCGCTCACTTGTCGGCAGGTTCAGGCGCAGCAGGCGTGCGCCGACGGGGCAGGAGGGGTATCCTCATGCCGCCAGCTTCCGCGAGCAGCCGAACTGCTCATGCGCAGCGGCCCGGACGCCGCAGCATGGGCAGATGGTGTTGTCGACGCGGATCAGGCTGTCATTGCCGACCACAGGGGTCTGATTGATTGCGCGCAGAAAGCGGCCTTGGCCAAGGAAGTCGGTTTCGATCTCAACCAGCCCGGAGATGCGCAGGCGGTTGACTGCCTCTTTCCCAGCAGTCTCGTTTCCAAACCCGGCCATATTGGCAAGGACGCGGTTGGAAGGCAGGGACTGGCCGACATAGCGCTCCAGAACATGGAGCATCGCGCTATCCTGCGCGCGCCTGCGCTCCTGTCCATCGAGGCGCGAGGCAGTCATTGGCCTTGTCGCTCTCCCGATCTCGACGACGAAAATGGAAAATCCGGGGAGACGGCGGATCAAATCGCGCATTTCCAGCGCCTCGATGATCTTGCCACAGCTTGTCGGGGCGGCACCGATAGCCTCTCCCATTTCGCGATGGGTTGGCGTCAGCGCACCTTCGGATGCGGCCTTGAGCAGCATCGCATAGATGCACTGGCGCCGCGCTTCCGCTTGCTGGGCCCGGCTCATGCCACCACCTTCGGGCCAGCCTTGCGCAGGATCGCGGCAATCGCGTCTCCGGCATTTTCCAGCTCGCTGCGGTGCTCGACGGCAAAGGCAGCGTCCAGCACGCCATCGCTTTCCAGCGCGGCGGCCACGGCATGCATCACCTTGGCCATGCGCGTCATGCAGGCGAAATCAGCCTGGGTCTCGGCAATGATGCCGATGCACAGGCGGTCATAAGGACCCGTGAAGCGAGAGCCCCATTCACGGCGCCCACGGGCCAGCGTGATGGCATCCATCGTGGCCGTGCCGTCGCAGTATTTCGCGGCCTGATCCTCGCTCTTGCCCAGAACGGCGCCGAGGTCGCCATAGGTCAGGCGGTCCTCATGCTTGATCTGGGCGAGCGCTTCTCCAAGCGCGGCCAGCACGTTGGAAGCGGAAAAGACCGTGCGCGGTCCTGTGGATTGTCGGTGTTGCATTGCGATAAACCACTCCCATGATGAGCGATTGCGAAATTGATGGCCGGGCGGCGGCGTGGATGGAACCTGCCGCCCCGGCGCCCTGGAGCGACCCGAGGGCTATTCAGTCCTTGCGGCGGGCGCGCCCGTCCTCGACCAGCATGGCGATGATGCCGATGGTGGAGAGCATCAGGGCCCCGGCAGAGAATGCCAGCGCAGCCCCGGCGCCGTGGTCGGCGATGGCGGTGATGAGCGCGATCATGCGGCCCGTTCCTCAGGGCTATCAGGGAAGAGGAAGGCGACTTGCTCCGCCGGAATGGTGGTCCGAATTGAGACGGCGCCCGACATGATTATCACGAGAAAATCGCCAGTATTGAGCGTTTTGACGTGCAATGATGCATCGTGCGAATCAAACGCACGGAAACCATTCTCAGGAGTCATGGATGTCTGTCCTCGACGACTGGTTGAAAGGATTCGAGATGACGACCAGCGATCTTATTGCTGCGATCAGTGCCGCATTCGGTGGCGGTGGCGTGCTGGGCGCAGCCATCAGCTCGGTGCTGGTGCAACGCAGGGCGTTGAGAGCAGCGGAACCGATCATCCGCATCGAATGGGATCAGGGCGGCGAGGTCGGGGCGATCTGCTTCACCAACAGGATTGCCGAAGACTTGTTCGTCGACAGGATCGATTTCGACGGAGCGATATGGCTGGGTGTCGGCAGTTATCTGCCAAATGGGCAGCCCATCAAGGAGACCAGGCGGTTTCATGCGGGGCCCGCGTTGCCGCGGCATTGGCGCATCGATGCCTCGTCGACGACGAGATTCCCATTTTCCATTCGACCGTATGTAGATGCCCAATCCCCAAGGCTCTCGACACCGGAAATGGACGGCTGCGAGATGCGGATCACCATCTCTTCCAGCCATGCGACCCTGCGCCACAGGAGGATCACGGTGATCGCCAGAAGGACGGTTTGACAGGCGAGGAGCGCGATCATGCCGCCCGCTCCGTGGGGGTAGGGCGGTATGCCGCCTTCAGCTTTTCATCGTCTCGCACCCGGCGAGTCTCGGCGGCCTCAGCCAGCTCTTTCAAGGTGGCCTGCTGGCGGCGCACGAAGCTTGCCCAGCGGTCGGAAGGGATGCTGTCCCGCTGGATCCACGAGCGGACCGTGTGGACGGAAACGCCATGATCTCGGGCAACTTCCTCGGCCGAGCCAGCGCGGCGGACAATATCAGAGTGCGTCGTCATGCGGATATGATGCAATATGCATCATCTAATGACAAGTGCCAAATGCATCATTGGCGCAGCTATGCTACCCCCATGAGCGAAATGTCCGAACGGCTAAAGGCAGCTCGAGAAGCTGCAGGGTATGAAACCGCCAAGCTGGCGGCGGAAGCCATGGGCGCGTCTGTCGCGACCTATATTCAGCACGAGAACGGCACCCGCAACTATCCGCAGGAAAAGGCGAAGAAGTACGCACGGTTTTTCCGCACAACCCCAGAATGGTTGCTTTATGGCCGGGGGAAGGGCGAGGCCCAGTTGCCTTCTACAGCTGAGCTGGAGGCAATGATCCAAGACGCACTGTCCGAGGTGGTGACGCTGAATACGAAGCTCTCGGACTTGCCGCGTATCGTTGCTCCAAGCCTACATGAGCAGCTAGAGCGTTTTCTAGCTGATCGCGCAGGTATTGGTTCTGGCGATCAAGGGAAATCTCCCGGCAAAGCCTCTCGATCTCTTCAGCCCACCAGCTGATCCGAGAGGGCAGGATGGCGCACGACATCACGCACTCGTCGCACCCGACGGGGCAGGCTGGCTCGTGAAGGTGAATCGCGGGCATGTGTTCTCCGTTCTTGTTTCGTTCTCTAAAGATTTTTCCTTTTCTGCAAGATTTTTCCGCAAGCCTGAGGTGTGTGCCATTGGCTTATTTGCACCATAATGGAGGAAAACCATGAGGGCCCAGCGGCTTATCCAACTTGTGGCTGCGGCGGCATTTTCCCTCTGCACAGCAGAGGCTGCACACGCGGGCCTGCTGGATGGCCTGCTGCAACCGAAACTGATGCGGCGCAACCCGGGCATCCCCCCGCCGATGGACGACCCCCAGGTCACCGGCGTGGATTATCGAGCCGACGAGTTGGGCCGGCTCACATACCTGAGCCTGAGCTGCCTAAGCGTAGCGATTGACTACACGACCGAATGCGTCGTGCGCGAGCGGGCGCAGCACGCATTGCGCCTGCAAACGCTAAAGCAGGATCGGCAGGCATACGACGAGCAGGTAACGTTGCGCTTTCGCGCAAGCCAAGACGAGTGGGCGCGATCACAGGCGCGCAAGCAAGCGGAGGAAAAGGCTCAGACAGATGAGCGCGCGGCGCGGGCCGCTTTGCCGATCGTCGAGCAGCGCGCGAGGGATGTCCATAGTTTGAAGCGCTCTCTCGCCGGAATGCAACGCATGCTCGACACCGAAAAGGAAATCAGCGCGGTCTCTGGGGCCACCAATCTACAGATGCGCTACAACTACGGCATGATGATCGTCAGCTATCGGCGCCAGATCGCCAATGCCTATGCGGCCTACCGCCGCGCTGGCGGCCGAAAGCCGCTCTCCACCCTCTAAAGAACGCGCCACCTAATCGCTTGGCCCTGCCTCTGCGGGGCATTTGGCATTCCCGATTCCCGCATCCGAAAAAATGCCATTATGATGCAAAACGCACTAGACAGATGGTGATGCAAATTGCATTATACCTCCACAGCCGCACAACGCGGCGTGGAGACAGCAGATGCCCATCGGCACGCACCTCGAAATTCCCGCTTGGCACCAGACCAGCGCCGCCCAGGCCGTCATCGCCAGCATTGCCCCCACCTCGATGCGCATCATCAAGCGCACGCGCGTTGTGGGGCCCGACTATTTCTCGTGGACCTTTCCTGAGGAGCAACGCCGGGCGCTCGAAGCTCTGCGCGATGCTGCCGCGGCGAAGATCGTGGGCTTCACCTTCCGTGAGGCCGAGAACAACGACGAGCGCCGCGAATTCGTCTCGGTCTGGGGCCAGCTTCCCGATCTCGATGATGCTCTGACGCCCCGCTTCGGCAACCCCGAGGCACTGGCTGCGGCATGGTGCTTCCACGATGTCGATCACCTGAACCGCATCTGGCAGGCCGAATGCGCCCGTGCCGATGCTGCGCGGGAGGCCGCATGATGGCCCAGCTTCTCATCGAAAGCACGATCAACGCCGAGCTTGCCGCACGTGGCTTCACGCGCACCGGGCGCAAGCGTGGAAGCGCCTACGAATTCCAGAAGGATGGGAAGGTTGTGGGCTTTTTCACGGCGCATTCTGCAAGCGCGGAATTGCTGGGAAAAGGGGGCGCTGCGTGATGGCCGCGCTCTCCACCCTGCGCGCCGCGCCGCGCCACACCTTCACCGCTTGGCGCCTCGACAGCGCCGGAGCCTCGATCCCCTGCGATCCTGTCGCCAGCACGCTTGACGGAATTGCCGCCGAAGTGGCTGCCATCTGCCAGCGCGGCGAGGGCTTTCACATCCTGCACACCGATGCAGTGACCGGCGAGCAGACGCTGCATGTCTACCGGGTCAAGTGGTCCAAGGCATGGCGCCCGTGCCCCCAGACGGGCCGGACCAGGCAGGTCGATCTGCCCAAGGCCGATCCGGTCGTGGCGATCAAGGTCGCCAGCTTCGTGCCGGTCCTGCGCTGGAGCTGGGCGCCGGGGGGCAATGTCGTCGGAGCGCCTGCTCGGGAGATCATCCAGTGAGTGCGCCCGAACTGACCCGCCGCGCCTGCCCGGCCTGCGGCGACAGCACGCGCCTCTATCGCGATGTCGAGCAGGTCTGGAACCCGGCCACGGGCGAATGGGAATTCGCCGGAACCATGGGCAAGGCCGACTGCTCGACCTGCGACTGGTCCGGTACCGAGGGCGATACCGAAGGCCCGCTGTGTCAGGGCTGCGGCAAGCCTGAGGCTGCTTGCAGCGCCAAGCCTTGCGCGGCGGTTACTGCGGATCGCGAGGATCAAGCCAACGCCTTGAGCGAGCAGGTCATGGAGGCCTTGAGGCTCTCCGCAATGGTCATGCGCGTTGTGTCGCGCGGGATCAGCGCAAGATCGCTTGAAACCAGAGAGGTCGTGAGCATCGGCCAAGCTCTTGATGCCGTCGAGGACGCCTTGGTCGCCGCTCGCAGGGAGGGATGAGCGATGGGCGACTTGACCCGCAACCTCGCTGCATGGCGCGCACTGATCATCGACGCCGGCATGTCCCGCGCGACCATCGCCTTTGCCCTCGCTCTCACCATCATCGCCCCAGTCGTCGGGCTGGGCCTGATCCTCGTTGTGGAGGCTGTGATCCAATGACCCGCATCCATACCCCGATCCCGTCGATGCGCTCATGCCGCACCGGCACCGCGCACCCGCCGCTCTATGGCGTGCCCGGCATGGCAGAGTGGTCCGCCCAGCGCCACGCGCCGCGCCGCCACTGGCTGGCCCGCATCCTTTCCCAGCGCGCCTCGCAGGCCTCTCCCTGTGCGCTCAACCGCGTCCCGGCCATCGAGGCTGACCAGGATGCTGACCGGGAGCCCCACCAGTGAACGCTCAGACCAAGATTGAAGCCCAGAAGCCCACTGGCCTTGCCTTGCTGCGTGAGCCTTTCCCGGCGAACCTCATTTCCAAACTGCCAAAGGAGACCAAGCAGCAGGCCGAGGCGCGCAAAAACAACCGGGAGGGCGTCAACTGCAAGCTGTGCGGCGGTTGGCACCATCCGCGCGCTGTCCACCTTGATTATGTCGGCCATGCAGCGCTGACCGACCGCCTTCTTGATGCCGATCCGTCGTGGAATTGGGAGCCCATGGCCTTCAATGCCGATGGCAGCCCGGCTTTTGATCAGGTTGGTGGTCTCTGGATCAAGCTGACCGTCTGCGGCCAGACCCGGCTCGGCTACGGCCATGCCGAGGGCAAGCGCGGCGGCGATGCGATCAAGGAAGTGATCGGAGACGCCCTGCGCAACGCTGCCATGCGCTTCGGCGCGGCCCTCGACCTTTGGCACAAGGGCGACCTGCACGCGGATGAGGCGGAAAGTGCCGAGCCCGCGCAACAGGACAGCAAGCCGACCACGCGCGAGAACGAACAGGCAAAGCCCGCTGCAAACAAGTCGGCGAGCGCCATGCCTGACCACGCTTTCGACAAGCTCCAGCAGCTTTTGGCTGCGACCGGCACCGCGCCGGCCATCCTGTGCGGCCACTACAAGGTCGAGAACATCGGCCTCCTGACCGAGGCCCAGTACGATGATGCAGTCCGCGTGATGGAGAACCAGCTTGCGGAGCGAGCGAGGCACGAGAGCAACCTGCGCGCCAAGCAGCGCAACGATTTTTCCAACGCCGACATGGCTGACATCGAATTCTGAAAGGCACACCCATGACCACGACCGTCTACAACGGCAGCAAGGGCGCTGTCGAAATCGCCACCATGAACGGCAAGCATGCCGCCATGGCCGCCGCCAAGCTGCGCCGGGAAGCACCGGAGCGTGCTGCCGAGATCGATGCGCTTGAGGCCCACGCTGCCCGCATGGCCTCCGAGCATGCGACGGATGCCGAGAACCCGCGCGCCGTCATCGGGGGCAATATGCCGCCCGAGGAGATCGAGCCCGCGACCACTCCCGAACCGGCCACGGCATCGGGCCGCGAAGCCGTCGATATCCACGTTGCCGATCTCCTCACCGAGGCCGGAAACTGGGCCGATGGCGTGCCGCTGGAATCGCAGGACCAGGCCGATCAGGTCGCCAAGCTGGTCCGCATGCTCGAACAGGCTGGTAAGCAGGTCGATGCCACCGCCGACGACGAGAAGCGCCCGCACAACGACGCACTGACCGAGATCGGCGCCTGGCGGAATGGCTGGCTGGCCAAGGGCCTCAAGAAGACCCCCGATGGCAAGATCACGACCGCGCTGGCCGCGCTGGGCCGCCTGTCGACCGGATGGCTAGTCAAGCTCGACAACGAGCGCAAGGCTCGCGAGGCCGAGGCTGCCAAGCAGGCTGCCGCCGCTGCCGCCGCTGCCCTGGCTGCCAAGCAGGAAGCCGAGACCACGACTGACATTTCCGTCGTCGAGGATGCCCAGGACAAGATGACCGAGGCAATGTCCCTGATCAAGCAGGCTCAGAATATCGGCAAGGCAAAGGTCAAGGTGGGTGGGGGCGAGGGCTTCCGTGCGCAAACGCTGCGCTCGTTCTGGTCCGCGATCCCTACGGGGGAGGAAGGCGCTTGGACTGCGGCGCTCAAAGCCCTGCTGCCCGATGACGCCTTTGCAGCTGATCTTCGCGACCTGATCCAGCGCCATGCAAACCGCCTTGCCCAGACCGAGGCCGGGCGCGGCAAGGGCCTTGCTGGATTCACCTTCCACGAAGAGCGAAAGGCAGCCTAATGGCCAGCGTCAACAAGGTGGTTGATCTGTATCGAGAAGGCCGCAGCATTCCTGAGGTCTCACAGCTTGTGGGGCTGCCCCGATCTACTGTTCGCAGTCAGCTTGCAAAAGCTGGCGAATTGCGCAGTCGCGCTGATGGTGTCCGACTTGCGCGGCCCAAGCTAGGAAGCGGGATGCGAGGGAAGACCAGGAAATTCACCGACAAGCATTGTGAAGCTATTCGTAACGCCCGGGTAAAATGGGCTGACAACCATGCTGTCGGCACCTCGGCCAAAGCAAACGGCTACGTCGAATACACACGAGGCGACCACAAGGGGCGCCGTGTTCATGATGTGCTGATGGAGCAGCGCATCGGGCGCAGGCTGCTTCCTGATGAAGTTGTGCACCACATCGATGGCAACCGCTCCAACAATTCTATCGACAATCTCGCCCTTATGACTCGGGCGGCGCACTCGCGCCTGCATCGGTTTGAAGACCATCTTGGCGGTAACATCCGTGAAAGGGAAGCTAATGGCCGGTTCTGTTAACCGCGTATTTTTGATCGGCCACCTCGGCGCCGATCCTGAATCGAAATCGTTCCAGAATGGCGGAAAGATTTGCAATCTCCGCATTGCCACGTCCGAGGCATGGAAGGACCGCCAGACCGGCGAGCGCAAGGAGCGGACCGAGTGGCACAGCGTCACGATCCAGTCCGAAGGCCTCGCTGGCGTAGCCGAGCGCTACCTGCGCAAGGGCAGCAAGGTCTACATCGAAGGCCAGCTGCGTACCCGCAAATGGCAGGACCAGAGCGGCCAGGATCGATACAGCACCGAGGTTTTGGTCAGCGGGCCGCGCGCCCAGCTGGTGATGCTCGACGGCGCCCAGGGCGGCAACGACGACCGGCGAGGCAATGGTGGTGGTTGGGGCGGTCAACGTGATGACCGCGGCGGCCAGCGCACATCCAGCGGTTGGGGAAATTCCGGCGGCAGCAGTTTTGCCGACGAAGACCTCGACGACGAAATTCCCTTCTGAGGATCGCACCCATGCTCCCCGCACGTCTCCCCAAGAAGCCGAAGCGCGATGGCCGCTGGCGTTCTCCATCGCACTTGTCATTCGTCCGCTCCCATCATTGCAGCGTCGATGGATGCCACGACATGCCCATTGAAGCCGCTCATGTGCGGATCGGATCAGGTGCAGGCATCGGCCAAAAGCCTGATGATTGGCGCGCCGTCAGCCTGTGCCGCGACCACCATGCCCGCCAGCATGAGGTTGGAGAGCGCACTTTCTGGGCAGGCATCGACGTTGAAGCCCTGATCGACGCATTCTGCCGCGCCAGCCCGCGCGCAGCCGAGATCTGCCGAATCCGCAACGAAAGGGCTGCTGCATGAGCGCCGCCGACCGCCCCCCGCTGCTGTTCAAGTCGCACCTGGGCATGCTGCGCCCTGCCAATCGCGCTGCCGAGGAGGCTATGCGCGAGATCAAGGGCACCGTTCGTTGCGAGATCAAGGGCGGAATCGCAAACCAGCGGCGGCGGGGCCTCTACTGGGCTGTTGCGCATCTTGTCGTGCCGCTGCTGAACGACCTGCACCGCATGACCCTCGACGAGCAGGACCTACACGACATCACCCGCGCAAAGCTGCGCATGTGCGACGAGATCAAGCTTCCCAGCGGTGAGGTTCACCGCAAGCTCTGGTCAACCAGCAACAGGGCGATGAACGAAGCAGAGCGCGCAGCCTTCACCGATAAGGCCCTGCTGCTCTGGTCCACTTGGTGTGGCGTCGATGTGATGACGCTGCGCGCCGAAGCGGAAAGGCTGGCAGCATGAGCTGGTCGCCGCAACAGGAGCAAGCGATTGCTGCCGTGCGTGCATGGCTGGCTGATCCGCACGGCGCACAGGTATTCCGCATGTTTGGCTACGCTGGCACGGGCAAGACCACTCTGGCGAAGGAGCTGGCGGGCGAGGTCAAGGGAGTGGTCCTCTATGCGACGTTCACCGGCAAGGCCGCGCTTGTACTGCGCAAAAAGGGTTGCGATGGGGCATCGACGATCCACTCGTTGATCTATCGGGTCGAAGTCGATGATCGAACGGGTGAGGCAAACTTCATCCTCGACCGCGATTGTGCACTGGCGACTGCCGCCCTGCTGATCGTTGACGAGGTGTCGATGGTTGGTGATGACCTTGCAAGGGATCTGCTGAGCTTCGGCCGTCGCGTCCTTGTGCTTGGCGATCCGGCGCAGCTGCCGCCCGTGAAGGACGAAGGGTTCTTCATTAAGGCCAAGCCCGATGTGATGCTGACCGAGGTCCACCGCCAGGCGCGCGACAATCCGATCATCCGCATGAGCATGGACATTCGCGCAGGCAAAGCGTTGGCCGCTGGCAGCTATGGCGACAGCCTCGTCATCGGGCAGCGCCAGATTGATCGCGACGAGCTTGCCCAGCGCGTGCTGGGCGCTGATCAGCTGCTGTGCGGCCTTAACCGCACCCGCACGAACTATAACGCCCGCATTCGCCAGTTGAAGGGCCTGCACGGCCGCAACCGGCCTTGGCATCCGGCGACGGGTGATCGGCTGATCTGCCTGCGCAACAACAGCGACAAGCACCTGTTCAACGGCGGCTTGTGGGATGCTGAGGAGGTGACGGACATCGGCGGCAAGCTGTCGGTGATCGCGCGTTCGCTCGATGAAGATCGCGACCCGGTCGAGGTCACCGTCTTCGAGCAGTTCTTCAACGGGTCCGAGAAGGACATTCCCTGGCAGGAGAAGCGCGGGACGCACGAGTTCACCTTCGGGTGGGCGATCACCGTGCACAAGTCGCAGGGCAGCCAATGGTCGAACGTGATCGTGTTCGACGAGAGCGGGGCCTTCCGCGAGGCACGCCGCAACCACCTCTATACAGCCGTCACTCGCGCTGCCGAGCGCGTCACGGTGATCGTGTGAA
>Ga0075011_10000621_pt1 | contig 18929 bp, 11 predicted proteins | sample TARM_MetaG_T_14_FD_72354 | JGI IMG/M metagenome (GOLD analysis project Ga0075011, IMG submission 72354) | Freshwater microbial communities from Pennsylvania, USA, analyzing microbe dynamics in response to fracking - TARM_MetaG_T_14 | ecosystem: Environmental > Aquatic > Freshwater > River... | reverse complement strand
AATATTATTTATAATGTTAATATGTTGACTTCTTTACCACTTTTAAAAAAAGCAGATAGTAGAGTAACTACTTATGCAGATAAAAAAGGAGAAAACGGATTAATCCCTATGACACCTTTGGAAAATAACGAATATGAAGCTGATATATATAGATTGTTTCAATCTTTTGTTGAAGCTAATCCATCTGTATTTACAGCTAGTTTAGGGGTAGAAGAGCATGGTGGATTTGTACAGTTTCCAGCAAGACCACGTAGTGATGGATATGATGCAAGAGCAAGATCTTGGTATAAAGCAGGGAAATCCAAAGCAGATTCTGTTACTTTTTCCAATGCATACACAACTTCTACCAATGATTTGGTTATTTATGTAGTAAAAGGTATTAAGGATGAAAGTAACAATTTTAGAGGAATATTAAGCGTAGATATAAATTTAGATAATCTAAATGAGATAAATGAAGATATGAAAATAGGAGAAACAGGTTATACGATTTTAGTTGATGATGCAGGAAATATTCTTGCACATCCAAAAGACAAAAATTTGATAGGAAAGAAAATATCTGAATTAGGAATAGAAAAATTAAATGATTTAAATCAAATAAAAAATTCTGATTTTATTTTAAAACTTAATGATGGTAAGAATTATTGGTTTAAGATAAGTTCAGGAGAAAACAAAAATTTTCCTTTAAATTATATATTTATAATGGAGAATAGCGAAATCCATAAAATTTCAAATAGTATCCGTATAGCAATTATTTTTTCAGTTATTTTATTTTCTATAATAACTTTTATTGTTGTATTTATTACTTCAAAGAAAATATCTAAGCCTATAATTGATATTACAGAACTTATAGAAAAACAAGCTGATTTAGATTTTACAAATAAAAATAATTCTAAAATAGAAAAACTGTATAATAGACAAGATGAATTAGGAATGATATCGAGGGCATTGAAAAATATGCAAGAAAATATAAATAATTTTATTGTAAATACAATGGAAAAAGCTGAATTAGTTGAAAATTCTGCTAGTAATTTAAATGAAATAAGTGCTCAATCTTCTATTGGAGCAGAAGAAATAGCCAAAACTATAGAAAAAATGGCAATAGGAGTAAATCAACAAGCAAGTGATACAGAGAGTGCCACAAATAGTATTGAAAAAATTGGTAAATTACTTGAAGAAAGTAATGAAGGTATATCAAACTTGAATAATTTGGCTAAAACTATAGATGATAAAAAAGTAGAAGGCTTCCAAATAGTTAATGAGCTAATAAAAGCTTCTGTAGCAAATAATAAAATTACAAATGAAGTATATAATTTTGTAAATAGTAATAGTAAAAATGCAGATGAAATATCCAATGCAAGTAAAATGATAGAAAATATCGCAGAACAAACAAATTTATTAGCCTTAAATGCAGCAATTGAAGCAGCTAGAGCTGGAGAAGCTGGTCGTGGTTTTGCTGTAGTTGCAGATGAAATCAGGAAATTAGCGGAGCAATCAAACTTATTTGCTGGAAAGATAAAAGATGTTATAGATAAGCTTAAATCAGAATCAAATGGAGCAGTTAGTAAAATGGAAGAAGCACAAAGTATAATAGAGGTTCAAAATAATAAGGTAGAAGAAACTAAGGAAAAGTTTGAAGCTATTGCAGAAGCTATTGAAATTTTAAAAGGTGTAATTAACAATCTTAATCATTCATCAAAGGAAATGTCTGATGATAAAAATAATATAATAGAACTTATGCAGAGTTTATTTGCTATCGCACAAGAAAATGCTGCTGGAAGTGAACAAACATCAGCGACAATGGAAGAACAAACAGCTTCTATTATGGAGATTGCTAATTCTAGTAAGGATTTATCCAAGGTAGCAGACGAATTAAAGAAATTAATTTCAAGATTTAAGGCATAAATATAAGTAAAAACTCCCCAAATTAAGCGGGGAGTTTTTTTATCTTAATTTTTTTGTTTTTATTTATTTTTTATAAAAAAAATGCTATGATTAAGTATAAAATAACTTGGGAGAAGATAAAATGAAAATAACAAGATTAAGAATAAAAAATTTTAAAAGTATTAATGAAGCAGTTGTAGATTTTAAAAGTAATATGTCTGGAATTTATGGACCAAATGGGACAGGAAAAACGGCTATAATAGAAGCTATTGAAATATTTAATCTATATTTTGATTTTAATTTATCTAAAGATTTCATAGAAAAGTTCAAAAATAAAGTTAATAGTTTAATGAAATTAGGAACAAAATCAATGGAAATAGAAGTTGATATTGAATCAACAGAAAAAGTATACAGAATATATTTGAATTTTATTAAAGATAAGGAAAACAATATATTTACTAGAAGTGAAAAAGTGGAATGGAAAGAAAATCTTCCTAATAAGAAGTTTAAAATATTAATAGAAAGCATTAATGAGTTAGAAGATATTATACCTAGATTATTTATGGAAAAATCTTCAAATAAAACAGCCATAAATTATGTTGGATTTTTTGCAGAAAAAATATTAAAATCAAAGGAAATACATTTAAAATCGGTATTGAGTGATTTTAACAGTTTTAATAGCTTTATTTCATTAATTTATGATTATTCAAAAGACATGGACAAAAATATATTAGATAAAAAATTTAATACTTTTCTCATATATTGGGAAGAAATATCAAAAATATTAAAAATGATAATTGTTGTTACTCTTGAAGAACAAGCATTGTATAACGTAGATTTACTTCTACCTATTAAAGTTCATAACGAAAATATGCATGGAACATTTACTCTTAAATATGGAAATAATAACAATATTTATTCTGAAAATGTAGCCATTGAGCTAAATAAAATTGTTGAAGAAATCAATACTATTTTTAGTGTAATCGTTCCTGATGCAAAATTATCTGTAAAAAAAGACTTGGTTAGACAAACAGACGGGAACAGAGAGTATGCAGTAGAAATATTTGTAATGAGAGAAGATAAAGCTATTCCCATAGAGAGAGAATCTACAGGAATAATAAAAATTGTTTCATTACTGTCAGCTCTTATTTATTATATACAAGATGAAAAAGCAATAGTTGTTATAGATGAATTGGATATTCATATATTTGAATATTTATTAGCAATAATACTAGATAAAATAAGCAGATATGCAAAGGGTCAATTAATATTTACAGCTCATAATTTATTACCACTAGAAAAATTAAATTGGAATTCAATAATAGTATCTAGTAAAAAAGATAAGGAAGTAGTGTATACTTATTTAAAAGGGATGTCTGCTACTACAAATTTAAGAAATAAATATCTTAGGTCTCAAAGTTTATGGAGTGAAGAAAATATTCAGCCTTTGTTAATAAATGAGCCAGCATTAGATTTGTTTATTAAAAGGTTGGTGAGATAATTTATGAAAGGTGGAGTAATTTTATTTGTTGTTGAAGGTCCAAGCGACCAAGATGCCATAGTTGCCTTTATTGCAGAAGAGCTTAAAAAACAAAAGATTAAAACTACTGTTAAAATTATGCATGGTGATATATTGACTAAATATGAAGAATACACTAGAGATTTTGAAGTTAGCACAAAAAATGTTAAGAAAAAAGTGAAAGACCTTATTACAGAATACTTAGCAAGTTCTCAAATAAAATCTGATAGGATAAAGGTAACGGATATAAATAAAATTTATTATATAACAGATACAGATAATTGTTTTTTTAGTGATAAAAGTCATTCGATAAATAAAAAAGAATGTTTAAATAAAATGTTTAATTTTGAAGGAATTGAATTAACAAAAACTAAAAAATCGGATTTTGAAATAATATTTTTTTCTTACAATTTAGAGCATGTAATTGTTAATAAAATAGGAGATATAAGCAACAGAGAAAAAGAAAATATTGCAAGTGATTTTGCTATAAAGTCATTGTTAGATAGAGATTATTTTATAGATACATTTTTTGACAATAATTTAAAAAAATGGTCAACATATAGAGAATCATATAAAGGAATAAATATTCACCAAGGTAGAGCCTGTAATATGAATAACCTTTTAGACGAAATTGAGACTTGGAAAGCTAAATAAACAAAACCTCCCCAAATTAAACGGGGAGGTTTTTTATTTCTTACTTTGGATTTTTCTTAAAATATCCTTAATGGCTTCTTCAATATTCTTGTATTTATTAATATCATCCTTAGTAACAAATTTACTAATATCTTTATTAGCATAGCCTAAAGAATTAAGAGCCAAGTAAATATTTTCTTCTAACTCAATGTTTTTGATGCTATCCTTAGTTTCTTGATTGTCTTCAAAAGTCAAGTTAGCAGGTAATTTATCCTTAATATCCACTATTAATTTTTGTGCTTTTTTTGCTCCCAATCCAGGAACTTTTGTAAGCATTTTTATATCTTCACTTATAATAATTTTTTTTAAATCAAGTACATTAAAAGTAGATAAAATTGCTATTGCAAGTTTTGCACCAACACCACTTATGGCAATTAGTTTTTCAAAAAACTCTCTTTCTCTCTCTTCAAAGAAACCATAAAGTAAAAAAGCATCTTCTTTTACATGATTATAAATATATAATCTTAGTCTATCACCATTTATTTTTTCATAGGTGTTCAAAGAAATATAGATTCTATAAGCAATCCCACCTATATCTATTGCCACATAATCTACTTTTTTTATAGCTAATTTTCCTTCTATATATTCAAACATTTATACCCCTTTCATTTTCTTGTTGGCTTTTACAAACAAGATACTTGGTAAATCATTGGAAAAACGAGATAAATTATCAAAATAAGACTGCTTATCCAAGGTAGAAGGGTCAGCCATACCTAGAATTAACAAATCACTATTGGTAGAAGTTTCATTTAACAAATTTTTAAATATTTCTTGGCTAAAAATAATTTCAACTTTTCCTGTAATCCTAGAATCTGAAAGAATTACTTCAATATCTTTTTTTCTTATTTCGATTTCATTTTCTTTTCTAGCAATGGAGATAAAACGGATTTCAGTATCTTTCCATCCATAATTTTTACTTATAATATGTGCCAAATTCATCATTAGCCAACCATTATTTTCCAAACCACCCCACCAAACATCTATTCTCTTTTTTAATCCAAATTTTTTACTTGGATTCATTCTTAGTAAAAGTAAGTTTTTACCAAGATTAACAACACCGCTAAGAGCTTCAATATAGTCTTCTACCTTATCAGTATCTTGGCTAAGCCCTAATAATACACTATTTGGCTTCATATATCCAATACCATTTGCTTGTATTGCATTTATAATTGCATTTTTAACGTCACTTGCTATAACTACTTCTGGAAAAGCATAAATATCATTTTCCATAATATATTCTGATAATATATCTTCGTGGCTATCACGAAGAGGTAGCATATCACGAATTTCTCCAAGTACATAGCTTACAACAGTAATTATTCCATTTCCTTTACATAATAAATTTGCCATAGTAAGCAATTCTGTTCTATTATTAGGTTGTCCTGAAAAAACCATTACATCAGGTTTCCAGTTTTTATTATCGCTTTTTTCAAAACGCAATTTTATCAAGGCATATCTAGCAATAGTAGCCCAAAGACCCTTTCTCAAATCTCCCCAAGTTTTTTCTATTTTTCTCTTCTTTAAATATAAGTATAAAAGAATAATAAGGACTATGGAAATAAAGGTTGCTATTGGACTTATAAGAAACATTGCCATATAAGAACCTGCAAAACCTACAAATGATATTAAAATTGGAGTTTTGAAACTAGGTCTATAGCTAGGATTGTTAACTAAACTTTCTAGACCAGCAACTAAATTAACCATACCATAGGTATTTAAGAAAAACATAGTTATTATAGGTGCAACAGTATTTAAATTACCAGTTATTATAAAAACAAAGGCAATAAGAAAACTAAATAAACTAGCTATTCTAGGTTCATTACTTGCTCCACTACCCTTTGCAAAAATTTTTGGTAAAACACCATCAAGTGCAAGAGCTTGCATAGTTCTAGGAGCAGCAACTAAGCTACCTAAGGCAGAAGAGAGGGTAGCAGCCCAAATTCCTAAAATTATTAAAATTGGAATTTTTGAAAATTCTAACAATATTCTACTATTATTTAATAAACTGTCACTATCAATATTGAATCCAAGCCAAATAGCCATACCTAAATAAATAAAAAATGTTATAGCAATAGCTAGTAAAGTTCCTAGAGGTATAGATTTTTTAGGGTTTTTTAAATCTCCAGACATACTAACGCCAGCTAATATTCCAGTTACTGCTGGGAAAAATATAGCGAAAGTTTTCCAAAAGTTAGCTTGTTCAAAAGCTCCTTGCATTACAGGTTGTGGGATAGCGAATTTGGAAGACAATAAAATACCAATAAATGATAAACAAATAAGTGAAAAAACGATATATTGAGCCTTTATTGCTAAATCAGCCCCGATAATAGATATTATTCCAATAATAATTGCAACAATTATTGCAATTATTTGTAAATTAACTTGAGGAAAAACCATACGGACAGATTCTATAAAACCAATAACATATAGAGAAACAGAAAGGACTTGTGACAAATAAAGAGGTATTCCTATACTTCCACCGATTTCTTTCCCCAAACTACGTGAAATTAAAAAATAAGCTCCCCCGCCTTCTACCTTCATATTAGTAGTAATAGAGGTCATAGATAAGCTAGTAGAAATAGTAATTATGTGAGCAATAACTATTATTAGAATTGCTCCACCAAGTCCAGCATTACCAACAACCCATGCTAAACGCAAATAAAATATAACTCCAATTATAGTTAAAAAAGTAGGTAAAAAGACCCCGCTAAAAGTTCCAAATTTTTTCCCCATGTAATAACTCCTTTTACTTGTTCTACTTTTACTTTTTAGTTTCATAAATATTATTGAACACAAGCATTTAATTTATCAATATTTATTTTTATAACTTCTCCAAGATTATAACCTAAAAATAATTCTGCAAGTTCTTTGAATTTCTCTGGAGAATCGCTAGAATAATATTCGTCTTCTTCTTCTCTTTTTAGATTAGTCAAATTCAATTCTTCCAAGGTTTCTTTAATTTCCTTTGCACTTTCTTCTGCTGGATTGATTAATTTTATTTTACCTTCACTTACTTTTTTAATAGTATTATTAATTAGAGGGTAATGTGTACAAGCTAAAACTAAAGTATCAATCATAGGCTGAATTTCTCCTATATATCTTTTTGCCATTTCATAACAAACAGGGTCATCAGAAAGTCCTTCTTCTATAAGTGGAACAAAAAGAGGACAGGCTTTTTGATATATGTTAGCACTTTTATTATGCTTTTTTATTTCATTATAATAAGCCATGCTATTAATTGTTCCTTTAGTGCCTATAACTCCAATAGAATCGCTGATTTGAGAGGCAGATTTTGCCCCAGCCTTGATAACTCCGATAACTGGAATATTTAGTTCTTTTGATAATTCTTCCAAGGCAAAGGCACTTGCTGTATTACAAGCAATTACTATCATTTTCACATCTTTTTCTTGCAAAAAAGAAGCGATTTCACGACTATATCGCAAAATAACTTCTTTTGATTTACTTCCATAAGGAACTCTTGCTGTGTCCCCAAAATATATTATTTTTTCTTGTGGAAGAATTTTTTTTATTTCTTTAACAACAGTTAAACCACCAATACCAGAGTCGAAAACCCCTATAGCTTTTTTATTCAATTTTTCTTTCTCCATTCTTTTTATTTATTCTCTTAAGAATTACTACAAGTAATACTAAGATAAGTATTATAGCAAGTAAACTTGTAATTTTCATGAAGTTAGAAGCACCAATAGCTTTTACAAAGGTATAGGTTTTTCTATCAAAAATCTTTATTTTTTCATTTAGAGTATCTGCTATATAAATATAGTTTTCATCAACCCAAATATCTTTAATTCCATAAAATTCCTGCTTCGAACTTCCTTTTCTACCTAATTTAATAAGTTTTCCATTGCTTAGATAGATTGATACTTGGTTTGTTCCTGAATCAACGACATAAATATTATTATCTGTATCAACAAATAAATCTTCTGGTGAGGTAAAAATAAATTCAGATGAGGTATCATCTTTTAGATTATTTACATAGAAGCCATTTTGGTCATAAATTTTCACTTCTTTACTTCCAGCGTCTGCTACCATTAAATTATCACCAATTTTGCTAAGACCTGTATTTGCCATAAAGCCACTTAGACCAAAAGTTTTATAACCAAAAGATTTGTTTAAAGAACCATCACGATTAAAAATTTGTATACGGCTATTACCGCTATCACTAATATAAATAAATTCATGGTCTACATAAATTCCCCTAGGATTAGTTAGTTGCCCAAGTAAATGTCCTCTTTCATATTCCTTATAAAAATCAACGTCTCCATTGGAGTCAAAACGAAATATTTTGCCTTCACCACTTAAAGCGTAAATATATTTATCAAAATAAAAAAGGTCAACAATGGATTTTAATCCTTTTATATCCAAAGTAAATTTATATCGCCATTTATCAGAATATTTTACTACAGTTCCAGTAAAACCATCAACTACAAAAATTTCTCCTTTAGTATTGACTGTTACACTTGTAGGAAGTAATTTTGTTTGATGCTTTTTAATACGACTATAATTAATCTCCTCCCCATATAGAGTTAAGGAAAAGAATAAGACACAAGAAAATAGAAGGAATTTAAGTATTGATTTTTTCATTTTGTTCACTCCAATCATTTTCTTCTTATTATCGACCATTTTTATATCTTCTCCCAGTTTTTTCAATATTTTTTAACCACGAGATGGACACTATATATATATCAATTTTTAGTTTTGGTGCATCTTATTTTTTTATCCCGTACAATCTCGTGGTTAAATGTTTAAAATGTTTAATTACTAGTAACTACTTAGCCATAGATAAAAGTTTAGCTAAGTACTTCCCTGTGTGACTAGCTTCTACCTTTATTATCTCTTCAGGTTTTCCTACTGCTATAACTTCTCCACCACCTTGCCCACCTTCAGGACCAATATCAATTATATAGTCAGCTGTTTTTATTACATCAAGATTATGCTCAATAATAACAACAGTATTTCCTTTATCTACCAAACGTTTTAATACTTCCAGAAGCTTTCTAATATCTTCAAAATGCAAGCCTGTAGTAGGTTCATCTAAAATATAGATAGTTTTTCCACTAGACATTTTAGCAAGTTCAGTAGCTAATTTTATTCTCTGTGCCTCTCCTCCACTTAGGGTAGTAGCAGGTTGTCCTAGTTTAATATAGTCCAAACCAACATCTATTAAAACTTTTAGTCTTCTTTCTAAGCTTGGGATATTTTCAAAAAATTCATAAGCTTCTACCACACTCATATCCAAAACATCAGCAATAGTTTTACCTTTGTAATATACTTCTAAAGTTTCCCTGTTATATCTTTTACCCTTACATACATCACAAGTAACATAAACATCAGGTAAAAAATTCATTTCTATTTTTAAAATCCCTCCACCTTGACAAGCTTCACAACGTCCACCTTTTACATTAAAAGAAAAACGTCCTTTTTGGTAACCTCTCATTTTTGAATCCTTTGTCTCGGCGAATAAGGTTCTGATGTCATCAAAAAGCTTTGTATAGGTAGCAGGGTTAGAACGTGGAGTTCTACCAATAGGGCTTTGGTCTATATCAATCACTTTATTTAAATGCTCCATTCCTTCAATCCTGTCATAAGCTAGGGGATAAAGTTTACCTTTGTTAAGGGTATTAAACAAAATAGGGTAGAGTGTTTGATTAATCAAGGTAGATTTCCCACTACCGCTAACACCAGTGACTACAGTCATTATTTCAAGAGGAATTTTAATATCTAAATTTTTCAAGTTATTTCCCCTTGCCCCAAAAAGACTTAGCCAATTATTAGGCTCTCTTCTAACTTGCGGTACTTCTATGGCAATTTCTCCTCTAAGATATTTTCCTGTAAGAGATTTTTTATTTTTCATAACTTGGCTAGGTTTTCCTTTAGCAATAATTTCTCCACCATGAATACCAGCACGAGGACCCATATCAATTAGATAATCAGCTTGTAACATAGTATCTTCATCATGTTCAACAACAATTAAGGTATTTCCTATTTCCTTTAATCTATTTAAGGTTACAAGTAGTTTGTCATTGTCTCTCTGGTGCAAACCAATACTAGGTTCATCTAATACATATAAAACTCCAGTTAGCCCAGAGCCAATTTGTGTAGCCAACCTAATTCTTTGACTTTCTCCGCCACTTAAACTTTTAGTTTCCCTAGCTAAATTCAAATAATCTAAGCCTACATTTATCATAAAACTTAGCCTTTCTTTAATTTCTTTTAAAATTTCTTTAGCAATTTCTTCTTCTTTTTTGCTTAAATTTAGATTTTCAAAAAAAATCAAAGCATCTTTAATACTTAATTGACAAATATCCATGATACTCTTATTTTTAACATGAATAGAAAGTACTTCTTTTTTTAACCTTCTACCTTCACACGACTTACAAACTCTTTGTATCATATATTTATTTTCTATTTCTTCTTTCATTGATTCAGAATTACTTTCATAATATCTTCTTTCAAGATTTTTTACTATTCCTTCATATTCCTTCATTCCATTGAAAGAAAAGGAATCACCCTTATATTCTACTTTGAATTTCTTCCCCTTTGTTCCATAAAAAATAATATCTTTTTCATCTTTACTAAGATTTTTAAATGGAATATCTAGATTTATATTAAATGCCTTTGCCATTGCAGAAAAAATAGTCCAAGAATAGCCTTTTTTACTATTAGCACCAGGCACATAAATTGCCCCATCTGAAACAGATAAATTTTCATCTATAATCAAATAATCTTCATTGACTTCTAACTTTTGTCCAAGTCCATTACATTCATCACAAGCACCAAAGGGAGCATTAAAAGAAAATAATCTAGGATTAATTTCTGGGAAAGTGAAATCATGTTCAGGACAGGTAAAATTCTCACTATAATATTGGTCAATACCATCAGTATTAACTATTGCATTTCCTTCACTTAATTCAACAGCACTTTCTACTGCAGTAGTAATTCTTTGTAAAAAATCCTTATCTTCTAATTTTAATACTAGTCTATCAACAACAACTTCAATATTATGTTTTTTATTTTTATCTAAATTAATTTCATCTTCAAGATACAAAATTTCGCCATTAACCCGAACTCTAGCATAACCTTTTTTCATAAGATTTATAAATAAGTTTTTATGAGTACCTTTTTTATCTTTTATCACAGGAGCTAGAATTATAAGTTTAGCTCCTTCTGATAAATTTTCTATTATTGTATTTATAATTTCTTCAACGCTTTTTCCACGGACACCCTTATTACAAATAGGGCAATGTGGTTCACCAATATGTGCCCACAGAAGCCTCATATAATCATAAATTTCAGTAATAGTACCAACAATAGACCTAGGGTTTTTATTTGTTGTTTTTTGTTCAATGGAAATAGCAGGAGCAAGCCCTTCAATACTGTCAACATCAGGTTTTTGCATTTGACCTATGAACTGTCTTGCATATGCACTAAGACTCTCTACATACCTTCTTTGCCCTTCAGAATAGATAGTATCAAAAGCAAGGGAAGATTTACCACTACCACTAACACCCGTTATAACGACTAATTGATTTTTTGGGATTTCAATATCTATATTTTTTAAATTATGTTCTCTAGCTCCTTTGATTATAATTTTATCATTTTTCATTTTTCCTCCCTTATAAATTTTTACATAGCTTGTTGCATAACTCCTAAACCTTTATTTAATTGATAAATTTCATATATAACTTTAGAGTATCCCCCCACTTTTTTGCCACCAATATACACCAATCTTCACCAATAAAATTTATTAATTTTTTTATTAATTTATATTTCACAATTTTTTAAAATATAATCTTAGATATTCTTAATAATTTGTGTTGATTAGTGAAAATTAGTGGCTAAATAAAAGTTTTTTATCAATGATTATATACAAATTATCATGTGGTTTTGCAACTAGCTAAATTTTTTACATATAGCCTGTTGCAAAATTCCTAAACCTTTATTTTATTAACTGTACTTGTGCGTTTTTAATGTTTTATCATAACAATCAATTTAATCAGCGTCCTTCAGCGTTTCTATCATTTTTAAATTTTACTTTTAATTTTTAAATTAAGTTGTTTCAATTTATATTCATTATACAGCATTCTTTCTTTTTTAAAAAGGAATTTCTTTTTATTTTTGGAAAAAAAGAGACCTAGAAAAAGGTCTCTATATTATCACTACATCTTCTACCCCGATATTTTTGGCTAATTTTTTTAATTCTTCCATATATTCATCATTTGGACTTTGAAAGTCCATTTCTCCTCTAACTCCATGCTTTCTATATTTTATAAGCTTGTATCTAATGTTTTTATCCTTAATTAATTTAGATACTTCACTTACTGTTTTATTATTATCTAAAAAATAAGGAATAACAACAGTCCTAACTTCAAACAACTTATTTTTTTCAATTAATATCCCCAAATTTCTCTTAATATCAGTATTGTTAAAACCAGTTAATTTAATATGTTCTTCCTCATCCCAAGCTTTAATATCAAGCATAAACATAGTGGTATTAGCTATTAATTTTTCTTCTTTTACAGCATCCCATTTTCCATTTGTATCAATATAAATATCTAAGCCTAATTCTTTTATTTTATTAGCTATTTCAATAATGAAATCAGAGTGGAGAGTGCATTCTCCACCGCTAAATGTAATACCTCTAATAAACAATTTATATATTTTGATTATTTTTAAAAGTTCATCACTAGTATACATTATAGTTTTAGGACTAGAGTTTCTTTTGCAAGTTTTAATACATAAGTCACAATTTGTACAAAGGTCTTTCTTAAAAACTAGAGTTTTATCCACTAATTCCAAGGCTGATACAGGACATTTTTCAACACAAAGTCCACAACTATTACAAAAGTTAATAGTTTCTGGGTTATGACAATAGAGGCAATTAATATTACACCCTTGAAAAAATACAACTAATCTATTACCTGGTCCATCAACACTTGAATTTTTAATGATTCCGTTAATTATAGCTTTTTTCATTCTATTTCTCTTTTTCTCCTATCAAAGGCTTTCATATTATTTCTTGCACCCATTCCCAAAACAGTAGTATCTCTTAGTACTGCTTCTCCTTTTTCTAATTTTGCAATTTCTGATTTTTTTACTAGATAACCAGTAACTCTAACTACATCACAATCATCAGCATAAAAAGAAAAATATCTCATACCACTGTTAAAAGAGCCTTTTATTATATCTAAAACATAATCTAAATTTAGTTTTGCTGTTTCTTCAAAGGTAAAAATATCACCTATACCACTTGGAAAATACTCATGAAATGGAGCTGATTGTATAAGATGTTCTACTAGTTCAGGTTCTTCTCCTACGGGTATTCTACATCCTGGACTTTCTCCAGAGTCAGTATCTAATCCAACTTGTGCATGTAGTAAATAATGTCCATCTGAAAAAACACAGTATTTATTTTTATGTTCTTTTAAATATCCTTCTAACTTTTGTATAATAAGTTCTCCTAAATTGTTAGCTTCTTCATCCTTAGCAAAGATATATTCTTTGTTTTCTAACTTATACAGAGTATTTACACATTCTGCTAAACCAACTATACCAAACATTCCTGTAAAATTATCTCTATTAATAAACCCTTCTTTTACTAAAAAATGACTTTCAAAATAGTTACTTTCTTCTACCAAAAATCTTATTCTTTCATCCATAAGGCTAGACATTTTATTAACAAAATCTTTTAAGATGTTATTTAAGAAATCCTCTATATTTTTAGCTTTCTTAGCTAAACGTCCTAATCTACCTCTAACTAAGGTATAAGCTCCACCACCTACTTTTAAACCATTATAGCAACTGGCAATTCCATAATCACCTTTTAAGTCTTTAGTAAATTTTTCGTGATTGGCAAAACTTGGTTTAGACCTTAATAAGGAAGTTTCCACTGCATCTAAGGCAAAATTGTTAGAAGTAAGTTCTTGGTCATATTTTATTGTTAAGTTAGGAGTTGGATTATCTAACTCTCTAATAGCTTTTAATATAAGCCTTCCAGCTCTTGTTTCTCTTGGACCTATATTTCCATGACAAAAACTATCTGTTATAGTTTTATCTATATGGTTTAAAAATAATTTTATTGCCATATAGCTTTCTTCTTCGTTTTCTACAAAGGCTTCTAGTAAATAGTCAATGTTTCCAATATATACAGGCATAGTAGTAACGCTAGGTATGTGCTTGTATAATATCAAAAGATTATGTGTAGCTTCCCAAATATTTTCAGGTTTTCTAAGCTCTAAAAATTTACAACCTTCTTCCATAAATTTTTCAAAATCAACTAAAATATACCTAGGTTTATAAGGTGCATTTCCTTCAAAAAGGTCGCAAATAATACCTTCTTCCATATAAGCCTTAATACTGTCACTAATATTAAGTGGATTAATACTGTTTTCTGCCTCTTTTGCCAAGGCAACAACTCGCTGTTCAAAACTTAATTTACTGTCTTTAATAATTTCTAAAATCCTATTCATAAATACCCTCCATTAAAATAATTGAAAATTTAAAATATATAATTGAAGATTGATAATTAAAATATTTCAGCACAAAACTCTTAATTTACTGAATAAAATACTGATAAAAATGCAAGAACACTTCCACCCAAAACAAATAAATGCCAAATTGCATGGGTAAACCTAATATTTTTCATCATATAAAATATAGTTCCTACTGAATATGTAATTCCACTAGCGACTAATAAATTTAATGCCAAAGGATTTAGACTGTCTTTTAAAGGTTTAAAGAAAAATATTATCATCCAGCCCATAAATAAATATATTAAAGTAGAAAGTAATTTCATTCTACCTGCAAATTTAACTTTAAATAAAATTCCAAGAGTTGTAAGTCCCCACTGAGATATAAATAAAATCAAAGAGGCAGTACCACTTAAAACTGTTAAAATATAAGGCGTATAAGTGCCTGAAATTAATATATATATAGCTGAATGGTCTAAAATTTTAAAAATTCTTCTTGCTTTTGTATGAGGTTCTAGCATATGATAAACACTAGACATACTGTATAAAAGTAGAGTCGATACTCCAAAAATAGTGAAACCTATTATATGCTTGTATGTGCCGTAATTTGCACCTCTAATTGCCAAAAGAGCGATTCCTGCCATTGCTAAACCTGCACCAATTAAATGGGTGATAGTGTTAGCAATTTCTTCACCTTTACTATAATTTTTTTCCATATATATACCTCCGTTTATGCTATACTACATTATACTCTTATTTTAAAAAATGAGCAAGTTTATTAGTATACCTTTTTTGTAAAGAATTGCTTATTTCACTATTCTATAATTTTTATATATAAATTACAATATAGTATAAAAACTTTATATATCAATTGAAAAAATACATAAAAATAACAAAAAAAATTTTATTTGTAAAAGTACTTTTAAAATCCATTAGAATGTTGTATAATAAAGAAACTTTATGTAAGAAAAGAGGTGGAATCCTAGACCGTTAGGTATGCTTATGAACTATATCGGAAAATTAAAAAACTTTTTTGTGGAAATTCCACCAAACAAAATAAAAAATTATAAAGAAAGCATTGTTAAATTAAATAAAAATCGTCTGAGAATAACTGCAATAACTGCTTTTATTTCTTCTTTTGGTTTTTATCTGAAAATTCAGAGATACCCAACAATAGTTAATAATTACTATGAACTAATATTTGTTGCCTTATCTTTAATAACTTTTTTTTATTTTTTAATTTCATATATATTTAAAAATAATCGAGTTTTGTATTATATAAATAGAATTTATATAATTTCTATTTCTTTATGGATTAGCATCCTAACCTTAATAGACCAAATAGGAAATATAAAGGGAATAAGTACCCTTTATGTTGTTGTTATTTTGGTAATGAGTATAGTTTATGTTGCACCGATTTTCATAGCATCTACTTATCTGCTATCACTATTAATATTATTTTTGGGTTTTCCTTTAGTTCAAGACAATCCTGAATTAATAGCCAATGAGTTAATGGCGATAATTCCATTGGTAATAGTAGCTTATACATTACAACTATTTTTATATAGGAATAGTAGGTTGCTCTTTATAAACGAAGAATTTAAGAGAGAAGAAAGAGAAAAATTAAGATTAATAATAGATACAATACCAAATTATATATTTATTGTAGATACTGAAGGTAAAATAGTTTTAGTTAATAATGCAATAGCACAGGTTTTTTCCACAGAACCAGAGAATTTAATAGGTAAATATGCTATCGATTATGGAATGGAAGAAGAAAAAATTAAAAAGCATTCTAAAGAAAATATGGAAGTAATAAAAGAAAACAAAACAATTTTTAAGGTAGAAGAAATTTTTATAAAATCTAAAAGCATAGGCTGGTTTCAGATAATAAAAACACCTTATAAATATAGTGATTCAGAAAATCCATTTATTTTAGGTATAGCAACAAATATTACAGAATTAAAAGAGACTAAAGAAAAGTTAGAAGTAGAAAAAGAAAAGGCAATTAAGGCTAGTAAGGCTAAATCAGAATTTTTAGCAAATATGAGCCATGAAATTAGAACACCATTAAACGGTATAATTGGTTTTACAGATTTAATTTTGAAAAGTAATCTTGATAATGTTCAATATAAATATACTGAAAATATAAAAAAATCAGCTAAAAATTTATTGGGAATAATAAATGATATTTTAGACTTTTCAAAAATAGAAGCAGGAAAATTAGAGTTGGAATTCATCAAGGAAGATTTAAAATCTTTGACAAGTGAAGTATATGAATTGATGAAGGCACAGGCAAAAGACAAAAAACTTGATTTTATAATGGATATAGGAAAAGATATACCTAATTCTGCAGTAGTAGACCCACTTAGATTAAAGCAAATATTGATTAATCTATTAAGTAATGCAATTAAGTTTACATTTCAAGGGCAAGTTAGATTAAGTTTAAATTTTTACCAGATTAATAGGGAAAAAGGTAAATTTATATTTTCTGTAAGCGATACAGGAATTGGTATAAGTAAAAATCAGCAAGAAAAATTATTTAAGGCTTTTTCTCAAGGAGACCCTTCTACCACAAGAAAATATGGGGGAACAGGTTTAGGCTTAGTAATAATAAAAAATTTGTTAAAACAGATGAATTCAGATATACAATTAGAAAGTGAAGAAAATCAAGGTTCAAGCTTTATGTTTTCTTTAGAAACAGAATATTTTTATGAAGATAAAAAAAATTATACTAAAAATAAAAAAATAAACTTTGAAATTGTTAGTCAAGATATAAAAAAAATAATGATTGTTGATGATGTGGAATTAAATTTAGAATTAATGACATGTATAATAAAAGAATATTTACCAAATAGTAAGTTTATTTTAGCAAAAGATGGAATGGAAGCATTGAAATTATTTAAAAAAGACAAATTTGATTTGATTTTTATGGATGTGCAAATGCCTAATTTAGATGGTATAAGTGCTAGCATCAGAATGAGACAATATGAGCAGAATATGGGAATTTTAAAAGTTCCAATTATTATTTTAAGTGCAGGTCTTATTAAGGAGCAAGAAGAGAGAATTATAGATGCGGGAATAAATTCTTTTTTATCAAAACCTTTTAATCAAAAAGAAATATACAACATTCTAAGATGTTATTTTGGTGATGGGAATGAACAGTTTTGCCAGCTTGAACATAAGCCAGACTTATTAAGTTTTTCAATAGAAGACAAAGAACAAGAAGAAAATGATGAGCAAGAAAAGAATAATGAATTTAATAAACAATTATCTTTGATGGAGTTTTGTAAAGAATTTTATGGACTTGATATTGAAGATGGTCTTGAGAGGTCTTTGAATAAAGGAGAATTATACTTAAAATTACTGGAAAATTTTAATAAAAAGATAGATATTGTCTATAAATTATTAAAGAGAGAATTAAAAAAGGAAAATTTTGATGAACTTCAAAGATTAAGTCATAAAATATGTGGAATAGCAGGTACTGTTTCAGCAATAAAAATATATAATAAAATGAGGCAATTTGAAGAACTGTGCATAAAGAAAAAAAAGGTAGAAGCATTAAAAATCTTAATATTAGAAATAAAAGGTGATATTGATAATTTAAAAAAAGCTTTAGATATAGTTAGAAGTCTATTTTCTTAAATTAGAGAAGACCATGAAGATTTTCTTTGTGGTTTTTTTGATTGATTTTTTAATTGTAAGTCTTAAGGTATTATGTTATTATATTCTTTTAGAACTTCCAAGAAAGGATTGAAATGGAAACTTGGTTAGAAATTAACTTGAAAAAATTAGAAAATAATTATAATTACATAAAAACTAAGACAAATACTAAGATTTGTTCTGTAATAAAGGCTGATGGCTATGGCATGGGAAGTTATGATATTGCAAAAAAATTAGAGATGCTAGGGACAGATATGTTTGCACTTGCTTTTGTTAAAGAAGGTGAGAGACTTAGAAAAAAAGGGATTAAAAAGGATATTTTACTTCTTAACTTTGTATCTGCTGAAAAATTAGACTCAGTTATAAAAAATAATTTAACTTTAAGCTTATATTCTTTGGAACAATTAAACTTATATGTGCAAAAAGTTTCTTTGGAGATATTGAAAAAAATAAAATTCCATATCAAAATAAATACTGGAATGAATCGTCTAGGTTTTGATAAGAATGATTTTCCAAAATTAATTAAATTAATTGAAAAATATGAACTTAATATATTAGGTTCTTATTGTCATTTTGCAGATGTAAATGATGAAGAATTTACCAAAAAACAGTATAAAGAATATATTGAATTTAACAGTAAATTAGAGAAAGCTTGTAATAAAAAATTAATTAAGCATGTATGTAAT
>Ga0075011_10000617_pt1 | contig 18975 bp, 14 predicted proteins | sample TARM_MetaG_T_14_FD_72354 | JGI IMG/M metagenome (GOLD analysis project Ga0075011, IMG submission 72354) | Freshwater microbial communities from Pennsylvania, USA, analyzing microbe dynamics in response to fracking - TARM_MetaG_T_14 | ecosystem: Environmental > Aquatic > Freshwater > River... | reverse complement strand
TTTGTAAACATGGTGCCGAGAGAGGGACTCGAACCCTCACACCGAAGCGCTAGCACCTCATGCTAGTGTGTCTACCAATTTCACCATCTCGGCATAACCTTTCTTACTTTTCAGTAAGATTATTGAGGAATCTCGTCGCCTGTTGAAGCTGGAGTTTCGCTCAATGTACCTTCAGTCGTTTGCTCAACCACCTGACCTTTTGAAGGGTCAACCCATTGTGATTCAGTTTTATGTGTAGACATATTGCCTAACACAAGACTAAAGATGAAAAATACTATTGCAAAAATTGCAGTCATTCGGGTTAGGAAATTTCCTGAGCCGCTCGCGCCAAACACTGTGTTTGAAGCACCAGCACCGAAAGAGGCTCCCATATCTGCGCCTTTACCTTGCTGGATCAACACTAGGCCAATGATACCAACCGCTGCCAACAGGTAAATCACAAGTAGAACTGTAAACATTGCTTTCCACCTATGTTCCAAATTGTTGAGCCAGCGCCGTTCCAATCATTTCAGCCAATTTTTGAAAAAACCAGGTGACAAGAACAAGGCTAGCGACCTCCTAACAGAAGGCGGAGGCAATACTAGCGGATGCGAGTATTACTGACAAGGGATATTTATTAAAAACATCCCGTTTGCCGATTAAACGTCCAAAAAAGGGACAAAGAGATAATTAACTCTATTGATCATCCCCAAAAATGCACGAACCCCACTATCGTCATCCCAGAAAATGCGAAGCATTTATCTGGGATCTCATTTCACCGAACACTTTGAGGCCAACAATATTTCTTTACCAGCTCGACGCTGATATTAGACTTCCACCTTCGTTAAAGATCGCTGGAATGACTGTCGAGGGATTAACAGCTCGCTTTTACTGCTTGAGCAATTTTAAGTGCAGATGACTGTACTAGCTCAGCATCTTCACCTTCAACCATGACTCTTAGCAATGGTTCAGTGCCCGATTTACGTAGTAATACACGACCTTTCGCGCCAAGTTGACTCTCGACCTCTTTCACACTTGCAATCACAGCCTCTGCTTCCAGTGGATTGGAATCACCGCTGAAACGCACATTTTCTAGTACTTGCGGATAAAGTGTCATTCCTTTGGCCAGCTCACCCAAAGACATATCACTGCCGACAACAGACGCTAGCACTTGCAGAGCAGCAACAATGGCATCACCGGTTGTGACTTTGTCTAGCAGAATGATATGACCGGAATTTTCCGCGCCGATATTCCAGCCTTTCTCAAGCAGTTGCTCCATCACATAGCGATCACCAACAGCAGCACGAGAAAATGGAATACCCAATTGTTTAAGACCATTTTCCATACCCAGGTTGGTCATTAGAGTACCAACCACACCACCTTTTAGTTCTCCACGACGAAGAGCATCACGAGCGATAATGTAGGCTATCTGGTCGCCATCAACCTTATTTCCCTCTTCATCGACCATGATAAGACGGTCACCATCACCGTCAAAAGCCAGACCTAAATTCGCCTGCTCTTCAACAACACGTTTTTGCAGTGCCGCCACATCGGTCGCACCCACTTTATCATTGATATTGGTCCCGTTCGGCTCTATGCCCATTGCAATCACATCGGCACCCAGCTCTTTAAACACATTTGGTGCAATGTGATACGTCGCGCCATGTGCACAATCAACCACGATTTTTAGCCCGGCAAGGCTCAGCTTAGTCGGGAACGTACTCTTACAGAACTCAATATAACGGCCAGCAGCGTCCACCAGACGAGACGCTTTACCCAATTGCGCTGATTCTACGCAGGTAATCTCTTTATCCAGCTCAGCCTCAATCGCCAACTCAACATCATCGGGAAGCTTTGTCCCTTCCGAAGAAAAGAATTTAATACCATTATCGTAATATGGATTGTGCGACGCTGAAATAACAATGCCAGCCTCTGCACGGAATGTTTGGGTTAAGTAGGCAACGGCAGGTGTTGGCATTGGCCCAGTTAATACCGCTTTTAAACCAGCTGCGGCCAAACCAGCTTCAAGTGCAGACTCGAGCATATACCCTGAAATACGGGTATCTTTACCGATAATGACCTGCTTTGTTCCCTGTTTAGCCAGAACACGACCAGCAGCCCAACCAAGTTTAAGTACAAAATCAGGAGTAATAGGATATTGCCCTACTTTGCCACGGACACCGTCAGTACCAAAATAACGTCTTTCGTCAGACATAATAGTTCCTTAGTTTTTTTAATTCTTAGTGTTGTTAACTTAACAAGCGGTAAACCTTAAAGATTGTTATTCATTGTTCGAATAATCTTCATTGCTTCCAACGTTTCTTCCACGTCATGCACCCGAATTATCTGAGCGCCTTTCATTGCAGCAATCGTAGCGCAGGTCACACTAGCGACCATACAATCGGCGGGGTTCTTATCAAGCAATTTGAAAATCATCGATTTGCGAGACATTCCCGCTAGGATAGGCAGTCCAAAACGATGTAGCTTTTCTAGATTAGCCAGTAAATGATAGTTATGTTCGATCGATTTACCAAAGCCAAACCCAGGATCGAGAATCACATTCTCACGGGCAATACCCGCTTTCTCACACGCATCTAACTTTTCCAGCAGGAATGTTTCAACATCGTGCTGAACATTATCGTATTCTGGATTATTTTGCATGGTTTTTGGCTGCCCTTTCATGTGCATAATGCACACAGGAACATTCGCCTGAGCCGCTAGTTCCAGAGCGCCGGGCTCAGTCAGAGAACGAACATCATTAATCAGATCTGCGCCAGCCTCTATCGCCTGCTTCATGACTTCGGCTTTACTGGTATCGACAGAGATCCAGATATTTTGATCGAATTCTCGAATCGCTTTTATTGTCGGAACAACGCGACGCAACTCTTCTTCAAGCGTCACCTCTGGCGCACCCGGACGGGTAGATTCCCCACCAATATCAATAATACTGACACCCGCTTCAATCATTTGCCTGGCTCGTGCAGTGGCATTGTCAAGTGACGTATAGCTCCCCCCATCTGAAAATGAGTCCGGGGTGGTATTAAGGATTCCCATCACATGTGGGCGATCGAGAATAAGTTGTTTGGTTGCAGTTTGTAATTTCATTGGCAGTTCGTTCTTAGTCCTCCCCTTGGAAAGGGAGGAGTTAATTAACATAACCCCGAAACAAAAAACCCCGAACAAGTCGGGGATTTTGTGATTAAACGAAGATTATTCTGAATCTTTTTTATCCGTTGAAGGATCTTCTGAAGAAGTTTCTTCAGTGTCTTTATTCTCTTCAGCGGGAGCGGAAGCTTTCGGAGCCTCAGAAGAAGGACTATCCACCGGTGGTTTGGACTGGTCACTCCACCCTGCAGGTTCACGAATATCTGCTTTACGCTCCATCAGGTCGTCAATTTGACCCGCATCGATGGTTTCATACTTCATCAATGCATCTTTCATTGCATGCATGATATCCATATTATCTTCCAGCAACTTGCGAGCTCGCTCGTAGTTACGGTCAATAATAATACGAATTTCGTCATCAATCAGTTTAGCGGTATCGTCAGACATATGCTTAGTCTGCGTTACGCTGCGACCGAGAAAGACTTCGCCTTCATCCTCAGCATAAAGCATTGGGCCGAGTTTTTCAGAAAAGCCCCATTGGGTAACCATCTTACGAGCGATATCCGTCGCACGTTCAATATCATTCGATGCACCCGTCGAGACCTTATCTGTGCCGTAGATCAGCTCTTCAGCCAACCGCCCGCCATACAGACTGGATATCATCGATTCCAGATGCTGCTTGGACATACTGACGCGGTCTTGTTCTGGCAAATACATAGTCACACCAAGTGCCCGGCCGCGTGGGATAATCGACACTTTATATACAGGGTCATGTTCTGGTACTAAGCGACCAATGATCGCGTGGCCAGCTTCATGATAAGCGGTCGACTCTTTAGTTTCTTCCGACATCACCATCGAGCGGCGTTCAGCACCCATCATAATTTTATCTTTGGCCAGTTCAAACTCAACCATAGATACGTTGCGCTTGTTACCACGAGCTGCAAACAGAGCCGCTTCGTTCACAAGGTTAGCCAGATCAGCACCAGAGAAGCCCGGTGTACCACGTGCAATCAATGATGGTTCTACATCACCAGCCAGAGGTACTTTACGCATATGAACTTTTAGGATTTGCTCACGGCCACGAACGTCTGGCAAGCCAACAACAACCTGACGGTCGAAACGACCAGGACGAAGCAATGCCGGGTCCAATACGTCAGGACGGTTAGTCGCGGCGATAACGATGATACCTTCGTTACCCTCAAAGCCATCCATTTCAACCAGCATTTGGTTCAGTGTTTGCTCACGCTCATCGTGACCACCACCAACACCAGCACCACGTTGACGACCTACCGCATCAATCTCATCAATGAAGATAATACAAGGTGCCGCCTTCTTTGCTTGTTCAAACATGTCACGTACACGAGATGCACCGACACCAACAAACATTTCAACGAAGTCAGAACCAGAGATGGTAAAGAATGGTACTTTCGCTTCACCAGCAATCGCTTTAGCCAGCAACGTTTTACCAGTACCCGGAGGACCAACCATTAAGACACCAGTTGGAATCTTACCACCAAGCTTTTGGAAACGGCTTGGATCACGTAAATAGTCAACCAGCTCTTTTACGTCTTCTTTCGCTTCGTCACAACCGGCCACATCACCAAATGTGGTTTTAATCTGTTCTTCGCTCATCATGCGGGCTTTGCTCTTACCAAAGGACATTGCGCCTTTGCCACCGCCACCCTGCATCTGACGCATGAAGAATATCCATACACCGACAAGCAGAATCATCGGGAACCAGGAAATGAAAATGGTTCCTAACAGGCTTTGCTCTTCCGGAGCAGTACCCTGAACTTTCACATTCTGGTTAATTAAATCATCAAGCAGTTTTTCATCATAAACAGGCATGTAAGTGACGTAACGCGCACTGCTACCTCTACGAGTAAAGCTTATCTCACTATTGTCAAACTTAGCTTCTTGAATCTGGCCTTGGCCAACTTCTTGCACGAATGTGGTGTAATCGACAGTTCTGCCGTTACTGTCCCCAGGGCCAAAGCTTTGGAAAACAGACATCAATACGACAGCTATCACAAGCCACAGAATTAAATTTTTTGCCATGTCACTCAAGGTGTAAGCCTCTCGATAACTAATTGTAATTAAAGGTAGGGTACTACAGTTTCTGGGCTGTAGCCATAGTGTTAACTGCTCTCACTAAGCGTAAAATAGTTAACCTTTGTAACCAGTGGCGACGATATAGACTTCTCGAGAACGTGCTCTTGAAGAATCTGGTTTACGAATTTTAACCGCTTTAAACATGCCTCTGACATCTTTAACGTATTGGTCAAATCCTTCGCCTTGAAACACTTTGACAACAAAACTACCATTAGGCGCCAGAACTTGTCGACACATATCTAATGCTAATTCTACCAGATACATCGCTCTTGGTTGGTCAACTGAAAGATTCCCAGCCATATTTGGCGCCATATCCGACATAACCACGTCAACCATATCTGGTTGAATTCTTTCTAATAATGCATCCAGCACAGACTCTTCGCGAAAATCGCCCTGGAGAAATGCCACACCGGCAATGGAATCCATCGGTAAAATATCACAGGCAATCACCTGACCTTCATCACCAACAATCCCAGCTGCGTATTGTGACCATCCTCCCGGAGCTGCGCCAAGGTCAACAACGGTCATTCCTGACTTTAGGAGTTTGTCTTTTTCTTGAATTTCTTCAATTTTAAAGATAGCACGTGAACGATAACCTTTCTTTTTCGCTTCGTTCACATACTTATCATCGAAATGTTCTTTCAACCAGCGACCGGAGCTCGCTGAATGTTTCTGTTTACTCATTCTAATCCTAATCAAACAGCATCTATCTGAGAAAGTATGGTAGAAAATATAGTCTTCAACGATAGATGGCGTTAAAATAGCGTTTTTCAACCCTGATAATAAAGAAATTTGGGCGCGTAATGAACCTAAGCAACAAACAAAAGCAGCACCTAAAGGGTCTGGCACATCATTTAAAACCTGTGGTTTTAATGGGCGCAAACGGACTAACAGAAGCTGTTTTAGCAGAAATCGAAATTGCGCTTGACCACCACGAGCTGATTAAAGTGAAAGTGGTGTCTGAGGATCGCGAGACAAAACAACTCATTGTCGATGCAATCGTTCGAGAGACCGGAGCAGAAAAAGTCCAGGTAATTGGTAAAGTACTTGTTCTGTACCGTCCGTCAGAGCAACGTAAAATCGAATTGCCACGTAAGTAGCCTGAACTATTTTGTAATAAAAAAGTGTTACTTTAGATTACAGAACATGAACGATAACGTTGCAGCCGACAAAAGCATCGCTTTAACTGCAATGACGCTATTTTTCTTTCTGTAACCAGACAAAAAGGTCGCTAAGTGCGACCTTTTTGTATTTTTAACCGATGACTTCATTACGCTTACTGAATTGCGTATTAACCTTAGACGTAGTCTACACGGTCAATTTCAAATACTTTTTCACCGCCAGGGGTAACGATAGTCACTTCATCCCCTTCTTCTTTACCAATCAAGCCACGTGCAATTGGAGAGCTAATAGAAATACGCCCTGCTTTAATATCGGCTTCATCATCGCCTACGATCTGGTAGGTCTTCTCTTCGTCAGTATCAACGTCAATCAAAGTCACTGTTGAGCCAAAAATGATTTTTCCGGTGTTATCCATTTTGGTTACATCAATCACCTGAGCAACAGACAACTTATATTCAATATCACGGATTTGAGCTTCACAGATACCTTGCTCTTCACGAGCCGCATGATATTCAGCATTCTCTTTTAAGTCGCCCAGCTCACGAGCTTCTGCAATCGCCTGAGAAATTTGTGGACGCATTTTCAATAACTTATCAAGTTCATCACGTAGCAATTGTTCGCCACGTACTGTCATTGGAACTTTTTCCATTTTATACCTCTATGCCAAAGCAACCTTTGGACAAAACGAAACAGCCTATTCTCCTAAAAGAGATAGGCTGCAATAAATGAATGTATTTTTAATTAGTGTAAACAAACTTACATGTTAAATCATCCAAATTCAAAACTAGTTACAAGAATTTGCTCACGGCGCACAATTCACCATTCGAGCTTCCAGCCATAAATCTATTCATCACAAGAACAGTCTCTCACCAATCATCACTACTAAAAATTTTAGAACTTATCGGTACCCCGGACGCATTCAGAGAACAAATAACATAAAAAAATATAAACACTTAATATCAATAACTTAAATATAAACACACAATAAAACACTGTTCAATTATGTTTTATATTATTTTACTAACAGTAGGGTGAACTTTAAGGGTCAAATATAGTCCAGCAACACCAAACATAAATTTAAACATTTGCTTATTTATTAATGCGTTAGCTAGGAATGTCGTGTGATTTTTTCACACCAATTTAGAGAGTAATCATACACATAACTCTCTAAATACACGCGTTAATATCGGATAGCTAATTAGGACTAAAAAATGAAAAAAACCTTAATTGCTTTAGTAGTGTCTGGCGCAGCAGTGGCAACTGGCGCAAACGCTAGCGAACTTTACAATCAAGATGGTACAACTTTAGAAATGGGCGGCCGCGCAGAGGCTCGTTTATCGATTAAAGATGGTAAAGCTGATGATGCCTCTCGTGTACGTCTGAACTTCCTGGGTAAAACTGAAATCAACGACAGCCTATACGGTGTTGGCTTCTACGAAGGTGAATATACCACAAATGACCGTGGCGTAACTGACGCAGGAAGCGACATTGACCATCGTTACCTATACGCTGGTATCGGCGGTAACTTTGGTGAAATCACTTATGGTAAAACGTCTGGTGCTCTAGGTGTTATTACTGACTTTACCGATATTATGGCATTCCACGGTAACTCAGCAGCATACAAACTTGGCGTTGCAGACCGTGTTGACGATATGATCGCATACCAAGGTCAATTTGATAACTTAGGGCTAAAAGCAAGCTACCGTCTGGCAGATCGTACAGAAGAGGCTGATGGTTACGGTGACGATGGCAAAGATGGTGTATCTCTATCAGCTATCTACGCATTCGGTGACAGTGGCTTCAAACTAGGTGGTGGTTATGCTGATGAGGCTGACGAAGACGAATTCATGGTTGCAGCCTCTTACGCTGTCTCTGATTTCTACTTCGCTGGTACTTTCACTGATGGCGAGTTTAACGATAAAGATTATACAGGTTATGAACTAGCAGCAGCTTATACACTGGGTAAAACTGTATTTAGCACAACTTATAACAATGCAGAAGTAGACGGTGATAAAACAGCTAAGCTAAATGCTGACAACTTTGCTATCGACGCTACGTACTACTTCAAGCCAAACTTCCGTACTTACATCTCTTACAACTTCAACATGCTTGATAAAGAAGACGTTGGTGCTTTAAAAGCTGAAGACGAAGTCGCTCTGGGTATGCGCTACGACTTCTAATCAGTCCGGTACTGAATACAAAAAAGCGCCTGCTTGAATAAAGCAGGCGCTTTAATATTTATATCTAACTTAAATTAGAATGTGTAGTACATACCAGCTAGGTACAATGAAGCATCAGTATTGCTTTCGTACTCGGAATTGTTTTCAGCTGAGTATTCAATGAAGCCTAACAGGTTATTAGAGAAAGAGTAATCTGCACCTACTGTGTAAGCTTTTAGATCTTCCTCTGCACCATCTTTGTCTGCAACAAAACCTGATACATATAAACGAGCTGCATCAATTTTTAAATCAGCAGCTAAACCAACAACGTCAGTATCTACACTGTTGTTTTGTTCTACAGCATAATGCGCAGCGACAGAGAATATATCTGCAGAATAACCAGCTTTAAAGCCGTAAACATCATTGTCGCCACCGTTAACAGCTGCATCTCCTTTAGCGTCAACACCACGGTTACCATGATCCTGGTATGAAGCACCTACATTAAAACCAGAGATAGTATAAGAAGCTGATACACCATATGCGTTTTCTTCATCTTCATTCTCATCCATGTACGTATCAGCAATCAAAACAAGACCGTTTGCGTCATATTTAAGAGCGATAGCATGACCGTCTGATTCAAAAGAATTCACAAAGTCATCCATGTAGCCGAGACCTTCGTTAGTGTTATCAATAGTGATCGCATCTAAAGAGTCACCAAAGTCACCGACTTCACCAGCTGCAATACCAAAGCTTTCACCGAACATTGCACCGAAGTACAGGTCATCAGTTTTCACATCTTTGCTACCGTTAGAACCGTAACCTTCACCATTTTCCATTTCAAACGAACCGAATAGAGTTACAGTATCGTTTAACTTATGAGTTGCATCAATTTGAATTTTTGCCCACAGATCTGTATCTAAATCGCGACCAGCCTCATGATCTGCTTCATACTTGCTTAGAAACGTATCGATTTCACCAGACACACCAAACGTAGTTGCGTCATCTTGGTAGATATTAGCCGCATTTGCAGCGCCTGAAACTAAAGCCGCCACTGCTAGCGCTATAAATTTCTTGTTCATCAGATTAATCCCTATTTCCTTGTTACTTAGCCAAATGCGTTAAGTATTTTGTTTACGTAAAATCAACACAAATCTCGTAATGATTTATTGATATCAACACAGTCATCATGAAGATTGATACACACAAATTATTTAACTCTGCGCTAACAGCATAGACTAGTAAAAAGAACTAAATGAGAGGAACTTTTGCTTTTTAATTGATAAAAAAACATCAAACCATTGATTTTAAACATTTTTATTAAAAATGAGAAGTTGTGAATTTTACCTTCCCATGACAAAGTGACTTACCACTCCAGATTTAATTTATATTTCTTTACATGTAAAGTGCGATCTAAATCACAAGTGGGTAGTTTACTCTAATAATAAAACAATAAGTTAGAACTGTTATTTGCCGAATTAATAACCACTCCTCCTCTAAATCAGCAATGAAACTTAATGCCTAACCGATTATACTGACTGAGCTTAATTCATCTTTTAGGTCATGCGATCTTCTAAGGTAATGTTTCTCCACGGTTACAAGGTTAATACTCCCTGATCATTATGCTGCGCTTACTATCATCCAATATCGCTTTTTATTTTCTGTTAGGGTTGGTGTCCACTCCCGTGGTTGCAAATCAAATTCCAGATTCTTTTCCTCCGTCAGCTCGCTATGCACTGGTAGCACAAAAGTTAGATGAGGTCACCGAATTAAACCCTCAGTCAGCTAACCAGTATTTTCCACCAGCCAGTACATTAAAGGTGATTACGGCTCTGGCTGCACAACTGGAATTAGGGACTCAATTTAACTTTCAGACCCGCCTCACCCAAAGTGGTCAAAACTATTCTCTGATATTTTCCGGTGATCCCACTTTATCCTCTGAAAACATTAAAACTCTGCTCAGCAAGATAGAACCAAAGCAGAACAACACCATCGCTGGCGATATTTGGCTTGATAACACAGTGTTTACCGGCTACGAGAAAGCCGTTGGCTGGCCATGGGATATTGTGGGCGTTTGTTACAGTGCTCCAGCCAGTGCGATTAATATCGATGGTAACTGTATTCAGTCATCGATTTATACACAGAACAATGGAGAGACTCGCGTATTTGTGCCGCAACATTATCCTGTTTATGTGATGACTGACGCTCAGACTGTTTCAAAGCAACAGCAAGAACAGACGCATTGTGATTTGGAACTGCTGCCTACACAGGAAAACCACTACCACTTGTCAGGTTGTTTGGTTAAACGCGCTAAGCCTCTGCCATTAAAATTTGCGGTTCAGGATACAGATTTATATGCCCAAAGAACGGTCTACAAACTATTAAACCAGCTAGGGCTAAAACTGAAGGGTGAAATAAAAATCGGTAAAATGCCTGGTACCGGAAGTGTGATTGCAACACACAACTCAGAGCCTCTTCCGCTTCTTCTCGACACCATGCTTAAAGACTCAGACAATTTAATTGCTGACACATTAACAAAAACCATTGGTCAGCACTTCTTCAAACAAGCCGGCAGTTTTAATAACGGCACAGAGGCGATTAAATCTGTCATTGAACAACAGACCGGAATCTCACTGAAAAATGATCAGTTTGTCGACGGTTCTGGCCTTTCGCGTAATAACCGTATTCGCGTTACCAGCATGCTCAAAATTCTACGCTATATCTGGCAGCATGACTCAGAACTGAATATCATCGATAAACTGCCTGTATCCGGTGAATCTGGCACGCTTAAGTATCGACGAAGTATGAGAGATGAACAGTTTCAAGGAAAAATCATTGCCAAAAGCGGCTCTCTGTATGCCACTCACAATATGGTTGGCTACGGGCTGGATACCAAGGGATCACCAAATTCAGTGTTTATCCAGTTTGTTACTGACTATTTCCCACCACAAACGGACAGTTCGGTGCCAGTTGAAAGCCCCTTGGTCAGTTTTGAAAAAGATTTTTATCAACAAGTGATAAAACTTAGCGAGCAATAAACAAAAAGCGCCAAATGGCGCTTTTCTTAACAGAGCAAATAATTACTTCACAGTAACACGTGCAAACTTACGCTTACCTACCTGATATACGGCTGTACCTGCTTCTGGAACAAACTTAGCGTCTTCAATTTTCTGACCATCTAATTTAGCCGCGCCTTGCTTAATCATGCGCATTGCATCAGATGTCGAATTCACTAACCCTGCATCTTTAAGCAGATTTGCAATCGCAATTCCTGCTGCAAATTCAAATTCAGGCATTTCATCAGGCATCGCACCTTTTTGGAAGCGATTAATGAACTCCTGCTCTGCGGCATCCGCATCAGCTTCAGAGTGGAAGCGTGCAATAATTTCTTTTGCCAGCAAGATCTTAAGATCACGAGGGTTTTTACCGTTTGCAACATCCGCTTTAAACTGCTCAAGTTCAGCCAGAGGACGGAAAGAGAGCAACTCAAAGTAACTCCACATCAAATCATCAGAGATCGACATAATCTTACCAAACATCTCGCTTGGCGACTCACTAATACCAATATAGTTATTGGCGGATTTAGACATTTTCTTCTCACCGTCTAAACCAACCAATAAAGGCATCATAAGAACAACCTGAGGCTTTTGACCGTTGGATTTTTGTAGCTCGCGCCCCATCAACAAATTGAACTTCTGGTCAGTACCACCAAGTTCAATATCTGTTTCCATCGCGACAGAATCGTAACCTTGCAGGAGTGGGTACATAAATTCGTGGATAGCGATTGGCTGACCGCCAGCATAGCGCTTTTTGAAGTCTTCACGTTCTAACATACGCGCTACGGTTTGATTGGCAGCAAGGCGAATCATACCTTCCGCACCTAAGTCTGATAGCCACTCAGAGTTAAACTGAATCTTGGTTTTTTCTGGATCCAGAATTTTAAATACCTGCTGTTTATAGGTTTCAGCATTATTCAGAACATCTTCACGAGTCAACGGTGGACGTGTGGTATTTTTACCCGTTGGATCACCTACCATACCCGTAAAGTCACCGATCAAGAATGTCACATCATGACCCAGATCCTGAAAAGTGCGTAATTTATTCAGAATCACTGTATGGCCTAAATGGATATCCGGTGCAGTTGGATCCGCACCCAGCTTAATACGTAAAGGACGGCCTTCTTTAAGCTTAGCAATCAGCTCATCTTCAGGAATTAGTTCTTCAACACCACGTTTAATCTCAGCTAAAGCCGCTTCAATACTCGCCATTCTTGTTCACTCCCACAGATTTGGCAAAATTTAATAGTTCGACATATTACTTGAATAGCGATGCATTTTGAAACCAGTTAAACTACCTAACTGGATTTTTTATTAATAATTACCGAGTATGCTTTCTATTTTCACTCGTCTTCCATGGATTCACAGAGCTTTAATCGCTGTTTTTAGCGCACTTATCGTCTTTGCAATATTATTTTTGCCAAGCCCTGAATCATTACAGAACAACCCAAATAAACTACAAATAGGTCGTCATTATCCTTTAGCGATTAATAGCGAAGCTTTATCTCCGGGAAGCACTATACTTCCTTCTGCGATTTTGCGTTGGGAAAGTTATAAGGTTCAATCAGGAGAGAGTGCTGCTGTACTTTTTCAGCGTATCGGTTTGACCGCACGGCAACTCTATAACCTGACCTCAAGTAACGAAGATATCAACAAACAGCTCAGTCGCCTGCGTCCCGGGGATGAGTTGCAGTTTGGTTTTAACGAAAAAAACCAACTCATCCAGCTTAAGCGTAAACTCAGCGCCTACGAAACGTTTGTTATTACCAAATCGGACGGAAACAGGTACAGCTCTGAAATTGATAAAAAAGAAGTTTTCTATCAGTACAACTACGCTGAAGCTAAAATCACTTCTAATTTCTGGAACGCTGCCGTAACAGCCGGATTAAGTGCAAACCAGATCATGGAACTGGCCGGTATCTTTGGCTGGGATATCGACTTTGCGTTGGATATTCGCTCGGGCGACAGTTTTAAACTGCTCTTTCAGGAAAAAATCGTTGAAGGAGAAGTGATTGGCAGAGGCAGTATTATAGCCGCCACATTTATAAACCAGGGAACTAACTTCACCGCGGTATTGGATGACAAAACCGGTAACTATTATGATCCAACCGGACGAGCGATGAAAAAAGCTTTCTTACGTTCACCCTTAGATTTTCGCCGGGTATCATCAAATTTCAATCCACGTCGTTTACACCCGGTAACAGGGCGGGTAAAAGCTCACCGCGGAACAGATTACGTCGCGCCTATTGGAACCCCAATCTGGGCAGCAGGTGATGGTATCGTGCAAAAATCCAGTTACAACCAGTTTAACGGTAACTATGTATTTATCCGTCATAGTAATACATACATCACCAAATACCTTCACCTGACTAAACGCAGAGTAAAAACCGGTCAAAGAGTAAAACAGGGACAAGTGATAGGAACATTAGGCCGGACCGGGCGAGTAACCGGAGCACACTTACACTATGAGTTCCTGGTAAACGGGGTACATAAAAACCCCAGAACCGTTAAATTACCGGAATCTAAGTCGCTATCAGGAAAAGCGAAACAGACCTTTATGGCTAACGCTAAGATTCGTTTGCAGCATCTGGAACGATATGGTCAGCTGCTGTATGCAAAATAACACAAGCGAAACAAAGGCTGGAATCTAAACCAGCGCGATACCAAACCCAGTTCCTAAATAAATGCTACGTATTTTTTTAGGATATCAAAGGACTGAAAAACGTCATTTCAGTCCTTACTCTGTTTTCATGCCCCGCCGCTGTCAAAATGCTGCGCATTTTTTAGGATAACGATATATTCAATACCTGCCTTTTCTACTTTTTATCCCTTCCCAACATCAACAGACAGGGGGTTAAAACCAGAGTTAGCACCGTCGCAAAAGCTAAACCACCAGCGACCGCTGTCGCGAGCTGTGACCACCACTGTGTACTTGGGGCACCAAACTCAATTTTCTGATTGATTAAGTCGATATTCATTTCCAGTACCATAGGCAACAAGCCCAGAATGGTAGTAATCGTGGTTAACATAACCGGCCGCAAACGCTGAACGCCAGTACGAAGAATCGCTTCGCGTTTATCCAGACCACGCTTAATTAACTGGTTATACGTATCAATCAGAACGATATTGTTATTCACCACAATCCCGGCCAGAGAAATCACACCGATGCCCGACATGATAACTCCAAACGGCTTCTGGAAAATCAACAGTCCGGCAAATACACCCACCGTTGAAAACAGTACCGCACTTAAAATCAGAAATGCCTGATAAAAACTGTTGAACTGAGTCACCAGAATCAGGGCCATTACCACCAAGGCCACTAAAAAGGCTTTTTGTAAGAAAGCAGCTGAATGTTCCTGCTCTTCATTCTGACCACGCATCCTGAATTCAACACTGGTAGGTAAACCTAACGATTCAAGCGATTGTTCAATTTTAGGCAGCTCTAATGCGAGGTTATAACCTTCGTTAAGATCAGCCATAACATTCAGTACACGCCGCCCATCAATACGCTCAATGGTGTCCTGCTTATGATCCGGTTTAATTTGTGCAAAATTGGTAATAGGAACCAATCCAGCAGGCGTTTTCGCTCTTAACTGATCAAAACGGCCAATATCACGCTTATCTTGTGGATAGCGCACCAGTATATCCACTTCTTCATTAGCATCATCCGGTAAATAATCGCCGATCTTTAGCCCATTAGTCACAAACTGAACCGTATTACCGACTAATGTCGCATCAGCTGCAAAACGGGACGCATCATCGCGGCGGATATCTATTCGCCAGTCAATGCCAGGTTTTGATGATGAATCGCTGATATTGGTGAACGCTGGGTTACCATCAGCCCAATGCCGAACGGTTTTCGCCGCTAACTCTAAATCTTGTGCATTGTTCCCACCCAATTCAATCACCACATCGTGATCAACCGGCGGCCCGGCATCCGGGAATTTATACTCAATCTCTACCCCCGGGAACGAATCTGTTGTTTGTTTGAGCTCATCGATGATCGTCATGACTTTACGTCGGTATTGCCAATCAACCGGTTTTATCTGAATCTGCCCAATTTCATCATCGCCACCGGTTTTGGTATAGACGCTTTCAAACTCTTGATGGCCTAACATCACCTGTTCAATTTCACGCATGATGGTATCTTTTTCATGAATAGAAAGATCGCCATAAGAGCGAACTTTGACATTGAAATAAGGTGGATCAACTTCAGGGAAAAATTCAACCCCATTGCCAGCTTTAACATAAGCAAAGCCAATTGCTACTGACATCAAAATTGCACTCATCAGTATTTTCAAAGGGTGATTCAGAGCAACAGAAAGCGTTTGATAATATAACTTAGTGATCCCCGTTGCCTGTGAAAAGTCCCCATCATGTAACGCCACCATACGGCTTCTGACTTCAGGTGTAACATACTGTGGGCGACCAATGACCGTCCCTAACACTGGTACAAACAACATAGCCATAATCAGCGAAGCTGTTAACGTTGCAATCAATGTCAGCGGTAAATACCTCATAAACTCGCCCGTTACATCAGGCCAGAATAGCAAAGGAGCAAATGCTGCCAATGTTGTCGCCGTCGAAGCGGTAATGGGCCACGCCATTCGCCTAGCCGCATCACGATACGCTTCACCTCTAGGCATACCTTCATGCATGCGTCTGTCGGCAAATTCAGTGACCACAATCGCACCATCCACCAGCATACCAACTGCCATAATCAGTGCGAAAAGTACGATAATGTTGACCGTCAGACCAAACACAGACAAGCTCAGCAAACCGATCAAAAACGATCCGGGAATCGAAACACCAACCAGTAGAGCGGTTCTGACGCCTAATATGGCGATAATAACGATAACCACCAGAATAATGGCGGACAGTACATTATTCTGTAAGTCGTTAAGCATCATCTCAACGTCTTTAGATTCATCCCATGTATATTTAACAAGTAGGTTCGAAGGCCAGTCTTCCCGCTTTTGCGCTTCACTAAGCACCGTTTTAACCAGCTCAACCGTTTCAATGATGTTCTCTCCCGCGCGCTTTTTAACATCCAGTACAATCGCAGATTTACCATCCAGACGAGCAAAAGAGCTAGGATCTCTGAATGAACGCCTCACCGTTGCGATATCGCCAAACGTTACGACTTGCTTACCGTCAACTTTTACCGGCAGTTCCAACACATCTTTAATCGAATCAAACACAGAAGGAACTTTCACCGAGAACCGTCCATAACCGGTATCAACAAACCCAGCGGCAACAACCCGGTTATTAAGCGCAATCAGGTTATAAATATCGCCCTGATCAAGCCCGTAACTCTCCATCAATAATGGATCAACGATGATTTCAACAATATCTTCCCGATCGCCAGCAATATCCACTTCCAGAACTTGTCGGAAACTCTCGAGTTTATCGCGCAGCTCACGGGCAATATGTACAATGCCACGCTCTGGAACGGTACCGTAAAGAACCACAGATAATACAGGCTGCGCATTAGCCAGTGTGACCTCGTTAACCGTAGGTTCATCACTATCAGCAGGTAATTGAGCCTTGGCTAAATCTACCGCATCACGAACATCCGCCATCGCTTTGTCGAGATCGACACCAACATTAAACTCCAGAACGACAGACGCGTGCCCTTCAGAGGAGTTCGATGTCATCTCCTTAATGCCTTCTATCGAACGCAGTTCCTGCTCCAATGGACGCGCAATCAGACGCTCAGCGTCTCCCGGCGAGATCCCTTGATGAGACACTGAGACATAGATAATGGGAATAGTGATATCAGGACTCGATTCCTTAGGAATTGTTATATAAGTCAATACCCCGGCTACTAGGATAAACACCAGTAACGTGAGCATCGTTCGGGTACGCGACAGTGCCGCGTCAATTAACGCAAACATGTCAGTCTCCTAAGGCTTGCTTGTCAGTGTTGAGTCACCAGAAAACTCATCCTGTTTAACCGCGACCACTTTATCACCGTCTCGGACAAAGCCCTGACCACGTGTGATGATATCCACTTTATTTCCAAGACCTGTCAGCCAGACACCATCTTGTTCAGCCTTCACTAGCTGTATAGGAACAAAATGCACTTGATCTTTAACTAACGTTTTTACACCTAGATTACCTTCATCATCCAGCGCTAACATCGCAGGCGTAACTTTCACTGCCATTTGTGTGGCAAAGTTAAGCTCAACTTCGGCACTGACTCCCGCAGGTATCGTTTGTTCAGGATTGGGTACTTCAACTTCGATGGCAAAAGTATTGGTTGAAGGGGAAGAAAGCTGAGAAAGATAACGCACGGAACCCTGAACCTTAGAGTCATCAATAAACCGGATAGTCGCTTGCTGATTTTTATTTATGTTCTGGATATGACGCTCATTAACATTGGCCTCTATGACTAATTTCTTCAAATCAATTAGAGTAGCAATTGGGTCACCGATACCAACAAAATCGCCCTGCTCTATTAATAGGTCTTCAACAACACCATCAAACGGTGCAACCACAGTTGTATGCTGCAAATGTAATTCAACGGTTTTTACACTCGCTCTGGCATCCGTTAACGCGGCTAAGGCGTTGGTGTAAGCCACTTCACCTTGTAGCCCACGATTTTTTAACGATTGTGCGGCTTTGAATTCCTGACGCTTAACCGATAATACCGCTTTAGTCCGTTCAAGCTGAGATGGCAGATCACCTTGGTCTATTAAAGCGATCACCTGACCTTTAACCACCTTGTCACCTTTATCTATCTTGGTTTCAATGATCTTGCCAGATATTTCAGCCGCTAAACGAGCTTGTTTGTCAGGAGCCGTTCGACCATAAAGGTCAATTTTCTTTTGCGTAGCTTGAGCATCAAAAGTTTGATACATCACTTTCGCAAGAGGAATTTCATTCGTGGGTTTCGCTGAGGGCTGCTCTTCGGCATTAAGAGCCCCAAGACTCAGCCAAAGTGTTAAAAGCAGAATGAAGATAATAGAAACGAGCCAGGGGTTTCGTGCAAAATAATGCCCCCGGATTAAACTTCTCAACCAATGATGAGACATGAACAATCCTTATAATTATTTATACCGCTTATGTACAAAGCTGCAGCAGAGTTTCTGCTGCAGCTTTAAATCATATCGGTATCCCCTGAAAAACAGCTCAATTCACAGGGGGAGTCAGTCAGACAAACGCTAAACTGACTCAGCATCTGTTATTAGTTAAACACTAAACGATGCACCGCAACCGCATGTGGTTGTCGCGTTAGGATTGTTTACAAAAAAACGAGAACCTTCCAGTCCTTCTGTATAGTCAACCATTCCGCCAATCAAATATTGCAGACTCATAGGATCAACCACTAAGGTTACACCGCTATTTTCAATTGTGGTGTCTCCATCATTTACATTTTCGTCAAATGTGAAACCGTACTGGAAGCCACTACAACCACCACCTGTAATATACACACGCAGTTT
>Ga0075011_10000615_pt1 | contig 19060 bp, 23 predicted proteins | sample TARM_MetaG_T_14_FD_72354 | JGI IMG/M metagenome (GOLD analysis project Ga0075011, IMG submission 72354) | Freshwater microbial communities from Pennsylvania, USA, analyzing microbe dynamics in response to fracking - TARM_MetaG_T_14 | ecosystem: Environmental > Aquatic > Freshwater > River... | reverse complement strand
CTTTCCAAACTTTTTATGTCGCTTCGCGAGGGGTGTACGAGAGCGGCAAAGTGTCCTGCCGTATTAACGATGACGCAAAGAGCCAGGCGCCCCGGCACTCCCCTCCGCCACCCTCCGCACGCGCGGATGCGCATACAAAAAGTTTTGAAGGGGAGTCCAGAGGGGAAACTTTTTCAAAAGTTCCCCCTCTGGCCGCCGGAGGCATTCTCCCTACTCGCTCAGGCCCAGGGCCTTGCGTTTGGCTTTGATGCGGTCGTCGAACATGTCGGCGGCCTTGACCATATCGCCTTCGATGAAGAAGGTCGCGCCGACAAGGTCTTCGAGTCCGGAAACGGCCAGGTTGGTGACGGTTTCCGAGCCGAGGATGTTCGGCGGATGGCCCAGATGGGTGTAGATGCCCGAGGCCACGGCGTACAGGCCGATGGCGGCGGCCTTTTCCGAGTACCATTCGGGCGAGGAAGCCCCCACGGGCAGATCCGAGATGTCCACGTTCAGAGCGTTGGCCAGGGCCGCGCAGAGTTGGAGGATGCGGGCGTTGTCCACGCACGAGCCGTAGTGCAGGACCGGCGGAATGCCGAGCGCGCCGCAGACCTTTTTCAGGCCCGGGCCCGCTTTTTCGATGGCGTCGGGCACAAGCAGCCCGGCCTTGCCCGCGGCCGTGGTCACGCAGCCGGTGACGAGCACGAGGATGTCCTTCTTGATCAGCTCTTCGGCGAGCTTCACGTTCATGGAGTCCTGTTTGATCTTGGGGTTGTTGCAGCCCACAATGCCGACCGCGCCACGGATGTCGCCCGCGGCGATGGCCTGGACCAACGGGTCGAGCGTACCGCCCAGGGCGGCGGTAACCGACTCATTGGAAAAGCCGGTCATGATCTCGATGGGCTCGCAGGGAATGTCCACCCGGCTCGCGTCACGCTGGGCGAAAGCCTCCACTGCGATGGATACGATTTCCTTGGCCTGCCGCATGGCGGTTTTCGGCTGGAAGTCGAAGTGGATCGCCCCGGTGAAGCGCGCTTTGTTGGCGGTGTCGATGAACTTGGTGTGGTAGCAGCCGGAGACCTGGACGAGCGAAGGCATGATGCACTGGTAATCGACCACGATGGCCTCGACCGCACCGGTGATGATGGCCAGTTCTGTCATCAGATGGTTGCCCGCCATGGGAATTCCCTGGCGCATGAGCAGTTCGTTTCCAGTGCAGCACAACCCGGCCACGTTGATGCCGTCTGCACCCAGCTCCTTGGCCCGAGCAACCAGTTCCGGGTCGCGGGCAGCAGCCAGGATCATCTCGGAGACAACGGGGTTGTGCCCGTGGACCAGCAGGTTGACCTTGTCGGCCTTGATCACGCCTAGGTTGGCCGAAGACATCTTGGGCGTGGGCACGCCGAAAATGACGTCGGACAGTTCGGTGCCGATCATGGAGCCGCCCCAGCCGTCGGCCAAGGCCGTTCGGGCCGCGTGGATCATGGTGTTGGGCGCGTCGTTGTCGCAGCCCATGTGGGTACGGTGCATCATCTCGGCGATCTCGCGGTCCACGCCGCGCGGGGTCATCTTCAGCGCGGCCCATTTGTCCTTGCGCACCTGGGGCACGCGGGACAGGAAGGAGACCTCCTTCTTGCGCGAACCGAAGTCCGCGAAGAAACACTCCATGACGTCCCGGGCCACATCCATTGTCGGGCGACCGTCGGTCGAAATGCCGACCTCCCCGGCGATGGCGCGCAACTTGTTCTCCTCGGTGATCTTGTAGTCCGTGGTCTCACCCTCGACAATGGCCTCCAGGACCTCGATGAGGTCGCGGCCGTGGTCCGAGTGCCCGGCCGCGCCGCCGGTCACGAACCTGCCGAAGTTGCGGACCACGATGACGTCCGCGTCGGCTCCGCATACGCCCAACGGATTTTTCTCGCTGACCCGGCACGGGCCCATGGTACAGTTGCGGCAGGTGGTGCCCAACTCACAGAACTTACAGTGCGGGGTCTGCCGGTCCAGCCGGTCGTGCACGGTCTGAATGCCTTCGGCGCGAGCCTTTTTGAGCATGGCCTTGGCGTCGTCCCAAATAGTCAATTCATCAATAGGTCTCGGTTCTTTAGCCAAAATATACCTCCTATCCCTTTTCGCCGGGCCTGATCAAAGCAACCCCCGGCCGTACAATTGATAATGCCGATAGTAGATTTCAAGGTACCAAATTGAAGCGATCCTGTATGTCGTCTGGCTGACAAAAAAGGCGATAAACCCGGGTTCACCCAAAAATGAACAGAGAAAAAGGGGGTTCGGAGAGTGATTTTTTAAAATCGCGACAAAAACGGGCCTATTTTTACTTTCGGGGCCTGAATATATGAAAATTCGTTCACGCGACGGGCGTCAACACGAGCGCTGCCGGACGGCCCATGCCGGTAATCGTATCGGGCAACCTCCCCTGGCTCGGGCAGGAAAAACTATTTGAGAGAATCAAGCACTTCCAAGATGACACATTGTTCCAAGTGTCATAGTCTGACTGTAAAATTATCGGCAGGGGAACAGCAACAAGCGGATATCACCTTACACATCGTACGGAGGAGAAAGAAAATGGCGAAACACCATGACATCAAAGGGGCATTGGACTTCATCAGGCAAGGCTATTCCAAAGGCGACGCCCCCTTCAGCTTCACGGTCGACGACATCGTGAGCGAACTCGACATCTCGGAGAGGCAAGCCAAAGACGTACTCCGCGCGATCAATACCCGTGCGCGTTTATGGCGAGGAAACCTTCCGGCGGCGAACGACGAACTCGTTGTCAACGCGCCGGTCTATGAACGCATAACAAACTGGTTCGATTAATTATTTTACATCATCCCCGGCCGCCTTGGCCAGAGCGTCCAGGTCGGGGATGAAATAGACGCCGCGCCCGCGCTTGAACATCAGCCCCGCGCGCTCCATGTCGTTGAGCAGGGTGGACACGGTCTGGCGGGTGGCCCCCATGAGTTGGGAGAGCTGCTCAATGGTCAGGTTCAGCTTGAGCAGTCGGCCGCCGTCCTCGGGGGTGCCCGAGGCCCGCGCTTCGCTCAAGATGTAGTCCATAAGCCGGTTGTAGATATCCTTGAAGGCCAAGCCGCCGATGATGGAAAAGGAATTGCGCAGGATGTGGCCCAGGACGCGGACCATGGTCCGGGTGAACAAGGGAATCTCGGCCATGCAGACCTTGACCGAACGCACGTCCGTGAGCAGCAGCTCAGCATCCTCCAGGGCCTGGATATAGCACCCGGAATGGGTGGAATAGGGATCGCCGGGATTGAGGATGGCCAAGGTGAACTCCTTGTCCTCATAGGCCAGATAGACCCGCACCCTGCCCCTGGCCACCACGAAGACCAGGTCTTCGTCATCGTCCGGCCTGAAAACGACCTCTCCCTTGGTAACGGCCCGCTTGCGGAAGACCGCGCGCAGGTCGGCCATTTCCGACCGCTCCAGTTCGTCGAGCAAATTAACCCCGGTGAATTTCATACCTTCCTCCTGTGATTTCAGAGGGTAGCATCTTTGCCGAAGCGCCGTCCACTGGGCCCGCCCTGATTCCGGTCCGACACCATACGAGCAGGATGACGATCCTTCGGTGATGATATATACCATGTCCATGAAACCTCTGCGGATACTCTCCGGCGTGCTGTTCGCCCTGCTCCTGGTCACCCGGACAGCCCCGGCCGCGCCATCCGATTCCGGTGTGGATGAGGACTACTGGGATGCAGCGCCCGTCTGCGTCTTCGGCATGCCCGAATCCGGAAATGCCGTGCGCAGCAACAACACCGGCTACAGCACCGAGGTGCTCAGGGCCGCGCTCGCCCCGTCCGGGTACCGGCTGGTCCACAAGGATATGCCCTATCGGCGCGCACGCGGCGAGCTGGCCAAAGGGCGCATCCAGTGCAGCCTGACCAGCAAGGACGGCGGCAAGCGAGCCGTTTCGGCCCGGTCCGTCATCGCCGCCTGTGACCTGTCCGTGGCCTACATGGCCGCCGACGGCTTCTCCGGGATCAGAGATCTGGCCCACCAGAAGGTCGCCCACCTGTACGGCTTCGATTTCCAAAAGCTGCTGCCCGTGTCCATCCGGTCGCAGACCACCTATGACCGGACCTCGGCCATACACATGCTCGACCGCGGACACGCCCGGTACGTCATCGGCGAGGAGACTCTGCTCAGGGAAGCCATCCGGGAGACAGGCCTACCCTTGACCCAATTCGGCTTTGCCCGATTCATGAGCATGGACGTAATCCCGATCTTCGCCCCCAATGCCGAGGGGGTCCGTCTACGAGACATCTTCGACAGACGCATGAGCGAGATGGCCGCGTCCGGCGAACTGGCGGCCATATTCAGGAAACACGGATTGTCCGAGGGCCGCATTCGACACATCTTAAACGCCGAAGCGCCCTGAGCCATGGATGAATACGGCCGCGTCGCCTCCCTCTACGACCCCCTGGTCGGACGGCCCCTGCGCCCCATCCACCAGGCCCTGGCCGAGCGGCTGGTCCGGACTTCCGGGAACGTGCTGGATCTGTGCTGCGGCACCGGCTTGCTGGCCGAACATGCCTTGGAGAGCGGCCTGTCCGTGACCGGGGTGGACCTGTCGCCGCACATGCTCGACGTGGCCCGCGTCAAGCGGCCCGGTGCCAGGTACATCCTGGCCGACGCCTCGGCCCTGCCCCTGCCGGACGACGATTTTGACGCCGCGGCGGTGAGCTTCGCCCTGCACGAAAAACCACTGCGAACAGCCCGCGCCATCCTGGCCGAGGCGCGCCGCGTGGTCCGGCCGGGAGGCCCCATCCTGGTGGCCGACTACCTGCCCCCCGGTCCGGGACGGCCCTGGCTCACGGGCCGGGCCATCCGGTTGGTGGAATGGCTGGCCGGACGCAACCACCACGCCCATTTCCTGGAATACATGGCAAACGGCGGGGCGGCCCCTCTCCTGGAACAAGCCGGGCTGTCCGCACGGCTTACGCGCACCTTCATGGGCGGCTGGGTCGGGTTGTATGCGACCGAGGCGATCCGGGCCGATTGATTTCACGCCCGGTATTCTTCATAGTATCTCCATCAAGAATTCCGATCGAGGGAGTAGCATGTTCGAAGGATTGTGGACCCTGGAAAATCTCATCGCCCTGATCACCCTGGCCGGGCTCGAGATCGTGCTCGGCATCGACAATATCGTCTTTGTGGTGGTGGTCACCAACAAGCTGCCCCAGGCGGTGCGGGACACTGCCCGGCGGCTGGGCATCGGCCTGGCCATGATCACCCGCATCGTCCTGCTCCTGGCCATCTCGGCGATCATGGGGCTGACCGCCCCGCTGTTCACCTTGTTCGGGCACGTGGTCTCGGGCCGGGATGTGGTGCTCCTGACGGGCGGTCTGTTTCTCCTGGCCAAGGCCACCCACGAGATCCACGACAAGCTCGAAGGACCGCCCACGGGAGAAGGCTCGGCCCGGGCCGTGCACTCCTACGCCGGGGCCATCTTCCAGATCGTGCTCCTGGACATGGTCTTTTCGCTCGATTCGGTGATCACGGCCGTGGGCATGGCCCAGCACCTCACGGTCATGATTGCGGCCATCGTCATCGCCGTGGGGGTGATGCTCCTGTTCGCCGGACCGGTCTCGGAATTCGTGTCCGACCACCCTACAGTGCAGATGCTCGCCTTCTCATTCCTCCTGCTGGTCGGCATCTTCCTCATGGCTGAAGGCATGCACAAGCACATCGATCGGGGATACATCTATTTCGCCATGGCCTTTTCCCTGTTCGTGGAATTCATGAATCTCAAGGTCAGGAAGCGGGGCAAGCCCGCCGCTTCCTGAACTCAGGCGAAATCGAAGAAGACGTCTGCGGCCAAGCGCAAACCGGGTCGTGGATGCGCGGATAACAAAAAAGCCGGGAGAAGCAACGCTTCTCCCGGCCCATTCTTTCAAAAACAGGGTCAGTCCGTTTAGATGACCTTGTTGAGCGGGTACTCGATGATACCCTCGGCCCCGAAGCCCACCAGTCTGGGGATCAGCTCGCGGACGATTTTCTCCTCGACCATGACCTCCACGGAAAGCCAGTTGGGGTCCTGGAGCTCGGCCACGGTGGGGGAATTGAGGGACGGCAGCGTGCCGTTGAGTTCGGCCAGCTTGTTCTTGGGCAGGTTCATCTTGAGCCCGACCATCTTGCCCGCGCGCAGAGCGCCCTGCAGGAGCATGTTGATCTCCTCGATGAGCTGGCGCTTCCTGGGGTCGGCCCAGGCGTCCTTGTTGGCGATGATCTGGGTATTGGTCTGCATCAGCTCGGCAATGATCCGCAGGCCGTTAGCCTTGATGGTTGTGCCGGTCTCGGTGATCTCGACGATACCGTCGCACAGCCCCTCGACCACCTTGGCCTCGGTGGTGCCCCAGGAGAACGAGACGTCCACGTTGATGCCGATGGACTCGAAGTACTCCTTGGTGAAGCCCATGAGCTCGGTGGAAATCTTCTTGCCGTCCAGGTCCTCGGGCCGCTTGTACGGGGAGTCGCCGCGCACGCACAGCACCCAGCGGGCCTTGCGGTTGGATACCTTGGAGTAGATCAGGTCGTCGACCACCACCACGTCGGACTTGTTCTCGCGAATCCAGTCCATGCCGGTCAGGCCGACATCGAAGGTACCGTTTTCCACGTACATGGACATCTCCTGGGCACGAGCCAGGGAGCACTTGATACGGTCGTCGTCAATATCCGGGAAGTAATTGCGCTCGTGCAGCTTGATCTTCCATCCGGCCTTTTCAAACAGCTTGAGGGTCGCGTCCTGGAGGGAGCCCTTGGGAACTCCGAGTCGAAGGAATTGTTCACTCATTTCTTATATACCTCTTTGGGGTCGAAGACGCAGGGCGAGCATTCGCTCTCCACGCCGTCCTTGAGTTCGCGGTAGAAGCAGGAGCGGTAGCCCTTGTGGCAGGCCGCGCCGCCGATCTGTTCGATCAGAAGTACCAAGGTGTCGTCGTCGCAGTCAATGCGGATGGACTTCACCTTCTGCGTATGGCCCGAGGTACCGCCCTTATGCCATAGCTCCTGACGGCTGCGGCTCCAGTAATGGGCCTCGCCGGTCTCCAACGTCTTATCCCATGAAGCTTCGTTCATGTAGGCCATCATCAGGACCTCGCCGGTCTCGGCGTCCTGGGCGATGGCGGGCACAAGTCCGTTCATCTTTTCGAAATCAGGTCTGATCACTTGCGGTACCTCGTATCAGATGCGTTTCCTCGGCCCGGGATTGGGCCGGGGGAGCTATATAGCCAATGGACTGCCAAAGCGCAACCTGCGCACGGACGCGTCACCCTATCGTCATCGGCCGTCTCGTTCCTTCAACAGCTTGACCGTGAGCTTGCCCATGCCCCTGGCCGCGAACCCTACGCCATAGACGAAGAAGATCACGGCCATGGCCAGGGAGATGCGCGACAGCGGGTCGCCGGGAGTGCCCGCGTGGGCCGCTCCGGCCAGGGCGCAGAACACGCCCGCCAGGCACAGGGCGGAAAAGAGCAGGTCCATGGGCGCGGTTTCGTCCTTGTACGCCTTGATCCACCGTCTGACACGGCTGCGCCGCACGGCGGGGTCCAGGTTGCGCACTCGGTTGGGCAACACCCGGCTGAAGCCGAAACTCGGCCCCGCCTGTTCGCGCTGAATGGCCTTCATGGACCGGGTCAGCATGGCCACGTACTGGACCAGGACGAAGAGGACAGCGCCGAAAAGGATGTTCAGACCGAGCGACACCGGCCCGGGTATATCCACGCCCAAGGCCTCGGCGTTGCGGAAGGTCAGGGGCACGAAGTCGTACAGCCCGTGGAACAGGATGGAGAGCAGAAGCGCCTTGACGTAGAGCCCGCTGCGCTCGCCGCGCGAAAAGGCCGCCATGCCGACATGGTACCCCATAACCGCACCGACCAGGGCATGGCACGGCACGGCCAGAAACGCCCGGCCCACGGCCACACTCACCCCGCCATCCAGGACGTAGAGCAGGTTCTCGGCAGTGGCGAATCCCAGCGACACGGTCACGCCGTAGACGATACCGTCCATGGGCTCGTCAAAGGCCGGATGGTTGACGCAGTAACGCCGCAGGATGATCAGCTTCAGGGCCTCCTCGGGCAGGGCCGCCAAGAGGAAGGCCTGGACCGCGCCCGCCAGGTAGGGATTGTCCGGAGGCACGCCCGAGGCCACCAGGGACAAAAAGGGAAAGAGCAGATAAACGCCCAGGACGATGAGCGCCCCGAGGAGAAAGGACGAGATCAAGACCCCGGCCGGCTCCGGGTATTTGTCGCTCGACACGAACAGCCACAGCAGCACGGCGGACGGCACCACGGCCATGAGGAAGAGCAGAATATCCACGGGAGCCCCTTGTCAGGTTTGAGCGCGACCCGTATTGGATAGCCGACGCCGGACGGCGCGGTCAACGTTTACCCCCCGGCCGGAATTTGCTAAAGATCGCCACACGCAACCCATACAAGGAGAATACGGACATGCCCGTTCGTTCCAAGGATAATTTTCTGGTTTTCGGCGCACCGCGCATAGAGCAGGACGAAATCGACGAGGTGGTCGCCTCCATGAAGTCCGGCTGGCTCGGCACCGGCCCCAAGGTGGCCCAATTCGAAAAGGATTTTAGCGCCTATGCCGGTGCCTCTTACGCCGCGGCCTGCAACTCGTGCACCGCGGCACTGCACCTTTCCCTGGTGGCCCTGGGCCTTGAGCCCGGCGACGAGGTCATCACCACGCCCCTGACGTTCTGCGCCTCGGTAAACGCCATAATCCACGCCGGGGGCACTCCCGTGTTGGCCGATGTGGATCCGGTTACCCAAAACATCGATCCGGACTGCATACGCGAGAAGATCACCCCGCGCACCAAGGCCATCCTGCCCGTGCACTTCGCGGGCCGATCCTGCGACATGGACTCGATCATGGCCATCGCCAACGAGCACGGCCTCAAGGTTGTCGAGGACTGCGCCCACGCCATCGAGACCACCTACAAGGGGCGGCACGCAGGCACCTTCGGCGACTTCGGCTGCTTCTCGTTCTACGTGACCAAGAACGTCTGCACCGGCGAGGGCGGCATGGTCATCGCCCGCGATGAAACGGACATCCAAAACATCAAAGTGCTCGGTCTGCACGGTATGTCCGCCGACGCCTGGAAACGGTTCTCGGACGATGGATACAAGCACTACGAAGTGATCCACGCCGGATTCAAGTACAACATGATGGACCTCCAGGCGGCCATCGGCATCCACCAGCTCAAACGGGTGGAAGAGAACTTCAAACGCCGTTGCGAGATCTGGGACATGTATCAGGAGGCGTTCCGCGCCCTGCCCGTGGGCACCCCGGCGCCGGAAGAGCCGGACACCCGCCACGCCCGGCATCTGTACACTCTGATGATCGACCCCGTGGCCTGCGGATTGGACCGCGATCAGGTCCTGGTCCGGTTGACCAAGGAAAACATCGGCGCGGGCGTCCACTACCTGGCCGTGCCCGAGCACCCGTACTACCAGGAACGTTTCGGCTGGAAGCTCCCGGACACCCCGCACGCCGTGGCCCTGGGCCGCGAGACCCTGAGCCTGCCGCTGTCCGCCAAGCTGACCGACGACGACGTGAACGACGTGATCGAGGCCGTGAACATCTGTCTTGGAGCGTAGGCCCGCCGCGCTCCAAGGACCGAAGACTGGATGCCCGCGGAGAGGATCGCCTTTCCGCGGTGCCTACTCCGTCCCCTCTTCTCTCAAAAAGGGCGTATGGGTAACGGCGAGAAGGATGCCCTCTGGACTGAGAAAACGCGTGACGATTTGTCCCCAGGGCTCTTTCCGCAAACACGTCAAGAGTTGGTACCCGTGCGCTTCCAGTATTTTCGTTGCGGATTCGATGTCGGCGACGTCGATCTCAAGCCACGCCTGCGGCACGGGCAAGTCCTCCGGCCATTCGGACTTCCCGAAACAGGAGAGCGCAGCCTTGTCCAGCGGCCATAGAGCAAAGTGCTTCACTCCCGGTATATCCGCTGAATACAGATAGCCGTCATACCCTTTGATCGATACCAGAGGCAGACGCAGGATATCCTGAAAAAGCCGTTCACTCTTCTCCTGGTTCGTCACAACGGGTCCGAACCCGGCGACAAACAACACCTCGATTCCATCCACCATGTCGTTCGGCATATCGCTCTCGGTCTGTTAAGGGCAGTTTCTTCTATTTCCGGCGCATGCGCGCCTTGGCAAACATCATTTTCCTGCCCCGATTCCGAGGGCGGATGCATGCGGACGGGTGACGACCGATCGGGCCTACTCGGCTCCGGCCAGCTGGTTCCGGCCACCCGCCTTGGCGGCGGACAGGTTCTGGTCGGCGCGGGCGATCATTGACGCGGCGCTGTCCAAGTCCGTGTTGTCGGCCAGCCCCATGGAAATGGTGACTTTCAGGTCGGAATGGAATTCCGCCCAGGGGTATTCCTCCACAGCGCGGCGGATGTTTTCGCAGGCGATGGCCGCCTTGTCGCTGGAGGTGTGGGTGAACAGGACCACGAACTCTTCGCCTCCGTACCGTGCGGCCACGTCGCTCTTGCGGGTATGCCGGGTGATCAGCTCCGCGACTTTCTCCAGGACCATGTCCCCGACCTCGCGCGAGAAGGTCTCGTTTAGTACCCGGAAGTGGTCCAGGTCGCCCATGACGATGGACATGGGCTGCTCGTAACGTTTGGCACTTTCGAAAAACTGACGGGCCTGCTCGTCGAAATGGACGCGGTTGTACAGGCTGGTCTGGGGATCGAGCAGGGACAATTCGCCCAGTTCCTGGCGGCAACGGGACAACTCCTGACTCATGGCGTTGTAGGCCTCGACCAGCTCCCCCATGTCTTCGTCCGCAGGCACCTCGATGCAGGTACCCCCGCTGTCCTCGCCGCACTGGTTGCGCATTGACCGGCTAACCGCCCGGACAGGAGCGGACTGCCGCCACCCAAAGCCCACCCCAAGAAGCACGGCGACCACGGACGCGCATACTGCCCCGATGGCCAGGGACATGTCGGCCATGCCCAGAAAGGTGTGGTCAGCCGCCACCATTTGCCCAAGCCCGGTATGCGCGACCAGGGCAACCACCTTACCGCCCACGGTAACGGACTCGGCCGTGTCCAGAATCTCGCTGTCCACGGTCTGCCCGACCTTGTACCCATCCGCCGGGAACAGGACGATTCCGGCCCGATCCATGACCAGGAAACGGAACGGCTGGCCCTGCCACCGCTTGGTCGCGTCGACAGGAGCCGCAAAGGTGCTGAACGGAGCCATGTGCATGGCCCGGTCCAGACTGCCGTACCTACCGACGTAATCCGCCAGGTCCGCGCGGAACAGCGTGAATTCCTCTTCCAGGACATAGTCCCTGAAATCGCTCTGGATGATGTCGCGCGCGACAAACACGGCCGTCAGGCAGCAGATCAGACCGATGGCGACATAGCTTACGGTCAGCTTGGATTGCATGTGCATGTATGGGTCCTCTGGTTCAGCATATCGTAAAGACTTTTTTGAGAATACTGACTTTTGCCCAAGTCTGCGGCAGAGTCAATTATTACCCGCTAAAGGACACAAAAAAGCCCGGATAACCGGGCTTTTCAACGAGATCATGCATGGGCGGAGCTAGCAGTCGTGGAAATCCTTGTTGATGTAGAAACAGAGGTCGAAAAGGTTCTGGACCATATCGTCCACCATGCCTTCCCGGCTGGCTTCGTCCGTCTCCGCGCTCAGGGTCTTGTTCACGATCTTGGAGAAGAGCATGCCGATGAGCTGGTCGTCGTACAGGGTCCAGTACTTGCTGCCCGAGGGAAATTTCTTGTCGAATCCGTGATAGTACATACGAGGCGCTCCGATAATGCTTGATGGTTCCGGTCGTTGCCTACTTATCGGCCGGACAGTCGATCCGCTTTATGCCTGCAAGCGAGATTATTGCCGCATCAATTCAACCCCTTATCCAGGCGTCACGCCCCAGCGCGCCGCCGTGTTCGAAACGATGCCACGGGAGTGCCCAAGTTGCGAAAATGTTGCCCATATGTAACACTAATTGTTACAGACATGGGGTATAGCAGTCCCATCACACCGAAAGGAGTCAACAGTGTCAGCCCAGAAAATACTGGTGGTCGAAGACCACAGAGACACGCGTGAACTGCTGAAATATAACCTCACCGCAGCCGGGTTCGACGTGGCCGCCGCCGAGGACGGCCAACTCGGCCTCAACCTGGCCCATGCTTTCAAGCCCGACATCATGCTGCTTGACCTAATGATGCCCGGCACCGACGGCCTGGAGGTCTGCCGCCAACTCAAGGGCGACCCGGCCACAGCCCGCATCCCGGTCATCATGCTCACCGCAAAGGGTGAAGAGGTGGACAAGATAGTGGGTCTCGAACTCGGGGCCGACGATTACGTGGTCAAGCCCTTTTCCCCGCGCGAGCTGGTCCTCCGCATCAAGGCGATCCTGCGCCGCTACGGCGCGCCCGAGCCCAACGCCCCCAAGCTGTGGGAGCGCGAAGGGCTGCGCATCGATTTCGAGGCGCATCAGATCACCCTTGATGGCGAAGAGATCGCCCTCACGGCCACGGAGTTCAAGCTCCTGACCGTGCTCGTGTCCGGCGCGGGCAAGGTCCAGACCCGCGACAACCTCCTGGACACAGTCTGGGATACACATTTCGAGGGCTACTCCCGCACCGTGGACACCCATGTCCGCCGCCTGCGCCAGAAGCTCGGCCCCTACGCTTCCTGGATCGAGACCATCCGGGGGGTGGGCTACCGCTTCAAGGCTTAGGCCCGGCCCCCAACGCCAACGGCAGTCCCCTGCGGAAGCCATATTGCAAGCGTGGAGGCGCAGCCGCTCTCGGAAGCTGGAAGCGCAATATCTTCATTGGCTCTCGCGTGCCACAGGCTCGCTTATTCATGAGCAAGCAATGAGTGGACCCGAAAAAACTCCGTACTAGAAACGCCCAACCAGCGCACCAAGCACCAAAGGCGCGCCATGGGCGCGCTCTCCAAAAAGGGTGCGGGGCGAACCCCGCAATCCAAGCCTAGTCGTTACCGAGGGTTATCTGAAACGCGATGGAGTATAGGTGGTCAAAGAAATCCACGTACTCCACCGGAATGTGCTTGGGCACATTGATCCTCGACGGGGCGAAGTTGATGATGCCCCGAATGTTGGCCTCCACCAGGTGGTTGGCCGCGCGCTGGGCGCGGTCCGGCGGTGTGGCGATGATGCCGATCTCGAGGTTGAGTTCGGGGGCCTGCTCCTTGAGGTGCGTGGGACAGACGATCTCCATGCCCTCGAACTCGAGCCCGATCTTGTCCGGGTCGCAGTCAAAGGCCGCGCAGATCTTGAACCCGCGCTTCTCGAAGTCGTGATGTCTGAGCAGGGCACTGCCCATGTTGCCCACGCCGATCAGGGCGCATTTCCACTGCCGGTCGATGCCCAGTGACTGCTTGATGGAGGTGATCAGCTCTTGGACGTAGTACCCCACGCCGCGCACGCCGAACTCACCAAAATACGCAAGATCCTTTCGGATCTGGGACGAGTTGACCGAGCAGGCCCGGGCCAGACGTTCCGAGGAGATAACCTCGTTGCCGTCCCGGAGCAGATTCTCGAGGACCTGGATGTAGACGGCAAGCCGTCCGATGGTCGCTTTGGGTATGTGTTCGCTTTTCATAACTTATAGCTCTTTCCGGTCAAGATGGGCCTAGCCATGTGAAATTCTTAACATGAAAGAGGCTGAAAAAGGGAGGCCGGAGCCTCCCCTTTAAAAGCTTTTCGTGGACCTGATACTAGACGACGAAGAGCAGGATCAGGTTGACGACCAGGGCGTAAATGGCCAGGGACTCGATGAAGGCCAGACCCAGGATCAGGGTGGTGGACAGCTGACCACCGGCTTCGGGGTTGCGGGCGATGCCTTCACAGGCGCCCTTCACGCCCATGCCCTGGCCGATGCCGCAGAGACCGGCGGCGATGCCCATGCCGATGGCGGTGGCGTAAGCCTTGGCGGCCATGACGGGGTCAGCGGCGCCTTCCTGAGCGAAAGCAACGGAAGCAACCAGAACCATAGCCAGGGTGGTGAACAAAATCTTAGCGACTTTCATGTGAATCCTCCAAAATGGATACGTAATATTGTTTTGGTCCAAGGACCATTTCCCCAAATTAGCGTTCTTCTTCTAGTGAGCGTGCTCGATGGCACCCTGCAGGTACAGCATGGTCAGCATGAAGAAGATGAAAGCCTGAATGGTCTTCGCCAGGACGAACAGGAAGTACATCGGCAGGGAGCCGAGGATCGGCGCCAGGAAGAACATCAGGATCAGGACGATTTCCTCACCGCGGATGTTACCGAAGAGACGAAGCGTCAGGCTGAGCGGACGGGCGAGGTGAGAGATGGGCTCGAGGATGAGCATCAGCGGAGCCAGGAAACCGACCGGGCCCATGAAATGCTTGATGTACCCGAAGCCCCATTTCTTCATGCCCACGAGCTGGTAGAAACAGAAAACGATGACGGCCATGGCCGCAGGCGTGTTGATGTTCGCGGTGGGCGCGTCGCAGCCCGGCACCAGGCCGATCCAGTTCATGCCCAGGATAAAAATGAAAATGGTCACCAGAAGCGGGATGAACTGACGGCCTTCCTCGCCCAGGTTGGCGACAACGAAATCCTCCAGCCCGCCGATGATGGTCTCGAACACGTTCTGCATTCCGCCGGGAACCAGCTGCAGGCGGCTGCGGACCATCAGTCCCAGACCAAGGATGATGGCCATGACCAGCCACATGTAAAGGACGTGGTTGATGCTGTCCACGCCCAAAGCCTGTTCAACGTGCGCGCCCCAATGACCGATGCCTTTCAGCATGTCCATGTACAAGAGAGGATGCGGCAATCCGCCTGCAAAACCCATATCAAAGCCTCCTTAAAAGCAGCTCGGCTATTTCTTCCCCAACTGACTCAGACCCGTTGCCGTAATGTTGACCACCACGGTGCCCAGACCCGCTATCAACCCCCAGTGGGGAACCCGTTGGACTCCAATCAGCCACCAGAGGGCCAGCCCGCTCAGAGTCATTTTTCCCATGAATATGACAAACAGTAGGTATGGTCCCCTTTTCTGGTCGTACACCAACGACTGGGTGACGCGGGCGAGCGTCCAGAAGTTGACTAGGGCGATAACCGCCCCCGCCAGATAGGCCAGGGACCACCGGGAATAAAGCGTTACCAGCATGATCACTAGAGAGGTCCCCAGCGACACATAAATCTGATTGCGGACAACGATGCGTACGTCCGGTTTGGTGAAGCCGCTCCTGACGAGCAGCCGCTCAAGCCTTTGGTTCATCTTGCCCAGCACTCTCTTCTCCGTCCTGTTTCAAAGAACCAGCTTTTCTTGCCTTTTCACGCCTCTGGAGCTGTCGGAAATCCTCAAACATCATCTTGAACCCGGCTATGATCCCCAGGAAAAAAAAGATCATGAGCAGCCAGGGCTTGGTCCCGAAGTAGTCATCCAGGAAATACCCGATGGTCAGGCCGACGACAGTGGCCGACACGATGTGCAGTCCCATCGTTCCGGCGGTGCCACCCAGTTGGGTGATCTGAACCACTCGATCGTCTTTTGAAAAGAGCATGTTCGCACCTCGCGAAGATTGTTTTTCACGCTCGCCAACGGCTGGCAAATACCGTGCCCCGGCATTTCGTGCAATCCTTCACAAGTGGAGGAGAAGTAGCACACGCCGTCGATTCCCGTCAACGTATTTTTAAGAAATCGCAGGACTTTCCCGCACCCTCGACAACGGTTGTAAGGCCTTTGGTTCCAGGGTGTTAGACCACAGCCCCAGGGGAAATGTGAAAAAAATCCCGTTTTTTGCTCCGCGCGGGCAAAAGAGCGGGCGGATGACGCCATCCGCCCGCTGAGTTTTCCGTTTTTCGCCCCTGCTGGCCCTCTACTTCGGATCGCCCACATCCACCACCTTGACCATGAACTCCTTGACCCCTTCGGGCGGCGCGAAGAACACGGCCATGAACGGCGTGGACGCGCCGGGCCGGATAAAGGTGTTGTTGGACAGAATGCCCACGTCCGAGGCCAGGCCGTCCGTGATCTCCTTCTCGGTCTGCACCTGGAGCTGGAACTGGGAGAGCACGTTGCCGCACAGGAGGGACCGGGAGGTCAGGACGTTGTTGGCTTCGTCGTAGAGAATGACCTCGACCTTGATCCGCTCTTTGGGCTTGGAGAACTTGTTGACCGCCTTGCCCTCGACCACGAACAGGTTGCCCACCTTCTCGTTGGCCACATAATACTGCTTGACGTTCTTCAACTCGATCTTGCGCACGCGTTCGGCCGGGGACTCGCCCGGGGCCGCCGCCTCACCGCCAGTCTCTTCCATGAACATCTGGCCCACAAAGGGCACGTTTTTGAGCATGTCGGCCAGGTCCACACCCATGTAGGTCCAGACCCTGAAATAGATAGCCGCCCCAAGCCCCACTGCCAGGACAAGCAGGATAATCAGGCAGCCCAAGGACTTGCGGTTGCCGGGTTCGGGCTCTTCGTCGAGTTCCAGGCTGCCGCCCAGGCCGGCTATGGGTTCGTCGCCGTCCAGCTCCCCGTCCTCGTCCGAGTCGAACATGGCCTGGGATTCATCGGTTTCGGCCTCGTCCTCATCTTCGAAAAGATCGCCGTCGTCCTCTTCGCCCGCATCGGTGAACAGATCGTCGGACTCCTCGTCCTCGTCGGCCTCGTCGGCGAACAGATCGTCGGACTCCTCGTCGTCGCCCACATCGGCGAACAGGTCGTCATCGTCCATTGCGGACTTGGGCGTGGCTACCTTTTCGGCCTTGGCCGTTTCAGGCTCCTCGTCGACGGCGTCGAACAGGTCATCCGTGCCGGACATCTCCTCCACGACCTCGTCGGCCGGATCGGACACCGGGGATTCGGGCTCGCTCTTTGCGGCCGCTTCAGCCATGCCCGCAGCCTCGGCGGCTCCGGCGGCCACGTCGTCGAAGGTTTCGTCGAACCGCTCGCCCGCAGCGCTTCCGTCTTCCTCAAGCAAGGCCTCGAACTCGTCTTCGGGAGACGCCGGGGGCACCTCGACCTTGAACACATGCGCGCACTTGGAGCACTTGACCCGGGCCCCGGAGGCAGGGACTTTCTCATCGGGCAGGTTGTAGCTGGTCTCGCAATTCGGGCAGGTGACGATCATGGCAAGATCTCCAGAAAATCCGGTTAATTGGCTCTAAGACTCGTTGGACAGTTCAAAGATTCCGCCCAATTCCCTGTACCGCTCATCATAGTCCAGGCCATAGCCGACGATAAACCCGTCACTCAGCTTGAACCCGGCGAAATCGACGGTCACGGCTTTTTCCCGTCGCTCATGCTTATCAATAAGCGCACAAATTTTCAAACTCTTTGGATTTCTCCGCCTGAGCACGTGGAGCAGGAAATCCATGGAGTGGCCGGTGTCCACTATATCCTCGATAACCAGGACGTCTTTGCCCTCGATGGATATCTCCAGGTCCTTGGAAAAGACGATGTCCTCGGACCGGGACGTGGCCGAGCCGTAGCTGGCCAGCCGGACGAAATCGATCTCGATCTCCCGGTCGATGCGGCGGATTATATCCGCGAAAAAGAGAAACGCGCCCTTGAGCACGCATATACAGACCAAGGGTGTTTCGCCCGAGTAGGACGCGGTCACTTCGCGACCGAGTTCCGTGTTGCGTTGGGCGATCTGTTCCGCAGTGATGAACGGTGTGAGTTTATGTGCCATTGCGCTGGGGGGGTTACAGATTGATGATCATGGCCACTTCGTTGCACAGGTCCGGGAACCTTGGGCAACTGAGGCAGTCCAGGAATATCTTTTGGTTCAGATTGTCCATTTCCTCGGGCACGAAGCCCACCTTTTCGAAAAAGCCGGGCACCTCGGTCAGGGTGTAGACCTTGTAGATACCCAGGGTAACCGCCTCGGACAGGCAGGCCTCAACCAGCTTACGGCCGAGATTCTTGCCCCGGTGGGTCGAGGTGACCACCAGGGAGCGGATCTCGGCCAGATTGTCCCAGATGATATTCAGGGCGCAGCAGCCGATGATCGTGCCCTCGTCGTCCGTGACCACCAGAAAATCGCGCAGGTGCGAGTAAAGCTGGCTGAACGACCGGGGAAGGACAAGCCCGTCGTGCTGATCGGTGAGCATGAGCAACCCGTGGATGGCCTTGACGTCTTCTATGCGTGCCTTGCGGATCATGTCTCTCTACTGGTTCAGTTTGTCGACCATGGCGCCGAGCATGGAGCCGGGGAAGACTCCGGCCTGGGAGAATATCTGTTTGCCGGTCTTGTCGAAGATGACCAGGGTGGGGATGGCCTCCACCTTGAACTTGCGCGCCAGGTCCTGGCTGCCCCAGTACACGGGCACGTCCATGGGGTGTTTGCCCATGTACCGCTCCAGCGCACCCTGGCTCTCATCCACGGACAGGGCCACGAGATTGACCTGGCCGCCCTTGTCCTTTTGCAGGGTCTCCAATTCCGGAATCTGCTGTTTGCAGGAGGGGCACCAGGTGGCCCAGAAGAAGAGCATGGTGGGCCTGCCCGCGTTGGTCTCGAGATATTGGTCGAGTTCGGCCACCCCCAGAAAAGGGAAGGAACCGTCGGCAGACGCGGCCGTAGCATGGGAGGGGGCCATGGCCGCCCCGCCGGTCTTGGCGTCGTCGCCGGATTCGCTCGAACAGGCGGTCAGGGCCAGGAGACCCAGAGCCAGCACCATAATAAACCACATTTTTTTCATGAAGCACCTCGGGAGTGTATTTAGGCCACTCTACCAGAGTTGATTGCCAAATTGAAGCGAGAGGCCTCCTCTCAAAACACTTGGAGCCCAAGAGGTCAAGAACCTTCTCACGGGGAGCCGCCTCGGCGAGCGGTCCATCCGCACATTTTCCGGGGGAGGCTTTCATCCCCCGATAGAATGTCACGCTGCGGTCAACTCCGCCCGTAAGATATGCGCGGCCGCCCATCCTCAAGAGCCTCGGGCTTGGCGCATGCGCGGAGAAAAACCGTTGTCCGAGGCGGGGAATGAGGTTCGGCTTGATACTAAATCAGGAGCCGCATTCCCGCGTTCCGGCCCTGC
>Ga0075011_10000614_pt1 | contig 19068 bp, 8 predicted proteins | sample TARM_MetaG_T_14_FD_72354 | JGI IMG/M metagenome (GOLD analysis project Ga0075011, IMG submission 72354) | Freshwater microbial communities from Pennsylvania, USA, analyzing microbe dynamics in response to fracking - TARM_MetaG_T_14 | ecosystem: Environmental > Aquatic > Freshwater > River... | reverse complement strand
ATATAGTGTGGATAGCACATATAGCAATTTGCTGTTGGTAATGTTAATTGTCTTTGATGTTTCCAAATAAACTTTTAGTGCAACGATGGAACCGGAATAATTTCCGGTACGCAAATCTTTTAATCCTTTATATAGAATGTAATAGGGATTATCATGAGGTAATACATTCATGGTAGAATCTACATAAAAGTGTTCTCTCTCGTAATAATATTCTCGCTTATCGCTACCACTGTCTGTATATTCGGCAAATCGGGAGTAGAGCAGAGACATCTGTCCCAAATATTCTATAAGCATACCTCCTGTTAGTTTGTCGTGGTCTATTTGTTGTATCTCTTCGACGGATTCATACAGTTGTCCAATAATGGCATAAATATATGACTTTTGTATACGACATAGGTTCATCATGTTGTCATCACCAGTCTGTTGGGCAATGACAATATTGTCATTGACGTATATAAGTGCCGAATCAATATTGAAATATTGATATTCCTGAAACAAACGTTTGTTGAGTTCATAGCGTGCCTGTAGCGTATTGGGAATAGGTTTATTAGCTATTTGATTGATAGCCGATTGGCGCTGCTCAATGATTTGATGGTAATTCTCTATCAGCGAATCCAGCACATTCAGCAGGTTTGCAGCCTTATCACTATAATAGAGTGCTGCTTTACCTTGTAAACTGCATAGGAAAAGTAACAGAAAGGTTATGGCAACTGTTCTCATACTTATATTTTAGTTATGTAGGTCGGCTGCGTTTCCGCCGCTTTCCCCATTAAGAACTGTGCGTGCGACTTTCACCGCATACAGCTCCGATAATTCAAAATTTAGTTCTCATAAAACTAAATCGGCTCATCCGCTCCTTTTCAGGAGACGCTTTCCGATAAAGTTCCCTTTCGGGACGTACGTGTGCGGCTGCTTTTCTGCTTCCGCTTCAAGAAGTAGGCATCCCAAGTGGGGTCGTATGGATTGGCTTCACACTTCACTTTTACATGTCGCCTAATCGGTATGTCTGCCAGCCTCCTAAGTGCAAAGATAGTTTCTTTCTCGCAATCTTTGTACCTAAAGCCAAAAATCCAATCCCGATTGCCGACCTTGATAAAGTATTTGTCCTTTATCCATCTTCTCGACTTGTTCGTATGCCTGCGATAAGACCAACGCTTTAACTGATAGGTTAATATATGGTCTATCTTGCTAAACGTAGTTTCCGATACCACACCGCTGTAGTAGTTGCCCCATCCCCGTAATACGGGGTTAAGGTCTTCTATCAGCTTTTGCTGCGCTACCGTCTTGTTCTTTCCGAGCACGACCTCATGCAGTTTTTCAGTGAACCGTTTTTGGCTTTTATAGGATGGTTTGATTAACAATGTACCGTTGTACTTCCGAACATTGAATCCTAAAAAGTCAAAACCTTCGCTGATGTGTGTTATCCGTGTCTTTTCTTCGGACAGTGTGAGCCCACGCTCCCCAAGAAACCCAATCAACATGCGCTTTATCTCTTCGAGTGTTTCCCGTTTGTCTGCCTTGACGATAAAGTCATCGGCATAACGAACGCAATTCACTTTGGGATAGTAAAGTTTACCATCGATATAGCTCCCCTTGTACTTCGCTTTTAGCATTCTTTCCATGCCATCAAGCGTAGCGTTGGCGAGTGTGGGTGAGATGATGCCGCCTTGCGGAGTACCCTCCACTGTAGGCTGTAACAGCTTGTTGAACACAACACCACTTTTCAACCATTTCTCCAAGATGAGCTTGTCGATTCGTACGTTATCCAAAAGCCATTCGTGGCTGATGTGGTCGAAGCATCCCTTGATGTCTCCCTCCAATATCCATTGGGCAGAGCAATCCCTGCTTAACCATCTGTGTAGAGCATCAATAGCATCAGCCGTACTTCTATACTTTCTAAAGTCATAGGAGTTGGCATCAGCCGTTGTCTCCGTAACGGGGTCCAATGCCATCAAATAAAGAGCCTGCATGGCTCTGTCTTTCATGGTAGGAATCCCGAGCGGTCTCATCTTCCCGTTCTTCTTCGGTATGTTGACCCTTTTCAGTGGGAGGGCACTGTACCCTCTCCGTTTCAAAGAACACACTGCGTTTATCTTCTTGGCATTGGTATCCCATAATGTATGGTCGACCCCTGCCGTACGTTTTCCTTTATTGGTTGTCACTTTCCTCACCGCCAATGCCTTGGCTTCAAAGGAGGTGACAAGAAGATGCTGCAAGGCTTTTACCTTGTTATATCTTCCTTTTTTCTGAGCCTTTGCTATTTGGACTTGTAGCTTCCTTACCTTGCGTTCACATCGTGTGAAGTCGATTCCCTTCCATGATGTGCCGCTATTGGCTGAAGATGCACACTCGGCTTGCGCCTCGCTCCTTTGCTGTTTCTTCATTCTTTTAAGTTCTACCATTCGTTTCACAAAGAATTACCCTGTGGAAGTCTGCCCGCTTTCGCGTGGGGTGACGTTCAAACTCCTATCCACGACATTACATCATGGCATTCGCTTTCTCCACAATCCTTTACCCGCACTCCATTCGTCCGCTCTTACGATTGGCTTACCCATCTACGGTTAGTTGATGGGAGAAATACGGGCTTACCAAGTTCCGCACAAGTAACTCACGACCGACTTAGAGTCCGCCCATCCACCGGCAGTGCGGCATCCGTGTAGCACGGCAAAATAGCGTGCTATCCTGGCTGCTTGCCTTTTGGCATGGCTCGTTAACATCTGTGAGCCATTTCTTTATTACGATGGTGCAGCGGTTCACCTGCGTTACTCATATCGGTCAGCCTTGCCATTCTTCACCTAGGATGTTTAGGATGGAACGTCGTTATCAAGAGGGCTTCGTACCCGACCGTTACCAGTCACGCACGCTTCTTTAGGCTACTATTGACGGAACAATAGGTTCAGACATGATGCTGAACAATTACTTGTGCGACAAGCTGTCGCACATTTTGCCCTAAAGATACTAAGATATTTGGAAACATAACACTCTTCATCATGTTGTGACGTGAAATTCACCACATTTTTTCATTCGGATAGGAAAATTAGCCTCATCAAAGTGTCTATAAAATCTACTTTTTATTGCTCAATGAAAAGTGTAACTTATTGATTATGAAATAAATACGCTAAATTAAAATCTACCGTTACCGGTTACCCGCAGTTAGACCATATAAATTAATACCGTAATTTAGCAGCAGAATTCATTAGAGGAAAATACAATAAATTTAATAATATTAAGGTAACGTTATACTTATACTAATACTTACAAAAACAGAAAAAAACAATGGATCGTAAATTTAGTTTTAACAAGTCTATGCTATTTGCAGGATTATTGTCTGTCATGATACTGGGAGCAACCTCTCATGTCTATGCAGTTCAGAGTCCTGATGTGCTGAATATGCAGCAACAGATGGTAAAGGTGACAGGTAATGTATCCGATGCAATGGGTACCATTGTCGGTGCCAGTGTGATAGAACAAGGTACAACCAACGGTGTGATTACCGATATTGACGGTAATTTCACGCTAACGGTCAACCGGGGAGCCAAACTCGAAATCTCCTACGTAGGCTATAAGACCCGCGTGATAGTGGTAACAGATGTCACTCATCTCCGGATTACGTTGGAAGAAGACTACCGGCAACTGGAAGAAGTGGTGGTAGTGGGCTACGGTGTACAGAAAAAGAAACTTGTTACCGGCGCCACTATACAGGTGAAGGGTGATGATGTGGCAAAACTCAATACCACCAATGCACTGGGTGCCTTACAGAACCAGACGCCCGGTATCAACATTACGGCTAACAACGGTTTGCCCGGCGAAGGTTTCAAGGTGAATATTCGCGGTATCGGTACCGTGGGCGACTCTGCACCGTTGTATGTGATTGACGGTGTGGCCGGTAGCGATATCAATACACTCAACCCGGCAGATATCGAGTCTATCGATGTGCTCAAAGATGCTGCTTCGGCTGCTATTTATGGTTCGCGTGCTGCTAATGGTGTTATTCTGGTTACGACCAAACAGGGGAAGAAGGGCAAGATGCAGTTCAGTTACGACATGTATTACGGTTGGCAGAATGTATATAAGATGCCCAACACGCTCAATGCGCAGCAATTCATGGCAATTACTGATGAAACCAACTTCAATAACGGTGTTCCGGCGCTGAACTGGCAGACACAATTGGGCGAATACACTTGGAATATGCTTCAGAACGGTTGGCAAGGTACTAACTGGCTTGACGAGATGCGCAACGAGAATGCAGCGATGCAGAACCATTCCATCAATCTGACAGGTGGTAACGAGATGAGCAAGTTCTCAGCCGGTTTCAGCTTTACCTCCCAAGACGGTATTATAGGCAAGGGTACTGTGCCCAACTATACGCGCTATACCGCTCGTGTCAACTCCGATCATGTGCTCCTCAAGGGGGGCGATCGGGACATCATCAAGATTGGTGAGAATTTGCTGTTCTACTACTCAAACCAGAGCACGATAGCACAGACATCTACTCTTTATAACGATGTCTACAATTCCATAAAGACTACTCCGCTGTTGCCTATGTACAATGCCGAAGGAGAACTGTTCGATTACCACAACATGCAGCAAACGGGCTGGGTGTATGACGATAAACAGAGCAATCCTGTTCTGCAGATGCAGAAGGCGCACGGGCTAAACAAGGACCGTACATACGGTCTCAACGCTACTGCCTATCTGGAGGTAGAACCCATTAAGAATCTCAAGTGGCGTAGTTCGTTCAGCTACCGTATGACCAACAGTTCCAGTCGTTCACTTACCACTCCCTATCAGGCTTCTTCAAACGAGGGAAGTGCCTCATATATTGTGAGCCAGAGTTCAGCATTGGGGCATAGCATCTCGCAGGAGAATACAATATCTTACATTCTTCCCAAATGGAAGGGTCACCTCTTTGATGTACTGGTAGGCCAGTCGTTTGAGAAGACCATACCGGGCGAAAACCTTTCTATAATCAACAGCGTGGCGGAGGGGCAGCAACTGCCCACGATGAAACCCGATATGGATCATGCTTGGATATCCAATACCATCGGAAATGCCGCCACCGACATCGAGGGCTATCCGTTTGATGAATGGGCGCTGGCCTCCTTCTTTGGTCGTATCAACTACAACTACAAAGATAAATACATGGCTACGCTGATTATGCGTACCGATGGTTCGAGTAACTTTGCCCGTGGACATCGCTGGGGCATCTTCCCCTCTGCATCGGCCGGATGGCTTATCAGCGAGGAGAATTTTATGGAAAGCACCCGTGGCTGGCTCGACTTCCTTAAATTGCGTGCCAGTTGGGGACAGAATGGTAATCAGTCGATACCCAACTTTCAGTATGTGTCGCCTATAGCCTTCGACCTCTCGCATGGCTACCAGTTTGGTCAGACACACATTGGGGCGGGGAAGCTCCCTACTACCGGTGCCTATGCCACCACGCAGGCCAATGAAAATGTGACGTGGGAGAAGTCAGAACAAATCGACTTGGGTATTGATGCCGTATTCTTGGGCAACCGCTTGCGGGTAAGTGCCGACTGGTACAACAAGAAGACCAAGGACTGGCTCGTACAGGCTCCGGTACTCTCTACAGTAGGTACCCAGGCTCCCTACATCAATGGTGGCGATGTGAGCAACAAGGGCGTGGAACTCTCCCTCGCCTGGAACGACCGTGTGGGTAAGGACTTTACATACGGATTGAGCCTAAATGCCTCGTATAACGAGAATGAAGTCACCCGTATTGCCAACTCAGAGGGCGTCATCCACGGCAATAAAGGAGCTATTGCTTCCGTCAACGCCGCCGAGTTCTACCGGGCACAGGTTGGCTATCCCATCGGTTACTTCTGGGGCTACCAGACAGCCGGTGTTTTTCAAAACCAAAAGCAGATTGATGATTGGAAAGCAGCAGGCAATGGTGTGGCACAGGCCAACCCGCAACCCGGCGACCTGATTTATGTGGATCGCCACCGCGATGGAGTTATCGACGAAAAAGACAAAACCATGATTGGTAATCCGCACCCCGACTGGCACCTGGGTTTCTCAATCAATCTCGGGTGGAAGGACTTCGACTTCTCTGTCACCACTTCCGGTGCCTTTGGGCAACAGCTCTACTATGGCACGCGCGAGCACACCATCGAGGCATTTGGCCGCTGGCATGGCGAAGGTACATCCAACCGCTACCCGCGTCTGGGCAACAGTGCTATGATTGTAGACCATGTGACTGATATTGACATAGAGAACGGCGACTATCTCCGCATTCAGAACATGACTTTGGGATATGACTTCAAGCGCCTCTGGAAGAATTGCCCACTGTCGCAACTGCGCCTCTATGTAAGTGTACAGAATCTCTTCACTTTCACCAGCTATAAAGGAATGGATCCGGAGGTAGGTTTCGGTGGTACCGACCGTTATGGAGAAAACGCCACTTCGTGGGTGAGCGGCATAGATATGGGATCTTATCCGGCTGCACGCACCTGGCTGATTGGCGCCAATCTGAAGTTCTAAGACACTGTTAACTCTAAATTAAAGAAAACAATGAAAACAAAGAAAGTAACGAAATATATAGGGGTAGTCGCACTAGCCGCGATGACGCTCTGCTCGTGCGAGGATCTGCTTGACTCCAAGAACTATACACAGTCCAACACGCAGAATTTCCCCACATCGATGGATGATGTGGAAATGCTCGTGACATCTATGTACGCCAACCTGAATCATCAGGCGGCAAAGCCCGAATCCTCCTATTTGCTCACTAACCTCTATGCCAGCGACGATATGTTTACCGGAAGTCAAGATGCGGAACTCGACCATCTGATGTATAGGAGTGATTCACAGTTTGACTTCTGCTGGGATATTCACTATAAGGGCATCTATGCCGCCAATACCTGTCTGGAGGGTCTTAACCTGATGGAAGCTGCCGACAACGTGCCCGATGCCGGACTCTTCAGCCAGCGCAAGGGCGAAGCCCATTTCATGCGTGCCTTCCAGTACTACGAACTGGCCGAACTGTTTGGCGGCGTACCCCTGATACTCAGTACAACGCAGGAGACCAACGCGCCCCGCGCTACCGCCGACATGGTGTGGGCGCAGATAGCTACCGATTTGCAGCAAGCTATCAGCCTTATGAGCGATAAGAAGTATCACGAAATAGAGTCCGGACACACCACTAAGTGGGCAGCCCAGGCGCTGATGGCTCGCTGCTTCCTCTTCTATACCGGCTACTACCAGAAAGAGGCTATGCCCACGGCTGATGGCGGCAGCATAACCAAGCAACAGGTGGTAACCTGGCTGGAAGACTGCATCGCTAATTCCGGACACCAGTTGGTGGGCGATTTCCGCAACCTATGGGCATACACCAACGAATATACGGTAGACGACTACGCATATACGGCCGGTATAACAGGGGTAGATGGCCAGCCCCTCCGGTGGGCAGGCAACGGTAATGCCGAGGCGGTATTTGCCGTGAAGTTTGGCAACTTTGCCGGTTATTCCTACGAGAATCAGGGCGGCTACTGCAATCTCTACCTGAGTTTCTTCGGCATCATGAGCAAGAGCGACAATGGGGCTGCTTTCCCCTTTGGCAACACAAACTCCCTTGGAACGGTTCCTATCAGTCTCTGGGACTCCTGGGAAGCAGCCGAGCCTAATGATATCCGTCGCAGGGCATCTGTGATCGTAGACAAAGATGAATTCGATATGGCCAATTATGAAAGTGGTGAGGTGCGCGGGCAGTGGGAAGAGACCGGTCTGTGGAACAAGAAGCTACAGCCCATTCTTTCCAAGAAAGCATACGACAAGGTGGGTTCTTGGGCTAACTCACTCTTTTGGGTAGCTTATCCAGAATATACAGGTATGACCGATGCTTACATTCAGCCCCGTTGGGGAGCCATGTTTGAAGACCTTTACATCATCCGCTTTGCTGACGTGCTGCTTATGCACAGTGAATTAACCGGCAATGCCGACAACATGAACCGGGTGCGCGCCCGTGCCGGCCTGCCGGCTATCGGCTATTCGCTGGAGGCATTGCAGCAGGAGCGTCGCCACGAGCTTGCCTTCGAGGGACAGCGCTTCCAAGACATTCGTCGCTGGCACATTGCCGAGACTGCACTCAGCGAACAGAACAACACCACGCTGAAGAATCTGGGCGTAAGTACCGTGATGCGCGATGGCAAGTATGCCGCACGTTATCAGGCTACCGGCGGATTCTGGCCCATTCCGTCCGCGCAAATTCAGTTGTCTGACGGTGTGCTCATGCAGAATCCCGGCTGGGACACTCCGGACGCACGTTACACCACTTGGAATTTTGACAAGTAACTTGTAGTTCAAAATTATTAAAAACATCATCATGAAAAACTTTTATAAATACATCAGTATAATCGCTGTGATGGGAGCATTCGTATCTTGCGACCCTATCACCGATACATATACCATAGACGATAGCACCATTTCCGCTGATGGGCTCCAGCTCAGTGTGGCTCCCAAGTTTGTAGATGGCAAAAATGGTAACATCATCGTTGTAGAAAACAATTCTCCGATACTCTCTGAGTGGAGTGTGGGCGAGTCTGTCGCACGCAAGGCGTATGCCGAGCTTTCGGTATCTTTCATTGGGCAGCATACCGTTAACTTCCGCGGACTGAATAGCAACGGACAGACATTTACTGAGACCTCGTTTACCGTAAAGGTAGATACCATCTCAACGATTCCGACCGATATAGCCAACCGACTGTGCATCGGTCAGGAGGGAGCTCCCACCTACTTTGGAACGACTATCGACATGGAAAAAATCGAGTTCTCCAACGAAGAGGATCTCGTTACCGTGAAGAACGGCAACCCCGTATTAACCGTGTGGAGCTGTGGCGGTGTCACTTCAGACAAGAATGTGGCTCAGATGCGACTGACGTGTGCTGGTGAGTTTCCCCTTTCAGCTACTTTTACCCTTGCCAACGGAGAGCAGGTAACAAAAGAACTGGGTACAGTCATTGTCAGGAATTTCAACCTCCCGCAGATAGTGCTCGACCTAGTGGGTGAGGATGGCGAGAAGACATGGACCTGGCAGGATAATAATTTCTATGGACTTGGCGGTTACAATACCAGCACTTATCCCGATTGGTTTGTCTTCGATAGGCCCACGATGTCCATGATTGCCTCTTACATTGGTATGGCTGGTGAAGAGACGGGAAGCATGATACTCAATATCGACGGAAACTTCTCTGTAGCTCCTACAGGTCGCACCGGCACCTTCTCGTATGACTTCGATGACACAGTACCTAGCTGGTCTGTAGGCAAGCTCCATGTAAATGGCTCTATCCTCTTTGGATGGGCTTTCGATGGGAATACACAGGCGGTATCGTACCAACCTACGGATTTCTATATCGTAAAATGCGATGCCAATAATCTGGTACTAGCTGCATTATCCGAAGCCGGAGGATCCATTTATGACTATGCATCCTGTACCTTCTGGCGCTTCAAGCCAAAACCAACAGAGTGATGATAGTCCCAACTTGGTTTCATGCCTTGACACTCTTTGCCTCAGTATGAAACCAAGTCGGAAGTACCCGATAGTACATAATTTACAGTATATAAAATAAATAGGAGTTATCGCTCGCTCAAGCGGAAATGGATTCATTAAGCTGAAATAAAGGTATTTAGGTATTAGGCATAAACAGTAAGTGAGTCATTCTAAAGCCTGATGTGGGACGATAACCCCTCTAAAACATTTTTGACAATATAATGAAATACAATAAATTGATTGCTTTAGCATGGGGAGCGTTGATTCTGGCTGGTTGTGCCTCTGATAATAAATTGGCATCCGTTTTCTTTCGACACAAGGCACTAAAAATTCCGTTATCAAATGAGTTTACCGAGAAGATAATTGATAACATATATCAACGCATGAGTATGGATGAACGTGCAGCCCAACTTCAGAGCATGTATCTGTCGGAACTTTTTGATGAAAACAATCAACTTGATACAGTCCGATGCTGTGAACTTATTCCTAACGGAATAGGACATTTTGCTCAGTATGCCAGCAATTCGTTAGATGGCCCCGAGGAGCTTCGCGATATGGTAAAACAAGCGCAGGAGTGGCTGGTAAAGAATACACCAACTGGAGTGCCAGCCTTATTTCATGAAGAAGTCATAACAGGTATTGCTGCAAAAGAAGCAACGGTTTACCCACAGCAAATTGGTTTGGCATGTTCGTTCAATACTGAACTGGCTGTAGAAAAAACTCGTCAAACTGCTACCAGCATGCGAAAAATTGGAGGTATGCTTTCGTTGTCACCTATGGTGGATGTGGTTCGGAATCCATATTTCAACCGTTTGGAGGAATCGTATGGCGAAGACGCTTATCTAAGTGCTGCTATGGGTTCTGCTTTTGTTGAAGGTTTGCAATACGGAGGGATGAAAAGTGGAGTGGCGGCATGTTCAAAACATTTTTTGGGCTATGGTGGCGGATGCAATACCGACAGAAAAAAAGAACTTTTTGAAGAAATACTCTTGCCTCACGAGACAATGATTCGAACTAAGGGTAGTAAAGTGATAATGACCGGTTATCACTACTTTCATGGTGTGAAAGCTGTTGCCAATAAATATCTTATGCAGGATATTTTGCGTAATTATCTCGGATTTGACGGCATAACAGTAAGTGACTATGGTTCGATTAACCAGATTGACACAGAAGAAGATGCGTTGCACCGCGGAGTGGCTGCCATAAATGCTGGGAACGATGTGGAATTTCAAAACCGTGACAATTATCAATACCTTCCCGAAGCAATAAAGCAAGGACTTGTTAGTGAGGCGACATTCGAAGACGCTGTCAAACGAGTTTTGAGGTTAAAAGCTGCTGTGGGCCTGTTTGATGAAAATCCGACATTCTGTGCAGAAGGCGATATCGAATTCGACACCGCCGAGGAGCGTCAAACAGCTTATGAACTTGCCACACAATCAGTAGTACTTCTTAAGAATGATAACGTCCTCCCTATCGAACATCCTAGGAAGATAGCTCTTGTGGGACCTAATGCCAACACAATGTGGGCTATGCTTGGTGATTACACATATCAAGGTTTGCACTATTTTTGGCGAGGCATTAATACTGGAAACACAAACAATCAGATTATAACTTTGAAAGAAGGTCTGGAAAAAAAACTACCAGATGGATGCACTGTGAACTATTCCTGTGGTGTGGATTGGGTTGAAAAAACTGAGACATCCATTTCAAAAGGCGGGGATGATCGTGCAATATGGCTCGATAAGAATCGTCATATTGCCCGTGATGAGAAAATAGATGCTAAAGAGGCGCTTTCGTTAGCTGCCAATAGCGACATAATCATTGCCGCAATGGGGGAGAACACTTTACTATGCGGAGAAAATCGAGACCGTGGAAGTTTACGGTTACCAGGAAAACAGGAGGAATTTGTCAGACAATTAATAGTTACAGGTAAGCCTGTTGTATTGGTTATGTTCGGTGGGCGTGCACAGGTTATTGGCGACCTTGCGGATAAATGTGCAGCCGTGATTCAGGCGTGGTACCCCGGTGAAGAAGGGGGTAATGCTTTAGCCGATATTATTTATGGTAATGTTGCGCCGTCAGGAAAGTTGAGTGTGAGTTATCCAAAAGTAGAACTTAACGAAAACATCTGCTATAATTATTCCAATACTCCTGATGAGCGTATTCAATATCACTTCGGGTACGGACTGAATTACACTACTTTTGATTATTCAGACTTAGTAGTTGACAAATCAGTTTTCACGACTGATGAATTATTCAATATTTCCTTCAATGTGACTAATACCGGGTCGCGCGAAGGTGATGAAATCGTACAGATATATATATCACCTACTTCAGCAAGTCAACCATTGAAACCCATTAAACTCGCCGGATTTGGTCGAGTATCACTTAAACCGGGCGAAACTAAAAAAATTGACTTCATCATGTCACCGCAACAATTGGGTTATTATAATGATGGAATATGGACTATAAAAAAGGGTGATTTCATTATAAAAGTTGGTGCAGCATCAAACGATATTCGCCTTACCGACAGTATCTGTCTCATCGGTGATGCTCACACTATGCCCTTGCGCACAGTTTACTTTTCGGAGATGAAAAAGATTAATAATTAATAATCTTACCGATCGTTGACAAAGCCTGATGTGGAGTGATGAATCCTCTACAATTTTGGAACTCTAAATATAAATTTAAGTAAATATGATGAAATATAACAAATTGATTGCTTTAGCATGTGGAGTATTGACTCTGACCAGTTATACTCCGCCCCCTTCCGCTGATGGAGAGATGGATGCGTTTATCGATGACCTGATGGCGAAGATGACGCTCACGGAAAAGGTAGGACAGTTGAATCTCCTAGCGGTGCCTTCGTTTGTATCGGGCAACGCATCTGACGATAACGACAGCCGCGAACAACTCATAATCGATGGTAAACTTGGCGCCATGTATGGCAGCTATGTGGCAGAAGACCTGTTGGCAGCACAGAAACTGGCAGTAGAGAAGAGTCGCCTGGGCATTCCGCTTATGTTCGGCTACGATGTTATTCATGGTTTGCAGACGGTGCAGCCTATACCGCTGGCTATGTCCACCTCGTGGAATCCGGAACTGATAGAGCGGGGAGCCCGCGCTGCTTCTCTTGAGGCTACGGCTTCCGGCATCAACTGGGTCTTTTCGCCGATGCTGGATATCTGCCGAGATGCCCGTTGGGGACGCATTGCTGAGACATTTGGAGAAGACCCTTTTCTGTGCGGTGAACTTGGTAAGGCAATGGTACGCGGTTATCAGGGTACCGACCTTGTCGACAACACCACGGTCATGGCCTGCGTGAAGCACTATGCGCTCTACGGAGCGGTGGAGAGTGGCCGCGACTACAACATTGTGAACATGGGACGCCAGGAGGCTCTTAACGGATTTCTTCCGCCTTATCGCGAATCTGCCTACGAGGGTGCAGGCAGCTTCATGGCCTCGTTCAACGATTTTGAGGGCATCCCTGCACACGTCAACCGCTACCTGCTCAACGACCTGTTGCGCGAGGAATGGGGATTCAAGGGATTCATCACTTCCGACTATGAGGGCATTAACGAATGTGTGAACCACGGCATAGGCGATATTGAGGAAGTTACCGCACTGGCCATAGAGGCTTCGGTGGATATGGATCTCAACGGAAGTGCCTATATGGACAATCTGGAGAACTTGGTCAAGCAGGGACGTTTATCGGAAAAGGATATTGAGGTGGCCTGTCGCCGGGTGTTGGAAGCCAAATACAAGCTGGGACTCTTTGAAGACCCCTATCGCTATCTGGACCTACAGCGTTACCAATGCGAGATTCACACCGATGAGTCGCGTCAGCTCAGCCGTGAGATAGCCAGAGAATGTCAAGTGTTGCTCAAGAATAAGGGCAATGTGCTGCCTCTCTCCAAATCGGCCAGGATTGCCCTGGTGGGTCCGTTTGCGGTGGCAGCCAAAGAGATGCAGGGCAGTTGGTCCTTCTCCAGGTTTGCCGATGGCTGTGTAACTTTTTTGGAAGGCATGCAGGAAGCTGTGGCAGGCCATGGCGGTTCGGTTACATACGCCGAAGGCTGTTGGGTGCTTGAAGACAAGCAACTGGAGCAGGATATGGTCAACCAATATCTGGGCGCTTACAAGCCAGGACAGGTCATCAAACCTGTGCATACCCGTCCAAACGAGCAACTCGTGGCAGAGGCTGTGGCCCTGGCCCGCCGGAGCGATGTGGTGGTGGCTGCCTTGGGTGAGTTGAACAACATGAACGGCGAAGGCGTGTCGCGTTCCGACATTACCCTGGGGCTCCCGCAGGTAGAACTTCTCAAGGCACTGAAGGCTACCGGCAAGCCGGTAATTCTCATTCTGACCGCCGGCCGGCCGCTGGCGCTCACCGAAACCGAACCGCTGGCTGATGCTATACTTTATACATGGTCGTTGGGCGATCAGGCAGGTCGTGCCATGGCCGATGTGGTCTTTGGTGATGTCAATCCGAGTGCACGTCTGACCACCTCTTTCCCGCGCAACGTGGGTCAGTGTCCCATCTACTATAACCACAAGAACACGGGGCGTCCGCATCAAGATGGTGCAGCCTATTCTCGCTTCACCAGCAACTATCTCGACTGCATTCACGGGCCACTCTATGCTTTTGGACACGGATTGAGCTACACTACCTTCGAATACAGCGACATCACACTATCAACCAATGAGATGACTGTCGATGGTCAGGTGAAGGCTTCGGTGACAGTGACCAACACCGGCAAACGGGATGGTATGGAGGTGGTACAACTCTATGTAAAGGACATCTATGCCACCTGTTCGCGCCCGGTGAAGGAACTGAAAGGTTTCGAGAAAATCAGCCTCAAAGCCGGCGAGAGCAAGACCGTATCGTTTGAGATTGGCCGCAAGCAACTGGAATACTACAATCATGCGTTGCAACTGACGGTAGAGCCGGGCGACTTCGAGATAATGATTGGGCATGACAGTCAACATGTAAACAAAGCAAAACTGACTGTAAATTGAAAATTAACACTAAAAAAATATAATCATGAGAAAAAGACTTTTCTTACTCCTCTCGGTAGCGTTGCTGGTTGGCTGCGCCACTGGCAAAACCCAAAAACCATCGTTTACCGGCACTTGGTATGCCACACAGTACGGTTGTCGCAGCGTAGTCCACTTCAACGAAGACAGCACCATCACCATTAGCAGTGAGGCCAACTCTGCTGCCAACATGACCGTGGGCTATGTAGTTTCCCCCCAGGCTGATGGCTGTCACTTCGACCTCCGGATGGGTATGGAGAATCGCGGTATTGCCCTCTTCGATGGCGCAGACCATCTGCAGATTGGTATCGTGTTTGGTCCGGAACAGTATGCTCCCCGTCCGCAGAAGTATGAAGATGCCAATTCGGCACATGGAAATCTGATGCTGGATCTTTATCGGGATCCCACCAAGGTAATCTCCGTACTCGACACCAAGGTAAAGGCTCCGGCCGAAGCGGCTATTCCCTTCGAACGAAATAAACGTCTGGGCAGAGGACTCAACATGAATGGATATGTGGATGCCAATCCCGTAGATGGCAACGATGCCCCCATGACGGAAGCCGATTTTCGGGGCATTGCCGAAGCCGGATTCCAAAGCGTGCGTATCCCTACGACTTGGGTGAAGCACTGCGCCAAGGAGGCTCCCTATACCATTGATGCAGACTTCTTCCAAAAGATGGATTGGACCATCGAGCAGTGCCTGAAGAACAACATCGCCGTCTCTATTGACCAACACTACTACCCGGCCATCAATATGGGCGAAGACGACCCCGAACTCACCTGGGAGCAGAATCTCGACCGAATTAAGTCGCTATGGACACAGATTGCCGAGCATTACAAGGATTATCCCAACGACATGCTCTTCTTTGACTTGTTAAACGAACCCAACATGCGCCTTGGAGCCGATGGTGTGAACAAACTGCATGCCGAGCTCATTGCCATCATCCGACGGACCAACCCGGGCCGTACACTGATTATAGGCACTCCCAATCTGGGACAGACTTGGACACTGGGCGAACTGAAATTCCCGGAAAACGAATGGAATATCATCGTTCAGGGTCACTACTACCTGCCTCATACCTTCACCCATCAGAATCTGGAGTATGTGGCGAGTGCTATGGTAGGACATCAGGTAGAGTGGCACGGAACCGAAAATGAGAAGGCGCCTATTATTCGCGACCTCGACTTCTGCCAACGCTGGAGCGAACAGAGCGGTCGTCCGCTCAACATCGGCGAATACGGTGTCTGCCTCAAGGCCGACCAGCAATCGATGAACCGCTACTTCTCCTTCATGCAAGAGCAGTTCCAGCTGCGCGGATTCAGCAGCCATATCTGGGCATACCGCGGGCTGTTCGGCCTCTATGATCTCCAGACAAAGACATGGAATCAGGAAAGTATCCAGGCACTGACCGGAAATGAGTGAAACTGTAGAGACGCAAGCCTTGCGTCTCTACAGCCTGAATTAAATCGAAACAATAAAAATATGAATTAATTATGAACATCTACTTAAAAATTATTCATCCCAATGAAATATTTATTTAGCCTCCTTTTCTTGCTGGCTTACGGGAGCACTGTGGCGCAACAGCCGCCCGTAATGCCACGTGATGCCGCCATAGAAGCCAAGATAGAGAAACAGTTGGAGCAGATGAGCCTCGATGAGAAAATCGGGCAGATGGTGGAACTGGAGATAGGCATGATTACCTATCGAGACCCGCGTTACGTCGTGGAGAAGCTTGCCCGGATGTCGGAGCAGGAACTTGCCGACACCTTACACCGCTTTGGGCTCGACAAGCAGCACAATGCCGCCCAGTTGGCACTGAAAACTCCCGAAGATAAGCAAAACAGGGAAAAGCTGATGGGACTCTACTGGGTGTCCAACGACATCCAAGCGAAGCTCCCTTTCCGGTTAGACGAGGCAGCGCTCGACTCCGTAGTGGGCAAATATAAAGTTGGCTCCATTCTCAATGCGCCACAAACTACCGCCCAGACCCCTGCTGTGTGGAATCAGGTGGTAAAGACCATTCAGGATATGTCAATAAAACATCTCGGCATCCCCACCGTGTATGGTCTCGACCAGATGCATGGCACCACCTACTCCGCCGGTGGCACGCTTTTCCCGGGTGCCATCAACATGGCGGCCACTTTCAACCGCGACCTTGTATATAAGATGGGCGAAATAGTGGCCTACGAGACTCGTGCCTGTAATGTACCCTGGATTTACGGCCCGTGTATCGACCTCGGCAGAATGCAAGCCTGGAGCCGGCAGTATGAATCATTTGGCGAAGATGTATTCCTCTCCGGCGAGATAGGGGCAGCTGCTCTTCGCGGCATGCAAGGTGATAATCCTAACCATATCGATGCATACCACGTGGCAGGCTGCCTGAAGCATTACTTTGCCTACGGAGCACCATACAACGGACTGGATCGTTCACCGGCCAGATTGAGCTACGAGGAACTGCGCGAGAAGCAGTTTGCACCCTTTCTGCGGGGAATCCGGGAAGGAGCCTTAAGCATCATGACCAACAGTTCCAACGTGAATGGCATGAAGGGCACGGTCAACCGGGAATTTATCACCGGCTGGCTCAAGGAGGGGCTTGGCTGGGACGGAATGGTGGTAACCGACTGGGGAGACATCGATGGAGCCGTTACCAGCGACCGCGTGGCCCCTACTGCCAAGGAGGCAATCCGGCTAGCTATCAATGCCGGTGTAGATATGATGATGGTTCCCTCGCAATTCACTTACAACGGCTTACTCAAAGAACTGGTAGAAGAGGGCAGCGTCAGCATGGAACGCATTGACGATGCCGTGCGACGCATCCTGCGCCTGAAACACCGGGTGGGACTTTTCGAACAGCCTAACACCTTTGTTGTAAATTATCCCAAATTCGGTAGTGAGGAGTTTGCGGCATACAGCCGGCAGGCCGCACTGGAATCCATCGTTTTGCTGAAGAACGACTCTGTAGATAGTCAAAGCCGCTTGTTGCCTGTAAAGCAAGGCACCCGGCTGCTGGTATGTGGACCTAATGCCAACAGCATGCGTACACTTAACGGCGGCTGGAGCTATACCTGGCAGGGCGACGGTGCCGACCGCGAGGAATTTACCGGGCACTTCAACACCATCTATGAAGCCCTGCGGAACAAGTTCGGAAGCGAGCAGGTGACGTTGGTAGAGGGCGTGAGTTACGACTCGAAACGCTGGGCAATGGATCATGCCGATAATATCGCCGATGCCGTGGCAGCTGCTGCCGACAACGACTATGTGATAGTGTGCATCGGAGAGAATACCTACGCTGAGACCCGGGGCAACATTGCCGATATCAATCTCAGTACCAATCAGAAAAACCTGGTGAAGGCACTGGCTGCTACGGGCAAGCCCATCCTCCTGGTGCTGAACGAGTCGCGCGGACGCGCCATCAGCGACATCGAACCTTTGGCAAAGGCCATAGTACACACCATGCTGCCTGGCAATTATGGAGGAGATGCGCTGGCCGAACTCCTGGCGGGCACCGAAAACTTCTCCGGCCGTCTGCCATATACCTACAGCGCTCAGCCGAATGCTATGGTCAACTACGATTATAAGGCGAGCGAAGTGCGCGAGACCATCAGCGGTGTATACGACTATAATGCCAAGACCTACGAACAGTGGTGGTTTGGAGCCGGTATGAGCTATACCACCTATACCTACAGCAATCTCCGTGCCGATAAGAATCGTTTCACGAAAGACGATGTGCTCACTTTAACAGTCGATGTAAAGAACACAGGCGCCATGGCGGGCAAGGAAACAGTGATGCTCTATACTTCCGATCTCTATGCTTCGCTCATGCCCGATAATCGCCGCCTGCGTGGGTTCGAGAAGATTGCACTCGCCCCGGGTGAAAGCAAAACGGTAACCTTCCGCATCAAGGCAAGTGACCTCGCCTTTGTGGGAACCGACAAGAAGTGGACACTCGAAGCCGGCGAATTCAATATCGCCTGCGGAGACCAGTCGGTGAACATCCATTGCACGGAAGACTATACCTGGGAAGAAGAAAATATACCTGATAACTGATGAATATGAAGAAGAGCCTTTTCGTTTTATTTTTTCTTTGCCTGGTACTATCCTGTGGTGCAGCTGTATGGCCGGCTATATGGATTGGTTGCCACGCAGAAAAATTGGGCGCAACCACCATGACCTTTACTTGGCAAGGGGGCATTTAGAAATATAGAGAAAAAGCACGATACAGACCGTGTAAGTTAATAAAACCGGCAGTCTGAAATTTCAGTTGGTTAATAGTGTTTTTTAATAAAAAGTAGGATATCATGCAAACTAAGATGTTGATAAAGATTATTCTTTTTTTGTTTTTGATATGTGGTGAATATTCGTTTCTATTCGGACAGGAAAAACCACGTGTCATTGTCCTGACCGATATTAACAATGAACCGGATGATGAAGAATCTCTGGTTAGATTTCTGGTTTATTCCAATGAATACAACGTAGAGGGACTAGTCGCTACCACCTCGTGTTGGTTGCGAAAAAATACCAGAGA
>Ga0075011_10000612_pt1 | contig 19144 bp, 18 predicted proteins | sample TARM_MetaG_T_14_FD_72354 | JGI IMG/M metagenome (GOLD analysis project Ga0075011, IMG submission 72354) | Freshwater microbial communities from Pennsylvania, USA, analyzing microbe dynamics in response to fracking - TARM_MetaG_T_14 | ecosystem: Environmental > Aquatic > Freshwater > River... | reverse complement strand
TATTTTAAAACGTTAGGAGCATGACACAATGGGTCTGTTTGACAAACTGAAAAAGCTAGTATCTGACGACAGCGCTGACGCGGGTGCAATTGAAATCATCGCACCACTTTCTGGTGAAATCGTAAACATTGAAGATGTGCCAGATGTCGTGTTTGCTGAGAAAATTGTTGGTGACGGTATCGCTATCAAGCCATCGGGCGACAAAATGGTTGCTCCAGTAAACGGTACTATCGGTAAGATCTTCGAAACTAACCACGCATTCTCTATCGAGTCTGACGATGGTGTTGAGCTATTCGTTCACTTCGGTATTGACACTGTTGAGCTAAAAGGCGAAGGCTTCAAGCGTATCGCTGAAGAAGGTCAATCTGTGAAAGTGGGTGACACTATCATTGAATTCGATCTGGCTCTTCTAGAAGAAAAAGCTAAGTCAACTCTAACTCCAGTTGTTATTTCTAACATGGACGAAATCAAAGAGCTTAATAAGCTTTCTGGTACTGTTTCTGTTGGTGAAACAGCTGTTCTTCGCGTAACTAAATAAGCTCGCAAGAAAAATAGTTAGTTAAAGCTAAAAACGCTGCCTGATGCAGCGTTTTTTGTATCTGAAATTTATAATTCCAATCATAAACCCAATGCATAGCGCAACACCTGCTCTTTGACAGGGCCTGCCCGTTCTGCAAGTTTCAGTGCCGCATTACGAGCGAACTTCAATGGCGTAATGTCATTACTAAACGTCTTATAAAAGAAGTCCATTCCCGACTGCATTAACAAATTATCCGGCCGTCTTTTGCGTTCATAGCGACGAAAAACTTCAATTGTCAGTATATCCACCCCACTAGTACATTCGAGCAGAACAGCTACATCCCTAAAGCCGAGGTTAACGCCCTGCCCAGCTAACGGATTAATCGTATGTGCAGAATCACCAATCAATACGCAGTTATGGCTGACATAAGTTTGAGCGTGGCGACGGGTCAATGGGAAAGAGCCCTGCTTGAGCACTTTAATATCACCCAACTCTTGAGGGAAATAAGCCAATACTTCCGAACGTAATTGCTGCGGTGTCATCATACTTAGTTGCCTGATGCGGTTTGGCGCGTCATACCACACCAAAGAGGCCTGATGTCCTTCCAATGGCAAAAACGAACGAGGACCAGAAGGAAAAAACTGCTGCCAGGTAATATCCTGCTGTGGCTTCTCCGTCTCAACGTTAATCAGCATACAATGCTGACGGTAATCCCACGCGGTGACACCTATGTTGGCACTTTCTCTGACTTTTGAATTAGCACCATCAGCCCCTATCACCCAATCACAAAGCAATTCGGCTCCGGATTGCAGCTTAACCGTGTTCTTATCAGACAGCTCCAGCGATGCCAGTTTGTCAGGACAAAAGAGTGTGATATTGGAGTAACTTTCCAGTTCCCGCCATAGACCTAGTTGAATGACCCGATTTTCTACCATATACCCCAATTGCTCCAGCCCCAGAGATTCGGCACTAAAACGGGTTCGGCACTCAGGATGTTCCCAGGTTTCAAGACGGCGGTACGGGCACACTCGCATTTTTTCAATGCTTTCCCATGCCCCCAAAGACGCCAGTAAATCTACCGAGGTTTGAGAAATAGCGGAGATGCGAACGTCCATAGGTTGTGATGGCTCAAACGCTTGTGGCACAACCCCTTCAACAACCGCGACTTTCCTTCCCTGTTTTGCAAAACCAATCGCAGCAGCAGCTCCAACCATGCCGCCGCCAATCACCGCAATATCAAAATTGTTCATCTTTCACTCTCAAATCACTAACGTAAGGTATTGTACGGAACAGCACTTTTTTTGCGAACAATTTCGTCACAAATCCTTATAAACTAGAGGGTAAAAAACCAGTTATAACAATGGATACAAGAGATTTTGCCTAACCTCTAGTCAGTGAGTTTTTAAAGCAGTACAATACGCGGCTTACCGCCGAGAGGGCGGCTATAATTTGAACGAATACCGTTCATGAATTGTTTGAGAATTAACACGAGCGAAAGTGAAATGAGTAAGAAACTGCTAATCAAAACCTGGGGATGCCAGATGAACGAATACGATTCATCAAAAATGGCCGACCTGCTTAACGCTGCCAACGGCTATGAGCTGACAGAAGAACCAGAAGAAGCAGATGTACTTCTACTTAATACCTGTTCGATCCGTGAAAAAGCGCAAGAGAAAGTTTTCCATCAGCTTGGTCGCTGGAAAACGCTCAAAGATAAAAAAGAGGGCGTCGTTATCGGTGTTGGCGGCTGCGTCGCCACTCAGGAAGGCGATCACATCCGTGAACGCGCGCCGTTTGTCGATGTTATCTTTGGTCCGCAAACACTGCACCGTCTGCCAGAAATGATTAAGCAGTCACAAAGTGACCACGCTCCAGTCATGGACATATCTTTTCCTGAAATCGAGAAGTTTGATCGCCTGCCAGAGCCTCGCGCTGAAGGCCCGACAGCGTTTGTATCAATCATGGAAGGCTGTTCAAAATACTGTACTTACTGTGTCGTACCATATACTCGCGGTGAAGAAGTTAGCCGCCCAATGGATGACGTGCTATTCGAAATTGCACAATTAGCAGAACAAGGCGTACGTGAAGTGAACCTGCTGGGTCAGAACGTGAACGCGTATCGTGGGCCTATGCATGATGGTAGCATCTGCTCGTTTGCGGAACTGCTACGCCTGGTTGCTTCAATTGATGGTATCGACCGTATTCGCTTCACCACCAGTCACCCACTTGAGTTTAGCGATGATATTATCGCTGTTTATGAAGATACACCTGAGCTGGTTAGCTTCCTACACCTGCCTGTACAAAGTGGTAGCGATCGCATTTTGACTATGATGAAGCGTCCTCACACAGCGATTGAGTACAAATCTATCATCCGTAAACTGCGTAAAGCTCGCCCTGATATTCAAATCAGTTCAGACTTTATTGTTGCATTCCCTGGCGAAACAGATAAAGATTTCCAGGACACAATGAAACTGATTCGCGAAGTTGATTTTGATATGAGCTTCAGTTTTATTTTCTCTCCTCGTCCTGGTACACCAGCAGCAGATTACCCATGTGATCTGACCGAGCAAGAGAAAAAAGATCGCTTATATGAGCTACAACAGCAGGTCAATTCGCAAGCTATGCGCTATTCTCGTCTTATGATGGGTACAGAACAGCGTATTTTGGTTGAAGGTACATCTAAGAAAAACCTGATGGAACTTCGCGGTCGTACGGAAAACAACCGTGTAGTAAACTTTGAAGGTTCACCAGAGCTTATTGGCCAATTCGTTGACGTGAAAATTGTTGATGTTTTCCCGAATTCACTGCGTGGTGAACTGCTTCGTACCGAACAAGAAATGAACCTTCGCGTGGTGACTTCTCCATCAGAAATGATGGCGAAAACCAAACGTGAAGATGAGCTGGGAGTCGCTACGTTTACTCCTTAAGCTAGGGTTTAGCGACCCTAACAACCTGTCATTGGGTGTCCGGTCGAATTCGGGCACCCATATATGACATACTGAGAGGCTAATTTGAGCAATAAAATAGTTACCTTAGAGATCAATCTCGAACCTTCTGACAACCGCCGATTATCTAGTCTATGCGGTCCTTTCGATGACAACATCAAGCATTTAGAGCGCCGTTTAGGTGTTGAAATAAATCACCGCAGCCAGTTCTTTACTATCGTGGGTAAACCCCATACTGCAGCCGCAGCATTAGATGTGTTAAAGACGCTATACGTTGATACTGCGCCAGTGCGTGGTGATATTCCAGACATAGAACCAGAACAGGTTCACCTGGCAATCAAAGAGTCCGGAGTCCTAGAACAGACGACTGAAATTACTGAAGAGTTCGCTCACGGTAAGGAAGTGTTTGTTAAGACCAAAAAAGGGGTTATTAAGCCACGAACTCCGAATCAGGCACAATATCTGGTTAACATGGTAACCCATGATATCTCTTTTGGTATTGGCCCGGCTGGTACTGGTAAAACTTACCTTGCGGTTGCAGCTGCAGTAGACGCCCTTGAGCGTCAGGAAATCCGTCGTATTCTGTTAACTCGCCCAGCGGTAGAAGCGGGTGAAAAACTGGGTTTCTTACCCGGTGATTTGAGTCAAAAAGTCGATCCTTACTTACGCCCTCTTTATGATGCCTTGTTTGAAATGCTTGGTTTTGAACGCGTCGAGAAACTGATTGAGCGTAATGTGATTGAAGTCGCTCCGCTAGCATACATGCGTGGACGAACTCTAAATGATGCTTTTATCATTCTTGACGAAAGTCAGAATACAACCGTAGAACAGATGAAAATGTTTCTGACGCGTATTGGATTCAACTCACGTGCTGTGATTACAGGTGATGTCACACAGATAGATTTACCGCGTGGAGCCCGCTCAGGTCTTCGCCACGCAGTAGAAGTTCTGAGTGACGTAGATGAAATCAGCTTTAACTTCTTCCTTGCTGATGACGTTGTTCGTCACCCAGTAGTTGCACGTATCGTGAATGCGTACGAAAAATGGGAAGCTCAGGATCAGAAAGAGCGTAAAGAGTACGAAAAGCGCAAAAGAGAAGAGCGTGAAGCCAAACTTCTTGATATACAGAAAGCTGAAGTCACAACTACCGTAAAAGAGTCAGATCAGTCATGAACATCGAACTTGATTTGCAAATCGCGGTCGAAGACGAACAAGGTTTGCCAGCATACGAGGATATCTCTACCTGGCTAACCACAGCGATCACACCTTTTCAGCCTCAGGCAGAGGTAACCGTTCGCATCGTTGATAGCGAAGAGAGCCACCAGCTTAACTTGGAATATCGCGGAAAAGATAAGCCAACCAATGTGCTTTCATTTCCTTTTGAAGCACCACCGGGCATAGAACTAGACTTACTTGGAGATCTAGTGATTTGTCGCCAAGTGGTTGAACAAGAGGCAAAAGAGCAGAATAAAACACTGCTGGCACACTGGGCGCATATGGTTGTACATGGCAGCCTTCATCTGTTAGGTTATGACCATATCGAGGACGATGAAGCTGAAGAGATGGAGTCACTCGAAACAGAATTGATGCAAAAACTGGGTTTTGAAGACCCATATTTAGCAGAAAAAGCGTAAAGATAAGGTCATTTGACCTTATCTTTATTTGTGAGCTATCACACTTCTGATAGCGCTGACAAATAGAGAAATAATGAACGAAGACAATTCGCCCCCTTCGCCGGAAGGCAAAAAGGAAAACTCTGAAGGTCCGAGTAGGAAGTCCTTCTTTGAACGCCTAAGTCAACTATTTCAAGGCGAACCAAAAGACCGCCAGGAGTTAGTCGATGTTATTCGCGACTCTGAAGTTAACGACTTAATTGACCACGACACCCGAGGCATGCTTGAAGGTGTTATGGAAATCGCTGAGATGCGAGTTAGAGATATCATGATCCCTCGCTCTCAGATGGTCACAATTGAACGTACTGACGATTTGGATACGTTAATTGCCCTGATTACTGATGCGCAGCACTCTCGTTACCCAGTCATCAGTGAAGATAAAGACCATGTTGAAGGCATTCTGCTAGCGAAGGACTTACTTAAATACTTGGGTTCAAACAGTGCACCATTTGATATCGAACAGGTTATTCGTCAGGCAGTTGTTGTGCCTGAAAGTAAGCGCGTTGACCGCTTATTGAAAGAGTTCCGCGAAGAACGATATCACATGGCAATTGTTGTTGATGAGTTTGGCGGTGTTTCCGGCCTGGTAACTATCGAGGATATACTTGAAGAGATCGTTGGTGAAATCGAAGACGAATTCGACGACGATGAACAGGTTGAGATCCGTAAACTCAGTAAACATACCTACGCGGTAAAAGCGCTGACCACAATTGATGATTTTAATGACACATTTAAAACTCAATTTAGTGATGATGAAGTGGATACCGTTGGCGGATTAGTCATGACCGCATTTGGCCACTTACCTAATCGCGGTGAAGTTGTCGAAATAGGTAACTATAGCTTTAAGGTCACAGCAGCGGATAGTCGCCGTGTGATCCAATTACAGGTAACCATACCTGATATGGAGACTCTTCCAGAAATAACAGAAGAGTAACAAGAGGCTGTTATATTGGCCTTAATATAAAAGCATTTAGAAAAATTGCAGATGAATAATAAACTTACTCATCGCCTTAAGCGGCCTTTACTGGCCGCTTTGATTGGCGCTCTCACTCCCCTCTCTTTTGCGCCATTTGAAATTTGGCCTATTGCTATCATTAGCCCGCTACTGCTATTACTCCTACTTAATAAACAGTCCGCCAAACAGGGAGCACTCATCGGCTATCTGTGGGGAATCGGATTATTCGCTGTTGGAATAAGCTGGGTTCATATCAGCATGGACAGTTTTGGCGGCATGCCTAAGATCGCCAGTGTATTCCTAATGGCGATTCTGGTTGCTTACCTTGCTGTCTATAGCGGGATTTTTGCCGGATTACTCAATCGATTTTTCCCATCCAACGGTCGGTCTCGTTTTTTACTTGCGGCCCCTGCCCTATGGCTGATAACGGACTGGCTTCGCGGCTGGATGCTAACTGGTTTTCCATGGTTGTGGCTGGGATACAGCCAGATAGACAGTCCATTGGCTAATTTCGCTCCGATTGGGGGCGTAGAACTGGTTACTCTGATTGTCATGTTGTGCGCAGGCTCACTGAGTTACCTGTGGCTTAATAAGCAGTGGTTAACTCTACTTATCCCGGCGGTGATATTCGCAACTGGTTACGGTTTAAAAGCACCACAATGGGTAACACCACAACCAGAACGAACTGCGAAACTAGCCCTGGTTCAGGGCAATATCGATCAATCAGTAAAATGGGTACCAACTCAACGTTGGCCAACCATTATGAAGTACACCGATCTCACCAGAGAAAACTGGGATGCGGATGTGGTGATTTGGCCTGAAGCTGCGGTGCCTGCTTTTGAATTTGAATTACCATCGTACCTAAAAAATTTAGATGCGGCAGCCAAACAGAACAACAGTTCAATCTTACTGGGCATTCTAAACCAGAACAAAGAGAAACAATTTTTCAATAGTATTCTGGCTTTAGGCGGCAATGAAGCAGGTGAATACCAGTACAACACTGAACAGCGTTATCACAAACACCACTTACTTCCATTTGGTGAGTTTGTTCCGTTTGAAGATATACTGAGACCGATCGCCCCATTCTTTAACCTGCCAATGTCATCATTTGCCCAAGGTGAATACATCCAACCAAATATTGAAATCAACGGTTTCAAGTTTGCACCGGCACTCTGTTATGAAATTATTTTTAACGAACAGGTTCGAGAAAATGTTCATGACGATACAGACTTTATACTGACCCTCTCCAATGATGCCTGGTTTGGTCGCTCTATTGGTCCGCTCCAACATATGGAAATTGCTCGAATGAGAGCGCTGGAATCAGGTAAACCTTTAGTTCGCTCAACCAATAACGGAGTGACAGCAGTCACAGACTACAAAGGAAATGTCATCAAGCAGATTCCTCAGTTTGAAACTGGTGTATTAAAAGCAGAGCTGATTCCAACCCAGGGTCACACTCCCTACAACCGGTTAGGCAGTTGGCCGCTTTATATCTGGCTGTTACTGAGCTTAACGTTTAGCTTTGTTCAACAACGTAAGAGCATGATCAAATCTGGCGACGAATAACGCAACGAATATCGTCGCCTCTATTAGTCATTTCAGCTAAAGCTAGCTGGAATGACCAATATTATGTTTATTAAGGTTTAAGCGGCACCCGACCAAATACTTTATTGCCGCAACGGATACACGGAGTAATCTCAGAAGGATGGTTATACTCCACCTTATGACCACAGCTTTCACAGACCAGAACTCCTAGCCCAATCATTTCGCCAGCATGGTATAACCCCTGATGTTCAAGATCCTGAAATAGTTCCACCCACTCTACTTTGGTACGGTCAGTAATATCCAGCAACCCCTGCCAGATAGAATCCGTTACCATGACATAAAAAGGTCCGCTTTTACTCTCCTCATAGCTTTCTGAAAACTCTTTCAAATCGGATTTAACATACTCAGATATAAGGGATAATTCATCTTTGGTTAAATCATTTGCTGCACCAACGACTTTTCCCGATGTTTCAACAATATGGTCAATTTCCTCACTACTGTGCTTAAGAGTTTCAACCACATCTTTGAGTAAAGCTTCGTAACCTGTTTTTTGTTTTGGCATAAGACCTCTCTTTGAAATCGGATTGGCTATTGTTGTGATGTGCTCGTTTAGGTATTCTATGTCGATCTATAAGAGTCTGTTCAAACTGAACTCACAAATTCCAAGAGAACCGGATATCATCGATGCAAGAGCAATACAACCCGCAAGATATTGAACAAAAAGTTCAACAACACTGGGATAACAACAAGACTTTCGTTGTAAGTGAAGACCCAAATAAAGAAAAATTCTACTGTCTGTCTATGTTTCCATACCCAAGTGGTCGACTGCACATGGGTCATGTACGCAACTACACCATCGGCGATGTGGTATCTCGATTCCAGCGCCTGCAAGGTAAAAACGTCATGCAACCTATCGGTTGGGATGCATTTGGCCTGCCTGCAGAAAACGCAGCCGTAAAAAACAAAACTGCACCAGCGCCTTGGACCTATGAAAACATTGAATACATGAAAAATCAGCTAAAACTTTTAGGTTTTGGCTATGACTGGAATCGCGAATTTGCGACATGTCGCCCTGAATACTACCGTTGGGAACAACAATTTTTTACCAAGCTGTACGAAAAAGGTCTGGTTTACAAAAAGACATCTTCTGTTAACTGGTGTCCAAACGATCAGACAGTACTGGCTAACGAACAGGTAGAAGATGGCTGCTGCTGGCGTTGTGATACCCCTGTAGAACAAAAAGAAATTCCACAGTGGTTCATTAAAATTACCGCATACGCACAAGAGCTGTTGGACGATCTGGAAAACCTTGATGGTTGGCCTGAAATGGTAAAAACCATGCAGCGCAACTGGATTGGCCGTTCTGAAGGTGTTGAGCTTAAGTTCCAGGTAAAAGGCGAAGCTGATTTAGAAGTTTACACAACACGTCCTGACACACTAATGGGTGTGACATACGTGGGTATCGCAGCCGGCCACCCTCTGGCAGCAAAAGCAGCAGAAAGCAATCCTGAACTTGCAGCCTTCATCGAAGAGTGCAGAAATACCAAAGTAGCAGAAGCAGAACTTGCTACGATGGAAAAGAAAGGTATGGCAACAGGTCTAACCGCGGTTCACCCGCTTAATGGTCGTGAAGTACCTATTTACGTGGCTAACTTTGTACTGATGGATTACGGCACCGGTGCGGTAATGGCTGTTCCTGCACACGACCAACGTGACTATGAGTTCGCAACCAAATACGGTCTGGATATCGTTCCTGTTATTAAACCAACGGACGGCAGCGAACTGGATATCTCTGAAGCAGCATATACTGAAAAAGGTGTACTGTTTGATTCTGGTGAATTCGACGGTCTTGAATTCCAGGCAGCGTTCGATGCAATTTCGGCAAAACTGGAAGCGGAAGGTAAAGGCGTGAAAACAGTCAACTTCCGTCTGCGTGACTGGGGTGTCTCTCGTCAGCGTTACTGGGGTGCACCAATCCCAATGGTAACCACTGAAGATGGCGAAGTTCACCCGGTACCGGCTGACCAACTTCCTGTGATTCTTCCGGAAGATGTCACGATGGATGGCGTAACCAGCCCAATCAAAGCAGACAAAGAGTGGGCGAAAACGACCTTTAACGGTGAGCCAGCACTACGTGAAACCGACACATTTGATACCTTCATGGAATCTTCGTGGTACTACGCGCGTTACTGTTCTCCACAAGCTGACGACATTTTAGATCCAGAGAAAGCGAATTACTGGCTACCTGTCGACCAATACATTGGTGGTATTGAACACGCCTGTATGCACCTGTTGTACTCTCGTTTCTTCCACAAGTTACTGCGTGATGCGGGTTACGTCACTTCTGACGAACCATACAAGCAACTGCTTTGTCAGGGGATGGTACTGGCCGATGCTTTCTACTTCACCAACGAAAAAGGGACCAAAGAGTGGGTTGCCCCTACTGACGTAAAAGTGGAACGTGACGGGAAAGGCAACATCACATCAGCCGTTGATAACCTGGGCCGTAGTGTTGAGCACTCAGGCATGATTAAGATGTCTAAGTCGAAAAACAACGGTATTGACCCTCAGGAAATGGTAGACAAATACGGTGCAGATACCGTTCGACTATTCATGATGTTTGCCTCTCCAGCTGATATGACGTTGGAATGGCAAGAGTCGGGTGTGGAAGGGGCTAACCGCTTCCTGAAACGCGTGTGGAAACTGACTCGTGAACACGCTTCTAAAGGCGCAGCTGTAGCGGTTGATGCAAAAGCTTTAAACTCTGATCAAAAAGCGCTACGTCGCGATGTTCACAAGACTATCGCCAAAGTCACCGATGATATCGCCCGCCGTCAAACGTTCAACACAGCAATCGCTGCAATCATGGAGCTGATGAACAAGTTGACCAAAGCTCCGCAAGAGTCAGAACAAGATCGTGCGATTCTGGATGAAGCTGTGAAAGCTATTACATTGATGCTTTACCCAATTGCACCACACATCTGTTTTGAAATGTGGACGGCTCTGAGCGATTCAGACATTGATAGCGAACTATGGCCAACTTATGATGAGTCAGCGCTGGTTGAAGATGAAAAACTGATCGTTGTTCAGGTTAACGGTAAGCTGCGTGGTAAAATTACTGTTGCTGCGGATGCAACCAAAGAACAAGTTGAAGAACTTGGACTAAATGATGAGAACGTGAAGAAATTCACAGATGGCTTAACCATTCGTAAAGTTATCTACGTTCCGGGTAAACTACTGAATATAGTAGCGAACTAAACTGACAGAACCGTGTCTTTAAACAGGGCTATATGCCCTGTTTACTTATGTTAGCGCTCCGGGAAAGGTGCGTTAACATAAGTAAACCAATCTAATGAGAATAATGACCCCATGCGTTTTAAATGTTCTGCTTTATTGAAATTGTCACTGGTATTTCTTTCCGCGACCCTACTGAGTGCGTGTGGTTTCCACCTTCGTGGTGACTACGATGTACCGGAAGAAATCAGCACTCTTTCACTTACCAGTTACGATCAATACAGTAGCTTTACCCGTATTGTTACTCGTCAATTACGTATGAACGAAATTAACTTAGTCACGCCAGCATCCGATGTTGCCAACATTCATTTGATCAGTGAAGGGACCAGTGAACGCACACTGTCTCTTTACCAAACAACACGTGCGGCAGAGAAAGAATTAACGCTAAGAGCATCTTACCGAGTAACCATTCCTGATTTAGGCTCAAAAACTTTCTCTACCAGCGTAACACGCAGCTACCTGGATAACCCGCTAACCGCGCTGGCAAAATCAGTAGAGCGTGACATGATGGAAGACGAAATGCGTAAACTGGCCGCAACGCAAATTGTCCGTCAGATGGCACGACTTAAAGCCAATATTGAAGCCGGTACTATGGATTTAGGCGTTGAAGGTGAAATGCGAGAAACCACCGACGCAGTCACCGAAACCAATAACCAATACCAGCTCGATACTGTCGAAACACATTTAGAACCTTCCGCACAGGCTGAAGCTGAAACAGAAAACCAGACTGAGACAGAGTAATTCATTTTATGAGAGTCTACGCTGATAAACTTGCCGATAGTTTGCAGAAATCGCTTCTGCCGGTGTATCTCATTTTTGGCAACGAGCCTTTGTTGATTCAAGAATCAACAAAGGCTATCGAGCAAAAAGCACAGCAAAACGGTTTTGAAGAAAAACACCGTTTTACAGTCGACAGTAGCCTCGACTGGGATCAGGTTTATGACTGTTGCCAGTCTTTGAGCCTGTTCAGCAGCCGTCAGATCATAGAGTTGGAAATCGCAGAGTCAGGTTTAAACGCAACACTTGCAAAGTCTTTAGCTGCGATAGCGCCATTCCTTAACCCTGATATCATATTAGTGGTTATCGGTAGTAAACTCACCAAAGCGCAAGAAAAAGCCGCGTGGTTTAAAGCACTTATGACTAACGGTTGTCTGGTCAACTGCTTAACTCCAGACATAAACCGGCTACCGCAATTTGTAATGGCACGTTGTCGCCAATTAGGTTTAACGCCAGACACAGAAGCAGTTCAAATGCTGGCTCAATGGCATGAAGGCAACCTGTTCGCTTTGATGCAAAGCCTGGAAAAGCTGGCTCTCAACTACCCTGATGGTCAACTGACATTAGTTCGACTACAGGAATCTCTGGACAGGCATAATCACTTTACTCCATTTCACTGGATTGATGCGCTGCTTGAAGGAAAAGGTAACCGTGCACAACGCATACTGCGTCAGCTTGAATCTGAAGGCGTTGAACCGGTTATTTTGATGCGAACGTTACAAAAAGAGTTATTCCAACTGTTACAGATGCGCAACGAATTAAGCTCAAATTCTCTGGCAGGTATCTTCGATAAGTACCGTGTTTGGCAAAACAAACGCTCACTGTACTCTGCAGCATTACAGCGGTTGTCTGTGTCTAAACTACAACGACTTATCAAGCTCCTTGCTCAAACTGAATTTGTGGCTAAAACTCAGTATGAGCAGCCTTGCTGGCCACTTCTGCATCAAATGAGCATTGAATGCACCGTTCCTCAGGCAAACATCCCTTTACCCGCCTGAACAGTGTTATACTGCGCTCGTTATTAGTAAACTTTCAATGAACATTTCAGAGGATTCACCCCTTGCAACGTGAAGAATTAAACCATTTTCTTGCTGACAAAATTGACGACATGAAAGCTGTCGACATCATTACTTTAGATGTACAAGGTAAATCAAGCGTTACTGACTACATGATTATCTGTACCGGAACATCAAAAAGACATGTTTCATCTATTGCTGACCATGTTGCGGCTGAAGCGAAAAAACTGGGCTTTGATCCATTAGGTATGGATGGAGAAAACGAAGGTGAATGGGTTGTTGTTGATATGGGTACCACCATGCTTCATGTCATGCAGGAAGAGCAACGCGAGCTTTACCAACTCGAAAAACTCTGGAGTTAATGGTGAAGATTCAGCTCATTGCCGTTGGAACAAAAATGCCAAAATGGGTAGAAGAAGGTTTTGAGGAATATCGCCGTCGCTTCCCGCATGATATGCCACTTGAATTGATCGAAATTCCAGCTGGTAAACGAGGTAAAAATGCAGATATTGCCAGAATTCTGCAAAAAGAAGGCGAAGCGATGCTGGCTGCCGTGCCAAGAGGCAACCGAATTGTTACTCTCGATATCCCGGGTAAACGCTGGGATACAGAGCAGCTCGCAGGCCAGCTGGAAAGTTGGAAGCTGGATGCCCGTGACGTTTCAATTCTGATAGGCGGACCGGAAGGATTGGCTCCTGCATGTAAAGCAGCGGCTGACCAAAGCTGGTCACTTTCGCCGTTGACACTACCCCACCCATTGGTCAGGGTCGTTATGGCTGAGAGCTTATATCGTGCGTGGAGCATTACCACCAACCACCCATATCACCGAGAATAGGCATAGATGTTACGCAAGAGTAACCCCTTTCGAGATTACATCGCAGAAGCACGGCTATTCAAAAACCGTGCTGTCGTGTCTTTTATTGCCATCGTATTCATGATGGGAGTTCTGATCGCCAACCTTTATAATATTCAGGTAAATCAATATCAGGACTACAAAACCCGCTCGAATGACAATCGAATTAAAGTCGTTCCTATCGCCCCTAACCGGGGTCTGATATATGACAGAAATGGTGTACTACTGGCAGAGAACAGGCCGGTTTTCAATCTGGAAATCACTCCGGAGCAGGTGGATAATATTGATGAAACAATTGCTCGCCTGCAGGAATTTCTTGAAATACCGCCGGAAAAAATCGCCAATTTTGAAAAAGAGCGCCGCCATACCCGCCGTTTCAACTCCGTACCATTACTCACTCAGTTAACGGAAGAAGAAGTAGCCAAATTTTCGGTTCAGCAACACAAATTCCCTGGCGTCAGTGTCACGGCAAGTTTAAAACGTTACTATCCATACGGTGAAGTACTAACTCATGTTATAGGCTATGTGTCTCGTATCAATGACCGGGATATGAAACGTCTGGAAAGAGAAGACCTGGCCGCAAACTATCAGGCAACCAGAGATATCGGTAAGCTAGGTATTGAACGCTACTACGAAAACGTGTTGCACGGAACCGCTGGGTATCAGGAAGTTGAGGTCAACAGTCGTGGCCGGGTTATTCGAACGCTAAAATATGTGCCACCGATTCCAGGTAAAGACATTGTTCTCAACTTAGACATCAAACTCCAGTTATTCGTTCATAAGTTACTTGATGGACGGCGAGGCTCCGCGGTAGTGCTCGATCCTAAAGATAACGGAATTTTAGCTATGGTATCCAGCCCTAGCTATGATCCAAATGCTTTCGTTCATGGGATCTCAAGTAAAGCCTATAACGCATTGCTCAACGATAAAGATCGCCCTTTAGTTAACCGTACAACTCTAGGTATCTATCCTCCGGGCTCAACGGTTAAACCTTTCATTGCTGTTTCCGCGCTCGAAGAAGGGGTTGTAACGCCCAATACTATAAGAAACGACCCGGGCTACTGGCGTATACCAAACTCCAGTACTCGTCCGTTCCGTGACTGGCTACGCTGGGGACACGGTAAAGTCGATATCATAAAAGCGCTGGAAGAGTCGGTAGATACCTTCTTTTACCAGATTGCTTACGATATGGGCATTGACCGCCTATCTTCCTGGATGATGCGCTTTGGCTTTGGTGACTATACGGGCATTGATATTTATGAAGAGAGCAAAGCCAATATGCCTACCAGAGACTGGAAAATGGCGCGACATCGCACGCCTTGGTATCAGGGTGATACGATTCCAGTCGGTATTGGTCAGGGTTACTGGACAGCGACTCCGATGCAAATTGCCAAGGCAACATCGGTATTGGTTCACCATGGTGAAGTCTGGGCGCCTCACCTGCTGCGTTCTACCATCGATAACGGTGAAGAGTTTGTAAAACAGCAGGAAGAAGAATATGTCACCTACCCGCCAATCACGGGTGTACCAGAAAAATATTGGAACATGGCCATTCGCGGTATGTATCTGGTTAACCATGGTAAACGTGGTACAGCAAGACGTGCATTTAAAGACCTGGAGTATAAAAGTGCGGGTAAATCGGGTACCGCTCAAGTGTTTGGATTAGCAGAAGGCCAAGAATACAATGCCGATGAACTGGCGGAGCACTTACGCGATCATGCATTGTTTACCGGTTTTGCTCCGGTTGATGATCCACAAGCCATTGTCACCATAGTTTTAGAGAATGCCGGTGGCGGTTCAACCAATGGCGCTCCGGTTGTAAGACGTGTTTTTGACCACATTATCTTAGGGCCTGAAAAGGAAAATAAATAATGAAAATGGATCCTTCAACAGGACAAAACAGAGCCTTGTTTGAACGCCTGCATATTGATTTGCCTTTGCTGCTCGGAATTCTACTCATCATGGGTTTCAGCCTAATAGTAATGTACAGCGCAAGCGGGCAAAATCTGGCAATGATGGATCGTCAAGCAATGCGCATGCTTCTGGCACTCGGTGTTATGTTTGGCCTAGCCCAGCTATCACCACGAACTTATGAAACCCTGGCGCCCGTGATGTTCTTTATCGGAATAATCCTCCTGCTTGGTGTTCTGTTCTTCGGTGAATCCTCAAAAGGTGCTCAGCGCTGGCTAAACTTAGGTTTTGTCCGATTCCAACCTTCGGAACTGCTCAAACTGGCTGTTCCTCTGATGGTGGCCAGATATATTGGTAAACGCCCATTACCTTCGAACTTTCCGACACTGGTCGCTTCGATTGTAATGGTACTGGTGCCGACCATTCTGATTGCAAAACAGCCCGATCTGGGAACCTCTATTCTTATCGCTGCATCCGGTATTTTCGTCATTTTCCTTTCAGGTATTAGTTGGAAAATTATTACCGCGGCAATTATCGGTGTCGGGGCATTCGTTCCGGTCCTATGGTTTTTCCTGATGCGTGAGTACCAAAAAGTACGGGTCAGAACGCTGTTTAACCCGGAATCAGACCCACTTGGTGCTGGCTACCACATCATTCAGAGTAAAATAGCCATCGGTTCAGGTGGTATTTCCGGTAAAGGCTGGCTACACGGCACTCAATCTCAACTAGAATTCTTACCTGAACGACATACTGACTTTATCTTTGCAGTTATTGCTGAAGAATGGGGCATGATAGGCATATTAGGCCTATTATCCGTCTACCTGTTTATTATTGGGCGGGGCCTGTATTTGGCAAGCAATGCGCAAACTGCTTTCGGACGAATGATGGCCGGCAGTGTTGTTCTGAGCTTCTTTGTGTACGTATTTGTGAATATTGGCATGGTAAGCGGTATCTTACCGGTTGTGGGTGTACCACTACCACTGGTGAGCTACGGCGGTACATCCATGGTTACCCTTATGGCTGGCTTCGGTATTTTGATGTCTATTCACACCCATAGAAAAGCATTTTCAAAGGCGACTTAATGAGATTGAAATCATTCGTTTTCTCACTGTTGGTATTGCTCATCCTTGCCGGCTGTTCCAGTTCAGGAGGGCGCTATGATATCGACGATGATGTCGCACCTTCGACACCAATATCGGTCGAACATATCGAGGACGCTCATCCGCAATATGAGCCGTACAGCCGGGGGGGCAATAAAGATTATACCCTGCGGGGAGTACATTATAAGATTGTCAAAAACACCGCTGGTTATAAAGAGCAGGGCCAGGCTTCCTGGTATGGCAAAAAATTTCATGGCCACTTAACGTCCAACGGTGAAATCTACGACATGTACTCGATGAGCGCGGCACATAAGACGTTACCGATACCAAGTTACGTCAAAGTAACCAATCTTGATAATAACAAATCAGCCATTGTTCGCGTCAACGACCGGGGACCTTTTCATTCAGGTCGCATCATCGATTTAAGTTACGCGGCAGCTTATAAATTAGATGTGATAAAAACGGGAGTCGCAAATGTCGCGATTGAGGTGATAAATGTCGATAAACCTGAGAAAACGATCGTCAAAAGTAGTGATCCTCGTTATATAATTCAGGTTGCTTCATCACAATATGAAGAAAGAGTTCGAACTTTATCGAAAAATTTGGGACAAAGCTTATCAGTGCAGAGTTTTATTGATAGCAACAGTAACAGCCATCGAGTTTACTTAGGTCCTTTTACTGACTATACGCTGACGCAGGAAACACTGGAGCGTGTAAAGTCACTCGGCTATGAAACCGCATTTATCAAGAAGTTCCCTGTTGCACAATAAGTTTATAGAGCGAGCCTAGATCAGGTCTGGTTTGAGTACTCGTTTCTGTTAAGATATACACAACCAATTAAATAACACGCATTCATCATGAAAAAATTGATTAAAAATACAATTCTGGCGTCTTCAACTGCGCTTTCTACACTTTTCACATTCTCAGCCGCAGCTGCTCCAATTGTTATGCCTGACGCTCCACAGATTGCCGCTAAAGGCTACGTGTTGATGGATTATCATTCAGGTAAAGTGCTTGCGTCAAAAGAAGCGGATACCAAGCTGTCTCCTGCCAGCCTGACCAAAATGATGACCAGCTATGTAATTGGTCAGGAATTGGCGCGTGGTAATATTTCCCCGGATGATGATGTTGTTATCAGCAAAAATGCATGGGCGAAAAACTTTCCCGATTCATCAAAGATGTTTATCGAAGTGGGTACGACTGTCAAAGTCAGTGACTTAAACCGCGGTATCATCATCCAGTCAGGTAACGATGCTTGTGTTGCTATGGCTGAACACATCGCTGGCTCAGAAGATGCTTTCGTTGATCTTATGAACGCCTGGGCAAGCTCGCTAAAAATGACCAACACGCATTTTGCCAACGTTCATGGCCTGGATGATCCAAACCTTTACTCTACACCTCACGACATGGCAAAACTCGGCCAGGCTCTGATTCGTGATGTGCCAGATGAATACGACCTGTACTCTGAACAGAAATTTACTTACAACGGTATTACTCAATACAACCGTAACGGTCTACTTTGGGATAAAAGCATGAACGTTGACGGTATCAAAACAGGTCACACATCTAATGCTGGCTACAGCCTGGTAAGCTCAGCAACAGAAGGCCAAATGCGCCTTGTTGCGGTTGTGATGGGCACTAAAGATGCTAATGCTCGCAAATCAGAAAGTAAGAAGCTACTAAGCTATGGTTTCCGTTTCTTCGAAACAGTTGCACCACACAAGAAAGGCGAAACATTTGTTGAAGAACAAATCTGGATGGGCGATAAGTCCACTGTCGCTCTGGGCGTTGATGAAGATACTTATGTAACGCTTCCTCGTGGTCAAGCTAAAAACCTGACAGCAAGCTTTGTGCTGGAAAAAGAGTTAAAAGCGCCAATCACTAAAGGTGATGTCGTTGGTACTCTATACTACCAGGTTGATGATCAAGATGTTGCGCAGTACCCTCTTCTGGCACTGGAAGATGTTGAAGAAGGCAGTCTATTCAGCCGTCTTTGGGACTACATTGTTCTACTATTCAAAGGCTTGTTCTAATATTTGCCTAATTGGATATAAAAAAGCCGCTATCGCGGCTTTTTTTAGTTAATGAGGATTACTTGAGATCCATTTCGATAGGCTGTAGTATTCCGCTCCGCTTAATTGAATGCCAAACTTGGAGTTTCTACTATGTTGAATATCAACTCTGATGCAAAATTAAAAGACCTGCTGGAGTTCCCTTGTTCTTTTACATACAAGGTGATGGGTCATGCCAAACCTGAATTGCCAGAGCTTGTACTCGAAGTTATTCAGCGTCACGCGCCGGGCGATTACAGCCCACGAGTTAAACCGAGTGCAAAAGGTAACTACCACTCTGTTTCGGTGACAATCACAGCAACTTCCATCGATCAGGTAGAAACGCTTTACAAAGAACTGGGCGATATCGAAATCGTGCGTATGGTTCTTTAAGGTCATAAGCCAACAGTTAATCAAATTAATTAACATTTATTAAAAAATTTTTGAAAGCAGCATTTAGCTGCTTTCTTTATATTTATCAATAACTTAATAAACCTCTACATA
>Ga0075011_10000611_pt1 | contig 19153 bp, 15 predicted proteins | sample TARM_MetaG_T_14_FD_72354 | JGI IMG/M metagenome (GOLD analysis project Ga0075011, IMG submission 72354) | Freshwater microbial communities from Pennsylvania, USA, analyzing microbe dynamics in response to fracking - TARM_MetaG_T_14 | ecosystem: Environmental > Aquatic > Freshwater > River... | reverse complement strand
GCCATGCCGTCCAGGCGTAGCTGGTGCAGTTGATTCAGGGTGTGTTGCGGCATCATCGAACAGCTCCTGTTGCGGGGGTTGGTAGTAGTCGGCGCCACGGACGTTTTCGTGGTGCTCGGGGAGGCTCGCTTCGGCCGCACGCTTGGGCAGCGGCTGTCGATCCAGGCCTTGCTGAAGCAGGTTGCGTACACTACGCCCGGTGAAGGCGCGCAGCTGGACGGCCCGTTCGGCGGCGGCTTCCAGGCGCGCATTGCCATAGCGGCGAGCCAGCGAGAGCAACCCGAGGCAGGCGCGGTAGCCCATTTCCGGGTGCGGCTTGTGGGTCAGCTGGTGATCGATCAGTTGGCGCGTGTAGGGGCCGATCCGCTCGCCCCAGTCGAGCAGTCGTTGCGGCGTCCATTCGCGATGGGCCTGGTGTGCGGCAGGCATGTGCTCGCGCTGGGTGCTGTAGGCACCGCGGCGACCCAGCAGCAGGTGGCTGGCCACCCGCCGGTTGCCATGCAGCACCTCCAAGGTGTGCGCTGTCAGCCGCACATCGACGCTCTGCCGGGCCAGAGCCGAGGGCACGCTGTAGAAGCTGCCATTTACCTCGATGTGGTAATCAATGTTGACCTTGCAGCGCTTAAAGCTGGCCACCTCGTAGGGATGTGCCGGCAGCACGCGCAGAGCCGGCCGATCCAGGCGCTCGAACCAGTCGCGCCGGCAGCCATCGAGCCGCTTGAACGGGCGTTGATTCAAATCCTCCAGCAACTCCGCGATGGCCTGATTGAGCGCATGCAGGCTGAAGAACTGCTGATGGCGCAGCCGCGCCATGATCCAGCGCTCGACAACCTGCACCGCTACCTCTGCCTTGGCTTTGTCCTGTGGTTTGCGTGGCCGTGCCGGCAGAATCACCGTCTGGTAATGGCGCGCGCATTCCAATGTCGCGCGGTTCAGGCCCGGCTCGTAACGATCCGGCTGAGCAACCAGGGCACGTGGATTATCCGGCACGACCATCTCCGGCACGCCACCAAAGTAGGCAAGCGCCTGCCCCAGCGAAGTCAGCCAGTCCACCTGGGTTTCGCCCGGCGTCGCGCAGGCATAGGTGTAATTCGAGGCGCCCAGGGCGGCGACGAAGATGTGCGCCCGGCGGACTTCGCCGGTGCCTGGATCGACCACCGGCAGCGTCGGGCCGGCATAGTCGATAAACAGCTTCTCGCCCGCGCGGTGCAGCTGGCGCATCGAACGCTTGAGCGTCTGTGCGTAACGCCGGTAGTGCTCGACGAACTGGGTGTAGCGGTAGGTCGGCTGCCCCGCATGCGCGGCGAGATACTCCTCCCACAGCAGCTGCAAGGTCACGCCCTTGCGCCGCAGCTCGCGATGGATACTCAGCACATCGGGCAGTACCCGCTCACCGCGCGGCTTGCCCGGTGGCATCGGCGCAAACAAGGCGGCTGCCAACGCGGCCTCATCCATCGCCACCATCGCCGGCCAGTCCAGCCCGGCCACGCGCGCCGCCGTGACGTACTTGCTGACCACGCCCTTGGACAGCTGCAAGGCGCGGGCAATCTTCTCGTGGGACAAACCGGCCTCAAGCTTGAGGCGCAGACATTCTTTGATGTTTCGCATGGCTACTCGCGGCGCCGCCATCCCTCGTCTCCCGAAATCGGGCGAGGGTGACGGTCGCGTCAGGTCATGCGCAACACAGGGGGAAGGTTTTCGCTAAGCCGTGACCGACGATTTCGGTAAGCCGTGACCGCCTGTTTCGGAACAGGTGGAAAATCGGTCACGTTGTTAGCGAAATCAGCGGTCACGCGTTAGCGAAATGACCGGTCACGATCAACCGAAACGGCCGGTCACGATGCTCCGAAATCCGCAGCTGACACGATAGCTGCCGTCGGCCTGGGGCTCGGCCTTGGTACGGATAATCCCTAAGTCGGTGCCGGCGTGCGGCTCGGTCAGGCACATGGAGCCGGCCCAGACGCCGGCGTACATGTTCGGCAGGTACTGCGCCTTCAGCGCTTCGCTGGCGTGGTTGAGGATCGACAGGCAGGCGCCGGCGGTCAGCATCGGGTACAGGCCGAACGACAGGTTGGCCGCGTTGACCATCTCCTCGACCTGAGCGCCGATCACCTTGGGCATGCCCATGCCGCCGAACTCCGGCGAGCCGCCGACGCCGACCCAGCCGCCTTCGGCATAGGTCTGGTAGGCTGCGGGGAAACCGCTCGGGGTCGTCACCGCGCCATCGGTCCAGCTGCAGCCTTCCTCGTCGCCGCTGCGGTTGAGCGGGGCGATCACACCGGCGGTGACCTTGCCGGCTTCCTCGAGGATGGCGGCGGCGGTGTCGGCGTCGACCACTTCGGCCAGAGCCGGCAGCTCGGCCCAGAGCTTGGAAACCTCGAACACTTCATTGAGCACGAAGCGCATATCGCGCAGGGGAGCTTGGTAATCAGACATGCTTGAGTCACTCGGGTAATGCGAGGGCATTGAGCATGCCCCGGTTGATATAAAAGGTTAGCCGCGCGGGCTTGCCCCTGGGACGCGCAACGTAACAACGGTTGTGCTATCTGCAGCCGCGGCCGGCTGCTTGAGAACGCCGGACAGCGAACCGAGGACAATCGCGCCGATCACCTCCTGCCTCTGCGCCCGGCTCAAACCAGACTGATCCAGCCAGGCCGGCAGGTTGTTAAGCCAGGCGACGACGCCTTGCACGGTGGCCTTGAGCACCGCCAGCGAACCGCTGGCGCCAGCCTCCAGCAGACGAGCCAGGAGCTTTTCCTCATAGCGCTGACGCATCTGCTGGATCTGACCCTGGTGCTGCGGCGAGAGACAGCGATACTCCCGCTCGGCCATCAGGAAATGCAGGCCGCGGCGTTCGTGCAAGCCGATATGGGCCCACAACAACGCCTGCAGGCGGCCATGGACAACGCCCGTTTCGGTGAGCAGGGCCGCGTCGAGCAGGTCTTCGTAGAGCTCCTCGATCAGCTCGAACAGCAACTGCTCCTTGCTTGCGAAATGGTGGTAAACCGAGCCGGCGCCTATCCCCAGGTGCAGGGCCAGTTCACGCATGCCCACCTCGGCAAAGCCCCGTTCGGCGAACAGTTCCAGCGCCTTTTCGCGGATCTGTTCAAGCCGCGAGGGCACTGCCTCGCCTGGTTCGCCTGGGCAAGCCGAGGTGAGCGATCGCTTGGTATTCATGGCGCCATGCCTCCCGGAACAAGCCAGTGCTGGCCCATCCTTGGTTGCGGCTGGTCAGCCATAGCGATAGAAGCCATGACCGCTCTTGCGCCCCAAGCGACCGGCTGCCACCAGTTCCTTGAGCAAGGGGGCCGGACGGTATTTTGGATCGCCGAATCCCTGCTGGAGGGATTCCAGGATCGCCAGCAGGGTATCCAGGCCGATCAGGTCCGCCAGCGCCAGTGGCCCCATGGGCTGGCCGCAGCCCAACTTCATGCCGGTGTCGATGTCCTCGGCACTGGCCAGGCCCTCCTGCAGGGTGAAGATGGCCTCATTGAGCATCGGCACCAGGATGCGGTTGACCACGAAGCCCGGGCGGTTGCCGGCGCTGATCGCGGTCTTTCCGATGCGTTCGGCAAACGCCAGGGTACGGCTGTAGCACGCCTCGGCGGTGTCCAGTCCGCGAATCACTTCCACCAGGCTCATGAGCGGCACCGGGTTGAAGAAGTGCAGACCGATAAACCGCCCCGGGTGCTCCACCTGGGCGGCCAGCTGACTGATCGATAGCGACGAGGTATTGCTGGCGATGATGGCGTCAACCGCGACCTGCGCACCGATCTGCTTGAGGATGCGCTGCTTCAGTTCCAGGTTCTCGCTGGCCGCCTCGATCACCAGGCCGGCATCGCCCAGGCTGGCATAGTCGGTGCTGGTAGCAATGAGCCCTAGCGCGGCGGCGCGCTGCTGCTCGGTCAGCGTGCCCTTGTCCACCTGTCGCCCAAGCCCACTGGCGATGCTCGCCCTGGCCTTGGCCAGGGCGGCCTCGGATATGTCGACCAGGGCAACGGACAGACCTGCCAGGGCACACACCTGGGCAATACCGCTGCCCATGATCCCGCCACCGATGACGCCGATACGTTCGTCGCTCATGATCCTGCTCTCCTGTTGGCTCAAACGCGCTCGAAGATCGCGGCGATACCCTGGCCACCGCCGATGCACATGGTCGCCAAGGCATAGCGGCCCTGGGTGCGCTGCAACTCGTGGATGGCCTTGGTGACGATGATCGCTCCGGTGGCGCCGACTGGATGGCCGAGGGAGATGCCCGAGCCGTTCGGATTGACCTTGGCCGGGTCGAAGTCGAGCTCGCGGGCCACGGCACAGGCCTGGGCGGCGAAGGCTTCGTTGGACTCGATCACGTCCAGGTCGGCGATGTTCAGGCCGGCACGCTGTAGCGCCATGCGGGTTGCCGGAATCGGCCCCAGCCCCATCAGCTCGGGCTCGACGCCGGCATGCGCGTAGCTGACCAGACGGGCCAGCGGGCGCAGGTTGTCGGCCCGCACCGTCGCGCCTGTGGCCAGCACCACCGCCGCCGCGCCGTCATTGAGGCCCGAGGCGTTGCCGGCGGTGACGGTGCCGCCCTGCTTGAACGCGGTGCGCATGCCCGCCAGTTGCTCGAGCGAGGTGTCGCCGCGGACATGCTCGTCGACCTCGAACAGCTGGGTGCCTTTGCGGCTCTTGATTTCAACCGGCACTATCTGACCGGCGAAGCGGCCTTCGGCGATGGCGCGAGCCGCACGCTGCTGGCTGACCAGCGCCAGAGCGTCCTGGTCTTCGCGGCTGATGCCCAGCCGCTCTGCGATGTTCTCGGCAGTGATGCCCATGTGCATACGCTGGAACGGATCGTGGAGGATGCCGAGCATGTAGTCCACCGCCTGCATGTCGCCCATGCGCCCGCCCCAGCGGGCACCCGGCAGCAGGTAGGGACCGCGGCTCATGGATTCTGCGCCAGCACCGATGGCGATATCGCAGTCGCCCAGCAGCAGGCTCTGCGCCGCCGAGACGATGGCCTGCAGGCCGGAACCGCAGAGGCGGTTGACGTTGAACGCGGGGACTTCCTTGGGTATGCCGGCATTCATCGCGGCCACGCGGGAAAGATAGGCATCGCGTGTCTCGGTGGGAATGACATTGCCCATCACCACATGACCGATCCGCTCGGCGGCACAACCGCTACGCTGCAGGGCGACGCTGACCGCGGTCGTGGCCAGTTCGCAGGGCGGGGTATCCTTGAGCGTACCTCCGAAGGAGCCGATTGCGGTTCTTACGGCACTGACGATGTAGACTTCGGGGCTGGGCATAGGACACTCCGGTGATGCATTGGCGATGTGCGCCGGCTGATTTAACCGATTGGTGACTGCCAGGCGAGACATGTCGTCGATCCGACCAAGCGCTTATGTCCGGTTAGTCTAAGGACGCGACAAGATTAGGCCCATGCCGAAAACTACCGGCTTGGCTGATGTTTTTTGCCACTCCAGGCGGGTGGCTGCGCAACAGGCACGAAGCAATGCAAGAGAAAGATTCGGTGTCCGTTTATTTTGTTCAGGCCGCGCTACATGGGCTGCGTGAGCAGCCAGAGCTCATGGATACCATCCTGTCGAAAGCAGGCATCGAGAAACTGCTGCTAGCCGATAGTTCCGCGCGGGTATCGGCCGCAGCCTTCGCCAAGCTGTGGCTAGCCGTCGCCCAGGAGTTGGACGACGAGTTCTTCGGCTATGACTCGCACGGTATGCCGGTGGGCAGTTTCGCCCTGATCTGCCGGGGCCTGATCCAGACCAATACACTCGGCCAGGCACTGTGCCAGTGCCTGGCCAGCTGTCGGTTGTTCCTTAGGGATATCCAGGGAAATTTAGCTCTACGCGGCAATCGCGCAGTGATCAGCCTGCACACACGCCAAGAGGATCAGTTCATCCACAGCATTCTCGAGGAAACCTTCTTGACCATGGTTATCAGCCTGCTGTGTTGGCTGGCGGGTCGACGCATTCCGATCAATCGCACGCAATTCGGTCACCCGCGGCCTGCCCATGGAGACGATCACCTGCTGTGGGGGCCGGATCTGACGTTCGAGGCCACACATACCGAAATTGAGTTCGAAGCCGACTACCTGAAGCTGCCCGTCGTGCAGGATTTGGCCTCGCTCAAAACCTTTCTGCGCACGGCGCCGCAGTGGGTGATCATCCGCTTTAGCAATCGAGATGGACTCAGCGCTCAGGTATATAGGCAGCTACGCAATTGTCGCTACGAACAGTGGCCGACCCTGGCTGACTTGGCTTGCGAACGCAACTTGAGTGTCGCCAGCTTTAGTCGCCAGCTACAACGGGAGGGCTTCTCTTTTCAGGAGATCAAGGATGAAGTACGCCGCACTATTGCCTTTGACTGCTTGCGCAACACTGAGTTGAGTGTCGCGGCGATTGCTGAGCAGGCCGGCTTCCGTGAAACCAGCGCTTTTCACCGGGCTTTCAAACAGTGGACGGGAGACAGTCCGGGCAACTACCGGCTAAAGCAGCGCGCAACTGTGCACCATTCTGGTGGCTGTTAAAAAAGCAGCTTAACGCATAACCACTGACAGGTCTGTCCCGGAACTGGTGGACAGGTAGTTAAGAGCTACTGCTCGTATAGCGCCGCTCAAACTCCATCGGGCTGAGGTAGCCCAACGTCGAGTGGCGACGGCGGTGATTGTAAAAGCGGATGTAGTCGTACAGGTCGGTTTTCGCCTCCTGGTAGCTGGCGTAGCGCGTCAGGTACACCCGCTCGGTCTTCAGCGAGCGGAAGAAACTCTCCATCGCGGCGTTGTCCCAGCAGTTCCCGGGGCGCGAATGACTGGGCACGATGCGATGTCGCCGCAGCAAGGCTTGGTAGTCGTAGGCACAGTATTGGCTGCCGCGATCCGAGTGCAGCAGCACCCCCGCTTGCGGCTGTCGGCGTGCCACAGCCATCTCCAGTGCGGCATGGACCAGGGCCAGCTGCATCCGGTGGTGCATTGCCCAGCCGACGACGGCACGCGAATAGAGATCGAGCACAACCGCCAGATACAGCCAGCCTTGGGCCGTCCGCACGTAGGTCATGTCCGAGACCCAATGCTGGTTGGCGCGATCCGAGACGAACTGGCGATCCAGGTGATTCGGGACAATCGGTAGATCGTGGCGACTACTGGAAACCAGCCGCCAGCGCTTGCGCGAACGAACGCGCAGACCGGCTTCGCGCATCAGTCGAGCGACCCGATGCCGGCCACACGCCTGCCCCATGGCCGTCAATTCTGCCTTGATGCGGCGATGGCCATAGATCCCATTCATCTCATGGTGGATGGTGCGGATCTCCTTGCTCAGGCGCCGATTCGCCATCTCTCTCGCCGAAGGAGGTCGCTGTTGCCAGGCATAGAAACCGCTGCGCGATACTCGCAGCAGCCGGCACATGGGCGCTACGGGGTAACGACCGGCCAACGCCTCGATGACGCGGAACCTCACTTCGTGGGCTGCGAGAAGATGGCGAGCGCCTTCCTAAGAAACACCCTCGACAGCCTGTAGCGTGAAGCCAAACTCGGCTGCTCGACGGTGCAACCCTTTTACCACGCGTTCCCGATACTTCTGTTCATAGTGATCGGCACCTGGGTCCTGATAAGCCGTGCCGAAACGCATGGCGTTGTAGAACAGGATGGCGATCTTTCGAGCGGTAGCCGTCACCGCCTTGGCCTTGCCGATGCGCGCAGACAAGCGTCGGTAGAATGCGCCCAATGCCGTATTCGTTTTGCCGATGGTCACCGCGGCCAAGCGCAAGTGTGCTGTAACCCGGTTCTTGGTCTTACGCGTATGCGCTGACAGTACCTTGCCGCCGCTGATCCGGCAGCCAGGTGCCAGCGTCAGCCAGGAGGTGAAGTGATGGGCAGTACGCCAGCGACTCAGGTCAGTTCCGCACTCAGCCACCAAACGCAGCGCCAAGTAAGGGCCGATGCCATGGATCTGGGCCAGGTCGACGCCAACCAGTTGATAGAGCAAGGTACGCACATCGAAGTTGAGCGTATTCGGCTGCCGAGTGCGGTGGCGTGGTTTTGGTAACGGCTTGCTGGGCGGGGACTTCTGCTGGGAGAGACATAGCAACGTCTGGGCAATCTGCTGATTGCAGATTTCGAGCTGTGCCTGATAGGCATCGTACATGGCTAACGCTTGCGCCAAAGCCAAGACATGCTCCGTTTGGTAGTTGCCAACTAAGGCACTCTGTACGGTCTCAACGCTCGACTTGCAACGGGTATCGCGCATGGTCGCCAGTGTCGCAGCGCTTCGCTCGCCGGCGACAATCGCACGGATGATCCGCATACCTGTAGCCCCGGTAATGTCGGCGACCACATGGTGCAACTGCAAATTCATGTGGGTGAGCGCCTTCTGCATGTGCTGGATATGCGCAGCTGCGTAATTCAAGGTGGCGCTCCCGCAAGCGTAGAGAACTGCGTAACGCGGCAATCTCCCGATCAGGGTGGGAACTGGCACGCAGTAAGCCACAGGCATGTAAGCGCTGGATCCACTGTGCATCGTTAACGTCGGTTTTGCGCCCAGGAACTGCGCGGGCATCCCGAGATCGACCAGCCAATTAGCCATGCGCTCCACGTCGGCGGTAAACGCCTTGAAGGTTTGCACCGGCTCTTCAGTGATATCGGCGGGCACCGCCACAACATGGAAGCGCGAGCCGATGTCGATACCGGCTGCACGCTCATGAATAACCGGCAGGCCATGACGCTCCGAACTGGACTTTTTCATGAGTTCCCTCCAATCGCAGGAAATGCTGGACGGGGACGGGGACTCGGATCAAATCACATTCCTAAACAGGGTCACGAAACGCGCCACCACTAACGGGGCCGCAGCTTCCCCTGGGTCAGGTTTTTTGACTGGGACTCAGCCTCCAAAAAGCAGACGACCACTGTCCAGCGGTGTCAGTGTAGTGGGCGTGTTTCTAACCCAATGGGACGCGGAGCGCCGGGGGGGCGGTTTTTTAAAACATCACGCTCCATGGTGACCTGGGCCAGCTGCTGGCGTAGCCGACGCAGCTCCGCGCTCTCGCCACGCTGCTTGCCGTTGCCCGGAAAAGCATCGTTACCGTGCTGCTTGTACTGGCGCTTCCATTTGCCCAGCAGGCTTTCAGCGAAGCCAAGCGTCTCAGCCACATGACGAAGCGGCGTACCGGCAAGCAGCTGCTCTACCGCCTCGCGTTTGAAGGATTCGGGAAAACGTCGTCTGGTCTGGGTCATGAACACTCCTTGCGGCGGACATTATCCACCTTAGGTCAGTGTCCACTCAGCCCGGGACAGACCAATCCATACCCTTACCTATGGGGGGGGGATATTCACCCAGCCTGCAATAGGCTTAAAGGCGCTGTAACGAACTGAGTTTATTAGAGCGCTTAAGGGCTATATATGAAAAATAAGAACAAGAGGCCGATTGCACCAGGATGGCTGGCATTAATCGGCTGCTCGACTCTCATGGTCTTCCCTTGGAGCCATGTGCAGGCACAGAGTTTTGACCTAGAAAACGGCGTGACCATCGATTGGGATACTACTTTGGCCTACGGCGCTGCTTGGCGGGTTCAAGGGCAAAACAGCCGTTTGCTGAACGGCTTTACGACTGCGGACAGTGGGTTCGTGCCATCGATGGTCAATACTGCAGTCGGACCTCTGCCGGTCAGGGGGGGCACTAATTTCGCGACTGGTGGCAATAACAAGGATGATGGAAACCGTAACTTCAATAAAGGGTTGATATCCAGCAGGCTCTCCTTCGTTACGGAGGCCGATATTAAATATTCCGATATGGGGCTGTTTGTCCGTGCCCGTGGTTGGTATGACGATGTCTATAACAAAAGCAATGATAACAACCGCCCGTCGACGGTTAATACGGTAGGTGATCGCAGCAATAGTTTCGAGAAGAATACCCGAAAGGTGCATGGTCGGGACGCTGAGTTGCTCGATATGTTCGCTTATGGCAATTTCACGCTTGGCGACACGCCGGTAAGTGTTCGGTTGGGCCAGCAGACGGTGAGCTGGGGCGAGAGTCTTTTCATTCTCACCGGTATTTCTTCGGCCCAGGGGCCTCTGGATATCACCAAGGCCAATGTGCCAGGCGTCCAGATCAAGGAGATCTTCCTTCCTGTACAGCAGGCGTTCGCCCAGATAGGCCTGACTGAAAATCTCAGTTTAGAAAGTTATGTGCAGTTCGAGTGGGAGGCCAATCGACTGGATGAAAGTGGATCCTATTTCAGTACCCTCGACTACCTTGGGGACGGAGCGGAGTGCGTATATCTCGGACGCCTTCCCTGCTCTGCCATCCAGCGTGGAAAGGACGAGAAGGCCGGTGACTCTGGGCAGTTCGGTGTCGCGCTGCGTTATATGGCTGAAAGTCTTAACAATACTGAGTTCGGTCTCTACTACATCAACTATCACGACAAACTGCCGCAGTTGGTGCTAGACCCTCTGGCGCTGGGTGTTCCAGGCTACCCGGAGCCTGCCAATTACCACCTGCGTTACAAGGAAAATATCAACTTGATCGGCGCCAGCTTCGGCACTGTCATCGGCAATACCAATGTTTCCGGTGAAGTGTCTTACCGCCGAAATCTACCGGTACTGCAACAGGATGCCGCGCTAGTGTTCGGTGCGTTGCCAGTAACAATCTATACAGAGGCGCCTGTCGTTCAGGCGCAGCTTTCGGCTGTACATATTGTCGGCCCGACCAGCTTCGCCGATAACGTGACCATCTTGGGCGAGGCGGGCATCAACAAAGTGAATGGCCTTGAGCGAAATGAGCTGGAAAAAGACAAGTGGGGTTGGGGATATACCGCTCGTGTGTCGCTCGACTACTACAACATTATTCCCGGAGGCAACCTTTCCATTCCTGTCACGTGGAGCCAAAACGTCAAGGGCCGGTCTGCGGCTGGCCAGTTCAACGAGGGTGACAACCGTTTGGGCATCAAGGCGGTTTTGAACTATGGCGACCATATGGCTTTCGATGTCGGCTACTCGAGATTCATGGGTGACCCGGCGGATAGCGCTCTCACCGACCGCGACTTTATCGCTGTTAGCGCCTCTTACAGCTTCTAATTCAGTGGGCTAAGTTATGAATAATTTCAAACAATGGAAAATAGCTTTACTTGTGAGCGCAGTAATAAGCTGTTCCTCCGTGAACGGCGCAGTTTCTCAGGAGGAGGCTGTACGGCTGGGCAATGACCTTACACCATTCGGCGGTATAAAGGCAGGCAACGAAGAGGGCACCATTCCCGCATGGACCGGCGGTTTGACGAGCGGCCCGCAGGGGTACGCCCACAAGTCGGGCGATTTCCTGCCAAACCCTTTTGTGGATGAAAAGCCGCTCTTTGCTATAACCGCGCAGAACTTAGGTCAGTATGCGGACAAGCTATCGGCAGGGCAGCGGGCCTTGCTGAAGAAATACCCCGATAGCTACCGTCTGGACATCTATCCGACTCACCGTACTCACGCCGTTCCTGAATGGGTGGCAAGGAACATCCAGCAGAATGCCATTAAGGCGAAACTGGTGGACGGTGGAAACGGCATTGAGGGCGCCTATGGTGGTGTACCTTTCCCGATACCCTCCAGTGGCGAGGAGGTGATGTGGAACCACTTGCTACGCTGGCAAGGGGGGGATTCAGAATATCGCTATAATGCATTGGTGGTACAACCCAATGGCACCATAAGCTCTGGTGAAAGTATCGCAGTCGAGCAGTCTGCCTTTTATCTGCCCGGCGGCTCGGTCGAGACCTTTGGTGGAGACTACTTCTCATTGCTGGTCAACTATTTGGCTCCTGCGCGGCGCAAGGGCGAGGTACTGTTAATTGTTGATCCGATCAATCAGGTGAAAAACCCGCGGAACGCCTGGCTGTACCTGCCGGGACAGCGTCGTGTCCGTAGGGCCCCGACGGTCGCCTACGATACTCCGAATCCCAATTTCAACGGTGTGGCGACATACGATGACACCTACATGTTTTACGGGGCGCTTGACCGTTATAACTGGAAGCTAGTAGGCAAGCGCGAACTCTATGTGCCCTACAACAACTACAAGCAAGATTCTCCCGCCCGTTATACCGAGGTGATGAAAGGTGGTCATACCAACCCCAACTATGGCCGTTGGGAGCTGCACCGGGTCTGGGAAGTCGAGGCTACCTTGAAAGATGGTAGTCGGCATGTATATGGCAAGCGAACTTTCTACGTTGACGAGGACAGTTGGTTAGTCGTTCTATCCGATAGCTACGATGGGCGCGGCAACCTCTGGCGCACAAATACGATGCATAGCCTGGCCTATTGGACTGCTCCCGGGGTGATGCGTGGATCCTTTGTGCATTACGATTTGGTGAGCGGTGTCTACGGTGTAAACGTTGCGGTTAATGAGCAGGCTAAGGCAATAGTGTTTACCGAGCCACGTAAGGCGGAGTTCTTTACTCCGGCCTCGTTGCGCAGACAAAGCCTTCGTTGATTTCTCATGCTCCCCAGAGGAGATCTGGCTGCCCGTCCCGAATGGCGGGCAGACATTTCTCTTTGGCGCTATATCAGGAACTGAGGTCAAGGTTCTGGGGGTGTACTGAAGGAAAGTTATAGAAATGAAGCGTGATCTATAGCTCCGAATAAATTATTGGTTGAATTTTTCGAGCTTCTTTCAAGGCTGAGTGACGCTCCACTCCGGATGGTTCGAAGAAGCGGAACAATACCGGTGAAAGTCTGGAGGCTGAATAATCATCAAAGCATCTGGCCGGGCAGTTACTTGCGCAGTCATCACAATGGCAAGCTGCGAGGGGCGTGGGTCTTCTCTCCGGTTAAGTTACAGAACAATACCGGGAAACCGTTGGGCTTCATGATCCTTTAGAGCTTGCTTGGCGCCGTGTTGCTGCTACCGTCCCTGGCCTGGCTCATCGGCGGCAGGCGCATGACCGTAATCTAATAGAATAGCGCTTAGGCGTGGACTCCGTCTTTCCTACCACTCATTGAGCCTGACTTCCTGAATTTCAACAAATATTTATCGAATCGAGGACGTTGCGAGTGACCCGTTCTACATTTTCTCAGGTCGATCCACCTGGTCCGGGTCACTGGACTCAGATTAGTGAAGGGCTACTCTGGGCTCGTATGCGGATACCGGCGAAGTTAGACCATATCAACATTTACCTAATCGAGGATGACGATGGCTGGTTTGTGGTTGATACCGGCCCGGATACCTCAGTTAATCGTGACCTGTGGCGGGAACTGGTTACAGGGCTTCCGCGTCGGGCGAAGCTGAGTCGGGTCCTGGTTACCCACTCTCACCCCGACCATATTGGACTGGCGGGCTGGCTGCAGGCCGAGTTCGGCGTGCCGATCTACATCTCGTCGGGGGCGCATCACTGGGCACTTCGTGAGGCGGAAGAGAGGAAGGGCAGGAGCGCCCAGGCGGTCGCAGCCTTCTATGGGCGTATGGGCGTGCCTTCCGAGGATGTTGTTCACCTGCACGCGGCGTTGAGCCAGATGGACCCGCTGTTCGGGCCATTAGCCAGCGAGGTCAGCCTGGTACAGGCCGATGGGATGATGCGGATCTGCGGTCGGAACTGGGAGCCATGGGTGGGCTCCGGGCATTCGATAGAGCATGTCTGCCTGTATCAGAGGGAGTCGCGGCTGTTAATCGCCGGCGACCAGTTACTGGAGAAGATCACGCCTCTGGTAGGCGTGAGCTATATGAGTCCGGAGTGCAATCCGTTAGCGGACTGGTTCGCCTCTCTTACGGATATGCAGTGCCGGTTGCCTAACGATGCCTTGGTGTTGCCGGCGCACGGTCAGCCCTTCTATGGCGGCGCTCGGCGTATCGGAGCGGTGCTCGAGCATCACGAAAGTTCCTTAGCGAAGTTACGCGGCAGCCTGGTAGACTGGTGTACAGTCCATGAGCTCAGCCACGTGCTCGGTTGGGGGGGGCTGACAGGGATGGCGCGCTATATGGCGCTGGATGAAACCCTAGCCCACATCACTTATCTTGTCTGCAGAGGAGAGGTCGTCGGGTCACCCTCTGCGATTGATGACGCGTATCGCTATCGCCTTGCTCGGCGACCTTCCGCGCCATCCTGAGTCGAAGGTGAGGTTCTTTGAAGCAATCTGTCATATACGACTCTCTGGCCACGGGAGGTGTTAGAGGCTGGAGACTGCCCCTTATTCCGACCAAGCTTTCACCTCCCCGTGGTGCCGCGCAGCCTGTCGTGAGGGCTCGCCTCGATGTTCTCAGGAACGAAATTCTCAAGACCACGCTAACCCTAGTCATTGCGCCGGCGGGCTATGGCAAGACCACTCTGTTGACGCAATGGCGAGCTGGCCTGCAGGCAGCCGGAACCACCGTCGCTTGGGTCAGCCTTGCTGAGGAGGATAACAGTCCTCACCGCTTACTCTCGTATATGGCCGCCGCACTCTCTGCGGAATGCCCGCATCTTTGTGATGGCACCAGCGAAATGCTGTCCGCCGGCCCCATGGTTCCGGTGCAGGCGGTGGAAGCTGTTCTGCTTAGCGAACTGCAGGTCAGCGAAAGGGAACTGGTACTGGTTCTGGATGATTACCATTACCTGGGTGGTTCGGGTGTCCAGCTCCTGATGGGGCATTTCCTCCACAACCTGCCGGCCAACGTGCACCTAGTGTTTTCCTCCCGTACCGAGCCCGCCCTGAATCTGACCCGGCTGAAGGTCAATCGGCAGTTGCTGCGGGTCGGGGTTGAGGATATCAGGTTTGACCAAGGGGATCTTGGTCTCTTTGTGCGGAACTCGCTGAGCTTGGAGCCAAGCTCCACCTTGCTGAGAGACCTCTATGATGTCAGCGAGGGCTGGATTGCCGGTGTTCAGCTCGCCACATTGTCACCCCGTTTCAAGAGCGAACCGCAACTCTACCTGCAAGAGTTCTCATCAAAGTCGAAGGACCTTCATGCCTACCTGGCGGAGGTGGTGCTGGACCTGTTGCCGGGGGAGCTCGAGCGGGTGCTGCTACGTTGTGCCATCCTTGACCGTTTCAGCGCCGAACTGTGCGAAGTGGTCGCCGGAGTGCTGGATGGTAAGGCTCTGCTGGACAAACTGATTAAGGTCAATCCGTTCATTTCGGCACTGGATGAGCAAGGCGAATGGTATCGCTTCCATCGCCTGTTTCTTGAGTTTCTGCGCAAGCGTCTGAAGCTCACTCCGACCGAGGATGTCATGGCGCTGCACCGGGTCGCATGCGACTGGTTCGCGGCCCGGAGCCTGTGGGCCGAGGGGGTACAACATGCTCTGGCCTGTGGTGACAACGAAAAGGCTCAGGATTTCATCGAGCGCTGCGCCCTAGATATGCTAGGGCGCAGCCGTACCGGGAAGCTGCTGAGCTGGGGGCGGCGCTTGCCGGAGGAAATGCTGCGCAAAAAGCCAGAGCTGCGGCTGGCCATCGCCCGCCACAGGTATTAATGATGGACTTGCGTGGCGCCGCTACGCTGCTCGAGGGGATGGCCGAGAACCAGGCCGACCTAGACGCCGGCGCCGAACGATTTGCTGTTCAACAGCAGATCACCCGGGGGCTGATATTTGCTCTGGATGATCACTTTGACGCCGCACTGGCGCAGGCGCTGCCTCTTGTCGAGAGGTTGCAGGGTCTCAACATTACCGATCGGGAGATGCTGCTCAACACGTTGGCCTTAGTCTACCTCTATCAGGGCAGGTTCGATCAGATCGACGCCATGCAGTCTTGGCAAATGCCAGGCCCGGGCATGCATTTCGGCGTGCCCTACCGCCTTTTGCTGGAGGGGCTCGGCTGGATGTGGCGGGGACGACTGGACAAGGCGGAATACATCTTCAAGAAGGCGCGGCAGTATTCTGAGCAGTATGCTGGGCGCCGCTCTATGGTTACGATTGCCAGTATTGTCTGTCTTGCGGACCTCTACTACGAACGTAACCAGCTTGAAGAGGCTGAGGAACTGCTGACGTCGGTGCACACCGTCCCGCTGGACTTGGGCATATCGGAAATTATTCAGAGTGGCTACAGGACCATGTCGCGTATTAACCAGATTAATGGCGCAAAGACTGAGGCCTGGGTGCTGCTGGATGAGATGGAGGCTGTGGCTTTCAAGCGGCGCTGGCCTCGTCTGGAGGCGAACTGTCGAGCACAGCGCATACAGTCGGAAATCTGGAGCGGTGATCTGAGCGCCGCCAGGAACGAGTTCGCCCGGTTGTCTAGCCTGTCGGACCATGAGCAGCTGGATCCTGTTGTGCTTAGGTTGATCGCGGATGAAACGCTGATTTCCAGGGCCAGAATCTGCTGTTTCACGGGGCTAAACGCCGAGCTGATCGAGAACCTGGGACGGAGAGTGGCTGATCTGGAGGTAGTGGGCGTGCATTATCTTGGTGCCCGCATGCGAATGCTGCTCGCATTGCTGCACTGGTTAGCTGGAGAGCAGGTGGCGGCAGCCCGGGCTCTTCTTCCAGCCTTGGCACTGGGCAAGACGCAGGGTTTCCGCCGTATCTTCATCGATGAGGTGCGTCACTTGCCCGAGGCACTGGTTGGCATCTGCAACGAGGTGTCCCGCGTCGATGCTAGCTTCAAGTCTTACCTTGACAGTTTGCTCGCGGAGGCCGGGGCCGCCCTGCTTCCGTCAGCGGGTCAGGACGGTGCTGCCGGAGGCGGCCGGACGTCAGTGGAGGGTGATGGCGGGCTCTCCGATCTGGAGCTGCTGAGCAGCTCCGAGATTACCGAGCGCGAGAAGGAGATTCTCTCTCAGGTCGCCAACGGGCTCTACAACAAGGAAATTGCGCGAGTGCTGGGCATATCGGAAGGTACGGTGAAGTGGCATTTGAAGAACTTGTACAGCAAGTTGTCTGTCTCCAGCAGAACTCAGGCCTTGAAAAAGTCCAAGCTGCTGGGCCTGATCGACTGAGTCTCGTTGGGGGCACCGCCTGGCTTAGCCAACCACGCCTTTTTTTCTGAGGGCGTCGATGGCATTCCTGTCGAAGCCGAGCTGCCCAAGCACCTGTTCCGTGTGAGCGCCTAGTTCGACTCCTGTGAATTTGTACTGATGGGCGCTGCGCGAGAAACGTATGGGATTTGCGACCTGCCGTTGGACTTTGCCACCAGGCTCACTCAGCTCGATCACCATTCCCCGTGCGCGCATCTGTGGGTGTGCGGCCGCTTCCGAAACGCTAAGCACGGGCTCCACGCAGGCTTCGATGTCGGCAAAGACGCATTGCCAGTGTGAGAAGCTCTCGCTTTTGAAAGTCGTGGCCAACACTTCGCGCAGTTCCTGGTGATCAGTGGGATTCTGGCTCAGACCTTTACTGACCAAGTCCGGTCTTCCAAGTACCCCGCACAGTAGCCGCAAGAATTTGGGCTCCAGTCCGGCTACGGAGAAGTAGCGGCCGTCGGCTGTTTCGTAGTAGTCATAGAACGATCCGCCGTTGAGCATCATGCCCGGGCCGGGCTCGACCCCGGTGTTCAACGCGCTTACGCCGGCGAACGTATTCAGCGCGAAGGCAGCATCAGTCATGCTGATATCGATGTGTTGTCCCTGGCCGCTGTTTTGGCGCTCAATGACCGCGCTGAGAATGCCTGTCATCGCTAGCAGCGAGCCGCCGGCAATGTCTGCGACAGCCACGCCCAGTGGTAGGGGCCCCTGGCCGGCACGGCCGGTATGGCTGGAGACACCCGAGATGGCGAGGTAGTTGAGATCGTGCCCAGGCCGGCCGGCATAGGGGCCGGTCTGGCCAAAACCAGTGATCGAGCAATAGATCAGGTAAGGATTGATTGCTCGTAGCGATTCGTAACCGAGCCCGAGGCGCTTCATCACACCAGGGCGGAACTGCTCGACCACTATGTCGTACTCTTTGATCAGGGCCTTAACGATGACGACCGCTTCCGGTTCTTTCAGGTTCAGTCCAATGGAGCGCTTGGAGCGATTGAGGTAAGTATGGTTATAGGAGGCACCGTCCGCGTTGAAGGGCGGTAGTTGCCGGAGCAGATCGGCTCGTTCCGTCGCTTCCACCCGGAGAACATCCGTGCCCAGATCCGCCATCATCATGGTAGCGTAGGGGCCGGGAAGTAATGTCGAGAAATCCAGTACCTTCAGATTGCGTAGAGGCATTGCTTTGTTGTCCTTTTAGGTGAGCTGAAATTCGCGCGTTGATGCAGGTAGCTTATTCTGGGCAGATGGCGGTAAAACCTCTCAAAGGGGGTGTTTGCGGGTTTCAATATGTAAGGAGAGGGCCGACGAGTGCATTGCACGCGCCGTACCTGAAGCGCAGATCTTGATCAGCCACCAACACCTTTGCCACCGCAATCCGCTTGCGCCCTAGCTGCCAGGCAGCCTTACGCAAGGTGTTGGTGCGATGCGACCAAACCTCATGGGTGGTCGAACGGATATCCCCCTATTTGCCCTCCATGCCCTGTCGAACCTGTGGATGGCGCGCCGACATTTGCTGACGAATGCAGGAGAGGGGCGCCCGTAATGTGGGAAATGCTCGCTGAGAGGTGCTCGCGGCGGCTAAAACTCCGAAATGAGCGGATGACTTGATCGATTGTGGTTGAACGAGCCACTTGAAACACAGGACACCGTTTCCCCCTTACCATAAGGGATAGGCAAACGACTGTGTTTATGACTACCAGCAAAGACAAAACCTTCGAAGTGCTCGGCCAGGAGCGGCGTCGCCGCTGGAGCGTCGAGGAGAAACTGGCCATGGTGCGCGAGAGCCTAGAGCCGGGGCAAAGCGTCTCGGTGGTGGCCCGGCGCAACGGCATCAACCCCAACCAACTGTTCCACTGGCGCAAGCTCTACCAGGACGGCAGGTAGCCCAGCTCATCGAGAATCACCAGATCCATGCGTAGCAGGGCTTGGGCGATGCGTCCGGCCTTGCCGTCGTGCTTCTCTCGCTCCAGCAGATTGACCAAGTCTACCGTGGAGTAGAAACGCACACGCTTACCGTGCAGGGTGATGCCAGATATTGCCAGTGCCGTGGCCAGGTGAGTCTTGCCAGTGCCTGGGCCACCGATAAGCACTACGTTCTGTGCGTTGTCAGTGAAGTCCAGGCGGGCCAGTTCCCTGATCAGACGGGCGTCAGCGCAGGACGCTGCGAAGTCGAAACCGGCCAGATCACGGTGCATGGGTGGCTTGGCCATGCTCAGTTGATGACGCACCGAGCGCATGGCGCGGTCATCGTGCTCCTGTTGGAG
>Ga0075011_10000610_pt1 | contig 19203 bp, 19 predicted proteins | sample TARM_MetaG_T_14_FD_72354 | JGI IMG/M metagenome (GOLD analysis project Ga0075011, IMG submission 72354) | Freshwater microbial communities from Pennsylvania, USA, analyzing microbe dynamics in response to fracking - TARM_MetaG_T_14 | ecosystem: Environmental > Aquatic > Freshwater > River... | reverse complement strand
GGCCGATTGGCGTACTGATCGCCCCCGGCCCCGGCTCCCATCCGCTCTTGCTTCCAAAGCTTTTTGATGCCGCTTAGCGGAAAGCGTGCGAACCGGGGTGAGTTGTCGCATTCTTTTTTTGGGTGAAAACCTCGCGGCTATTCCAGTATAGGAGTCCGGGAGTGGAAAACGTTCGACAACTTGACGGCATTTTGCAAACGGGTCTTGTCCTTTCCCTTGCGAGCGGGTAATTTGTGCCCGGCATAACGGTACATGGAACCCAATACGGAGATTAGAATGCCCGAAACCAAGACGACCGCCCTGGTGCTGGCCGCAGGCAAGGGGACGCGGATGCGTTCACCCAAGGCCAAGGTGTTGCAGACACTGCTGAACGAACCCATGCTCTTCTATGTGTACGAGGCCCTCACGCCCATCGTGCGGGACAGCATCCTGACAGTGGTCGGCCACGACGCCGACACCGTGGCGGCGGCCTTCCCGGCCATGGCCGACCGTTTCGTCACCCAGGCCGAACAGCTCGGCACGGGCCATGCCCTGCAGGTGGCCTGGGAGGCCGTAGAGGAATCCGGAGCCACCCACTGCCTGGTCATCAACGGCGACACCCCGCTGGTCACGGTGGAGGCCCTGGACCGGCTGGTGGCCGCCCAAGGGTGCTGCGATCTGGCCTTCATGACCATCACCCCGCGCGACACCGCGGCATTCGGCCGGGTGGTCCGCGACGCCGAGCGCCGGATCCGGGCCATCGTCGAGGCCAAGGACTATGATTTTTCCCTGCACGGGCCGGTCACCGGCGAGGTCAACGCGGGCATTTACCTGCTCAAGATCGCGACCATCAGGCCGCTCCTTGAAAAGCTGCAAAACACCAACAAATCCGGTGAATACTACATCACGGATCTGGTGGAACTGGCAGTGGACCAAGGATTGTCCGTGGACGGCGTGCAGGCGGGCAACGACATCTCGCTCATGGGCATCAACTCCCCGCGCGAACTGACCGTCGCCGAGACCACCCTGCGGGCACGCATCGTGGACGAACTCATCGATTCCGGCGTGATCATCCACAACCCCGGCACCGTGATCATCGGTCCCAGGGCCGAGGTCGAGCCCGGCGCCGAGATATTCGGGCACTGTGAGATCTACGGCGCGTCCAAGGTGGCTGCCGGGGCACGGCTCGGCTCTTACAACCACATCACCGACGCGACTTTCGCGCCCGGCTGCGAAGTCCGTGAATTCAACCACATCGAAGGGGCCGTGGTGGGCGAGGGGGTAACGGTCGGGCCATACTCCCGGTTGCGTCCCGGCGCGAAGCTCGAAAAAGGCGCGCGCATCGGCAATTTTGTGGAGATGAAGAAGGCCACTCTGGGCGAGGGGGCCAAGGCCAGCCACCTGACCTACCTGGGTGACACCCTGGTCGGGGCCGGGGCCAATATCGGGGCCGGAACCATCACCTGCAACTACGACGGAAAAAACAAATTCTTGACCAAAATAGGCGCGGGCGCTTTCATCGGCTCCAACACAGCCCTGGTCGCCCCGGTGAGCGTTGGCGAAAACGCCCTGATCGGAGCGGGATCCACCATCACCAAAGACGTACCGGACAATCAGGCCGGTATCGCCAGAGGCAAGCAGGTCAACCTGAAACGGAGCCTGAAGAAAAACAAGTGATGCAGTGGAAAACCCTTTAAATGACTGTGGAAAGAAATCTTGCCTTGAACCCGAAAAAAGCATAGATAAAAGATATGGAATTAGTTGCCAAGCTTGAAGAGCGTTTCAACGGGTTATTGAATAAAATTGCGGAACTGAAAGAAGAGAATCAGCGTTTGAAGGAGGAGGCCGAGGCCGAGAGGCGTCTGCGTACCGAGATAGAATCGCGTATCGACACCCTGCTTGAGAAGATCGAAACCGAGCTGGAATAATAGTGGATAACGATGCCTCGCTACACGCTGACCCTGATGGGACTCGAGATATCCTTCAAGACGGATGCGGACCACGTCCGTATCGAGGCCGCACAGGCGTTTATCGAGAACAAGCACAAGGAGCTTGTTGACGGAGCCGGTGACATCAGCAAGGAAAAGCTGCTCACCTATCTGCTCCTGAGCCTGGCGGACGACTATCTGGTCGCCGAAGATAAGCTGAAGCGACTGGAAGGGAAGATCGGAGAGATTTTGGAAAAGACCTCAACGGCCCCGGACCGATAACTGGGCGGAGCCGAGGTCGGCAAGGAATTACCCTGGGGCGTGCGTGATTGCCCGGAGTGTTATTGAGCCAATGCTCTGAATAAGGGCGACGACTCCAGTGTGCTGGTGAGCAGGCCCGGTTCGACCGGGAAGCCTGAAGGCACGCGAGTCATGCCCACCTGGACATGCCAGGTTCAAAACATACAGGCAACACGGCTTCCCGGGGATTTAAAACTCCGCCCGACCGGACAAAACCGGCGTTCTCGGGCGGCGATATACACCCTACAGCCATATCCGAAACCACCCTCCTCTCTTCTCTTCAGAGCAGAGTGCGTCTTTGTTGCGTGCTCTTCAACGCGGCACGGCGGAAACAGGCCGCCTATTCAAAAGCCTGTTAACATAAATAAGGAGCAGCCACATGTTACCCCAAATTGCCATGGCCGGCGGTGCATTGATCCTCGGCCTTGCCGTCGGGATCATCCTTTTCAAATACATCACCGACAAAAAGATCTCCGACTCCAAAGGGCTTGCTGAACGCATCGTGAAGGAGGCCCACAAGGAAAGCGAGGCCTTGAAGAAGGAGTCGCGTCTCCAGGCGCAGGATGAAATTTTCAACCAGAAAAAAGAGCTGGAGCGGGAGTTCAAGGACCGCGAAAGCCAGCTCAAGAGCGAAGAAAAGCGCCTCCACTCCAAGGAGGAACGGCTCGACGCCAAGCGGGAAAAGGTTGCAGACAAGGAGGCCCAGGTGGTGGAGCTGGAAAAGCAGCTCATCAAGCAGGAAAAGCACCTGAGCGAATTGGAGGAGGACCTGACCCGGAAATCCGACGAGCACGAGCACAAGCTCCAGGAGATTTCCGGCCTGACCGTGGAGGAGGCCAGAGAGAGCCTGCTCAAGGAGATCGAGTCCCGCACCCGGCACGAAGCCGCAAAAATGATCCGCAATATCGAGATGGAGGCCAAGGAAAATGCCTCCAAAAAGGCCAAGGAAGTCCTCTCCCTGGCCTTGCAGCGCTATGCCGGCGATTACGCGGGCGAGCAGACCGTGACCGCCGTGGCCCTGCCCAGCGAGGACATGAAGGGCCGCATCATCGGCCGCGAGGGCCGCAACATCCGCGCCCTGGAAGCGGCCACCGGAGTGGACCTGATCATCGACGACACGCCCGAGACAGTGGTCCTGTCAGCCTTCAGCCCCCTCAAGCGCGAAGTGGCCAAGCAGGCGCTTGAGCGCCTCATCCACGATGGCCGCATCCATCCCGCCCGCATCGAGGAGATCGTCCGCAAGGTCGAAGGCGAGATGGACACCAAGCTCAAGGAGATCGGCGAGCAGGCCACCTTCGACGTGGGCGTGCACGGCATCCACCCCGAAGTCATCAACCTGCTCGGCCGCCTGCACTACCGCACCAGTTTCTCCCAGAACGTGCTCCAGCACTCCATGGAGGTCGCCTTCCTGTGCGGCGTCATGGCCGCTGAACTCGGCCTCAACGAGAAGGAGGCCAAGCGCGCGGGACTGCTGCACGACATAGGCAAGGCCGTGGACCACGAAATCGAAGGCCCCCACGCCATCATCGGCGCGGATCTGGCCAAGAAGCACGGCGAGTCCAAGGAAATCGTCCACTCCATCGCCGCCCACCACGAGGACACTCCACCCATGTCCATCCTGGCCAACCTTGTCCAGGCCGCCGACTCCCTGTCCGGCGCCCGGCCCGGCGCACGCAAGGAACTGCTCGAGAACTACGTCAAGCGTCTCGAAGAGCTGGAGGGGCTGGCCACCGGCTTCGACGGCGTGCAAAAGGCCTACGCCATCCAGGCCGGACGCGAGATCCGAGTCATGGTCGACTCCGAGAAGGTCGGCGACGAGAACACCTACGTGCTCTGTAAGGACATTGCCGAAAAGATCGAGAACAACATGACGTACCCCGGCCAGATCCGGGTCACGGTCATCCGCGAGAAGCGGGCCGTGGGCTATGCCAAATAACGCATTCGAACACGCACCCGGGACAGCCCCGGGTGCGTGTTTTTTTCATTCCCGTCCGCGTTTCCAAAAAAAATCATAGCCCACGAAGATGATCATCCTATATGGTTACGTTACTGCACCCAGCAGCAAACGGAGCCTTGAAAGACATGAGCCGCAGCACAGACCAAGCCAACGAAAAGCTCACGCAGGCCATGGATCAATCCATGAACCTCGTGCGCTCCGAAATGGGCGACGCAGAGTTCAAACGTTTCAGCGACCTGATCCAGTCCGAGCTTGGCATCAAGATGCCGCCCACCAAGAAGGTCCTACTCCAGTCCCGGTTCCAGAAACGACTCCGCGCCTTGGGCCTGCCGGGCTACAAGGAGTACTGCGACTACGTCTTCTCGGAGGAGGGGCGCGCACAAGAGCGCATGCACCTGATCGACGTGGTCACCACCAACACCACCCATTTCTTCCGGGAACCCAAGCACTGGGACATCATGAACAACATTGTCCTGCCCGAGCTGTGGAGCCGAGGCGTGGGCCGGTCCACCCCCCTGCGTATCTGGTCGGCGGGCTGTTCCAGCGGAGAGGAACCGTACACTTTGAGCATGGTGCTCCACGAATGGGGCGGTTCGCGCCAGGGGTTCGACTTCACCGTACTGGCCACGGATATCTCCCAGAAAATCCTGGCCGAAGCCAAACGTGCCGTCTACTCCATGGACAAGGTCGAGGACGTGCCCATGCAGTACAAGAAGAAATACATGCTCAAGTCCAAGAACAAGCAATTGGTCAAGATGGACGCGGTCCTGCGCAACAAGATATCGTTCCAGCAGTTGAATTTCATGGAGGACTTCAAGCTGCAAAACCACCAGAACATCATCTTCTGCCGCAACGTGGTCATCTACTTCGACCGGTCCACCCAGGAAGTGCTCTTCAACAAGTTCTGCAACAACCTGCAGCCCGGCGGCTACCTCTTCATTGGCCACTCGGAGAGTCTGTCCGGCATGACCCTGCCCATCCGTCAGGTGGCCCCCACGGTCTTCCAGCGGCTCTGACCGCACCGCCCTCCCTATCGCCGATCCCCGTCGGCAAACCCTTCGCACCACTCCAAGGAGCGTCATGCGCATTCTCTTTCTCGGCGACATAGTAGGCCTGCCCGGTCGCAAGGCCGTCATCCGCAACCTTGCCCGCATCAAGGACGAAGAGTCCATAGACATGGTCTTTGCCAACGGTGAAAACGCCAGCGGCGGCTACGGCCTGAAGGCGAAGCACGCCAAGGAGCTGCTCAAGGCGGGCCTGGACGGCATCACCGGCGGCAACCACATTTGGAAGTACAAGGACCTCTATTCCATGCTGGACGGGGACGGCCGCATCCTGCGGCCCCATAACTACCCGGAGCAGCTGCCCGGGTCGGGCGTGCGCGTCTTCAACAAGAACGGCTTCCCCCCGGTGGCGGTCATCAACCTCATAGGCCGGACCTTCATGCCTCCCATCGACTGCCCGTTCGCCGCGGCAGAGACCGTGCTCGATGCCCTGCCCGCAGACATTCCCATTTCCATCGTGGACTTCCACGCCGAGGCCACGGGCGAAAAGATCGCCATGGGCTACTTTCTCGAAGGCAAGGTCTCGACCGTGGTCGGCACCCATACCCACGTCCAGACCAACGACCCCAAAGTCCTGTCCGGGGGCACCGGCTATTTGACCGACCTGGGTATGTGCGGGGCCGTGGATTCATGCCTGGGCATGAAACCGGAGATCATCCTGGACCGCTACCTGACCGGCCTGCCCCGACAACTCGAAGCGGCCACCGGGCCCGGGGTTTTACAAGGCGCGATTTTTGACATAGAGGAGAGCACCGGCAAGGCGGTATCCATGGCCACGTTTCAGCATAACGGCTAGTCCTGACCCACAGGCAAACCCACATAAACGAGGACGAAAGTGAATATCTTTGATGAGTTGAAATGGCGGGGGCTGATCAATCAGGTTTCTGACGAAGACAAGGTCCGCGAGTATCTGTCCAAGCCCGGAGCCAGCATGTATTGCGGCTTCGATCCCACCGCCGAATCCCTGCACGTGGGCAACCTCGTCCCCCTGCTCTGTCTGGTGCGCATGAAAAAAGCGGGTCACAACCCCTTGTACCTCATGGGCGGGGCCACCGGACGCATCGGCGACCCCTCCGGCAAGGACAAGGAACGCGAACTGTCCGACGCCGAGAAGCTCGACGAGCGCCTCGAACTCATCAAGCACCAGGTCCGCCGCTTCGTGGAACGCAACACCGGCGAACGCCCGAACATCGTCAACAACTACGACTGGACCAAAGACATGTCCTGCATCGAACTGTTGCGCGACGTGGGCAAACACTTCACGGTCAACTGGATGCTCCAGAAGGAGTCGGTCAAGGGCCGCATCGACCGCGAGGAGACCGGCATCTCCTACACCGAGTTTTCCTACATGATCCTGCAGTCCTACGACTTTTACCATCTGTACAAGAACTACGATTGCCGGTTACAGATCGGCGGCGGCGACCAGTGGGGCAACATCACCGCGGGCTGCGAGTTCATCCGCCGCCGCTATGCGGTGGACAATGAACCCGCCGAGGCGTTTGCCCTGACCTTCCCGCTGATCACCACGGCCAGCGGCAAGAAGTTCGGCAAGTCCGAGGGCAACGCGGTGTACCTCAACGCGGACCTGACCTCGCCCTACGCCTTCTACCAGTTCTTCATCAACACCGACGACGCGGACGTGATCAAGTTTCTCAAGCTGTTCACCTTCCTCACCCCGGAAGAGATCGTCGAGCTCGAAAAGCAGACCGAGGAGGCCCCGCACCTGCGCGCCGCCCAGAAGCGTCTGGCCGAAGAGGTCACCACCATGATCCACGGCAAGCACGAGCTGGAGCGCGTCCTGGCCGCCACCGAGGCCCTGTTCGGCAAAGGCGACCTCAAGGCCATCGACCCGGGCACCCTGCGCTCCGCGCTGGAGTCCGCACCGGCCATGCGCTACGCCCCGGGCGACGTCCCCGACCTGCCCCAGATGCTCGTGGACCTCGGCCTGGTCAAGTCAAAGGGCCAGGCCCGCAAGGACATCCAGGGCGGTGGCGTGTACATCAACGGCGAGCGCGTCGAAGGCGACGAGATCGTGGACACCCACTTCCTCGCCGGCGAGTTGCTCGTCATCCGCAAGGGAAAGAAAAACTACGGGTTGGTCACCAAGGGATAGACGCGCCTTCCGGCCCATCTCATGCTAAATCGATAAAGGGAGCGGCTTGCAAGGCAAGCCGCTCCCTTCTCTTTTCCCTCTTCGAGCACCGTGGTGAGACAGACCGCCTGCCACGCAAAACTTGACCTTCCTTCAAAATGGAGGCACACCCACGGCCATGAACGAGACATTATGGATCCTTTTCGCGTTGATGGACCTGTGCATGGTCCTGGTGGTCTACCGGTTGTTCGGCAAGGTCGGATTGTTCGGACTGATGGTCTTCAATCTGCTTCTGTGCAACATCCAGGTGCTCAAGACCGTACAGCTGTTCGGATTGACCACCACGCTGGGCAACGTGCTCTATGCCAGCGTGTTCTTGGCCACGGACCTCCTGAGTGAGTTCTACGGCAAGAAGGAGGCGCGCAAGGGAGTACTGCTCGGCTTCGTGACACTGGTCATGATGGTCGGGTATATGCAGATTGCCCTGCTGTTCCAACCTGCGGCCGAGGACTTCGCACAGCCGCACCTGGAGGTCCTGTTCGGGTTCATGCCGCGCGTGGCTCTGGCCTCCATGGCCGCCTACCTGATCTCCCAGCTGCACGACGTATGGGCCTTCCACGCCATACGCGCGCGCACGGGCGAGAAGCATCTGTGGCTGCGCAACAACGCTTCGACCATGCTCAGCCAGCTGCTCGACTCGGCCATCTTCTGCACAATCGCCTTCTGGGGCGTGTTCTCCATGGACGTATTCATGGAGATTCTGCTGTCCACCTACATCATCAAGGTGGTTGTGGCCGCCCTGGACACCCCGTTCATCTATCTGGCCAAGCGCGTCTTCCACAAGGGCGAGACCGCCCAGTCCGCGTAAAGCTTCCAGCCCATACGACCAACAAACAAAGGCCGCCGGGATGATCCCGGCGGCCTTTTCGCGTCATATTCGTGCCCGGCAACGGCTTTCGCGTAGGGCGCAAGACAATAGACGTGGGATGCAAAGGGTGCCCCTCAGCGCTCCAGGGCGTTCAGGTCCGCGCCGGAGATGGCTTCGCGTTTGGCCACGATCTTCTCCAGGGGCCAATCCCACCAGCGGATGGCCAGCAACCTGTCCACTGTTTCCGGGTCGAACCGTCTGCGGACCTCCTGACCCGGATTGCCCGCGACCACGGTGTAGGGTTCCACATCGCGCGTGACCACGGTCCGCGCACCGATGATCGCACCGTCGCCGACGGTCACGCCCGGCATGACCACGGACTCCATGCCGAGCCAGACATCGTTGCCGATGACCGTATCGCCCTTGCGGCCCGGCTGATTGAACAAGGCCTTGACCTCCTCGAACCCGGTTTCCGGAGTCATGGTGAAATTCCAGAAGGGAAAGGTCGAAAACCCGTGGGTCGCGTGGTTGGCAGAACTGGTGACGAAGACCGCACCGTGGGCTATCTGGACGAATTTGCCGATAACCAGCCGCTCCGGGCTGAGCGGGAACAGGTACGGGGCGATGGTCGCCGCGTAGTCCTCCACCGGGTTGAAATTGGAATAATAACTGAAGTCGCCGATTTCCATGCGCGGGTGGTCGACGACTTGGTTCAAATTGACCACAGTCTCCACGACCGTGCCGTCCGGCAGAATCATGGGGTGGCGGGTATTGGGATCGAGCATGTTTGAACTCCTGTGGCAGGGTGTGTACCGACCGGGTCTGGCTGTTGCCGATGCGTCCGCAGGCATCGCATTCGCCTTGGTTTACTCAAAAAAAGGGCTGCCCGGATCACCGGACAGCCCTTTGAATTCCTTCATTCCGTCCGTCAATTGGCAGCGGTCTTCTTCTTGAGCAGCGGCTTGCCTATGCCGAACTTCGCCAGCACCGTCTTCATATCCGCCGTGGAGGCCGGTGTACCGTGGTACAAGACCTGGACGCGATGCCAGGTGGACCCCTTGGCCTCGCCGGACTGGACCTTGGCGTTCAGGCCCGCCGCGGCCAGCTTGTCGCGCAACGCACCGGCCATGCCCGCCTTGCGGAACGAGGCCACCTGATAGACGTAGTCATAGACCTTCTCACCGGGCTGGGCCGGGGTCGGCTTGACCGTCTCTGGCCGGGCGGCCTCAGCGGGCTTGGACTCGGCCTTGGCCACGGGCTTAGGCGCCGGCTTGGGCGCCGACTTGGGCCTGGCGTCCTCGGGCGGGGTGTCGAGCATCTGCTGCGGCGAGGCCTTGAGGCGGTCCTGGTAATCCAGTTCCTCCAGGGTCAACACCTCGGGCGGCTTGGATTCGGCGGCCAGTTGGCCGTGCTCGCTGTTGGGCATGATCCCCTGAAGCGGGGGCACATCGGCCTCGGGCCTGTAGCCGCGCCCGATGAGGATGCCCATGACGAAGAAGAAGGTCAGCGCCAGGACGCCCACCCCGGTGAGGCTGATGAGGCCGGACAATGTCAGGGAGAAATCGTACTTCTTCCTGGCCGCGTTGAGCTTGGGCACTTTGACCTTGTATTTCGGTTCCAGATTGTCGGCCATATTCCTCGTCCGATTTGGGGTTCGCCGGAGCCTACATGGACTCCGGTGCGTTCACGCCCAGCAGGCCGAGACCGCCGGCCACGACTCCGGCCACGCCGTCGAGCAGCATGAGCCGGGCCGAGGCCACTTCAGGCTCGGCGCTGAGTACATGACAATTGGTATAGTACCTATGGAGCGTTGAGGCAAGCTCCTGCAAATACATGGAGATCAGGTGCGGGCTCTGGGCCTTTGCCGCGGCCTCCACATAATCCGGATATTGATCCAAAAGCTTGAGCATCTCCAGGTCCCACTTGGTGTCGAGCAGGGCCAGTGAATCCGGGCCCACGGCCGCGGTCTTGATGCCCGCTTCCTCGGCCTTCCGGCCCAGGGAGCAGATGCGCGCGTGGGCGTACTGCACGTAGTAGACCGGGTTGTCCATGGTCTTCTGCTTGACCAATTCCAGGTCGAAGTCGAGTTTGGAATCGGACTTGCGCGACAGGAACATGAACCGGGCCGCGTCGGAGCCGACTTCGTCGACCACATCCTTGAGGGTCTCGAACTGGCCCGCACGGGTGCTCATGGCGATGGGCTGGCCGTCGCGCAGCAGGTTGACCAGGTTGACCAGAATGACCGACAGGCCGCCCGGCTTGCCGAGCGCCTCGCAGGCCGCCATCATACGCGGCACGTAGCCGTGATGGTCCGCGCCCCAGATGTCGACGACAAGGTCGAAGCCGCGCTTGAACTTGTTGTCGTGGTAGGCGATGTCGGACGCGAAATAGGTGGTGTCCCCGTTGCTCTTGCGCAGCACGCGGTCCTTGTCGTCACCGAGCTCGGTGGACTTGAACCAGAACGCGCCGTCCGCCTCGTAGCCCATGCCGGAGGCGGTCAGGTCGGCGAACGTCTCGTCCACCTTGCCGTCGTCCACCAGGGACTTCTCCGAGAACCAGACGTCGTGGCGCACGTGGAAGGCCGCCAGGTCGTCCTTGATGCCTTGCAGGATGATGTCCTTGCCGTAGACCTTGCAGACTTCCACGGCCTCGGCCTCGGGCAGGTCGAGCAGGTCGCTGCGCTCGGCCATCAGGTCGCGGGCGATGTCGGTGATGTAATCGCCCTTGTAGTAGTCCTCGGGCTCGGCGGGCTCAAGCCCGGCTACTTGACGGGCGCGGTACAGAATGGAACCGCCCAGGATAAGCATCTGCCGGCCCGCGTCGTTGATGTAGTATTCGGCCTCGACGTCGTAGCCCGCCTTTTCCAGGATGCGGGTCAGGGAGTCGCCCAGGGCAGCGCCCCGGCCGTGGCCGATGTGCAGCGGGCCGGTGGGGTTGGCGGACACATACTCCACCTGCACCTTGGTGCCGTTGCCCATGCCCGAGGAGCCGTATGCCTCTCCCTGGTCCAGGACGACGCCCACGGTCTCCCGCCAGAAGGCGGGCGCAAGGGTGAAATTCAAGAAGCCGGGCCCGGCGATCTCGATCTTGTCAATGAGCGGATCGCCCGCAAGCGCGCCCTTGATGTCCTCGGCCACTGCGCGCGGGGCCTTCTTGGCATCCTTGGCCAGCATCATGGCCACGTTGGCCGACATGTCACCGAAGGCACTGTCCTTGGGCGGCTCGATGACCGCCTTGTCCGGCCAAGGCAAGCCAAGGCTCTCGAGCGCCTGTTTCAGCGCCCCTTCCAAATGTATTTTCGCTCTCATCCGAGTATTCTCCTTAAACAAAGATCGTGGCGATGCCTCTAGCACGAAACCCGAGGCAATCCAAGTAGAGAAGCGGGGCCTCCGGCGGCCGGGAAATACGGGCCGGAAGCGGTTTTTAGCGGTATCGGGGGAGTGTTCGTCGGATGGCGGCCGGGAGCAGGCAAAGGGCCTTCTCCTCGATGGCCTCCCGGTGTTTGTGGTACTGCAACCCGGCCAGGATGACAAGCAGCCCCAGGCCGCTCAGGGCAAAGGAAAAGGACAGGGTGTCGTCGAACACGTCCGCCGCGAGGTGGCCGAGATAGAAGGACACGCCCAGGGACCCGAAGACAATGAACACACGCCTTTGCAGGATCACGGAAACGCCCATGAGCAGCAGGTTCACGCAGCAGTAAACGAACTTGCCCAGCTCCGAATTGCTATTAAGGCTCGTCAGCCCGCCCCAGAAAGCCAGCATGCCGAACAGATACAACCAGAAGGCGAAGTCCTGCCGGGTGCGGCGGTCCACCATGTAGCCGATCACGAGCATGCCCAGACCGAAAGACAGGGACACGAGCTTACGCTGGTCCCAGGAAAAGTCCGGCCCGTACAGCACGGCCGTCAGGTCCATGGACAGAAACCACAGGCAGAAGGCGATGGGCAGGGTGATGAACGGGAACCGAAACCGGCGCAGGGCCAGCAGGCCTAGGGCCACCGTGCCGATCTCCATGAAAAACCAGCCGCCCTTGATCCAACGGTAGAAATCCTCGTACATGCCGGGGGCGTCCCAAATCCACCAGCCGGAAAGCTCCTGCATGCCGTACACGGTCAGCGGTGTCATACAGACCGCCGCCGTGACCAGGATGCCGCCGGGAACGCGCTGCCCCTTGCCCTTCCACAACCAGTTGCCGATGGCCAGGAAGGCCAGCCCGTATCCCGCGCCGATGCCGAGATGCCCCAGGCCGCCGACCCGCTGCCAGGCATCGGTGACAAAGATGCTCATGGCCCCGATAACGATAAGCCCGCCCAGATAATAGAGCACGTTGGCCATGGTGAAGGCGGGAGCACCTTCGCGTCCTTGCTCGAAAAAGGCCACCAGAGCGTCCCTCGTCTCCTGCGAGATGACGTCCGCCTTGACCGCTCCGTCCAGCTCCTTCTGCGTGAATCTCATCAGTACTCCCGGTTTCCTCCGTCCTAGTCGAAAATATCTCCCCAGGTCAACGCCTTGGACGGAAACCGCGTGGCTGTTTGCCTTTATCCTCCTGCTGGGCCATGATCGAGCCATGGCACGATCACCGTCCAGGGAAACCGCGCGCGTCTCGACCCTGCCCTTCTGGGGCGGGGTCGAGCTGCTCCGCGCCCGTTTCGTGACCCAGCGCTTCTCCAGGCACTTCCACGAGGGCTTCGCCTTGGGCTGCATAGAGGACGGGGCCATGCGCTTTTCCTATCGCGGCGAATCCGTGGTGGCCACGTCCACGATCATTTCCCTGTTCGGCCTGCTATGGTTCCTGCCCATGGGCATATTCGAGGCCGCACACACCGACCTCGCCGCCATCTCCCCCACCGGCTGGCTCGTGGTCTTCTACTACGGCGCGTTCGTCACCGTGCTCGCCTACCTCTTCTGGTTCGCGGGCATCACCAGGGTTCGTCCATCCACCGCGGGCGTGTTCACCGCCATCATGCCCGTGGCCGCCCTGGCCTTGTCCGCCCTCCTGCTCGGCGAACCCATCGGCTGGCAACAACTCACCGGCTGCGGCTGCGTATTGGGCGGTATTGTGCTGATATCGAGGTGAGGGGGAGGATGCCTCCGGCGGCCAGAGGGGAAACTTTTGGAAAAGTTTCCCCTCTGGACTCCCCTTCAAAACTTTTTGTTTGCGCATCCGCGCGTGCGGTGGGTGTCGGAAGTATCTGCCGGAACGCCCTGCCGGGTGCGCTGTTGTTTATACGCCATGAAGAATTCCCGCGCTCGTACCATCCGCGCAGCGGCACCAAGAAGTTTAGAAAGGGAGAGGGGATGGGGGTCCGGGGGAAGGGTTTTCCTCTCCCCTTCCCTGGCCGTCGGAGGTGCTCAAAGCTCCAGGTTGGTGAACGGCTTGCGTTTCTTCTTCTTGGGCGGTTCCGGTTGGGCGTCGAGGTTGAGGCTCTTTTCCTTTTCAGTGTGGTGTCGGCGGGCGGATTCGGGTTGGGACCGGGCCAACCGGCGGGCCTGGGCGGATTTTGTCTGGGCCAGATTGTTTTCCGGGTCCAGGGTGAGGACGTGCTCGAAAAACGGGGCCGCGTCGTCCGGATAGCGCAGGTCCAGATAGAGCGAACCGATATTCAGGGCCGCGCCCAGACTGCCGGAGTAGAAATTCGGGTCGATCCTGAGCGCCTTTTCAAAGCAGTCCAGGGCGGTCATGCGCTCGTTGCCCTCCCAGTGAGCCAGCCCCATGTTGTAGTGGATGACCGCGTCCTCCGGGGTAATGTTCAAGGCCCGCTTGTAGACCTCCACGGCCTCGGCCCAGCGGCCTTCGCCGCGCAGGATGATGCCCAGTCTGTTGAAGTGTACCAGATCATCGCGACCGAGCACACGCTTGGAATCTATGACCCGGTTCAGATATTTGACCGCCAGATCCGGGGCCACGCCGGACACGGCATCCACGATGCGTTCGGTCAGATCGCCGACCATGGAGCGGGTTTCTCGCTCGGCGGCCTGGACGCTCTGGTCCAGATAACGCTCGGCCTGCTCGTGCTCGCCCTGACGCAGGTGCTGCTCGGCGATGTCGATCTTGCGGTCCGGGTTGAGCGGCGAGATGGCGTCGAGCTCCTTGAGATAAGCCAGGGCGCGCTCGTCCTCCATATCGCGAAAGGCCTCGGCCAACTTGACCAACGGAGCCATGAATATGGGGTTGGCCTCGTGGGCGGCCATGTAGGACTGGACCGCCGAATCCACCCGGCCGGTACCCATAAGAGCGTCGCCCCGCATGGCCAGGCCGCGCGCCGAGTCGGGCCGGATCATCAGGATGCGGTCCGAAGCGGTCAGGGCGGCCGCGTAGTTGCGGGCCTCCAGGAGCGTTGCGCAGTGCTCCATCTGGCGGCGCAGCTCCATGGGCGGAGAGATGGCCGCCGCCAATTCCTCGATGACCTTGTTGGCCGAGGCGGGCTTGACCAGCACTCGGGACACACCCAGCTCGAAGAAGTAGGCCACGGTCTCCTGGGTGGCCTCCCAGGTGAGCACTATCATGCGCGCCTCCGGGCATTCGCGCGACAGACGGATGATGAAGTCCGTGGACGGCCGGTTGTCGATCATGCGCTCGATGAAGACCACGAAGGGGATGTCCTGCTCCCGCAGTTCCACGCATTTTTCCACGGCCGCGTCCAGTGAGGTGAACGGCAACAGCGCATCGCCGCGCAGGCCGATGACCCTTGATACCATGTTGCGTAGGGCACGGGTGAACCCGTAGTCATCCGAGACGTAGACGATGAGGCCTCCGCTCTTTTCGATGAAATGGCGGACTATGTTGTCGGCGGATTCGGGCGGCATGCGCATCCCCTTTGGCTGCCAGAGGAGGAGCGGCGATTCACTCCATGTTCCCACAGTACGTGAAGTGGGGGAAACGGGTCAACCCGGCGCAAAAAAAGGACCGCACGGATGTACCGTCGGTCCCTGTCATGGGCGTATTCGAAAAAGGACGGTCAGCGCACGGCATCCTTGAGCGCGGCGAGCCTGCGCGCGGCCAGGGGGTTTTCCGGGTTGAGAGCGAGGGCGTTCTCAAAGCAGGGGATGGCGTATTCGTATTCGCGCAGGTCGGCGAACAGGGCGCCTATGTTCATGGAGACCGTCTCGCTGGCCTTGTAGAAATCCGGGTTGTGTTCCAGGGCCTTCATGAAGCAATGGCCCGCCCGGCGCTTGTCACCACCGTCGTAGTAAGCCATGCCCATGTTGTAGTACAGCCCCTCGTCCTTCGGGGAGATGCGCAGGGCCGTAGTGTAGTTGTCGATGGCTTCGCGCCATTTGCCCTGGCCGCGCAGGGCGATACCAAGCTTGTTGAACAGGGAGATGTCGTCCTTGTCCAACCGGCTGCCTTTGGCCTCCAGGACCTTGGTCAGATACTTCTCGGACATGCCCGGGTCCTCGGCCACGGCCTCGGAAATGCTTTCGGCCACCGCGCTGATCATGCCCATGGCCTCCCGGGTCACGGTCTCGATGGCCTGGTCGAAGTAGGACTCGGCCTTGTCCATCTCGTTCCGCTTGGCGTGGACCTTGCCGATCTCGGTCTTGCGCTGGGCGTTGAGCGGGCTCAGGCGATCGAGCTTCTTCATGTACTTGAGCACTTCGTCCTCGTCCACGCCCCGGTATGCCTCCACCAGCTTCTTGATTGGCTCCAGGTATATCTTGGAGCTCTCGTGGGCGCGGTGATAGCTCTCCAGCGCTTTGTCCAGCTCATTCTGGGCCAGGTGGATGTCACCCTTGAGCATAAGCCCGGCCGGGCTCTCCGGCTTGAGCGAAAGGACCTTCTGGGCGATCTGCATGGCCTCCATGAACTTGCCCGCATTCAGACTCCGCTTGCCCTGGTCCATGTATTCGCTGAGCTTGCCCTGGGGTCTCACGGTGAAGGCCAGCTTCTCGATGATATTGTTCATGGACGCGGGCTTGGAGATGACGTTGGCCACGCCGATCTCATAGAAAAAGGCGATGTTCTCGCGCTTGGTCTCACCCACCAGAACGATGATCTTCAGTTCGGGCAACAGCCGCTTGAGGGTCAGGATGGTGTCCGTACTGGTGATGCCGCCGACCATGCGCTCGATGAACACGATGAAGTCCTGGCCGAGCTTGTTCATGGCCTGGACCTTTTTCAGTCCGGCATGCACGGTCTCGGTCACGGACAGGCAGTTCCGCTTGGTGCCGATAGCTTTAAATATGGTGGATGAGAGCATCCGCTTGAAGAGCGGGTCCTCGCTGATAAGAATGATGGAACCATTCGTCTTCTCAAAATAATCGTAGACGATGGCGTCGTATTTTCCGGCCATGTTCACCTCTGGTCGCACCGGGCGACAAAATCTCCGCACACCCTGTTCATGCAGGTGCGCAGATAAAAGGATGACATGAGTTAAGACGAATTGGAATGATAATTACCCGAGTCCGCAGGTCGGGATTAGAGCTCGCGTACGTCGCCCGGTTCGGGCACGAAGCCGTGGACCTCGGGCTGGGTATCCACGGCCATGCGGATCATGTCCATCATGGTGTGCCGGATGGTCCGCCTCATGTGCACCAGAGCGCATGCCCCCGCGCCGGACTTTCGGGCCATGTCCAGGGAACTGCCCACGTCGCCATGGCCCAGGGTGATCTCGTCCAGGGTGAAGGCCTCGTGGATCACCAGATCGCACCCCTCGGCAAGGTCCACGGTGGCGTCCGTGGGCTTGCCGTCGCCCGAATAGTACAGGGACTTGCCCCCGGCATCCAACCGGATGGCCAGGCAAGGCATGGAGTGATCATTCAGCGCGAAGCGGAAGCGGAAGCCGCTGTGCTTGAAGTCCTCGCCGGGCACACATTCTATGAAAAATATCTCGAATCCAACCTTGGCCAGGGCGTTGGAATAGGCCAGCTCCATGAGCCGCTTGACACGGGACTCGATACCGCTCGGGCCGAGGATGGTCAGCCGCTTGGTGCGCCCCTCCTCCATGGAGCGGACGAGCAGGGCCGGAAGGCCGAAATAGTGGTCCGCATGGAAATGAGAGATATAAACCGCATCCAGATCAAGAGGGTTTTCGGCATATCCCCACAGGCGGCAGGAAACGTTGAAGCCACAGTCCAGCAGGATGGACGACCCGCCGGACTCCACCAACAGGGAGGTGTTCGGCAAAAGTTCGTCAAAGGCTTCGCCCACCCCGACAAAAGTGACGCGCATTGGCTGCTCCGTGGTCTGATGTTCCCTCAAGAGGAGACTATTTAGCAAAAATACCGCAGGAGTGGAAGACCGGGAGATTAATCGCCGTCACGATTGCGCACGTCCTCGCGCCAGGAGTTGAGCGGCGCGTAACAGCCCTGCCCGGCGTGCTGGGACCGCTTGACCTGTTCGGCAGTCTCGGGATCAAGCATCAGCCCGCACATGTACCGGCCTGCCTCCTCGTCCCAAAAAAGGTCGGGGCAGCGGCGCATGTAACCGTATTTCCTATGGGATTCCATGCAGGGGTCCTGTAGACAACACCACCCGCAACCGACGCACGGTTTGGACATGAACTCTCTCTCCTCGTCAAGCTGACACAGCGATAACGTCACCATCCGCGAAAAGCAAGAATCTCCCCCTTGACAGATCGTTCACTCGCATTCATAAACAATCGCTACGGACAATCATGTTAAAAAAGACACAATGACTTACACCGCCTGCATACAGCCCATGGAGACGTATCTCAAGGTCACCGTCTCCGGTACCATGGAATCCTTCGAAGACCTGACCGGCTTTGCCGAGCTGCTCCGCAAGCTAAGCGAAGAATACGCTCTGAACTGGGTGTTGCTCGACGAACGCAACCTGCGCAGGCATCTCGACGTCCTGGACATATACACCTTCGCGGAAACCGACATCTCGGCCGAGGCCGCCGTACGGGGAGTGCGCTTGGCCAGCCTGCCCCATCCCAAGGACATGGAATTCGCCAGAAACATCGAGACCATTCTGCATAACCGGTCCGTCAGCTACCGAGTATTCTCCGACCCGGATGAGGCAAAGGCCTGGCTGACCCGCTGACCCCTTCCCGTCATCCATACGCAAAAAGAATTGGACCATACCGGTCGGGCGCGTATACCCCTCAAGAAAAATACGAGGATTCCACCATGAACATATTCACCGACTCCGTGCCCTTCTTCAAGATGCAGGGCTGCGGCAACGACTTCGTGGTCATCGACAACCGAGAACTCGCCGTGCCCGAGTCCGCCATGGCCGACTGGGCCAAGGCCGTGTGCGCCCGCGCCTTCGGCGTCTGCGCCGACGGCCTGTTCTTCCTGGAAAACGCCGATGACCCGGCACTGGCCTATCGCTGGCATTTCTACAACTCCGACGGCTCCCGGGCCGAGATGTGCGGCAACGCCTCGCGCTGCGCGGCCAAGCTGTCCCACGCCATCGGCCTGGCCCCGGCCGAGCACGCCTTCGGCACCGACGCCGGCCCCATCCGGGCCAAGGTTCTCCTGGACGGCCCGGACGCAGGCCGCGTCAAGGTCCAGCTCACCCCGCCGCTCAAGACCGAGACCGACATCACCCTGGACATCGACGGCCAGCCCCTGACCGTGCACCACACCGACACCGGGGTGCCCCACACCGTGGTCTTTGTGGACGACGTCCAAAAGATCGACATCATGGAACTCGGCCCCAAAATCCGCTACCACGAGCACTTCGCGCCCGCCGGGACCAACGTCAACTTCGCCCAGGTCATCGACCAGAACAGCATGCTCCTGCGCACCTACGAGCGCGGCGTGGAAGCCGAAACCTACGCCTGCGGCACCGGCGCAGCCGCCACCCAGCTCCTGGCCCATACCCTCGGCCTGACCGCCGATCACGCCGACCTGACCACCACCGGCAACGAGGTCCTCACCGTGTTCCTTGAAAACAACACCGTCTACCTCCAGGGTGCCGCTGAACTCACCTTCCAGGGCGAACTCTACCTCAAGCCCCTCGACCTGAGCCTGTAGCACCGCGACTGAGACAAATTAAAGCGGCCACTCCTCACGGAGCGGCCGCTTTTTTTTCCTCCCCTTCCCCC
>Ga0075011_10000608_pt1 | contig 19210 bp, 17 predicted proteins | sample TARM_MetaG_T_14_FD_72354 | JGI IMG/M metagenome (GOLD analysis project Ga0075011, IMG submission 72354) | Freshwater microbial communities from Pennsylvania, USA, analyzing microbe dynamics in response to fracking - TARM_MetaG_T_14 | ecosystem: Environmental > Aquatic > Freshwater > River... | reverse complement strand
CGTCTGGCAACGCCTCCTCGCCCTGAACACCGCGATCTGGCACAACGACACCATCGGAGCCAACATCCGCCGCAGCCTCACCGCCTACGACCACTGACCCCTTGGAATCACTCATCTAGCTGTAGCCCCCGGCGCGGCTGCGCTGGGGCTTCACGGCGCGTCGGCGGACGCGGTGTCCAGCAGCCAGAGCGTGCGGTCCTGCCCGGCGACCCCGGCCGCCGGCACCTCGGCGCGCGGCTGCCCGTCGAGGGCGGCGGCGACCTGCTCGGCCTTCTCGGCACCCGCTGCCACGACCCACACCTCGCGGGCCGTGCTGATCGCCTCGAAGGTGAGGGACACGCGGTCCGGCGGAGGCTTGGGGGAGTCGTGCACGGCGACGGTGGGCACGCCCGCCGTCTCGAGCGCCTCGTGGCCCGGGAACAGCGAGGCAACGTGCCCGTCCGGGCCCATGCCCAGCAGCAGGACGTCGAAGACGGGGACGGGCGCGCCGTCGTCCGCGTGCTCCGCCAGCTCGCGGGCGTATGCGGCGGCGCTGTCCTCGGCGGACGCCGTGGCGTCCGGTCCGGGCATCGGGTGCACGTTTGCCTCCGGCAGCCCGCGAGCGGCGACGACGACGTCGATCAGCGCCTCGCGGGCCTGCGTCTCGTTGCGGTCGGCGTCGCCGGCAGGCAGGTAGCGCTCGTCGCCCCACCACAGGTGGACACCCGACCAGTCGACGGCCGCGACCAGCGGGCTTGCCGCCGCGGCGGCGAGCGTCTTGATGCCGACGGTGCCGCCCGTGAGGACGACGTGGACGGGGCGGCGCACCGACTGGATGTCGAGGATGCGGGTCAGCAGCCGCGCGGCTGCGGCCTCCGCGAGGACCTCGGCGTCCGGGTGGACGACGACGAGCCGCGCGCTCATGCGCCGTCCCCGGCGATCTCGACGCGCTCAAAGCCCTTGATGAGGGCCTGCTCGTAGATCTCGTCGGCGTCGAGCCGGCGCAGCTCCTCCACGAGCGCCTCGCTGAGCTTGCGGATCGGCAGCGCGACCCGGCGGTCGGGGGAGCACGGGGAGGAGATCGTCACGACCCGCCCGTCGGGGCGGTCGAGGACGATGTCGCCGCCCTTGCGCTCGAGGACCACCCTGGTGATGGCCTGCACGTCGCGGAGGTGCGCGATCCGTGCCGGGCAGTGCAGCCGCGCGGTCAGCCAGGCGGCCAGCAGGTCGAGCGACGGGTGTCCCTTCTGTCCCTCGACGACGACGCCGGTGACCGGCTCGAACGGCGGCTGGTCGACGGCCGCGGCCAGCAGCCCTCGCCACAGCGTCACCCGCGCCCAGCCCAGGTCGGTGTCGCCGGAGCGGTAGTGGTCGCGCAGCGTGCGCAGCATGGTCTCCGGGTCGGCGGCCATCACCGAGTCGGTGATGCGCCGATGGGCCATGCGGCCGATCGGGTGCTCGGACGGGACCTCCGGCGCCTCGCGCGGCCACCACACCACGATGGGCGCGTCGGGCAGCAGCAGCGGCATGACCACCGCGTCGGGCTGCTCCTGCAGCGGCCCGGAGGCCCGCAGGATGACGACCTCCGACGCGCCGGCGTCCCCGCCCACCCGGATCTGCGCGTCGAGGCGGGGCTCGTCGTCGACCGCGCCGGCGGAGGCCAGGACGAGCACGCGGCACGGGTGCTCGCGCGACGCGTCGTTGGCGGCCTCGACGGCGTTCTCGACGTCGTCCTCGTCGGCGATGACGACCAGGGTCAGCACGCGGCCGAGGGCCACCGCGCCGCCCTCGTCGCGCAGCCGTACGAGACGCTTGTCGACGGCGGTGGTGGTGGTGCCTGGCATGTTGATGATCACGGTCGCCTCCAAGCGCGGCCATCACGGGCCATCATCGCGTCGGCCGAGGCGGGACCCCACGTGCCGGCGGGGTACTGCTCCGGCGTGGTGTTCTGCTTCGCCCAGTAGGTGGTGATCGGGTCGACGATCTTCCAGGAGAGCTCGACCTCTTCGCGCGTGGGGAATAGCGGCGGGTCGCCGAGGAGCACGTCCAGGATGAGGCGCTCGTAGGCCTCGGGGGAGGACTCGGTGAACGCGTGCCCGTAGCCGAAGTCCATCGTGACGTCGCGGACCTCCATGGCGGTGCCCGGGACCTTCGCGCCGAACCGGAGCGTGACGCCCTCGTCCGGCTGGACCCGGATGACCAGGGCGTTGTTGCCGAGGTCCGAGGTCAGCGAGGACTCGAACGGCAGGTGCGGCGCCTTCTTGAACACGACGGCCACCTCGGTGACACGGCGGCCGAGGCGCTTGCCGGTGCGCAGGTAGAACGGCACCCCCGCCCAGCGGCGGTTGTCGATGTCGAGGCGCACGGCGGCGTAGGTCTCGGTCGTGGAGTCGGGGTTGAAGCCCTCCTCCTCGAGGAAGCCGACGACCTTCTCGCCGCCCTGCCACGCGGCGCCGTACTGGCCGCGCGCGGTGTGCCGGCCGATGTCGCGCGGGATGCGGACCGAGGAGAGGGCCTTGATCTTCTCCGCACGCAGCGCGCCCGCCTCGAAGTTGACGGGCTCCTCCATCGCGACGAGCGCCAGGAGCTGGAGCAGGTGGTTCTGGATGACGTCGCGGGCCGCGCCCACGCCGTCGTAGTAGCCCGCGCGGCCGCCGATGCCGATGTCCTCGGCCATGGTGATCTGGACGTGGTCGACGTAGTTGGCGTTCCAGATCGGCTCGAACATCTGGTTGGCGAACCGCAGCGCCAGCAGGTTCTGGACGGTCTCCTTGCCCAGGTAGTGGTCGATGCGGAAGACCGACTCCTGGTCGAAGACCTCGGCGACGACGGCGTCGAGCTCCTGGGCGCTCTTCAGGTCGTGCCCGAACGGCTTCTCGATGACGACGCGCCGCCACGCGCCCGGCTCCGACCGCGTCAGGCCATGCTCTTGGAGCTGCTGGATCACCGTGGGGAACGCGCTCGGCGGGATCGACAGGTAGAAGGCGTGGTTGCCGCCCGTCCCGCGCTCCTCGTCGAGCTTGCGCACCGTCTCCGTCAGCGTGGCGAACGCGACGTCGTCGTCGAAGGAGCCCTGGACGAAGCGGATGCCCTCGGCGAGGTGGCGCCAGGTCGACTCGCGGAACGGGGTGCGCGCGTACTGCTTGACGGCGTCGTGCACCACCTGCGCGAAGTCCTCGTCCGCCCAGTCTCGCCGGGCGAAGCCCGTGAGGGCGAAGCCCGGCGGCAGCAGGCCCCGGTTGGCGAGGTCGTACACGGCGGGCATGAGCTTCTTGCGGGACAGGTCGCCCGTGACGCCGAAGATCACCAGGCCGCTCGGCCCCGCGATGCGCGGGAGCCGCAGGTCCAGCGGGTCGCGCAGGGGGTTGTGCTCCGCGGTGATCTTGACGGGTCTCACTGGTTCCCTCCGGCGGCGGCAAGCCCGGCCTTGGTCGTCTCGAGGAGCTGGGTCCAGCTGGCCTCGAACTTCGCGACGCCCTCCGCCTCGAGCCGAGCGGTCACGTCGGAGAGCGCGAGACCATCCTTGCCGATCTGCTCCTCGACCGCCGCGATGACGGCTGCCGCGTCGCTCGCCGTCCCCGAGACGGTGTCGCCGATGACGATCCCGTGGTCGGCGAACGCGTCGAGCGTGGCCTCCGGCATCGTGTTCACGACGCCGGCGACGACGAGTTCGTCGACGTACATCGTGTCGCGGTACTCGGGGCTCTTGACGCCGGTCGACGCCCACAGGGGGCGCTGCGGCTGCGCGCCGGCGGCGTCCAGGGCAGCCCAGCGCTCGGAGGCGAGGAGCTCCTCGTAGGCCGCGTAGGCGAGGCGGGCGTTGGCGATCGCCGCCTTGCCCCTGAGCGCGGCGGCTTCGGGGGTGCCGACGGCGTCGAGCGCCGCGTCCACCGCGGTGTCGACGCGCGAGACGAAGAAGGAGGCGACCGAGCCGATGGGGCCGAGGTCATGCCCGGCGGCCTGCGCCTGCTCGAGCCCGGCGAGCCAGGCGTCCATGACCGCGCAATAGCGCTCGATCGAGAAGATCAGGGTGACGTTGACGGAGATGCCCTGCGCGAGGACGCGCGTGATGGCCGGCAGCCCCTCGAGCGTCGCCGGGATCTTGATCATGACGTTGGGACGGCCGATGGTGGCCCAGAGGCGCTCCGCCGTGGCGACGGTCGCGGCGGTGTCCTTCGCCAGGCGCGGGTCGACCTCGATGGACACGCGGCCGTCGACCCCGCTGGTCGCCGCGTAGACCGGGCGCAGCAGGTCGGCGGCGTCTCGCACGTCATCGGTCGTGATGCGCTCGACGGCGGCCTCGAGGTCCGTGCCGGCGAGTTCGGCCAGGGCGCCGTCGTAGGCGTTCCCGGCGGCGAGGGCGGCCGCGAAGATCGTCGGGTTCGTCGTGACGCCGACGACGTCCTTCTCCGCGATCAGCTGCGCGAGGTTGCCCGTGCTCAGGCGCTGGCGGGACAGGTCGTCCAACCAGATCGACACGCCGGACTCGGAGAGGCGGTGGGTGGGGCGGTTGTCAGAAGTTGCGCTCATGACGGGGTCGGACCTTCCTTCTCGTGGTGCCGGGCGACGAGTGCGGGCGGTGCGTGGGGGCGGTGCGTGCGGGGATGGCGACGGGCCCGGTGTGTCCGGTGGTGACGAGGGCCGGCCCGCGTGGTTCGGACCGGCCCTCGCCGTCAGGCCTCTGCTCAGGCCGTGGCGGCCGCGATCGACTCGCGTGCGGCGGCGGCGACCGCCTCGGCGGTGACGCCGTACTCGGTGAAGATCGTGGCGGCCGGCGCGGAGTGGCCGAACTTCTCGATCGACACGGTGCGACCGGCGTCGCCGACGATCTTGTGCCAGCCGAGGGCGAGACCGGCCTCGACGGCCACGCGGGCCTTGACGCCCGACGGAAGGACCGACTCGCGGTACTCCGCGGACTGCTTGTCGAACCACTCGAGGCACGGCATCGAGACCACGCGGGCCTTGACGCCCTCGGCCGCCAGCGCCTTGCGGGCGGCGACGGCGAGCTGCACCTCGGAGCCGGTGCCGACGAGGATGACGTTAGGAGTCGCCGCCGCGCTGTTCTCGTCGACGGCGTCGATCAGGGTGTACGCACCCTTGAGGACGCCCTCGGCGGAGGCGAAGCCCTCCTCACCACGCGGGAACGTCGGCAGGTTCTGGCGCGAGAGGATCAGGCCGGCCGGGTTGTCCCGGTTCTCGAGGATCCCGCGCCAGGCGTACGTGGTCTCGTTCGCGTCGGCGGGGCGCACGATGTCCAGGTTCGGGATCGCGCGGTAGGCCCACAGGTGCTCGACCGGCTGGTGCGTCGGGCCGTCCTCGCCGAGGCCGATCGAGTCGTGCGTCCACACGAAGATCGACGGGGTCCCCATGAGGGCGGCGAGGCGGACGGCGCCGCGCATGTAGTCGGCGAACTGGAAGAACGTGCCGCCGTACGGACGGGTCAGGCCGCCCAGCGCGATGCCGTTGAGGATCGCGCCCATGCCGTGCTCGCGGATGCCGAAGTGCAGGGTGCGGCCGTAGGGGCCGCCCTTCCACGCGCGCGTCTGGTGGTCCTCCGGGATGAAGGACGGCTCGCCCTCCATCGTGGTGTTGTTCGAGCCGGCGAGGTCGGCCGAGCCGCCCCACAGCTCGGGCAGCACCGGCGCCAGGGCCGTCAGGACCTTGCCCGAGGCGACGCGGGTGGCGATGCCCTTCGGGTCGGCCGGGAACTCGGGCAGGACGTCCGTCCAGCCCGCCGGCAGTTCCTGGGCCTCGAGGCGCTCGAGCAGGGCTGCGCGCTCCGGGTTGGCGGACTTCCACGCCGCGAAGGCGGCGTCCCACTCGCTGCGGACGTCGGCCTGGCGCTTGGCGACCGAGCGGGTGTACTCGAGCACCTCGTCGTCGATCTGGAAGTGCTGCTCCGGGTCGAGGCCGAGCAGGTTCTTCAGGCCGACGATCTCGTCGGCACCCAGGGCGGAGCCGTGGATCGCGTAGGTGTCCTGCTTCTTGGGCGACGGCCAGCCGATGATCGTGCTCAGGCGGATCAGGGTCGGCTTCGAGGTCTCGGCCTTGGCCTCCTCGAGCGCGGCCGCGAGGGCGGCGACGTCCTCGCGGTACTCCGAGCCGCCGTTGGTCCAGTCGACGCTCAGCGTCTGCCAGCCGTAGGACTCGTAGCGCTGGAGCACGTCCTCCGAGAAGGAGATGTCGGTGCGGTCCTCGATCGAGATGCGGTTGTCGTCCCAGATGACGATGAGGTTGCCCAGATCGTGGTGACCGGCCAGCGAGCCGGCCTCGGCGGTCACACCCTCCTGAAGGTCGCCGTCGCCCGCGATCACATACACGTGGTGGTCGAACGGCGAGGTGCCGGGGGCGGCGTCCGGGTCGAGCAGGCCGCGCTCGCGGCGGGCGGCCATCGCGAAGCCGGTGGCCGACGCGAGACCCTGGCCGAGCGGGCCGGTGGTGATCTCGACGCCGACGGTGTGGCCGACCTCGGGGTGGCCCGGGGTCAGCGAGCCCCACTGGCGCAGCGCCTCGATGTCGGAGATCTCGAGGCCGTAGCCCGCGAGCATGAGCTGGAGGTAGATGGTCAGCGACGAGTGCCCCGCCGACAGGATGAAGCGGTCACGGCCCACCCAGTGCGGGTCCGCCGGGTCGTGGCGCATGGCCTTCTGGAACAGCAGGTACGCCACCGGGGCGAGGGAGATCGCGGTACCGGGGTGGCCGTTGCCGGCCTTCTCGACGGCGTCCGCAGCCATCGCCTTGATCGCCGTGACAGCGCTCTGGTCGAAATCGTTCCACTCGAACGGCGTCAGGGCAGGGTCGAAACTGCTCACGAATGCCTCTTTCCTGGACCGGGGCAGCGTGACCCCGGGAGATGTACGGGTTTATGCGCTGCCCAGGCTATATCGCGGGTCTTGCCGCCCCCACCCCAGTGTCCGCCGGGCACGAATGCCGCACGACGCCGGACGACGCACGGCCGCGGGGCGCGCCAGAGCCCGGGTGCGGGACGGGGCCGTCTGGGACAGTGTCGCGATGCTCGGACCCGCACGCACGCGCCGGAGCCGCCCTCGGCACCTGGCTTCTCGCGGCGCTCCCCGCGTGGTTCCCCCCGCGGCATCCGCGGAGCGCCCGGCCGGCGGGCACACCCACGCGCACACCCACTCGCACGCGGCCCCGGTCCCCGCGCCGCGGCGCACGCGGCTGATCCTCGCCCTGCTGCTCGCCCCGGCGCTCGTCGCCACGATCGTCGGCCTGGTCGTGCTCTGGCCGGACTCGTCGGCGGTGCCGGACCGCATCCCCGCGCTCTTCGAGGGGGCCGAGCGGGTGCTCGTCACGGTCGACGGACCGCGCGACGACGTCACCAACACCGTCCCGGTCCGGCTCGAGGACGGCACGGTCTCCGCGATGGACGCCCCCGAGCGGGTGATCGACCTCGAGCCCGGCGACCGGGTGATGGCCATCTTCACGGGGTACGACGGGAACCAGTGGGCGCCGTACGCCTTCCTCGACTTCCACCGCGACGCACCGCTGCTCCTCCTCGTCGGAGTCTTCGTCCTCGTCGTCCTCCTCGTGGCCCGCTGGCGGGGGCTCATGGCCCTGCTCGGGCTCGGGCTCGCCTTCGGGCTGTTTGTGACGTTCACCATCCCTGCGCTGCTCTCCGCGCAGAACGCGCTCGCCGTCGCGCTCGTGACGTCGTCGGCCGTCATGTACGCGGTGCTCTACCTCGCACACGGCTTCACCGCACGCACGTCGGCCGCGATGCTGGGCACGCTCGCGGGCCTCGTCATGACGACGGCGATCGGCGCCTGGGCGGTGGGTGCCGCCGGCGTCACGGGCGCGGTGAGCGAGGAGGCCATGTGGCTGCCCCAGGTCGCGCCCGGCGTGGGGCTGCGCGAGATCGCCCTCTGCGGCCTGGTGCTCGCCGGCATGGGAGTGCTGAACGACGTGACGATCACGCAGGCAGCGACGGTGTGGGAGCTGCGGAAGGCCGCTCCGGAGGCCACCCGCGCCGAGCTCTTCGCACGCGGCATGCGCATCGGCCGCGACCACATCGCGTCCACCGTCTACACCATGGCGTACGCGTACGCGGGCGCGGCGCTCGCGGTCCTGATGAACCTGTGGCTGATCGAGCAGCCCCTCGCGCACGCGCTGACCTCGGGACAGATCGCCGAGGAGATCGTGCGCACCCTGGTCGCGTCCATCGGTCTCGTCCTTGCGATCCCCGCGACGACGGCGATCTCGGTGCTCGTGGCGCCCCGCCCCGGGGACGCCTGACACCCTCGCCTGACACTCGCCGCACCACCGTGCCGCACACCCTCGGCGGACCCGGCCGGCGCCGGGGCACAGTGCCGAGGATTCTCCGGAGCGCGCCAGCCGGACGTACGATGCGCGACGTGACCACGAGCCAGACTGCCCCCGGGCGCCTCCGCGGCCTGAGCGATCGCGTGGGCGCCTACGTGGCTCTCACCAAGCCGCGCATCATCGAGCTGCTCCTGGTCACCACCATCCCCACGATGTTCCTGGCCGACCACGGCCTGCCCGACGTGTGGCTCGTCGTCACGACCCTCGTCGGCGGCGCCCTGGCGGCCGGCTCGGCGAACGCGTTCAACTGCTACTACGACCGCGACATCGACGCGATCATGAGCCGGACCAAGCGCCGGCCCCTGGTGACCGGCGAGGTCACCCCCCGCAACGCGCTGATCTTCGCCACCGTCCTCGGCGTCGTCGCGCTCGTGTGGTTCGCGCTGCTGGTCAACCCGCTCACCGCCTGGCTCACCTTTGCCGCCATCGTGCTCTACGTCGTCTTCTACACGATGATCCTCAAGCGCCGGACGCCGCAGAACATCGTGTGGGGCGGGATCGCCGGCTGCATGCCGGTCTTCATCGGCTGGGCCGCCGTGACCAACCGCCTCGACTGGGCCGCCGTCGCGCTCTTCGGGGTCATCTTCTTCTGGACGCCGCCGCACTACTGGCCGTTGTCGGTGAAGTTCAAGTCCGACTACGCGAAGGCCGGGGTCCCGATGCTGCCGGTCGTCGCCTCCGACCGCCGCGTCGCCGTCGAGATGACGGTGTACACCGCCGCGATGATCGCGTGCTCGCTGGCCCTGGTTCCGCTCGCGGGCATGACGTGGGTCTACACCGTGATCGCCGCCGGCCTCGGTGCGTGGTTCGGCTGGCAGACCTGGCTCATGCTCGACGCCGTGCGCACGGGCCGCTCCCGCGGCCGGAAGGCCTCCACCGCGAAGATCGCGATGAACGTCTTCCACGCCTCGATCACGTACCTCACCGTGCTCTTCGTGGCCGTCGCGGTCGACGTCTTCCTGCCGTTCTGAGCCCTCCCCGGCGGGGCACCGCGGGGCGCCGCCGCCGGGACGGCACGATGGCCGCGTGAGCAGCAGCGTCGTCGAGGTGAGCGGGCCGCTCGAGGCTGCCCTCGACGACTACCTCGCCCACCTGCGCGTGGAGCGCGGGCTGTCGGCCAACACGACCGCCGCCTACCGGCGCGACCTCGCCCGCTACGTGCGGCACCTCGAGGCCACCGGCCGCACCTCGCTGGGCGCGGTGGGGGAGGACGACGTCAGCGCCTTCGTCACCGCCGTCCGCGACGGCTCGGACGGCGGTACGCCGCTCTCGGCGTCGTCGACCGCGCGGGCGCTCGCGGCCGTGCGCGGCTGGCACAGGTTCGCGCACACCGAGGGCATGTCCACCCGGGACCCCTCCGCCGAGGTCCGCGCGCCCACCCAGCTGCGGCGCCTGCCGCACGCCCTCAGCATCGACGCGGTCACCCGCCTGCTCGAGGCCGCCGGGCCCGCGGAGGGCGGCCCTGACGGTGGCTCTGACGCCAGCGCCGACGGCGGCCCTGGCGGCCCCGCCCCGCTGCGCGACCGGGCCCTGCTCGAGCTGCTGTACTCGACGGGCGGGCGGATCAGCGAGGTGGTCGGGCTCGACGTCGACTCGCTGGGCTGGCTCGGCGCCGACCGCGAGGACGCGGAGCGCGCCGCCGCCCTCGCGCACGTGCGCCTCCTGGGCAAGGGCGGCAAGGAGCGCGTCGTTCCCGTCGGCTCGTACGCGCGCTCCGCCCTGGACGCCTACCTCGTGCGGGCGCGCCCGGCGCTCGCGGCCGCGGGAACCGGCACGCCCGCCCTGTTCCTCAACACGCGCGGCCGCCGGCTCTCCCGGCAGTCGGCGTGGGCGGTGCTCCAGACCGCCTCGGCGCGTGCGGGGCTCGAGCACGTCTCTCCGCACACGCTGCGCCACTCCTTCGCCACGCACCTGCTCCAGGGGGGCGCCGACGTCCGCGTGGTCCAGGAGCTGCTCGGTCACGCCAGCGTGACCACCACGCAGATCTACACGATGGTGACCCCGGACACGCTGCGCGAGGTGTACGCCGCCAGCCACCCGCGCGCCCGGTAGCGCCACCTACACCCCGGTCACGGCGACACCCCGCCCGTCATCGACCGCGGACGGGGATGACGGACGGGGTGTCGGGTGGCGTGGTCGGCCGCCGGGAACCGCTGGGCGCTAGGGGCCCTCATGACACGGGCCCTCATGGCACCCTGACCGACGCACCGTTACTGGCGGGCCTGGTTGATGGCGTCCTGGAGGGAACCGATGAAGGCCTGGGCCGTCACGGTGGCGCCGGTGACGAGGTCGAGCTCGTCGGCCGACTGCGCCTCCAGGGCCTCGGCACGCAGCTGCGCGACGGCCGTGGTGTTCAGGGCGTGCGACTTGCGGTTGTGCGAGTTGTAGTCGGTGCGGATGTCGATCATCCGCCCGTCCGCGACGTAGATCGTGACCGAACGCACCGGGCCGGAGTCGCGCGTCTCCGAGAAGTGGCCGTCGGCCAGGCCCGGGTTGGGGTGGTCCTCGTCGAAGTCGGCCGGGCCGGCCTCGTGACCGGCCGCGACGTGCGTGGCGACGAGCAGACCGGCACCCACGACGGCGAAGCCGGCGTGCATCGCCTTCTTGACCTTGGACTGCATCATGGTGGGCTCCTAGAAGTTGAACGACTCGACGTGGATGTTGTGGTCCGGGACGCCCGCGGCGGCGAGATCCCTGATGACCCCGTCCATCCAGATGGGCGGGCCGCACAGGAACACGTCGACGTCCTCCACCTGGCCCTCGACCCACTCGCGGATCAGGCCCGGGCCGTCCACCGGCGTGCCGTCCGGGTTCGGCGGCATCCACGAGGAACCGCCGGAGTAGCCCTCGACCGAGGGGATGTTCGGCAGGCCCGTGGGGCGGTGCCAGATCAGGCCGCGCTCGGTGACGAGAGGCTCGATGTCCTCGACCATCATGGCGTCCTCGTCCACGTTCTCCCGCGAGACGAGGATGGCTTCACCCGGCGCCCACTCCTGGTCGGTGAGCATGGCCACCATCGGGCCGGCACCCGCACCGGCGGCGAACATCAGCATCCGGTTGGTGGTGCGCAGGTCACCGGAGATCCGGCCGAGGGGACCCTCGACGGAGACGCGCATACCCGGCTTGAGCTCGGCCATCCGCTCGGTGCCGTCACCGACCACGCGCACGCAGATGCGCAGCCGGTCGTTCGTGGGCGGCATGGAGATGGAGAACGGGTTCTGCTTCCATGCGCCCTTGGAGCCCAGGAAGCGCCAGTGGAAGAACTGGCCCGCCTTGGTGCCGAGGCGGTCGAGGTTCTTGCCGGTCACGACGACGTCGATGCCGCGGGCGCCGTCGGGCTTGACCTCGACGATCCGCATGTCGTACTTGAAGAAGGTGATGACCGGGATGAGCACCCGCCAGATGCCGACCGCGGCGAAGGTCGCACCCCACAGGCCGATCCAGAAGACGGTGGCCACCCGCGACTGCAGGAAGGAGCCGCCGAGGAAGATCTGGTGCGGCACCGAGACGAAGGCGGCGATGTAGGCCACCACGTGCCACACGTGCCAGGTCTCGTAGGTGACCTTGGCCTTGATGCGCTTGACGGACATGCCGATGACGGCGACGAAGATCACCACGGTGGCGGCGATGGCGCCCTGCAGCTGGGTGATGAACACGCCCAGCGAGGTCCACGGGTTGGCGTCCTCGGCGATGTTGTAGCCGACGGCCAGGAGCACCGCGTGCGCGAGGATCATCCAGAAGGACCAGAAGCCGACCTTCTTGTGGACGGCGACGATCACGTCACGCCCGAACCCCTGCTCGAAGAGCGGGAAGCGGGACATGAACAGCACCTGGAAGAGCAGCAGCACCGAGGCGATGATCCCGGCCAGCGAGCCGAGGTCCTGCAGGATGCGCGGCAGGCCGTAGCCGGTGTCGAACAGAGTGCCGAAGGCGGCGGTCAGGGTGTGCAGGCCCCGGCCGTTGACCCAGATGATCACCCCGGCGAGCGAGACGAGCCACACGACCGCCAGCGATCCTGCGTAGTACGCGGCGGCGCGTCGTGTGCCGTCGACCCGAGGGCGCGGTGTGTGCGAGCGGGGGCGCTCGGGAGTTGGAACCGAGAACACTGCGTCCGGCCCCGGCGTGGTCGTCGAAGTCATGCCTCCATGGTCAGGCCTCACGGTGACGCGTGGCCGATTGTGCGCGCTCTTCGGTGCGTCGTGCACGGTCCCGCGTGCCGACGCGCCGTCGAGCAATCGGGGGGCGCCGAGGCCGCTGGGGTAGCGTGACCGGCGTGAGCGAAGCACACGGCAACGAAGCATCCCGCAACGTCACGCTGTTCGCGACCAAGCAGCAGACGGCCACCGCGACACGGTTGGACGCCGTCGGACGTGAGGTGCCCCACTTCCCCGTCCCCGCGCCGCTGACCCAGCACGGCCCGGCCCGCGTCGTCGCCATGTGCAACCAGAAGGGCGGCGTCGGCAAGACGACGACGACGATCAACCTGGGTGCTGCGCTCGCCGAGTACGGCCGGAGGGTGCTGCTGGTGGACTTCGACCCGCAGGGTGCTGCCTCGGTCGGGGTGGGCGTCAACCCGTACGACCTCGAGCTGAGCGTCTACAACCTGCTCATGGACCGCACGATCCAGGCGTCGGACGTCATCCGCCCGACCGCCGTCGAGGGCCTCGACGTCATCCCGGCGAACATCGACCTGTCGGCCGCCGAGGTCCAGCTCGTCGGCGAGGTCGCGCGCGAGTCCGTCCTGGCGCGTGGGCTGCGTCCGGTGCTCGACCAGTACGACGTCATCCTCGTCGACTGCCAGCCGTCGCTCGGCCTGCTCACCGTCAACGCGCTGACGGCCGCGCACGGCGTGCTGATCCCGCTGGAGTGCGAGTTCTTCGCCCTGCGCGGTGTCGCGCTGCTCGTGGAGACCATCGAGAAGGTCCGCGACCGCCTCAATCCCGGCCTCGAGATCGACGGCATCCTGCCCACCATGTACGACTCGCGGACCCTGCACTCGCGCGAGGTCGTCGCCCGCGTCCACGAGGCGTTCGGCAACACGCTGCTGCACACGATGATCGGCCGCACCGTGAAGTTCCCCGACGCCTCGGTCGCCGCCGAGCCGATCACCGCGTACGCGCCCACCCACCCCGGTGCGCTCGCCTACCGGCAGCTCGCCCGTGAGCTCGTCGCGCGCGGGGACGCCCGATAGTGGTCCGCAGCGGCGATGCCTGAGGAACGGCCTGCGACGGGGGCGTTCGAGGTCCACCTCGACAACTTCAGCGGGCCGTTCGACCTGCTGCTCTCGCTCATCGCCCAGCGCGAGCTCGACGTCACCGAGGTGGCGCTCGCGGAGGTCACCGACGAGTTCGTGGCGTACATCCGCGACCACCCGGAGTGGGACCTCGGCACCGCGTCGGAGTTCCTGGTCATCGCCGCCACCCTGCTCGACCTCAAGGCCGCCCGCCTGCTGCCGGGCCTCGTGGAAGAGGACCTCGAGGACCTCGAGCTCCTCGAGGCCCGCGACCTGCTCTTCGCCCGCCTGCTGCAGTACCGGGCGTACAAGGAGGTCTCGGCGATCCTCGCCGAGCGCCTCGCCACCGAGGGCCGTCGCACCCCGCGCTCGGTGCCGCTCGAGCCGGAGCAGGCAGCGCTGCTTCCCGAGCTCGTCTGGACCCTGACGCCGGGCGCGCTCGTCGAGCTCGCCGCCCGGGCGCTCGCCCCCCAGGCGCCGCCCGTGGTCTCGCTGACCCACCTGCACGCTCCCGCGGTGAGCGTGCGCGAGCAGGCCGCCATCGTCGTCGGACGGCTCCAGCGCGAGCACGCGGTGACCTTCCGGTCGCTGACGGCGGGGGAGGAACGGCTAGTCGTCGTCGCCCGGTTCCTTGCGCTGCTCGAGCTGTTCCGGAGCGGCCAGGTGGCCTTCGAGCAGGCGGCGGCGCTCGCCGAGCTCACGGTGCGGTGGACCGGCGGCGAGCACGAGGTCACCGACGTGGGCGCCGCATTCGAGGAGTTCGACGGCGCGGTGCAGTTGGACGGCGCGGTGCAGGAGGTCCAGGTATGAACGAGCAGAGCGGCACCCCGGTCGTCCCGGAGGACGCGCTCGACGTCGAGACACTGCCCGGCGGCGCGCCCGCCGCCCTGGAGGCCGTGCTCATGGTCACCGACACCCCGCTCCCGACCGGCCGCCTCGCCGCCCTCATCGGGCTGCCCGCCGCCGACGTCGCCCGGCACCTGCGCACCCTGGCGGCCGAGTACCGGGGCGAGAATGCTGGGCGCGCCCGCGGCTTCGAGCTGCGCGAGGGCGCGCAGGGCTGGCGCCTGTACTCCGCGCCCGCCCACGCCGACGTCGTCGCCCGGCTCGTCCTGGAGGGGCAGTCCGCGCGGCTGAGCCAGGCCGCGCTCGAGACGCTCGCCGTCATCGCGTACCGCCAGCCCGTCACCCGCGGGCAGGTCTCCGCGGTGCGCGGCGTGAACGTCGACGGCGTCGTGCGCACGCTGCTCGCCCGCGGTCTCGTCGCCGAGGTCGGGCAGGACCCGCTGAGCGGGGCGGTGCTCTTCGGCACCACGGGGGAGTTCCTCGACCGTATGGGCTGGCAGTCCCTCGACGAGCTACCGCCGCTCGCTCCGCACCTGCCGGGGATCGACGCGCTCGATGTGCTGTGACGACCCTCGACGCGCTGTGACGTGGTCGGACCCGTGCGGAGGGTGGACGCGAGGCGATCACCTGAGAGAATCGGGCCATGAGCTCCCACCAGCCCCGCCGTGACGGCGGCGCCCCCCGACGTGGCGGCAAGCCCCTGCAGGGCAGCCGCGTCCGTCCCCCGATCCGGCGCCCGCAGCGTCCCGCGGCGCCCCAGCAGCCTCCGCTCGACGTGCACGTCCCCGACGGCGTCCGCCTCCAGAAGGTCCTCGCCGAGGCGGGCTTCGGCTCGCGCCGCAAGGCCGAGGACCTGATCACCGATGGTCGCGTGACCGTAGACGGTGTGCCCGTCCTCGAGCTCGGCGTCCGCGTCGACCCCGCGAAGAACGTCATCCATGTCGACGGCATGCGCGTCCAGCTCGACACCTCGAAGATCACGCTCGCGGCCAACAAGCCGCTCGGCATGCTCTCCGCGATGGAGGACGCCCAGGGCCGGCCCACGCTGGCCGACCTGGTGCGCAACCGCGAGGAGCGCCTGTTTCACGTCGGCCGCCTCGACGCCGACTCGGAGGGCCTGATCCTCCTGACGAACGACGGCGAGCTCGCGAACCGCCTCGCCCACCCGAAGTACGAGGTGCCGAAGACCTACCTCGTCACGGTCTCCGGTGGCGAGGTGTACCCGCGCCTGGTGCGCAGGTTGCTGGACGGCGTCGACCTCGAGGACGGCCCGGCGCGCATGGACAAGGTCAAGGTCGTGCAGGCGCTCGGCGGCGTGACGATGGTCGAGGTGGTACTGCACGAGGGTCGCAACCGGATCGTGCGCCGCATCTTCGAGGCCATCGACCGGCCCGTCGAGCGCCTGGTGCGCACCCGCATCGGCCCGATCGCCCTGGGCGACCAGCGGCCCGCGACCACGCGCGTGCTGAACACGACCGAGCTCGGCAGCCTGATGGCCGCCGTGGACCTGTGAGGAAACCTGTGCTGACGATCGCTATCGACGGGCCCTCCGGCTCCGGCAAGTCCAGCGTGTCCAAGGAGGTCGCACGCCGGCTCGGGCTCGCGTACCTCGACACCGGCGCGATGTACCGCGCGGCGACGCTCTGGGCGCGGCAGGCCGTGGGAGACCTGACCGACGCAGCGCGGGTGACCGACGCCGTCGCCGAGATGCCGCTCGAGATGGACCTCGACCCCGATTCGCCGACCGTCCACCTGGACGGCGAGGACGTCACCGACGCCATCCGCACCACCGAGGTCTCGACCGAGGTCTCGAAGGTGGCCACCAACCTCGAGGTCCGCGAGATCCTGCGGTCCATGCAGCGCGAGGCGATCGCGGCCGCCGAGGACATCGTGGCCGAGGGCCGCGACATCACCACGGTCGTCGCCCCCGACGCCGACGTGCGCGTCCTGCTCACCGCCTCGGAGGAGGTCCGCCTGCGCCGTCGTTCGCTCGACGTCCACGGTGAGGCCACCGACGAGACGATCGAGGCCACCAAGGACCAGGTGCTGCGCCGCGACGCCGACGACTCGTCCGTCATGGAGTTCCACGTCGCGGCCGACGGCGTCGTGACCGTCGACTCCTCGGACCTCGACTTCGAGCAGACCGTCCAGGCGGTGCTCGCCGTCGTCGAGCAGGTGACAGCCAGGCACGCCGACGTCGAGGTCGCCGCTGTCGAGGACACCGACGACGAGCACGGCGACGTCGAGCACGCCGACGACGAGGTCATCAACGACGAGGAGGCCCGCGAGCGCGCGTTGCGTGCCGGGCTCGCGGACTTCGAGCTCGACGCCGACGACGTCGCCCTGCTGTCCGGCGACTGGGACGGCGAGGACGCGCAGGAGGGCGCGGGCCCGCTGCCCGTGCTGGCCATCATCGGCCGCCCGAACGTCGGCAAGTCCACGCTGGTCAACCGCGTGATCGGCCGCCGTGAAGCCGTCGTCGAGGACAAGCCCGGCGTGACCCGCGACCGCGTGACCTACCCGGCCGAGTGGGCGGGCCGCGACTTCTACGTCGTCGACACCGGCGGCTGGGAGGTCGACGTCGCGGGTATCGAGTCGAAGGTCGCCGACCAGGCCGAGGTCGCCATCGCGCTCGCCGACGCCGTGCTGTTCGTCGTCGACGCAACCGTCGGAGCCACGGCCACCGACGAGCGGGTCGTCGAGCTGCTGCGCCGCTCCGGCAAGCCCGTGGTGCTGGCCGCCAACAAGGTCGACGGGCCGTCCGCGGAGGCGGACGCCGCCTACCTGTGGTCGCTCGGCCTCGGTGAGCCGCACCCGGTCTCCGCCTTGCACGGCCGCGGTGTGGGCGACCTGCTCGACGCCGCCATGGCCGTGCTGCCCGAGGTCTCCGAGCACGGGGAGCTGCGCCCGCAGGGTCCGCGCCGCGTGGCCCTGGTCGGCCGCCCGAACGTCGGCAAGTCCTCGCTGCTGAACAAGCTTGCGGGCTCGGAGCGCGTGGTCGTGGACGAGATGGCCGGGACCACCCGTGACCCGGTCGACGAGCTCGTGACCATCAAGGGCGTGCCGTACTGGTTCGTAGACACCGCCGGCATCCGCCGTCGCGTGCACCAGACCTCCGGTGCCGACTTCTACGCCTCGCTGCGCACCGCCGCCGCCATCGAGAAGGCCGAGGTCGCCGTCGTGCTGGTCGACGCGTCGGAGCCGCTGACCGAGCAGGACACCCGCGTGCTGCAGCAGGTCGTGGACTCCGGGCGCGCGCTCGTCATCGCCTACAACAAGTGGGACCTGATGGACGAGGACCGCCGACCGTTCCTCGAGCGCGAGATCGAGAAGGACCTGGTCCAGCTCACGTGGGCGCCCCGCGTCAACGTCTCCGCCCGGACCGGCTGGCACACCGACCGCCTCACGCGGGCGATCGAGACGGCGCTGAGCTCGTGGGACACCCGCATCCCGACGGGCAGGCTCAACGCGTTCCTCGGCGAGCTCGTGGCCGCGCACCCGCACCCGCTGCGCGGCGGCAAGCAGCCGCGTGTCCTCTTCGCCACCCAGGCGTCCACGCGCCCGCCGCGCTTCGTGGTCTTCGCGACCGGCTTCCTCGAGCCGCCGTACCGCCGCTTCATCGAGCGTCGCCTGCGCGAGACCTTCGGGTTCGAGGGCACGCCCATCGAGATCTCGGTGCGGGTAAGGGAGAAGCGCAAGAGGTGACAGGGGTGCGCCGCGAGCGGGGCCCGGAACTACGCTCCGGAGCATGACCTCGAACCTGTACCTGTTCTTCGCGGGCGACTGCGCTGCGGCCCTGACCTTCTACGGTGAGGCGCTGGGCGGCACCCCGACCATCGTGACCTTCGGCCAGGCGCCGGGTGGCGAGGGCATGGAGGAGTACGACCCCGACCAGGTGATGCACGCCGAGCTGCAGGTCGGTGACTGGAAGCTGATGGCCTCCGACGGGGCCACCGACGCGACCTTCCAGGGCTTCGCCGTGGTGTACACCTCGGCGACCGTCGAGCGCAGCCGCGAGGTCTTCGAGGCGCTCGCCGCCGGCGGCACGGTCGACTCCCCGTTCGAGCCTGCGTTCTACTCCCCGGGCTTCGGCCTGCTGACCGACAAGTTCGGGGTGCCGTGGATGATCGACACCGCGCAGGGGTGAGGGGCGAGGCGTCCACGACCAAGACGGCCGGGGCTGAGGACTTGCTGCCCGGCTGAGCCGGGCTCAGGATCCTCGGCTCAGCGGACCTCGTCCATGCGGACCTCGTCGATACGGACCATGTTGCCCGAGGGGTCGCGGAACGCGCAGTCCCGCACGCCCCACGGCTGCTCGGTCGGCTCGGAGACCACCTCGGCGCCCGCGGCCTGCAGCGTGGCGAAGGTGCCGTCGAGGTCCTTGGTGCCCAGGATGATCGACTGGTAGACGCCCTTGGCCATGAGCTCGACGATGGTGCGGCGCTCGTCCTCGCTGACGCCGGGGTCGGCCACGGGCGGGGTGAGCACCAGGCGGACGTCCGGCTGCGCGGGCGCGACGAGCGTGAGCCAGCGCATGTCGCCCTGCCCGACGTCCTGGACGAGCTCGAAGCCGAGCTGGTCGCGGTAGAAGGCGAGCGAGGCCTCGGCGTCGGTGTGCGGAAGGAACGTGGTGTGAATGGTGATGTCCATGTCGTTCACGATAGGTCCGTTCCGGCCGCCGGTGCTTCTCGATTCGTAACTGTTCAGGGTGTGGCTGGGAGCCAGGTGTTGCCGTGGGCGGCGGCGCGTAGGGCGTCGAGGGGTTGGATGGTGTGCTTGCGGGCGGTGGCGAGGTAGGACCGTAGGGTCAGG
>Ga0075011_10000607_pt1 | contig 19271 bp, 18 predicted proteins | sample TARM_MetaG_T_14_FD_72354 | JGI IMG/M metagenome (GOLD analysis project Ga0075011, IMG submission 72354) | Freshwater microbial communities from Pennsylvania, USA, analyzing microbe dynamics in response to fracking - TARM_MetaG_T_14 | ecosystem: Environmental > Aquatic > Freshwater > River... | reverse complement strand
AAAGCCCTTGGGGTCTCGCCTGCATCATTGCTGCCATAGCCATAGCATGGCTGTTGCTCTTACCCAATGGCCCGCCCTGGATTTGCAATAAACTCGAACACGTCAAACACCTCACCTTATCACTGCATACAAACCGCCCTGAGCTGGTTTGGTACAGTTTCAGCTCTAGGCAGACCCATACGAAACCACACTCGTTGTCATCAGACGCATCAGGGAGATGCGTCACATTCGGCCAGAAGTTTGCCCACAAACGCTACATCCGGTGCTCCGTCGACCCTCACAGAGTAGCGATGATACTAGGCAGTCCTCTCATGAGGCCTGTAGGGAAAGGAGACCTTATTTAGGAAATCGTCGGTGTCACAACTCACAAACGCATCGCCCAGACAGCCGATTAGGAAGCCAGCAGGTATCTCAATCCTCTCGTTGTGACTACAACAAAACCGTTGAAAACAACAACCCTGTGCCTGGGAGATATTCTGAAAAAATCGCTGATACCGAGATTGATGTACTGTAAGCATTTCACGATACTTATAATGCAAATGCTTGTGGGCGTCGATGTCTAGCTTGTCGCTGAGCGTGGTCAGGCTGATAGCTATCCTGGCAGGCGTTACGCCGCAGTTCCCGATAAACAGTGGAACGATGAACACCAATGGGGTGAGCCATGGCGGCAACGGATATCCTTTGGGCACGAAGGGCCGATATCTGGTATCGTTGCCCTTCAGTCAACTGCTGATAACTCATGGTGATACTGCTTCTACTTTGGCGAGCTGAAGCGTACCACCGTCAACACTTTGGGATTGAGCAGCATGGCCCGAGCCAATGCCAGACGTTGTAGTTCGACACCCGATACCTGCTCTGGGGTGTACAGATCTAGTTATCACCTGACACCGGCCTCAAACCGGTGTCTTGTTTACGCTACTTTAGTGCGCACTTCCTTTGGCTTCAATTCCAGAGCCTATTCAACGTGCTGTAGGGGGTTATCCTTGCACACCTTTCCCTGTTGGTCAGCCTGCTCATATGCATCCTCTAAAGCCCAATGAGCTCGCCTGGGGAGTGGTCATATCTCTAAATCCGATTTAACTGAATAAACTGATGCGTTTTTATACATAGAACCATTTGTGGATAGGATAGAGATGGCAAGAATCCTGATGACTCGCGCCCTTGATGGCCACGGTCATATCTACGATTCTCGAGAATGTCAAACTGTCTCTGACCAAGTGGTTTCTGGGAAAGCCGCGTGAACAGATTTAACGGTATCAACGTTATTTTAAGCCTAACCGTTTAGCCAGTTTATGCAAATTACTTGGGTCAAGAACTAACCGACGAGCCACATTAGCCCAATTGCCCTGACAGGCATCCAAAGTCTGACTTATAACCTTACGCTGATAACCATCCACGGCAATCTTTAGCGATACAGTCTGTTCATCATGCGAAACCTGTGACAACAGTATATGTTCGGTTTTTGTCGAACAAATCGCGTTGGCATCCAATGCCAGATGCTCTGGTTCCAATGTGACAATTTCTGTTCTGACAGCTCCCCGACTGAGTGCACGCAAAGCAGCCCGGCTGATCACATGCTCTAGTTCGCGTACATTGCCCGGCCAGTCATAAGTAAACAAAGCCTGTTCTGCTTCGCGTGATAATCGCAGGCTACGAAAACCAAGACGGGCACGGTTTAGCTCTAGAAAATTCCCTGCCAGTAATAACACATCGTTATCACGCTTCCGCAGTGGGGGGATCGGCACTGGATAAACCGACAACCGATGGTACAAATCAGCCCGGAATTGCCCTTCTCTTACCTGCTCATGCAACTGTCGATTGGTTGCCGCAATGATCCGAACATCGACTTTCTGCTGCTGATCTGTACCGAGTCGTTGGATCTCGCCATTCTGTAACGTGCGTAGCAATTTAGCCTGCACAGTCAGTGGTAATTCACCAACCTCATCGAGAAAAAGCGTACCGCCATGTGCTGCTTCAAATCGACCGGGGCGATCGCTTATCGCACCAGAAAATGCACCTTTAACATGACCAAACAGTTCACTTTCCGCGAGTGACTCTGGTAATGCCGCACAATTGACATGGATCAGCGGTGCAATATGTCGTGGTGATTTACTGTGTAAGCGGCGAGCAAATAGCTCTTTTCCTACACCAGTCTCGCCCAGCAACAACACGGGAAGTTCGGAATCTGCTACCACATCCAGCTCATGCAATAACTTCAGCAAAATCGCACTTTGCCCAATGATTTCACCATCACTAGTATTTTGTTCACCCAGCAATAACGCTTCTGATGCTCGATTACCAACTCGTAACGCTAGAATCTCTTCTTCTAAACGGCTCATACGTATCACCACTTCAGTCAGAGAAGCACTGTGCGTTAATTTATCAACTGCTTCATCGTCAAAAACAAAACCCTCAAAAGCATCTAGCGTTAATGCGCCCCACAATTGCCCTCCTAGATAGAGGCTGATCCCCATGCAATCATGTACGGGTAATGGCAGCCCACGTTGTGAGTCCAGTAAACCATCATACGGATCAGGTAACAGACTTTCCGGTTCAAATCGCACTGCTGAACGACTGGATAAAATAGTGGCCAGACGAGGGTGCTGTGCCACGACAAAACGGCGCCCCAATGTTTCATGCACTAAGCCATCCACTGCCACAGGACAAAGGCAATCACCATCCAATTTCAATAAACCAACTGCACTACAACCAAAATTAGTTCGAATCGCGGAAACCAGCCGCTCCTGTCGAACGGAACGCGGTAGTTCAGTAGTGAGATCAAGTAACAATGATGTTTCAAACATGGTATTTATTACCAGAAATGGTTTTTTTAACCCTATCAGGAGATGGTAAAAAACACCACAAAAATATATAATCCATATATTTCAATGTGTTAGATATGGCATGATTTATGCTTTTACTTATCGAGATAAAATTACTCTATTATTTATCAAGGAGCGCTTTCATGGTCTTACTCGAACAAACTATTGCCAATATTGCTTGTGAAATTCCTGGTGCAACACGAGTATTCCACAAATTTAAACTAGATTTTTGCTGCGGTGGTCAACAACCGTTAAAAGATGCCATCGCTCACCGTAACCTCGATGCCACGCTGGTTATTACTGAATTAGAGCAAGTACAACAGTTACCAAGCCACGAAATTGATTGGCGTACTGCAACACCTTCTGCGCTAATTGATTTTATCCTGGAACGCTTCCATGCTCTGCATCGAATTCAATTACCAGAACTGATCCGCCTTACAAATCGAGTGGAACATGTCCATGCGGATAAAATAGGCTGTCCGTTAGGTCTGGGGGCTCATCTGGTTGATATGCTGCGGGAGCTGGAAGGTCACATGCAGAAAGAAGAGCAGATCCTATTCCCTATGCTGAAAAAGGGTCTTAACAACTCAGTACAAGGCCCAATTGCTATGATGCGTATTGAACATGAACAGCATGGTGAATGTTTGGACGAAATAATGCACCTGACCAATGACATTACGCCTCCGGTAGACGCTTGCGTGACATGGCGTGCACTCTATACCGGCCTGACACAATTGCGAGAAGACCTGATGCAACATATTCATTTGGAAAATAATATTTTATTCGCAAACGCCACCACCAATTAATGACCAGTCATCTATTATTCTCGGGGATATCTGCATATCCCCGTGGATTTGGTAGTCACGTATTTTGGTTATGTTGACTTTGTGAGAAAATAAGAGAAAGCATTTGTTCAATGCATGTTCATCCATAATATCGAACTTAAAAATAGGTTTAATCGGAAACGAGAATTAAGGTCGGCAGCAAGAATCTCTTGTGGTCTCTTGTGGTAGTTATTGTTCATAAAGTAGGTAATGTTTACGATCCATCTTTTTATCTATCAGTATCGCTCATAAACACACTTGCTTATATTGTAAACAAAAATATATATCTAATCAACTAATATGTTTATCACATTTGAATCCGTGCTGTATTAAAAATCACCCTACCTGGGCGGCTTCTGAATAGGCTGGAACCCATTTTTATTGTTTAGAACGCGCATAAATCACTTCATTTTATCTACGTTCCATAGTTTAATTGGCAACGTGAATGTTTTTAAATGCGCATTATTTTTTTCGAGGTAACTTATGTTTGGCTTAAAGCTTAAACAACAATATCAGATCTTATCTGATGAAAATCAGATGCTAAAAGAAGAGATAGAGCAGTTACAATCCAGCTATAAGATAGCATGCGAAGAAAGTCAAGAAATTCAGATAAGGCTAAGGAATACACAATCTAGAGAGCGATTTTTCCTTGGAATGTTTACCAATATTGCAAATTTTGGGCAATCACTACATGGGCTCGGTGATTCTTTTTTGGGCCTAGCTGTACAGCTGAATCAACAAAAAATAACTGCTATTTCATCCTCTCGGGAATCAGAAACAAATCGTCTTGCTTTTCAGCAAATGGCTAACAATCTGCACACGATGTTTGAACAAATTACGGCAGCCTCAGAAAATGTGGCCTCGCTACATGAGCGCGCTAGTCAAATCAATGGTATTGTTCAATTAATAAAAGGTATTGCCGATCAAACAAATTTATTAGCGTTAAATGCAGCAATTGAAGCCGCCCGCGCTGGCGAACAAGGGCGCGGATTTGCTGTAGTGGCTGATGAGGTTAGAAGTCTGGCGGAGCGGACCAGCAAAGCGACAACAGAAATTGCTGGGTTGGTGAGCGAAATCCAGTCCGATACCCAACAGGCCAAAAACGTTATGGAACAAGGCGCCATCAATGCTCGTCGTTACAGTGCAGATAGTCTTTCTGCAACTAATGGCATGTCGCAATTAACGGAGCTTTCGCAAAATTTAGAGCAATCAATTACAGGAGCTTCGCTGCTTTCCAATGCGGAATTAGCCAATCTGGAAGAACTCAGTCTTAAATTAGAAGTGTATAAAGTATTAATGGGATTATCCAACCTAACTGCGGAGCAGCTTCCTGATTACACTGAGTGTCGACTCGGCCAGTGGTATTACGCTGGTGAAGGTAAAGCCAGTTTCTCTAAATCATCAGGTTATCGCGAGATGGAAAAACCACATCAAGCTGTACATGACAATGCCAGAAATGCGGTAGCTCGTTTCCATAATGGCGATTACGATGGGGCACTTTCTGCTTTAGCTGCAATGGAGCAGGCAAATATAACGGTCATGAAGGGTATGAGCCATTTTCTAAAATTATAACTCTAACAACGATTCCTGATTACCCATGATTAGCAGTCACTCCGAACGGCGTTGCTTCCCAAATCAGTCGTAAAAACGTAGCTTCCCCAGCCCCAAGTGACCGTTACACTTGGGCTTTCTGACCGGTAGGCCAAGGTCGTCAGTTTGTTTATCACACTCACATACGCCATCACTTCCCCCACTTGGTCGTTGTAGTTTCGTTGACTGATTCTTCCCACCATCAGCTGTTTGAACCGGGACATCGCCGTCTCTACCAACGAGCGACGGAGATCTCGCCTGGATGCTCAAGCACAAGCTGCTGCAAACGATGAAGGAGTCTGACGACAAGCCTCCCATCAGCGGTATCATTCAACTCGATGATGTCTACTGGGGCAGTGAACGCCGTGGTGGCAAGCGGGGTTGTGGTACCGTTTGCAAGACACCTTTGTGGCGGCAGTGTCCCTGAAGAAGGAAAGAAATCCAATCAAAATGTGGATGACGGTGGTTGATGGGTTCAAAACTAAGACCATTGGCAAGTGGGCTAAACGACATCTTGCTAACGGGAGTGCCGTGATATCTGATGAGTTATCCCGTTTCAGGGCAGTCAAGGAAGCCAACTGTGAGTACCTGAGTGTCGTCACTGGAGGCAACCTGGATTTACTGGAGCATCTTGCGTTCAACTGGGTAAGCACGATAATAGGGAATGTGCAGAACTCGCTGCGGAGCAGTTGCCATACGCTTGGAACCAAGCCTCTACCAAATCATCTGACGGAATGATGCTTCCGATTTAAGCATCGTTTTGGCATCAAGAGCATGCTGGTTGAATTGAACCACACGATAGAGGAAATCCATCTGATGCCATATCGGGAAGATCATGGGTAATCGGATAGGTGGTACCCCATATCTATAGCCACGTATGAATAATACATACCGATAAATTTGAGGAGCAACCTCTTATAGAAGAGTTAATAACTGTGCGATTTCAAAAACAAGCCTATCCGCTTCATCAGAATCAAAATCTGTTTTCTGAAGTTTTTTGACTCCATGCTCATTCAATAAGACATGATTTGTAGGAGTGAGATTGTGAATAGCCAAACAACTTTTGACACATTGTAAAGGACATCCATCGATAGCAATGATCGATCTACCAGACTTTGCTATACGGACTAAATGCTTTACGTTTCCACCAACACCTGCAATGCAGGACATTTCTGCATCACCTCGTTTATCTAGCTGAATAGCCATATAGTTTGCCATCTGCGCTGCACTTGAACAACCAGAGCATGAATAAACCAATGGTAAAGAACGTAAACATTCACTCATAAAACATCCTTTAAAAATCATAGTCCCATGAAGATGCCCTTAATAAATAGGGCATCTGCGAAATCAATTATCAAATTTAAAGTTTCTACCAATAGCGCTGGTAATTCCGTGGTAACTCCTGAAATTATAAATCAGAGGGCTCCACAAATCCGCGTCAATAACGTCATCTTTTTTAAGTAAAGATGCATCTGCATGCACATGAGTGGCTCGCAATTCAACGATAGCAAAATTATTGCGCTTTGTTATATGTTCAACTAAACACTCGACCTGAATTAAACATTCTTGGATACGAGATGGTTTAACGGTACAGGACGCCAGCTCTGTAAATCCACCAAGAGCAAATTTATTACCACAATAACTGAAACCTATCTTTTCAGATGGGACAGGATCCTTTCCGGTCAATTTGGCAATAGATTCAATTCTATCCGAAAGGTTGTCTGATGCAACATTCAATACGACTTCTGGACAATTCTCAATGTTTTCGATAGCCTTTGAATTTAGACTGAGGCCGATGACAATATTATTCGAAAGAGACCAACTCGATGATATTGGTGTAATGTTAGTTGTATCAGTATCATCGATGGTACTCAGTAGAATTACGGTGTTTCCCCAATAAAGTGATTTTGGGTGAACTTGCTTATGCATTGCCATCTCCTTTGTAACAGAAACACTACAAATTATATATCACAATGTGATATAATTGAACTTATTGTATTTCACCTAAGAAGTCAACAACCGAGTAAGCTATGCTAACAAAAGCTCAATTTGAGGCACTTTCTGAGTTTCGCTATCAGTTAAAGCGTTTTCTTCACTTTAGTGAAACTGCGGCCAAGGAGCTCGGGCTCACACCATTACAATATTTATCCCTCCTGCACATTCAAGGATACCCAGGGCGCAACTGGGCAAGCGTGGGTGAACTAGCGGAAAGGCTACAAATGAGTCATCATGCTACCGTAGCTTTACTTACGCGATGTGAGGAGTTGGACCTTGTTGAACGGCGGAAAAATGAAAATGACAAGCGCAAAGTAGATGTGTATTTAACAGACAAAGGGAGAGAATATTTACAGCAATTGGCACAGCAGCATAAAACAGAATTACAATCGCTTCAAAATACTTTCCAAGTAGCACGTATTACAGCACTGAATGAAAACTATGATGCTGACCAGTAAAAAACATTATGTACTAAGAGTATGAGCAAGTGAATTGCTCATACTTAATTACCAGAATACTCTAGTCATAATTCACATTGAACTGCTTACAATAAAATATGACTTGTGAATATATTTTTTCGTGGTCTGCGAAAAGGATTAAATCAATACTTTCGTTATCAGGAAGGATGTGTATCACTCTAGAGCCAGGTTTGCTTTCGACCAATTTAATCAAGGATATTTGACGCCATGGGAAAAATAAATGCTTTTTATGACAATGAAATTCAATACCATCAGGGCTTAATTCCAGCTTTACTTTTCTTGCGACATAAATATATCTCATGTTTATAGCCGCTGTGATAATAAAGACTAGAAATGAGAATAAAACAGTATTTCGATATAACTCTTCGGTTATTGATAAACCAGAAACTTCGGATGCCAACAACAGCAGCATCGGCCAGAAAATAGCAACAAAGAAAGGTTCGACTAACTTAGTCACAAACTTTTTATTTGATACATGATATACCATACTACGCCTGATAAATAGTAGTCGCAGTTTACACTGCGACTACTACCCTAATCATGTTACCGACGAGACCTTACGATCTGGATGCGTCTAGTTAAATACTCAAGCGGTACGCTCCAAACGTGTACTAATCGACAGAATGGAAAGACAACAAACAAAGTCATACCTAAAATCATATGTATTTTGTAGATAAAAGATACCCCTTCTAAATTTTTAGAGGCCCCTGTTTGGAACGTCACAACATCTTGCGCCCAACTTACGAGCTTCATCATGACACTGCCGTCAAGATGGAAGGCAGAAAATGGAATTGTCAGAAGACCAAGCGCTGCCTGGGAAACTAATAATACCAAAATCAAAATATCCGCAGTTGATGATGTTGCTCTGACCCTTACGTTTGTCAGACGCCGCTTTAAGAGCAGATATCCACCGTACAACGTCATTGCACCAAAGACACCGCCAGCAAACATTGCTATAAGTTGCTTTGCTTGCAATGATAAGAATGACTCATATATCCAGTGAGGTGTCAATAGACCAAAAAAGTGGCCAAAGATGATACCAAGAATACCAATGTGAAACAGTCCAGATGCCAACCTCATATTCGAGTTATCAAGCAACTGGCTTGATCCTGCTCGCCAAGTGTACTGCCCATAATCGTAACGAACCCAACTACCAAGTAGAAAAATGGTAACTGCAATATATGGGTATATATCAAAGAAGAAGCTATGAATATAGTTCATTTGTTTGCCTCACCAATTTCAAGGTACTGTGGTACGACTGCATTCTTAAATCGGTTACTATGAATTGATTGAATTGAACTAGGGCATGAATCTCCCCCTAGAAACTTCACCTGCTCTTCTTCCCAAACAGAATCTAACGCAGCAGGTGTTGCATCATCAGCCTCTTTCATAACTTGTATGCTTATAAGAGCACTATCGTACTCTGTCATGGATAGCTCAATCAGCACACTAAATAGCACGTGATATTTGCTTTCTCTTTTGAGTAGCCGCTCTTTAAGCAACCCCAAGATCGGAGTGATGAAACATAACCCCTCTATGATCTCAGCGTTATTCCTTGTTGAAAGGTATTCCAAGTAAACAGGAAGAAAGTCCGGTAATTCTCTCTTATTAAGAGAAAATCCAGCATCCTCATATTGCTTAAGCAGGTCTACCATTGCTTGTCCGCGATCACGTGACTCACCATGAACATGCTCAAAAAGAAGCAGAGAGGTGGAACGGCCACGGTCGAAGATATCGCAATATATTTCTTGGAATGAAAGTAGAGAACGATCAAACGCATATGTTACAAAATCATATATTGATGATTTTTGTTCCGATGCCAGTTCATTACATTCCGCTATGGAATCAAAGATTTCATCTTTGTTTTCCCACAGATCAATATCTGGGTAGTCCAAGAGGATTGATATAATCTTTAAGGATTTCATTTTTTATCCTCACTTGGATTTGAAGAGACATTAATAGCGTTAATTCTCTGGCTATTAAACAGGTTATACTTGGTATCGCTACCTTTACAACCATCACCAAAACTAAAGCCACATCCTTTAGCTTCAGGAAATGCTTCTCGTGCTAGCTCGCGATGGCTGGAAGGAACTACAAAGCGGTCTTCATAGTTAGCTATAGCCAAATAACGATACATTTCCTGCGCTTGGTGTTCAGTTAAACCAACCTGCTCTAATGCGCTGATATCCACTTTTTTATCTACAGTTTCAGCTCGCTTATAATGACGCATTGCCAACATCCGATTCAGAGCACTCTTAACTGGTGCTATATCGCCAGCGGTCAACAGATTCGCCAAATACTGTAAAGGAATTCGCAAGCTAGATATATCTGGCAGAACACCATCATCACCTAAATAGCCTGCATCTTTGGCTGATTGGATAGGAGAAAGAGGTGGTACATACCATACCATTGGTAACGTGCGATACTCAGGGTGTAATGGGAGTGCAAGCTTCCATTCCATCGCCATCTTGTACACAGGAGACTTCTGAGCAGCATCGAGAACATTTTGAGTGATGCCTTGCTTTAAAGCTTCTTCAATGATGGCCGGATCATGTGGATTTAAGAAAATCTCTAGTTGCTTGTTGTATAAATCCTTGTCATTCTCAGTTGAGGCTGCTTGCTCAATACGATCTGCATCATAAAGGATTACTCCCAGATATCTAATTCGTCCTACACATGTTTCAGAGCAGACGGTTGGTTGACCAGACTCAATTCTGGGGTAGCAGAAGATACATTTTTCAGATTTACCACTTTTCCAGTTAAAGTAAATCTTCTTGTAGGGGCAACCGGTAAGACACATACGCCAACCACGACATTTGTCTTGGTCAATAAGAACAATGCCATCTTCTTCGCGTTTATATATTGCCCCACTAGGGCAAGTAGCCACACATGCCGGATTCAAGCAATGTTCACAAAGCCGAGGGAGATACATCATGAACGTATTTTCAAACTGTCCATACATCTCCTTTTGGATGTGGTTGAAATTGTAGTCCTGTGAACGCTTAGTTAACTCTCCGCCCAGGATTTCTTCCCAGTTTGGGCCACTGTTGATCTTGTCCATACGTTGACCAGTAATCAGTGAACGTGGACGTGCTATTGGCTGATGCGCACCTTGTTTAGCATTATGTAAATGCTCATAGTCAAAGGTGAAAGGCTCATAATAGTCATCAATAGTCGGCATGTCAGGGTTGTTAAAAATCTTGGCTAAAACGCCAATCCGGCTACCCATTCTTGGAACGATTTTTCCATTGATATTTCGAACCCAGCCACCCTTCCATTTATCCTGGTTTTCCCAATCGTTTGGATAGCCCACACCAGGCTTGCTTTCTACGTTGTTAAACCAGGCGTATTCCATTCCCTCGCGACTTGTCCATACGTTCTTACAAGTAACAGAGCAAGTATGACATCCGATGCATTTATCGAGGTTTAGCACCATTCCAATTTGCGCACGAATTTTCATTTTTACTTCTCCCCTGCCTTGTTACTGTACATATTGTCAGCCTGTGTATAGTCATTATTTTCGTCATCAAGCCATTTAACCTGATTCATGCGGCGGACGACAACAAACTCATCGCGGTTAGAGCCTACGGTGCCATAATAATTAAACCCATAAGCCTGATGTGCATATCCGCCAATCATATGAGTTGGTTTAGGGCAGACACGAGTAACGGAGTTATGAATCCCACCACGTTGCCCTGTTATTTCGGAGCCTGGAATATTCACCAGACGCTCTTGAGCGTGGTACATCATTACCATTCCAGCAGGGACGCGCTGACTCACCACTGCACGTGCAGTTAATGAACCATTGATATTAAATGCCTCGATCCAGTCGTTATCCTCAATTTTTAGATCTTTAGCGTCATCTTCACTTATCCAAACAATTGGCCCACCCCGAGAGAGCGTAAGCATCAACAAGTTTTCGCTGTATGTTGAGTGAATACCCCATTTCTGGTGCGGAGTGATCCAGTTCAGAGCTTTCTCTTTGTTACCGTTACCCTTCTTACCCATAATATTTTTAATAGTCTGGGTATTGATTGGTGGTCGATATGAAATGAGACTTTCGCCAAAATCACGCATCCATTGGTGATCCTGATACAGCTGTTGACGACCAGTAATGGTTCGCCATGGGATTAACTCATGAACGTTTGTATAACCAGCGTTATACGAGACATGCTCGTCTTCCAAACCAGACCATGTTGGACTAGATATGATTTTTCTCGGCTGAGCCTGGATGTCACGGAAACGAATTTTTTCCTCTTCCTTGTTGATAGCAAGATGTGCATGTTCTCGGCCAGTCAGCTTACTTAATGCATTCCAGGCCTTAACTGCCACATGACCATTAGTCTCTGGGGCTAAAGTAAGAATTACTTCAGCCGCATCAATTGCAGTGTCAATCTTTGGCCGCCCAGCATTCGCGCCATCATGGTGTGTGTAGTTAAGCTTTTTAAGGAGGTCTACCTCAGTTTCTGTGTTCCAATTAATGCCCTTGCCACCATTTCCTTGTTTATCAAGGAGTGGGCCTAACGATGTAAATCTTGCGTAGGTGTTAGGATAATCTCGCTCAACGGTCATTATATGTGGTGCAGTTTTTCCTGGAATGAGATCACATTCACCCAATTTCCAGTCTTTTACTTCAAACGCCTGGGCTATTTCTGCTGGAGAGTCATGTTGCATTGGCATTGTAACCACATCGGTTTCAACGCCAAGATGCCCTTTACAGAGCTCAGAGAAAGTCTTTGCAATTGCCTTGTAAATTTCCCAGTCGGATTTTGCTTCCCAGGCTGGATCTACCGCTGCTGACAATGGGTGAATGAATGGATGCATATCCGAGGTATTCATATCATCTTTTTCATACCAGGTTGCAGTAGGCAACACGATGTCTGAAAACAGACAGGTACTCGACATCCGAAAATCCAGAGTCACAACGAGATCAAGCTTGCCTTGGGTTGGAGTGTCTTTCCAATCAACTTCAGACGGCCTGCTATCACTGAATGAGCCAAGATCTTTCCCTTGAATGCCATGCTCTGTGCCCAACAGGTACTTGAGCATGTATTCATGGCCTTTACCTGAAGATCCAAGAAGGTTTGATCTCCAAATAAACATATTGCGTGGATAATGGTCTTCGGGGCATTCAGCAGCAAAGCGAATACTGCCATCCTTCAGCGAGTTAACCGTGAACTCTACAGGGGTTACCCCAAGCGCTTTTGCACGTTCAGCAATATCGAGTGGGTTAGTATTCAGCTGAGGGCTTGAAGGAAGCCAACCAAGCCGCTCTGCCTTCACATTCATGTCAATGAGATGCTTACTATATTTACTGGCATCTGCTAAAGGAGAAAGCAATTCTTGGGCATCTAACTTCTCATATCGCCACTGGCTAGAGTGGTTGTAGAAGAAAGATGTACCATTCATGTGACGTGGAGGCTTCTGCCAATCCAGGCCAAAAGCCAACGGTTGCCAGCCTGTCTGAGGACGAAGTTTCTCTTGCCCTACATAGTGAGCCCACCCGCCACCGCTCTGCCCTACGCAACCACAGAATACCAGCATGTTAATCAAGCCACGGTAATTCATATCCATGTGATACCAGTGGTTCATGCCTGCACCAACGATGATCATTGAACGCCCATGTGTTTTAGCTGCATTATCAGCAAACTCACGAGCGATGCGGATGATCTCATCTTGTGGTACACCCGTTATTTTTTCTGCCCAGGCGGGTGAATATGCCTTCACTTCCTTGTAGGTATGTGCACAGCTAGGGTCATTAAACCCTCTTTCAACACCATAGTTAGCCACGGTGAGATCGTAAACGGTGGTCACAAATTCTTCGCTTCCATCTGCCAACACGATGGATTTAGCCGGAATTTTCCTTCTGATAACTTCTTCTAATTCAACGGGTGTGAAATGCTCACTTTCCAATCCACCAAAATATGGGAAAGCCACCTCAACTAAATGTTGATGTTCCTTTATTCCAACAGACAAGGTGACTGGTGTCTTGGACTGCCCCGCGGTCTCTTCAAGATTCCACTTTCCATCCTCTCCCCATCTATAGCCAATAGAGCCCTGTGGCGCGACCAGATCACCAGAAACCTCATCAATCGCTATGGTCTTCCATTCGGGGTTGTTCTGTTCACCTATGTTATTGACCAAATCTGATGCTCTCAGGAAGCGTCCTGCTTCATAGCTACCGTCTGGTCGTTTGGTCAATCTGACCAACATCGGAAAATCGGTATATTTCCTTGCGTAACTAACAAAATATTCATTTTTATGTTGAACGTGGAACTCGTTCAAGATGACATGGCCCATAGCCAATGCTAACGCACTGTCTGTACCTTGTTTGGGGTTAAGCCAATGATCACAAAGCTTAGCTACTTCAGCATAGTCTGGAGTTATGGCGACAGTTTTGGTGCCTTTGTATCTAACTTCAGTAAAGAAATGAGCATCAGGAGTACGAGTCTGAGGAATATTTGAGCCCCAGGCTATGATGTATGAGGAGTTGTACCAATCTGCTGACTCTGGTACGTCTGTTTGCTCTCCCCAAGTCATCGGTGATGCGGGAGGAAGATCGCAATACCAGTCATAGAAGCTAAGGCAAGAGCCACCTATGAGCGATAAATATCTTGCACCTGCGGCATAAGACACCATGGACATCGCTGGGATTGGTGAGAAGCCAACAACGCGATCTGGGCCATGCTCTTTTACGGTGTAAATGTTTGCTGCTGCAATGATCTCATTAACTTCATTCCAAGTGCTACGAACAAAACCACCTCTTCCTCGGGCAGCCTTATACTTTTTGGATACATTATTATCGGAAGCAATAGCACCCCATGCTAAAACAGGGTCTTTGTGCTTACTTTTTGATTCTCGCCAAAGTTCAACCAGTGCCTTCCTGACCATCGGATACTTCAGTCGATTTGCACTGTACAGATACCATGAGTAGCTTGCACCTCTCGGGCAACCACGCGGTTCATGGTTTGGAAGATCTGGTCTTGTCCTTGGGTAATCAGTTTGCTGAGTTTCCCATGTAACCAAGCCATTTTTTACATAGATTTTCCAGCTGCATGAGCCTGTACAGTTGACGCCATGTGTTGAACGTACAATTTTGTCATGTTGCCAGCGATCTCTATAACCATCTTCCCAATCTCTGTTCGTATTGTATGTTTGGCCATGTTCACCAGAAAATTTTTCGCCTAATGTCTTTAAATAATTAAACCTGTCAAGAAACTTGCTCATTTTACTGCTCCATATACGCATGCATTAATAGTAATGTTCTATTTATTGAGTTCTTTTCCATATACAAACCATGTTATTAGCCCACAAATAACATAGAAGAGTAAAAAAGCTTTCATCGCATTCATCGGCGTTCCACTGAGAGCTATTGATAAGCCGAATGCATTTGGAATAAAGAAACCACCAATCGCACCTATGGCTGAGATAAATCCCAACGCTGTGGCCGTATCATTTGCTGATTTCTTTATAGCTTGAACTTCTGAATCATACCGTTTGATATTTCTTTTTATCATCATCCCTCTAAACAGAACGGCGATCATTTGAAATGTAGAACCACTCCCAATCCCTGCGCATGAGAAGAGGGCCATAAAAACAACTAAAAAATAGATGAAGCTGCCCTGGCTTGTCTCTGATGGGAGAGTTGAAAACAAAGCTGAAACTAACGTAGCCATTAAGCAAAAACTAACAAAGGTAACTTTTACACCTCCCAGCCTATCCGATAAAATGCCACCAACTGGTCTCATCAATGCACCGAACAATGGCCCTATGAATGCGTATTTCATGATTTCTACATCAGGAAATTGAGTTTTAGCAAGCATTGCAAACCCAGCAGAGAATCCAATGAATGATCCAAAGGCGGCTAAATACAAAATACTCATAATCCAAAGATGCTTTTGTTTTAATATTGCCCATTGTTCTTTAAATGAGGCTTTTGGTGCTGTAATATCATTCATAAAATGCCATGCTGTGATGCTCAATATCAATATTATTGGTATCCATACTAAGGCCGCATTACTAAGCCATATTGATGCGTCGGGGTCTCCCTGACCTAAACCGAAAGGGCCAAAGATATTTATAGAAATGACAATAGGGACAAGTATCTGCATGACACTGACGCCTAAGTTGCCCAACCCTCCATTTAAACCAAGAGCCTTTCCTTGTTGAGTTTTGGGATAAAACAAGCTGATGTTAGCCATACTGGATGCAAAGTTGGCACCACCAAATCCACATAATAGAGAGATTATCAGAAACGTTGAATACTGTGTGGAGGTATCTTGAACTGCAATAGCTAACCATGACATAGGAATCATAAGTAATAAGGTGCTAAATGCAGTCCATCTCCGGCCACCAAATACCGGTATCACAAATGAATACGGAATCCGTCCTAATGCACCTGAAAGAGATGGGAGTGCTGTCAGCAGAAACAACTGATCTGTTGTAAAGTTGAAGCCAGCTAAAGGCAAGTTCATTGCTACTACACTGAATATCATCCAAACAGAGAATGAGATTAGCAGGCAAGGAATGGAGACTAGTAAGTTTCTCCTTGCGATATGAGAACCATTCTCAACCCAAAAGCATTTGTCATCAGGGTTCCAATCAACGAGCGTCTTGTTTTTTCTTTTATTTATGTGACTATATTCACATCCATCTTTGTATTTTTGATATATGGACATTTTGCTCACCGGTTAGTGTGGGGGTACACAATTCCCAATAGACAATTTAAATGGATACTTTTTATTGATTTAGATCAACTGAACATATGTATTACATAGTATGAATATTTCATTAACTACCTACTTCAGGGAGGTAGTAAAAACAAAAAACACTTAAATATCATATGGTTAATCTGTGTCGGTGCCTGTTTAGCACGAACGTAATATTGTTTGGAATATTGTGGGTATTTATTTGGAGGTATTTTTATTGGGGTACCCAAAAGGTATAAATATCTACTAATGACAATCTTAGGAAGTGTCAACATCGTGAACATACTATTGAAGCACTGGAAGAGGCTGTCCATTACAATTTCTATAACATCAATTATATGTACACTGTGCTTCATATCCATATTTAATATGAGTGCATCAATTTATTTGTCATCAAGCATCCAGGGTAATGCATATGTGATAAATAGCATTGGTTCAATTAGAATGAAAGTATATTCACTCCTCTCAGGAACACTGTCTATAGATGAGAAAGCACAAGCTGTTAATAGTGTTGAATCAATTATTAATGATGCCTCATTCATCAAGGCTGCTGAAAAGCATAACCTTAATCAAGAATACATAAAATTAAAAGTCTTGTGGGGTTCAAAATTAAAAGGCATTCTTTCCAACTTAAAATCTGGTGATGTAGCAACGCTATTAAGCATTAATAGCTCTAAAGAATTCATTAGTTTACTACAGAAGATAATCAAAAACATTGAGAACAAAACTGAGTCTAAGATTGTAGTGATTAATGGTCTTCAAAAAGCATCCTCTTTCATTGTTATATTATTTTCTTTCATCGCTATTTATAGTTTGAATAAACGTTTTTTTAGGCCTTGGTCTAAATTGTTGACAATGGCTAAAAATATTCAGCATGGTGACTTTAGTTCCAAATTTGATTCAGTATCACACGACTACCGCGATGAGATGTGGCAACTTGGCAATGCTTTAAATAATATGTCAGAGGTTGTTAAGCATACCTACAACGATCTGGAACAGATGGTAGCCGACAAAACGCATAAGCTGAATTTACAGAATTTACATTTGGAATTTCTTTATCGAAGCTGTAAATTATTTCAAAATCAAGAACTTAGCTGCAAAGTCGTTGCTCCCTTTATGAGAGAGCTCATTGGATATACAGGCGCTGGTAAGATAAAAATATATATTTATGACCCACATAAAAATGAAGTAAAGCATTTATTTACTTTTGGTGAAAACGTGAGACCACCACATTGTAGCTCTTTACGTTGCTCATTATGCATTAATAACGTTGATACCAATACATTCACTGACAATAAATATAAGAGCAGGCGCTGGAATATCGGTGATGCGCATAATGACTATGGTTACATAGAGTTTTTCTTTTCAAATGAAGTCACTATATTAAATGATACAGAACAACTTATATTTGCATTTTGCAATTTATTGTCGCAAACCTTATCTCTCCACTACAAGGAGCAGCAGCAGCAGCAACTAATTTTATTTAAAGAAAGAAACACAATTGCTCAAACACTTCATGATTCAATAGCACAATCCTTATCATATTTAAAGATTAAGATTAGTCTCCTACAAAGAGACACGACAATCATCACTTCTTCTCAGGTTGAGAATATTGCTGAGATGAGATCTGAGCTGAATGAAGCATACTCAAATATCAGGAAATTGATTTCAACATTCAGAACGCCATATAAAAAGGTAGAAACATTAATCTTATTAAGAGATGCAATAGTATTATTTAATGACACATATGGCTTTAATATTAGGTTGGATTATAAAGATTTTTATGATGACTATTCATATGAACAGGAAGTATACATACTGGACTTCTTCAATAAATTGTTTGAATGCCTGAGGATGGACATGTCTCCATCACGAATTGAGCTACATATAAGAGCCTTAGCGGAACATGTCATTGTTATTCTGAAAGGTGAAGTTGAATTTGAGGACGCTATAGCAGGTTTGGTGGTTTTTCTAAAAGAAAAAAATATTTTATTTATTAATGAGCGGACGCAAGTGAAAATTGATCTTCACGTTGTTTGAGGAACACACATGGAAAAATCTTTAGCAACCAATGCGGATGTCTTTTCAATTTTACTAATTGATGATCATCCTGTCCTACGTAACGGAATTAAGCAACTTTTACGTACCAACCCCTTTTTAACCGTTATAGCAGAGGCTAGCACAGGACAAGATGGTGTTCAGTTAGCATTAGAGTACGAACCTGACTTAATATTGTTAGATCTAAACATGCCTGAATTTAGTGGTATAGATACATTAAAGTCATTACGAGCACACAACGTATCTAGTCGCATCGTAATCTTCACTGTGTCAGATTACGAAGATGATGTTTCTGATGCTATTATTGCTGGCGCGGATGGTTATTTGTTAAAAGACATGGAGCCTGAGGAGTTGATTAGCTCGATTGAACAGGCATGTATGGGAAAACTGGTTGTAAGCCCTAAACTTACCGCAATCCTGATTGAAAGCATGCATTCCAGAAAAAAGGATAGACTTAAAGATAAGAACCTCCAGATTTTAAGTCATCGTGAAATAGATGTTTTGAAGTTAATTGCACAAGGCTTACCAAATAAACTTATATCAAGGCGTTTATTTATTTCTGAAGGAACAGTTAAAGTCCATGTGAAAAACATTCTAAAAAAATTGAACCTACATTCAAGAATTGAAGTTGCAGTGTGGGTTCACAATGAGAAAATTACCTTTAATTAAGGCGCTGTTCCAATTATGTGTTGAAAGGCTAATCTTGAAGTAGGTCATCACCTTGAGAGCCTCTATCATTGATACCCAAGCCTTTCAACACCTACTGTCTCTCTTCCCACAACTCACCTTGCGCTA
>Ga0075011_10000606_pt1 | contig 19274 bp, 22 predicted proteins | sample TARM_MetaG_T_14_FD_72354 | JGI IMG/M metagenome (GOLD analysis project Ga0075011, IMG submission 72354) | Freshwater microbial communities from Pennsylvania, USA, analyzing microbe dynamics in response to fracking - TARM_MetaG_T_14 | ecosystem: Environmental > Aquatic > Freshwater > River... | reverse complement strand
AGGAGAAGTGCCGCGGCTGGCGCATGTGCATCAGCGGCTGCCCGTACAAGAAGATCTACTTCAACTGGAAGAGCGGCAAATCCGAGAAGTGCATCTTCTGCTACCCGCGCATCGAGGCCGGCATGCCGACCGTGTGCTCGGAAACCTGCGTGGGCCGCATCCGCTACCTGGGCGTGCTGCTGTATGACGCCGACCGCATCCACGAGGTGGCCAGCACCCCGAGCGAGCAGGACCTGTACCAGAAGCAGCTGGAGATCTTCCTCGACCCGTTTGACCCCAAGGTGATCGAGCAGGCGCTGAAGGACGGCGTGCCCATGTCGGTGATCGAGGCCGCGCAGAAGTCGCCGGTGTACAAGCTGGCGGTGGACTGGCAGCTGGCCCTGCCGCTGCACCCGGAATACCGCACCCTGCCGATGGTCTGGTACGTACCGCCGCTGTCGCCGATCCAGAACGCCGCCGCCAAGGGCAGCGTGAGCATGGATGGCGTGCTGCCGGACGTGGACAGCCTGCGCATCCCGGTGCGCTACCTGGCCAACCTGCTCACCGCCGGTGACGAGCAGCCGGTCAAGCTGGCCCTCAAGCGCCTGCTGGCGATGCGTGCCTACAAGCGCGCCGAGCAGGTCGACGGCGTGCAGGACCTCAAGGTGCTGGAGTCGGTCGGCCTGAGTGTGGCGCAGTGCGAGGACATGTACCGCTACCTGGCCATCGCCAACTACGAGGATCGCTACGTGATTCCGTCGGCGCACCGCGAGGAGGCCATGAGCGATGCCTTCGCCGAGCGTTCCGGCTGTGGCTTCAGCTTCGGCAGCGGCTGCAGTGGCTCGTCGGACACCAACATGTTCGGCGCCAAGAAGGCCAACAAGCGCGACATCCTCAAGACCGTGCAGATCTGGGAGGAATGACCATGCAGATTCTCAAGGTGATTTCCTTGTTGCTCGACTACCCGGAGGAGGCGCTGCGCAGCGCCCACAAGGAGCTGGACGAGGCCATCTGCAGTGCCCGCGAGATCAGCCCGGACCAGCGCGGCTCGCTGCTGCGCCTGCTCGACGAGCTGGCCGGTGACGAGCTGATGGACGTGCAGGAGCGCTACACCGAGCTGTTCGACCGTGGCCGCGCCCTGTCGCTGCTGCTGTTCGAACACGTGCATGGCGAGTCGCGCGACCGCGGCCAGGCCATGGTCGACCTGATGGCGCAGTACGAGGCCGCCGGGTTCGCCATCGGCGTACGCGAGCTGCCCGACTACATCCCGCTGTACCTGGAGTATCTGGCCAGCCGCGAGGACCTCGAGGCCCGCGAGGGCCTGGCCGACGTGGCGCACCTGCTGGCCCTGCTGGCGGCGCGCCTGGAGGAGCGCGAGAGCCCTTACGCCGCGTGCTTCCGCGCGCTGCTGCAGATCGCCGGCGAGCAGCCGGCGGTGGCGGTGGCCGAGGTGCGCGAGCAGGTGGCCGGCGAGGTGCGCGACGACAGCCTGGAAGCGCTGGACAAGTTGTGGGAGGAGGAGGCCGTGGACTTCCTCAAGGCCGAGCAGCAGGACCGCTGCCCGAGCCAGACCACGATGCCGGGCAAGGCTCGCGAAGAGGTGCCGGTGCCGCTGCACTGGATCGATTTCAAGCAGGACGGGGCGGCCAGCGTGCCGGCCCAGGAGGTGCACAATGGCTAATCTGAACTTCCTCGCCTTCGGCGTGTATCCCTATATCGCCCTGGCGGTCTGCCTGATCGGCAGCTGGGCGCGTTTCGATCTGTCGCAGTACAGCTGGAAGGCTGGTTCCAGCCAGATCTTCAACCGCACCCCGGCCGAACACCGCTACATGCGTATCGCCAGCAACCTGTTCCATGTCGGCGTGCTGTTCGTGCTGGCCGGCCACTTCGTCGGCCTGCTGACCCCGGCCTCGGTCTATCACCATGTGATCAGTACCGAGAACAAGCAGCTGCTGGCCATGGTTTCCGGCGGCTTCTTCGGCGTGCTGTGCCTGATCGGCCTGCTGATGCTGCTCAAGCGTCGCCTGACCGACCCACGGGTGCGAGCCAGCTCCAGCACCTCGGACGTGCTGATCCTGGTGGTGCTGCTGGTGCAGTTGCTGCTCGGCCTGGCCACCATCTTCGCCTCGGCCGGGCATATGGACGGCTCGGTGATGGTGATGCTGGCCAACTGGGCGCAAGCCGTGGTCACCCTGCAACCCATGGTCGCCGCCGCCAGCATCGAGCCGGTCAGCCTGGTCTACAAGCTCCATGTATTCCTCGGCCTGACCCTGTTCGTGCTGTTTCCCTTTACCCGCCTGGTGCACATCGTCAGCGCGCCGGTGTGGTACCTGGGGCGGCGCTACCAGATCGTGCGCCAGAAGGCCTGAGGCAACGTCTGGATCGGCTGCGCGTCGGCCGGCCGGTCCAGACCGGATGAATCTTGAGTCGTGTAGCCCGGACAGGCGCCAGCGCCATCCGGGACCAGCAAGGTGGGTGGCGTCACCCACTGCCAAACGAATGCGTGGAGGTGTGACATGGGTTGTGGATGCGGTGGTAGCGACAACGGTGGTGGTGGCTGCGCCGGTGGTGCCAGCCAGGTCGTGGTGCCGGAGCCGGCGCAGGCCGGCGTACAGGCGTTCGAGTCGGTCGTCGAGCAGGCCCCGGCCGCGGACGACGAAGGCGAGGATGAGCCCTCACTGGAACTGATCGCCAGCAGCGAGCAGGAGTGGCCGCGGATTAAGGTCAATGGTGTCGGCATCGCACCCGAGGCGATCGCCCAGGAGCTGCAGTACCACCCGGCGAACACCCGCCAGGAGGCCATCTTCCTGGCCAGCCAGGCGCTGGTGATCCGCGAGCTGCTGCAGCAGCGGATCAATGCGTTGGATATCCGGGTACGCGCGGCCACGGGCGAGAGCGAGGAGGAGGCCGCCACCCGCACGCTGATCGAACGCGAGGTGGCGCTGCCGCATGCCGACGAGGCGACCTGCCGCGCCTACTTCGAGCGCAATCGCTCGCGCTATGCCAGCGCACCGCTGCTGGCGGCCCGGCACATCCTGCTGGCCTGCCCGGCCGACGATGCCGAGGAGCGCAGCCAGGCCCGTGACCAGGCCCAGGCGCTGATCGCCGAGCTGCAGGCACAGCCCGAGCGCTTCGCCGAGCTGGCCATGGCGCATTCGGCCTGCCCCTCCAAGGAGCAGGCCGGGGCGCTGGGGCAGATCAGCCAGGGCCAGACGGTGCCGGAGTTCGAGCGCCAGTTGTTCCGCCTGCCGCTCGGCCTGGCCAGGCAGCCGCTGGAAAGCCGCTATGGCTTCCATGTGGTGCTGGTGGAGCAGCGTCTCGAGGGCCAGCCACTGCCGTTCGAGGCGGTGCACAAGAGCATCTGCGCCGAGCTGGACCAGCGTGTGTGGCAGGTGGCCGTGGCGCAGTACCTGAAGAACCTGATCGGCGAGGCGGACATCCAGGGCATCCTGCTCGAAGGCGCCGACAGCCCGCTGTTGCAGTAAACCGGCCCAGGGCCTGGGGAGTACCATGAGCAGCCTGCTGCAGGACGGCTTCGGCCGCAGCATCGATTACCTGCGCCTGTCGGTCACCGACCGCTGCGATTTCCGCTGCGTCTACTGCATGGCCGAGGACATGACTTTCCTGCCACGCCAGCAGGTGCTGACGCTGGAGGAGCTGGAACGTACGGCGCGGATCTTCGTCGCCCAGGGCGTGCGCAAGATCCGCCTCACCGGCGGCGAGCCGCTGGTGCGCCCCGGTGTGGTCGGTCTGTGCCAGCGCATCGCCGCGCTGCCGGGCCTGCGCGAGCTGGTGATGACCAGCAACGGCTCGCAGCTGCACAAGCTGGCCAGGCCGCTGGCCGAGGCGGGGGTCAAGCGCCTCAACATCAGCCTGGACAGCCTGCGCCCCGAACGCTTTCGCGCCATCACTCGCACCGGCGAGCTGGGCCAGGTGCTGGCCGGTATCGAGGCCGCGCAGGCCGCCGGCTTCGCCAACCTCAAGCTGAACGTGGTGGTGATGCACGGGCGCAATGCCGACGAGGTGACGGACCTGGTCGACTTCGCCCTGAGCCGCGGCCTGGATATCAGCTTCATCGAGGAGATGCCGCTGGGGCAGGTGGGGCGCGAGCGCGGCGAGAGCTACTGCTCCAGCGACTGGGTGCGCGAGCGTATCGCCGAACGCTATACCCTGGTTGACAGTGCCGAGCAGAGCGGTGGGCCGGCGCGTTACGTGCGCTTGCAGGATTTTCCGGACCGGCGCATCGGCTTCATCTCGCCGCACAGCCACAACTTCTGTGCGACCTGTAACCGAGTGCGGGTCACGGTCGAGGGGCGTTTGCTGCTGTGCCTGGGCCATGAACATTCGCTCGACCTGCGCGGCCTGCTGCGTCGTCATCCATGCGACGACGCCCTGGTGCTGGCGGCCATCCGTCAGGGGCTGCTGCGCAAACCGCTGCGCCACGAATTCGATACCGGGGAGGTGCAGATCCTGCGCTTCATGAACGCCACCGGCGGCTGATCAACTCCCGCTGGCCCACGCTTGGGCCGTTACCACCTGCCAGGCGGCGTTGCTCCGCCATGGCCGGTGGTTTTTTATTACACGGTACGCGAGAAACGCCCGCTCTGGCCTTCGCCCAGGTAGGCGTCGAACGCCATCGCCACGCTGCGCATCATCAGCTGCCCGCGCGGCAGCAGCACCAGCGCATCGGCGTGGATCTGCACCAGGTCGTCGGCCAGGTGCTCGTCGAGGCTGGCCAGCGACTCGGCGAAGTAGTCGAGGAAGTGGATGCCGTGGCGCGCCTCCAGTTCCGCGAACTCGACCCGGCCATGGCACATCAGTGCGGTGATCACCTCGCGCCGCAGCAGGTCGTCGTCGCTCAGGCGGTAGCCGCGGTGCACCGGCAACAGGCCCTGGTCGATGCGCGCGTAGTACTGCGAGAGTTCCTTGACGTTCTGGCTGTAGCTGTCGCTCACCTTGCCGATCGACGACACCCCGAGGCCGATCAGGTCGCAGTCGGCATGGGTCGAGTAGCCCTGGAAGTTGCGCTGCAGCGTACCGGCCTCGCGGGCCAGGCACAGCTCGTCGTCGGGCAGGGCGAAGTGATCCATGCCGATATACACGTAGCCGGCCGCGGTCAGGCGCTGGATGGTCAGCTCCAGCAGCTCCAGCTTGCGCTCCGGTGGCGGCATGTCCTCGCGGCGAATCAGCCGCTGGGCGCGCACCATTTCCGGCAGGTGCGCATAGCTGTAGGCGGCGATGCGATCCGGGCGCAGGGCGATGATCTTGTCCAGGGTGGTGTCGAAGCTGACAACGGTCTGCAGCGGCAGGCCATAGATCAGGTCCACCGAGACCGACTTGAAGGCGGCCTCGCGGGCGGCGGCGACCAGCTCGTAGGTCTGCTCTTCGCTCTGCAGGCGATTGACGGCGGCCTGCACCTGCTGGTCGAAGTCCTGCACGCCGAAGCTCAGACGGTTGAAGCCCAGCGCGCGCAGCTCGGCGATGCGTTCGCGGCTGATGGTGCGCGGGTCGACCTCGATGGAAAACTCGTGATTGTCGCTTTCGTCGAAGCGGAAGTGTTGGCGCAGGCAGTCCATCAGTTCGGCGAGCTGTGCGCTGCTCAGGTAGGTCGGCGTGCCGCCGCCGAGGTGCAGCTGGGTCAGGCGTCGCGACGGGCTGAACAGCGCCGCCTGCAGGGCGATTTCGCGCTTGAGGTAATCCAGGTACTCGACGGCGCGGTGGGTCTTCTGGGTGATGATCTTGTTGCAGGCGCAGTAGTAGCAGAGGCTCTGGCAGAAGGGGATATGGATATAGGCCGACAAGGCCTTGGCGGGCGTCCGGTTGCTGCGCTCGGCGGCTTGCCGGTAGTCGTCCTCGGCGAAGGCCTGGCGGAACTGGGGCGCGGTGGGGTAGGAGGTGTAGCGTGGCCCCGGACGGTCGTATTTCTCTACCAGCGAGCGGTCGAAGCGCAGTGGACTGGTCATCGCAAGTGATTCCTGAGCGGCCTGATGCACCGCAGGATACCCCCTGGCGCCGGTCGGCGCGAACACCTGAGCGCAGGTTTGCGGGCAAACTTGATCACGGTCAAGTTGCATCCGTCCTCCTGACGTAGATTGCATAGCATCTTGTGTTTTTTGTTGTTAACAACAACTAGATGATGTGTCAGGAGGTGATGGATGTGTGCGGATCAGGTCCCCTATCGACCGCAGGCGCTGTTCAAGCGCGATGGCCAGGAAGTGCCCTTCGAGGCGGCCAAGATCGAGCGCGCGATTGCTGCCGCCGGGCAGGCCACGGGCGAGTTTGCGGCGCATGAGGCCAGTGCCCTGGCCGACGCGGTGCTGGCGCGCCTGCTGGAGTTCCACTGCGTGGGCGTGGAGCAGGTGCAGGACCGGGTCGAGCGGGTGCTGATGGAGGCCGGCTACTACCAGACCGCACGCGCCTATATCGTCTACCGCGAACGGCATGGCCGCCTGCGCCGCGAGCGCAAGCAGCTGATCGACGTGGCCGCCTCGATGAACGAATACCTGTCGCGCCAGGACTGGCGCGTGCAGGCCAACGCCAACCAGGGTTACTCGCTGGGCGGGCTGATCCTCAACGTGTCCGGCAAGGTCACCGCCAACTACTGGCTGGACGAGGTCTACAGCGAAGACATCGGCCTGGCCCACCGCGAGGCCGACCTGCACATCCACGACCTCGACATGCTCGCCGGCTACTGCGCCGGCTGGTCGTTGCGCACCCTGCTGCACGAGGGCCTCAACGGCATCCCAGGGCGGGTCGAGGCCGGCCCGCCCAAGCACCTGTCCAGCGCCCTGGGGCAGATGGTCAATTTCCTTGGCACCCTGCAGAACGAGTGGGCCGGCGCCCAGGCTTTCAGTTCTTTCGATACCTACCTGGCACCTTATGTGCGCAAGGACAACCTGAGCTATCAGCAGGTGCGTCAGTCGTTGCAGGAGTTTATCTACAACCTCAACGTGCCGTCGCGCTGGGGCACCCAGACGCCCTTCACCAACCTGACCTTCGACTGGGTCTGCCCGGAAGACCTGCGCGAGCAGGTGCCGGTGATCGGCGGCCAGGAGATGCCGTTCTGCTACGGCGAGCTGCAGGCCGAGATGGAGCTGATCAACCGCGCCTACATCGAGGTGATGATGGCCGGCGACGCCAAGGGCCGGGTGTTCACCTTCCCGATCCCGACCTACAACATCACCCACGACTTCCCCTGGGACAGCGACAACGCCACGCGCCTGTTCGACATGACCGCGCGCTACGGCCTGCCGTACTTCCAGAACTTCCTCAACTCGGACATGCAGCCCAACCAGGTGCGCTCGATGTGCTGCCGCCTGCAGCTGGACGTGCGCGAGCTGCTCAAGCGCGGCAACGGCCTGTTTGGCTCGGCCGAGCAGACCGGTTCGCTCGGCGTGGTGACCCTCAACTGCGCGCGCCTCGGCTACCTGTACCGGGACGATCTGGACGGCCTGATGCAGCGCCTCGACGCGCTGCTGGACATGGCCTTCGAGAGCCTGGAGGTGAAGCGCAAGGTGATCCAGCACCACATGGATGCCGGCCTCTATCCCTACACCCGACGCTACCTGGGCACCCTGCGCAATCACTTCTCCACCATCGGGGTCAACGGCCTGCACGAGATGCTGCGCAACTTCAGCGGCGACCGCGAGGGCATGCACACCGAGGACGGCCGCCAGCTGGCGCTGCAGGTGCTGGATCACGTGCGCGCGCGCCTGGTGCAGTTCCAGGAGCAGAGCGGCCACCTGTACAACCTGGAGGCCACCCCGGCCGAAGGCACCACCTACCGCTTCGCCAAGGAGGACCGCAAGCGCTTCCCCGACATCCTCCAGGCCGGCACGCCCGAGGCGCCGTACTACACCAACTCCTCGCAGCTACCGGTGGGCTTCACCGACGACCCCTTCGAGGCGTTGGCGTTGCAGGACGAGCTGCAGTGCAAGTACACCGGCGGCACCGTGCTGCACCTGTACATGGCCGAGCGGGTTTCCTCGGCACAGGCCTGCAAGCAGCTGGTGCGCACCGCGCTGTCGCGCTTCCGCCTGCCGTATCTGACCATCACCCCGACCTTCTCCATCTGCCCGGTACACGGCTACCTGGCCGGTGAGCACGAGTTCTGTCCGAAGTGCGACGAGGCGCTGCTGCACAAACAGCAGTGCTGCGGCGCCTGCGGCGGCTGACCACGATTCCATCCACAGCAAGGAGCGACACCATGAATGCACCCGTGCAACTTCCCGAAGCCCAGCGCCAGCGCTGCGAGGTCTGGACCCGCGTGATGGGTTACCACCGTCCGGTGGCGGCCTTCAATCTCGGCAAGCAGTCCGAGCATCGCGAGCGCCAGCACTTCGCCGAGCCGCGCTGAGTCAGTCCGAAGCCCGGGCCATCGGTGATGGCCCGGGCTTCGCCATGTCCGCCATTGGAGCCACGAGCATGCCTTCAGTGCCTTCGCGTCATGCCTTTCGCCCGCTGCGCATCGGCGGGCTGCAAGCCATGACCACCCTCGACTACCCCGATCATCTGGCCTGCGTACTGTTCTGCCAGGGCTGCGCCTGGCGCTGCCGCTACTGCCACAACCCCGAGCTGATCCGCTGCGGCGGCCCTACCGAATGGAGCTGGAACAAGGTGCTGGGCTTCCTGCGCCGGCGCCAGGGGCTGTTGCAGGCGGTGGTGTTCTCCGGCGGCGAGGCGACCCTGCAGCCGGCACTGCCGTCCGCCATGCGCCGGGTGCGCGAGCTGGGCTTCAAGGTCGGCCTGCACAGCGCCGGGATCAAGCCGGCCTCCTTCGGCCGCGCGCTGGCGCAGTGCGACTGGGTCGGTTTCGACGTTAAGGCGCTAGAGGAGGAGGTTGCGTTAATTACTGGTGTCAGCGCCAGCGGCCAGGCCAATTGGCGCAGTCTGGAGCTGCTGCTTGAGAGCGGTGTGGACTACGAGTGCCGTACCACGGTGCATTGGAACCTGTCCGACTGTCGGCGCCTGCAGCGTCTTGGAGAGCGTCTGGCGGGGCTTGGCGTACGGCGTTTCGCAGTACAACTGGCGCGCCCCCAGCAGATGCTCGACAGCGACTTGGGCAGTGCTGCCACGCCGGCCCAGGCGGCTGAACTCTGGCCCTATTTCGAGCAGCTATTCGAGCGTTTCGAGCTTCGCGCAAGTTGATTCACCAGCCCCAGAACTGTAACCACCAGCCATAGCCGAGCAGCGTATTGCTCAGCAACAGGGCCAGCATCGGAGCCTGGCGGCTCTGCCAGGGTAACTGGGTACAGACACGCCAGCCCAGGTACAGGCTCCACAGACCCGCGGCAACTATCAGCACTGCTCTGGCCTGGTTTACCCAGAGCAGTTGCAGGCCTTCATAGCGCAGCAGTTTGACGGTGGTCGACGACAGACCGAGAAACAGACCAGCAGCGCCAGTCGGCACCAGGCAGAGGGCCAGATGACGGGCAAAGGCGAGCGGCTTGCCTGCCAGCACACTGCCGGCAATCAGAAGCAGGTGAATCCCGCCGCCCAGGAGCAAGGCGCCGAGTACCAGATATAGGCAGATGCTCAGGCCATCCAGCCAGGTGAAGGCATCGTTGACCTGTGGGTAGTGGGTCAGTACCCACCAGGGCGCATCAGCCTGCAGAGGCCACAGTTGATCATGTGCGACCAGCCATTCGGCCATACTCTGCTTGAGCGCGATGAACCAGGGGCTGATCGTCCACTGGAAGGCAGCCATGGCCAGGCCGATCACTCCGTACAACAGCAGGCGGGCCTCCCACAGATTGCCGTGCTCCCCCAGATGCACGATCTCCTCATTACTGGAGCGGGCAATTAGCCGTACGGCGTCGCGTTGTCCGCTGCAGCGGCCGCAGGCGTGGCAGGCCGAAGCGCCACGCATGCGGCGGATGTCCAGCAACGGTGCGCAGTTGGGGGCGGGCAGATGCGGCGGCAGGTTGGCCTGCCAGCGTTCTTCACTGACCCGATAATGCATGGGCGCGAGCTTGGCCAGCAGAGCAAAAACACCGCTGACCGGACACAGATAACGGCACCACACGCGCTTGCCGCGGCCATAGAAGAAACCGACCAGCATGGCGGCGATGGTCGATCCGCCGAGAATAAGCAGCGCAGCCTGGGCGTAGTCATAGACGCTGATCAGTTGGCCGTACAGGGTGGTGGCCAGGAAGCCTACCGAGGGCCAGCCAGCCCAGCGCATCCAGCGCGGGATGCCACGCCCCATACCGTGCTGGCTGGCCCATTCACTGAGAGCACCCTCCGGGCAAAGTAGGCCGCACCACATGCGCCCGAACAGCACCACCGAGAGCAGCACAAAGGGCCACCAGATGCCCCAGAACACGAACTGGGCGAGCAGTGTGAGGTTATCGAGCATGCGTGCCTGGTTGTCGGGCAGAGGCAGGAGTGCAGGAGTGACCAGTAGCACGACGTAGAACAAAACCACAATCCATTGCGCTCGCTGTACAGCAACGGAATGGCGGCGCAGACCGTTGCCTATGCCCATTAGGCAACGGCTGAATAGCAGTTTCATGTTGCGGCGCGAATGCTGGGTGAGTTTGCCCTGGGTCGCCTTAGCCACCAGGCCAGCAGCCAGTATGAAACAAGTACGGCTACAGCAACCGCTGATGGCATGGCCCGGTAGCCGGTCATCCCGGCAATCAGCCCGCCAATGCGCGCACCGTCATCCAGCCAGGCCGAGGTATCCCAGAGTGGGTCGCCCAGCCAGCCATATAGCGCCTCAGGAAGATCCATCCCCATCAGCTGACCGGTGGTGCGATCCAGTGCATTCATCAGCATTGAGCCGCCTAGCAGCAGCAACAGGGTTTCACTGATGGTGAAGAACCGTCGCCAGTCGAGAAACCGGCTGCCTCGTTGCAACAGCACAAAGCTTAGCGCGCCGAGCGCTCCACCGAGGAGGGCGCCTGCGATGGTTTGTATGGCGCTGGCGGAGCCGACTGCACCATAGAGAAAAATCGCGATCTCGCTGCCTTCTCGGGCTACAGCCAGTGTCGCGAGCAGTGTCAGCCCACTGTGTCGGCTGTGCGCAAGGGCCTGTTGGGCTCGGCTCTCAAGCGCATTGCGAAGATTGCCGGCGTTTTGCGACATCCACACCACCATTTGCAGAATCAGCAAACTGGCCAGAGCGCTCATCGCGGCTTGAAACCACTCACCGGGAGTGCCGCTCATCCAACTGCCAGCCACGACCATCAACAGGGCCAGCAGGGCAGCCAGGGCGATGCCTGCAGCGACGCCCTCCCAGAGCTTGCGCAAAAGCTGGCGTGCATTGTATTGGCGGCTCAACCAGGCATGCAGCAGACCAATGACCAACAGTGCCTCGACGCTCTCGCGCCAGACGATCAATAGTGCCTGTTCCATGGGAACTCCTTATTGAGCCTCGATGTAGCCGCCGGGCAAATCGAGATGAAACTCATCGAAGAAGCTGTAGCGACCGGGCTTGAGTGGATGGATCACCACGAATGAGCTGACGCCTGGGCCAAGTACCTTTTCTACCCGCAAAGGCAGGCTTTCGAACTCGACCGGGCCCGCGCCGCGGTTATGCACGATGATCTTGAAACGTTGCTTGGCTGGAACCGTCAGGTGGGGCGGGGTGAAATGCCCATCACGTATCTCCAGCTCGTAGCTGGGCAGCGAGGCACTCCACGCTGGCAACGCCAGCGCGAAGGTAAAGACAGCAAGACATCTCATAGGCGTTTCCTGTGAGCTGAATACGTTACGGACTCAGTAGCCGCCTTTCTTACCGATGCCAGCGTAGGTGAAGCTGTAGTTCAGCTCGCAGGGCTTGAACCAAGGTGCCACGCCCGTTTCCTTGTCGGTATGGCGGCCGAAGGCGTGATGGTGACCACCCGGTGGTGACACGGTGTAGGTCAGCTGGTACTGACCAGGGCCGTCTAGTTTGATGTTGTCACCGTAGTGCGGGCCGTCGCTGGCGACCATGGCGTGGAAGTCACCTTCGATCAGCTTGTCGCTGCCAGCGCGCTGTAGGCGGTAGGAAATCTCAAGGTAGGGCACGAAGCTGCCTTCCTGGAAACCGTGATGGTTGTTCTCCAGAGCACTGATGTCAGCCTCCATGTGTACGTCAGATTCGGCGGCGGGTTTCATCATCCCCGGCGGGTCCATCTCGATTGGCTGCAGATATACAGCCCCGACCTCCATGCCGGCACAGTGTTGTGGCTCGCCGATGGGGTATTCGCGGGCAGAGGCAAAAGGGATGGCGAACATGGCGGCGAGGGGGAGCAGTGGGAGTAACTTCATGCTGTTTGCTTCCATAGCTGGGAGTGTTGGCAGCAGCTTAGAAAGCTTGAGTTCAATCAATAATGATTCTCGTCAATTTTATCTGGAGCATTGGAGATACCCAGATAGAGGTATGGTTCTGTAAAGCTCTATAAGCGATTTTGCCAAGCGAGCCATAACCTAGGAGCGGGACGTGGAGGACCAGAATCCATTGTTAACAGCCATACTGTTGACTCATCGCAACCAGGTTGCTCTAGTTGAGTCGGTGCAGTTGATTTCTCGCTGGTTCCAGCAGAACGGGCTGTCACATGTAACCGAAGCATTGCAGGTGCATATGGAGCAGGTGGTGAACAACGCCCTGCACATCAATAAGCTGCTTGAGGGGCTTGAATAGTCAGACAGGCCTCTCTTGCTAGCTACCTGCACTGGGTTTGTCTTGGGTCATGCAAGATGTGCATTGGCAACCGCCGGTGCTGAATGGCTTTGAAGAGGTACCGATGCGGGAGTGGTTTACTGGGCTGGTGCTGAGCGGTGGACAGGGCTCCCGGCTGGGGGGGGTGGACAAAGGACTGGTGCCGTGGTGCGGCAGGCCGATGGCAGAGTGGGTTGTCAGGCAGATGCGCCCACTGGTTGGTGAGCTGATTATTTCCTGTAACCGTAACGTGAGGCGCTATGCCGCGCTCTGTGATCGAGCCCTGAGTGATGATCAGGCGGGCTACCCAGGGCCTTTGGCTGGAATCCTGGCTGGGCTACGCAGCATGCGTGGAACGCATCTGCTGGTGGCGCCTTGTGATCTGCCCGCTGTCGAATCGGAACTGCTGGAAGAGTTGCAGCAGTTGGCTCTGGCTCGGCCTGGGCAAATCGCCGTGGTGCGCCAGGGCGAACGCCTGCAACCACTGCTTTGCGTGCTGCCACGCACGCTGCTAGTCGACATCGACCGGGCCTGGGTAACTGGAGAGCGCAGTCCATGTCGCCTATGGCAGCGTCTGGGCATCTGCGAGCTGGCGTGCCGGGAGGATGATCCGCGTCTACTCAATTTCAACTGTCCCGAGGTTTTACTGGTTGCTCGCCAGTCGCCTCAACGTGAGTGGAAAATCTATGTTGATCATCGATAAGCGTAAGGCCATGGCCATCGCGCCGATTCTGCGCTTGGGCTTTCGTCCATTCTTTCTGCTCGGTGCACTCATGGCGGCGCTGGCCATTCCGCTCTGGGCCGCTGCTTTACAGGGCTGGTCGCTCCCCGCGCCGACGGGAGGTTGGCTGGCCTGGCATCGGCATGAGCTGGTATTTGGCTTTGCCGGAGCCATCATCGCCGGTTTCCTGTTAACCGCAGTACAGACCTGGACTGGCCAGCCAAGCCTGTCAGGCCGACCGCTGGCGGTGCTGGCTGGTCTCTGGCTAGTGGGGCGAGCCGCCTGGTGGCTACCTTCTACATGGCTATTGTTGCTGGTCAACCTGGCTTTCCTGCTGGCGGTTGCCGGCGTCATGGCTCGTCTGCTTTGGGCAGTGCGGCAACGACGCAACTATCCGATCGTGCTGGTTCTCTCGTTATTGGCAGCAGCGGATCTACTGAACCTTCTGGGCATCTTGCAGCAACATGATGGCTGGCAGCGTCAGGGCAGCCTGGCCGCCATCTGGCTGGTGGCGGCGATGATGACGCTAATCGGCGGGCGGGTGATTCCATTCTTCACTCAGCGCGGCTTGGGAAGGGTGGAGGCCGTTCAGCCATGGCCCTGGTTGGATTGGCTGTTGCTGGTAGGTAGTGTCCTGGCGGCCCTGTTGAGCGCGATCGGCCTGCTGTTGCTGCCGAGTTGGTTTGGCGCGGTGCTGATGCTGGTGCTCGGCCTAGGACATGGTATCCGCCTGTGGCGCTGGTTTGATCGCGCGCTGCTGCAGGTGCCGCTGCTGTGGTCGCTGCACCTGGCTTACGCCTGGTTGGTGGTGGCCTGTCTGGGACTGGCGCTGTGGCATGTTGGTGGCCCGGTGCCGTTCAGCCAGGCGTTGCATGGCCTGACGGTCGGCTCCATGGCCGGACTTATCCTGGCCATGCTGGCGCGAGTCTCGTTGGGGCACACCGGTCGTCCGTTGCAACTGCCACGTGGCTTCGCGGTGGCGTTCCTGATGCTCAACCTGGCCGCCTTGCTGCGTGTCCTTGGCGTGTCCTTTGCCTATCAGCCGGCGCTCTGGCTGGCGGCGGGGTGCTGGTGTTTGGCTTTCGCACAGTTTCTCTACTGCTACGGCCCGATGCTGTGTCGCACACGCGCCGACGGTCATCCGGGCTAGGGAGGATGTGTGCTTTATCTGTTACTGAAATTCGCTCACCTGACGGCTGCAGCATTCTTCATCGGCGGGGTGTTCTTTGAGGTGATGATCCTCAGCCGAGCGGCCAGACAGCTGGACGTCGAGCCCCGCGAGCGGCTGTCCAAGGCCCTCGGTCAGCGCGCACGCCAGGTCATGCACTGGGTGGTGCTGGCGTTGTATGGCGCGGGTATCGGCCTGGCTTGGCACTATCGCGCTGCGCTGGCCGATCCCTTGTCCAGCAGCTTCGGCACCCTGTTGACGCTGAAGATCTGCCTGGCGCTGAGCATCCTTTGCCACTTTCTCTTCGTGGTTTTCCTCATGCGTACCGGGCGCATGACGCCAGCGCGTTCTCGCCTGATCCATCTCAGCGTGCTGATACAGATGCTCGGCATTCTGTTCCTGGCCAAAGCGATGTTCGTGCTGAACTGGTAGGCGCAGGCCGCGTGCTGTGGACTGAGACTGCCTAGAAGGTACGGGTGGCTGCGCTGGCAAGTTGCTTGAGGTAGCTCAGGTCACACAGCACCCACTGGCGAAGGCGGCCAGCCTGCTGCCAGTCGTACAGCAGACGACTGAGAGACTCCGGACGGATTCCCAGGTGAGTGGCCAGCTGGCGCTGGCTAATCGGCAGGTTGAGCTGCTCGCCCTGGCGCTGGTGCAGTTTGAGCAGGTAAGCCGCCAAGCGCTGTGAGGCCGAGCTGGCGGTGAGCCAGTCGACTTCGTTGACTTGGCGATACAGGCGCAGGCTGAGGTTTTCCAGCATGCGCATGGCCAATACCGAATCGTTTTCGCAGGCCTTGCGCAGTGCCGCCCGGTTCAGGCGATAGAGCTCGCTGTCGCACTGTGCTCTGGCGTTCATCGGGTAACGGCCATGGGGCATGAACATGGCGGCCTCGGCGATCAACTGACCGCTGTGGAACAGGTGAAAGACCCGTTCCTCGCCCTCGCAGGTAAAACGCATCATCTCCACGCTGCCGTGGCGCACCAGCAGAAAGTGCTCGGCGGCCTCGCCTTCGCGAAACAGCAATTCACCCGCTTCGACACGTAACTGCGTGGCTGAGCGGACGAGCATCGCCAGCAGCTCGCCGGGCAGATCGGCGAACAGGGGGACTGACGAGAGCAGTTGCAGGCAAGCGCTGCGATCTGCGGGAAACTTAACAATTGTCATTTGTAGCTGCTGTGCCGGCTGTAATGATGTGCGAATGAAGATAAGACTTATTCTCGTATCATTCAATCGGCCAGCCTGCACTCGGTTGGCTTCCTTCTGTCTAGCCGCTTGTGCAGCGTTGCTCGCGCCAGCAACGCAAGCCCAGCAGGAGGTCCTGCGCCTGGCCGGCCCTAGCGCTGTGGTCAGTTTCCCGTTGCTGCACATGGTCGAAAGCGGGGCGCTCAAGGCGCACGCCAAACGCGTCGAGTTCCGTCTGTGGCAGAACCCGGACCAGTTGCGCGTGTTGCTGGCCAACGACGAGATCGACTACAGCGCGGTACCGGTCAATCTGCCGGCTCTGGTGGCCGGACGCGGCCTGCCGGTGCGCCTGCTGAACGTCTCGGTGTGGGGGATCATCTGGCTGGTCAGCCGTGATCCGGCGATCCAGGGCTTTGCTGACCTCAGGGGTGAGGAACTGGTGATGCCCTTTCAGCGCGACCTGCCTGCGGTGCTGGTTGATGAGCTGTTGCGCAGCCACGGCCTGGAAGCGGGCAAGGACCTGACCCTGCGTCCTGTACGCGATGGCCAGGATGCCCAGGCCCTGCTGCTGGCCGGGCGCGCCAAGCACGCGCTACTGGTGGAACCAGCGGTTTCCCTGTTGTTGTGGCGCAACCAGCAGCAGAACGGCGCGCCGTTGCGACGCGTGCAGAGCCTGGAGAATGCCTGGAACCAGGCATTTCCCGCGAACCCCGAGCTGCCCCAGGCGGGAATCATGGCCAGCGCGCGCATTGCCGAGCAGCACGAACTGGCGCGTGCCGTGGAGCAGGCCTATGCGCAATCGGCGCGTTGGTGCAGTGCTCAGCCGCGTGAGTGTGCGGAATTGGTCCATCGGCATTTGCCGCACCTGCCGGTGGCTGCCGTCGAGGAGTCGATTCGCGTGACGCGTCTGGAGTCCCGTCCGGCCAGCGAGGCTCGCGAGCAGCTGGAAGCGCTTTATCGGCTGCTCGCCGAGCGCCATCCACAGGCCATCGGTGGTTCGCTGCCGAACGCCGAATTCTACGGGCCATGAGCATGAACGATATCCGTCCCACCTCCTGGCGCTGGGCGTTGTTGGGCGCCGTGCTGATCGTGCTGGGCTGGCAGTTGCTGGCACTGAACCTGGGGCCGTTGCTGATGGCTACTCCGCTGCAGACCCTCAAAGCCATGTGGCAGCTGCCGTTTGAAGCTGACTTTCGTGTGCATGCCGGCGCCAGCTTGTTGCGCATCGGCCTCGGGGTTGGCCTTGGCTGTCTCTTGGGCTTTTGCCTGGGGCTGCTGGCTGGCCTGGATGCCCGTCTGCGCGGCCTGCTGGAGTCCTTGCGCTGGTTGCTGATGGCGACCCCGCCGGTGGTGGTCGTGGTGCTGGCCATGCTCTGGTTCGGCCTGGGCTCGGCGATGGTGGTGTTCATCAGTGTGCTGATGCTGGCGCCGGGCATGTACGTGAATACCGTCAAGGGCATGCTCATGGTCGATCGCGGCCTGTTGGAGATGGTTCGCGTCTACCGTTTCGGCCCGTGGCAGAAACTGCGTTATCTGTACGTGCCGGCCCTGGCGGCGCCGCTCGGTGCGGCATTGCTGATTGCCACCTGCAGTGGTGTGCGCCTGGTGGTGATGGCCGAGGTGCTGGGGGCTGAAAGCGGCGCCGGGTTTGCTCTGGCCAATGCACGCAGCACCTTCGACAGCGCCGGGCTGTACGCCTGGACCTGCTGATACTGCTGCTGGTGGCGGCGCTGGAATTCGTGCTGCTACAGCCGTTGCAGCGGCGCATGGGGCGTTGGCAGGAGGCCGCCCATGCTTGATTGGTACTCAATCGACCTCGAGTTGGGCGGGCGCACGGTGCTCCGGCAGGTCGACTTTCGGCTACGAAGTGGCGAGCGGGTCGGGATCCTCGGCCCGAGCGGTGCCGGCAAGAGCAGCCTGCTGAGATTGGCGGCTGGAATCCTGAAGGCGCAGCGCGGTAACCAGCAGAGCAGCTTCCGCCACGCCGTGCTGGCCTTCCAGGAGCCGCGCCTGCTGCCTTGGTGCCGAGTGGCCGAGAACCTCGAAATTCCCTTGCGCGCGGCCGGTCGTGACCCGGCGACGGCGCGATGTGTGGCTGCCGAGTGGCTGGAGCGGGTAGGCCTCAGTGAGTACGCACGGTCTTGGCCGAATCAGCTGTCTGGGGGCATGGCGCAGCGCGTGGCGCTGGCCAGGGCGCTGGCGGTGGAGCCTGACCTGCTGCTGCTCGACGAGCCGTTCAGTGCGCTGGACCCGGCTTTGCGCAAGACCCTGATCGATATCTGCCGCGACTGGCTCGAGCAATCCGCGGCGGCTCTGCTGTGCGTCAGCCATCACCCGGGCGAACTGGTCGGCCTGGTTGAACGCTTCGTGCTGCTCAATGCGGGCGGGCTGCAGACGTTCGACGCCGCCGACCGCGCACCGGAGGTGCTGGCTGAGGCGCTCCACCAGACCCTGATGACCCTGGAGACTTCGCTACCGTGAGCTATCCCATTCTGCTGACCCTGCACCTGTTCGCCGCTCTGATCTTCATCGGCGCGGTGTTCTTTGAAGTGTTGATTCTTGAAGGTGTGCGCAAGCACGTGCCGCCCGCGGTGATGCGCCAGGTGGAGCAGGGCATTGGCAAACGCGGGCGCCGCCTGATGCCTTGGGTACTACTGGTGCTGTTCAGCGCCGGCCTGGGCATGGTCTGGCTGCGTTACCTGCCACAACTGGCCGACCCGCTGGCTTCCTCCTTCGGCACCCTGCTGACCCTGAAGATCTGCCTGGCGCTGAGTGTGCTCGGACACTTCTGCACGGCCATGTTCCTGGTGATCAGCGGGCGCATGAATTCCACCTATTTCCGCCGTATTCACCTGAGCGTGTTTACCCACATGGTCGGCATCGTGTTGCTGGCCAAGGGCATGTTTTACCTGAGCTGGTGAGCTTATTTCTGTTCGTGAAGGAGGGTGTCATGCGTCGAACCTTTTACCTGAAGTATCTTTCATTGACACTTCTGGGCGCTCTGCCACTGATGGATTGTGCTGCCGATCCGGTCGAGTTGGAGCCACTGGCAATCAGCGGTCAACGCCAGGCTCCAGCAAATCAGTCGGTTGAAGCTGAGCGCGAAGAGCTGTCCCGAGTGCCTGGCGGTACCAACCTGGCCACGCCGCAGAGCGAAACGCGTTTGGCGACCTTGCGTGATGCGTTGGACTATCAGCCCGGTTTGGTGATTCAGGACTTTTTCGGAGGCACCGATCAGCCGCGCCTGAACATCCGCGGCTCGGGTATTCAGAGCAATCCGGTCAATCGTGGCGTACTACTGCTACAAGACGGGTTACCGCTCAACGAGGCCGATGGCTCCTTCGTCATGGGCCTGCTGGAGCCGCGTAATGCTTCTTGGATCAGTGCCCGACGCGGTGCCAACGCCGGCAGCCCGGGTGCCACCACGCTGGGTGGCGAGCTGGATTTCAATGGCTGACTGAGTTATCTGTTGCAGTGGTCTAAACTGAATCGTGATCTTTCCCAGCATGAGGGATCTATCATGAAAGCGGTTCAGTTTTCGCGGTGGATGGCACAGCTCTCCAGCCTCAACCCAGAG
>Ga0075011_10000603_pt1 | contig 19327 bp, 24 predicted proteins | sample TARM_MetaG_T_14_FD_72354 | JGI IMG/M metagenome (GOLD analysis project Ga0075011, IMG submission 72354) | Freshwater microbial communities from Pennsylvania, USA, analyzing microbe dynamics in response to fracking - TARM_MetaG_T_14 | ecosystem: Environmental > Aquatic > Freshwater > River... | reverse complement strand
CCTTTGTCTGCCAATACTTTAGATATTGCTGCCGTTGTTGTTGTTTTTCCATGGTCAACGTGTCCTATTGTTCCTACGTTTACATGGGGTTTCGTTCTTTCGAATTTTTCTTTAGCCATTAATCTTAGCCTCCTAATTATATATTGTTATTTAACTTATTTTTAAAACATTGCAAGTATAAAAAAACTACATTTTCACACTCTTTCCTAAATAAATTGAGTACAAACATGCAGAATTGAAAGGTTCTTTATTTTAATTCTTTTTAGTGTAAAGAAAGTTATGTAAATGTTAATTTATTACTATACATAACAAAATAATTATAACCTATGCTTTATTCTTTGTCAAATATTTTTTATTGTTTTTTCCTATAAAAAATACCTCTTTTTTCAATTTCAACTTGTATTATTTCTTCTTTTAATAATATGTCTATATAATTTCCCAATTCTCTTTCTTCTACCTCAAGAATTTCTTTTAGGTCTTCCAAAGTACAAGGTCTTTTTTCTAACATATTTAATATTAATTTTTCATAATTAGTATTAAACTGCTTATAGTCTAATCTAGATTTATACTTCTTTATAATTTCTGTATCTATATTATTCTTAATAAAAAAATTCTTTATTTCTTCTAGTCTTTTCATACTCATAGCCTTAACCCACTTAACAGGTGCAGGTCTATCTAATGAATTTAATTGTACTCTATCTACTCCAATTTTCTTTATAATTTCTACAAATTTATTTAGTTCTTCTTCTGTATCATTTATTCCTTCTAGCATAAAAATCTCTAAGAAAATTTTCCCTTTATAAACTTTACTAAAATCAATTAATGCATCGATTATTTTATCTAAATTAACACTACTATGTGGTCTATCTATTTTTAAAAAACTTTCTTTCAATACAGCATCTAAACTAGGCATAATCAAATCTATATCCATTAATTCTGAATAAATATCTTTATTAACAAGTGTTGTAGAATTTGTTATCAAACATATTTTTGTGTCTGTAATTTTTTTTATTTCTTTAACAAGCTCTCCCAAACCACTATTTAAACTTGGTTCACCATAACCAGAAAAAGTTATATAGTCTAAGTGCATTCCCTTTGATAAATAATCTTTTAATTCTAATATGACATCTTCAACTTTTACAAATTCTTTTCTATCACTGGGCATGGAAGGAGCTTCTCCACATTCACAATAGACACAATTCAAATTGCATGTTTTTTTTTCTACTAAATCCACTCCTAAAGAAACCCCAAGTCTTCTACTAGGAACTGGTCCAAATAAGTATCTATAATTCATAATAATCTCCTTTTCATTAACTATTAATGTTAATTATAATAAAAAGTCCCATAGGGACTTTTTTATTTTCTTCTTCCTAAAACTCTTAATAAGTGTAAGAACAAATTTATAAAATCTAAATACAAATTTAAAGCACCTATTATAGAAACTTTTCCTATTAATTCTTCATCTCCACCTGCTATGTTGTACATAGTTTCTTTTATCTTTTGCATATCATATCCTATTAAACCAGTAAAAATTATGACTCCTGCATAAGATATTATCCAATATAAACTTGTTGAACGTAAAAACATATTAACTAAAGATACTATAACTAAACTTATTAGAGCTGTACGTAATAAATTTCCAAACTTAGTCAAATCTTCCTTTGTTGTCAAACCGTATATACTCATAACAGTGAATACAATAACAGTTGCTCCAAGTGCAAATACTATTGTATAAAAATCATAAGCATACATTATAAATGATAAAAATAAACCTGTAACAAAAGAATACACTGTAAACATTATTTTTGCAGTGTTATAAGTTATTTTTTCGATTGCCCAGCTAAGACCTATTACCAAAGCAAATTGTGCTATCATTAAAATATGAAAACTTCTAAAAACAAAACTAGCTAAACTTGGTACAGTCATCACACCAACTATTCCTAAAGCTGTTATACCCAAACCGAAGACCATCCATAACATTACCTTGGTAATTGCACTATTAACGGCACTCTCATCTACATAATTATTATACATTTTTTTCCTCCTTATAGCCTATAATATCTTATATTATATCATTCTTTTCATCCATAGTAAAGAATATTTCCTTATATTTTTCAATAAAAAAACTGACTGATGCCAGTTTTTTATTTTTTCTTAAATTGGCTAAATAAGCTTCCTAAACCAGTTAATTGTTTAGGAGCACTTGAAGCTTTTTTATTCTCTGCTTGTATTTCTTCATAAACTTCTGCTCTATGAACGCTAACACTTTTAGGTGCTTTTATACCAATCTTTACTTGGTCACCTTTTATATCCACAATGACTATCTCTACATCGTCACCGATTATTATACTTTCATTTTTCTTTCTTGATAAGACTAACATATTATCCTATATTTCCTTGTATTTCTTCTAAAATATAATGCTTCAATTTATGTTTAGGGTTAGTAGAGATAACCTGTTTTCCTAATTTTTTTATTTTATTTATTACTATTGGACCTTGTAAATTAGCTGTCATCTTAGAAGAATCTTCTGGTAAAACAACTATTGCAAATATATTTGTATCTTCTGGACTTGCTAGTTCCAACTCTTCTACATCTTTATCTGCCAATTTTAAAGAATAATTAGGTCTAAATTCAAAAGGACTTATTAATATAAAAGCTAAGTCTCCATCATCTATTGCTTGCATCCACATAAGTGGATTATCTTCTTCCATTTGAAAGATTATATATCTTTTTAGATTCTCAAAACCAAAAAGACCTTCTTTAAAATGAATTATTTCGTCTTCATTGACTTTTAATTCACCAAATCTCGCTGTATTAATATTCATTTGCTCCTCCTAGATTTTACTATCATATAGTTCACCAATGGCTTCTATATTGACCTGTGGAGTTGTTGCTGTTGTATACACTCCTCCTGGTTTTACATCTATTCTCAAATTAGAATTAGATTTAACTTGGAATTTATCAGGCTCTGCTTCTACCTTTAAATATCCTTCTTTAACTTTAACTTCAATAGGGGTTTCTGGATAATGTTCCACATTTAAAGATACATTATTATGCTTAAAAGCATTTTTTTCAGCAATTTGAATTATTGGGTCACCCTTATTTTCTATTTTCATCAAGGCTTCCCCATCTCTAACATATGAACTCAAATCTGACTTAGCTTTTTGCTGTGCTTTGTTAGCTTGAGTTTTCATAAGGTCTTGGGGACTTTCTAGATTTAATTGTTTATAAGCCCTATAATTATCTATATCTATTTCATCATATTTTTGCTTAATCCTAAAACTGCCCTTATCTTTTTTTAATTCAAAATTTCCTTGCTGACCCTCAATTTTCATTTTAGCATCAACTGTTCTTGTATTTACCTGACTATTTTCTGTATTAATCCTCAAATTAATCGACATGATAGCCTCCTATGCTAGCTCTCTACCTCAAAAAATCCATTAAAGTTGGTTGAATTACTTTAGCACCAACTGAAAGAGACATTCTTTGAACACTTTCTTGGACTTTTAAATCACTAATAGTTTCTGTAATATCGGTATCTTGAGTTCTAGAAAGAAGGTTAGACATGCTTATTTTATTATCTTTTAATCTTTCTTCTATTTGATCAATTCTTCTCATTCTAGCCCCAACTTGAGACCTATATCTCATTACTTCATCAAGTGTTTTATCAACATTCCCAAGTTCTTTATTAACAGTAGTTCCTACCTTGGCAATATCTTCAACTGTATTCCCCATATAAATTTGATCTCTTAACCTAATCATAGAATCTATAAGATTTCTTTCGCCTTTTAAAAATATATCACTACCAGGTACATTGTATTCTATAACAATCCCTTTATCTACCTCTGTAATAAGCTTTCCTTCATCTCCACTATACTCAACTTCTACTATACTATTTTTATTAATTCCTTCTCGTAATGTGCCCGTTGCATGAATGAGATCTGGTTTTACACCATCATTTTCAAATTTTTCCTGTCCTCTAATTGCTCTAAAGGGCGTTTCTATTGTATTAAAACCACCAAAAATGAATCTATCTCCAACTTTACCATTTCCTATGGAAATTACTTGATCTATTAATTCATTCACTTCTTCTCCTATTGCATCTCTTGCTGTTTGTTCATAAGTTTCTGTTGACGCTTGTACCGCAAGTTCTCTCACTCTCTGCAAAATATCACTAATTTGTCCCAAACTTACATCTGTATAAGATAAAAAGTTTTTAGCATTTACTGCATTAGTAGAAAATTTTTCAATTTCATTAATAGTTGTTTTATAAGACATTGTCTTTACAGCTCCTGTGGGATCATCTTGAGGAGTATTTATTTTTGTTCCCTTAGAAAGTCTATCATTTGTCTTATCCATTTTAGAAAGATTATTTTGTATATTATTAACAACATTGCTAGACATCATTTTATTTGTAACTCTCATATTCTACACCTCATTTACAGTTTCTCTATTACTGTTTTTACCATATCATCTACAGTTTTTATATATCTAGCCGCAGCATTATATCCATGTTGATATTTTATCATATTTGCCATTTCTTCATCTAAAGAAACGCCTTGTTCAGCCTGTCTTCTTTGTTCAAGATTTGTAATCAGTACTTTTTGATTTTCCAAAAACTTCTTAGCTTCTTGAGAACTAATACCTAAATCCGATATTACTGATTTAAAAAATTCTTCATAAGTAAATCTACCTATAGATTTTTCATTTTTTAAAGTTGCCATTAAAAGTGCATTACTACCATCTCCAACAGGATTAGCCTTATTGGCAATTCCATCTCCTGTTGTATCAATCCCTCTAGCTGCAGCTATATTTTCAACATTACTTATAGCAACGGACATACGACGGGCTGCCCCTTCTCTCGGAGCACCCTTTCTATCTTCAGCCAAATTATCTAAAGTACTTACTTCTCTAAAATCAAAAGAACTTCCTTCCTTTATCAAACCTATTTTACTAAGTAAAGTTCCTTCTAACTGTGACATAGATTTTATAAAATAGTCCTCTTCTTTTTCTGCCTTAATAACCATTCTGCCGTTAGGGTCTATACTTGCTACCACCCCAGTTTTAGCTTGGTTAATTTTTTCTACTATTCTTTCCATACTATCAAATTCAGTATTATAAGCAATTCTTATACCGTTTATTTCAAAAGTACCATTTTCCTTTAATTCACTAACAGTACTTTCAACTGTTCCATCTTCTTTAGTGACACTTACTTCACTACTAAGAGTTTCCATTAAAGGTCTTCTAGTTTTATCAATTGCTATATTACCACGTAATTTAAATACTGCTGCTACCTCATCATCATTTATTTCTCTAATTTGTGGAAGAGTTTCAAAATCATCAAAAAATTCTCCACCTGCTACCCCTCTATAATCAAATCCTGCTCTATTTACGTCATTAGTAGCATCTATTAAGCCTATTGCTAATTGATCCATATATTTCATATATTTAGTAGAATCTTCATCCCTAAGTTCTATTAAACCTTTTAATTTACCATCTTGGATAAGTACTGGTTCATCAATATCATTCCAATAAAGTTGAGCAAAACCATTATTAAAATTTTGCTCTCTCCTAATACTCATATCTTTACTAAAATCACCTTGCACTACTGTTCTTCCACCAATAGAAACAGTATATTCATTTCCTTTTCTTCCTATTTTTACATTAACTATCTCTGATAATTTTTCTGTAAGTAAATCAAATTCATCTCGAAGGTCATTAGCTTTTCCACCACCAGCTTCTACCCTTCTAATTTGTGAATTTATTTCTGCCATTCTTCTGGTCATTGAGTTTATATCATTTACCAAAACTTCTATATTTGAATCAAAGTCTGCTCTTAGGGCTTCAAATCTTTCATAGGTAGAAGATATTGAATTAGTCAATGCTTCTGACCGTTCTTTTAAACTAACTCTAGTAGACATATCTTCTGGATTTTGAGATAAATCTTGCATAGCTTCCCAATATTCATCTAAAACTCTTCTAATACTTTGATCACTTGGTTCATTAACAATATATTCCATATGTTTCAAATTTATTTCTCTTGCTTCCCATTTGGAATTAGTTGCTTTTTCTTTTAACATTCTATCATCTATAAAACTATTTCTTGCTCTATTTATCTGCTCTACTTCTGACCCTATTCCTACTGCTCCAAATTTTGGATGTTGATTAGACAAACTGTTCATCTCAACTAGTTGTCTGCTATATCCTTCTTTATTTGCATTAGAAATATTATGCCCTGTAACATTTATAGCTTGCTGGTTTGTTGTCATACTTCTTTTTCCTACTTCTAAACCATTAAAACTCATAATATTTCCTCCATTTTTAATAAGAACATCTATATTATCTGATTGCTACTTTTGTAAAACTCATACTTCGATCAAGTTGGAAATAACAAAAACTACACACAGATAATGAATTCTAAACTTTATAGTCAAAGTAAAAATTCAGCTTAAAATTAAGAATTCAGTTTATAAGCATAAAAAAGCAGCTATTTAAAAGCTGCTTATCCTCTTGTATTGAGCAAATTATTATTAACCATACTGCTTTTTTGGCTGAACTTATCATATCCTATTTCTTTTTCTCCTGAAACTTCTTTCAAAAGTGTATCTAGCATTTTACTTGATACATCTATAAGTTGAGATGATAATTCATTTTTCACTCTAATGTCTTCAAGAATATTAAGCAGCTTATCTCTAAAAGCCAATAGATTTTGCCTTAAAACTTCATCTTCCAACATATAAGCCAAATCTTTCAAACTTATATTCTCACCAAAAGTTTTTACTAGAGACAATCTTTTTTGCTCTAAATCCACTATTTTTTTCAGTATTTTTTGCTCATCTTTTATTAAGCCATTTAATTCATTTACTTTTTTTTCTTTTATCAAGTCTATTTTTTTTTCTAGGAGAGAATACTCTTCTAAATAAACATCGTATTCATCTTTCAATATATTTATTAAAACATCAATACTTTCATTGTTATTTTTAACCAACATCTTACACCCTCTTAGATTCTAATATTGCATCTGCAAGATCTTCGCTACTAACTTTATAAGTTCCATTAGCTATTTGAGCTTTCAATTCTGCTATCTTAGCATCACGATCCTCAATTTCATTGATTCTTCCTTTTAGATAATCTACTTCACTGCTTTTAACTTTTTGATTAAGAGCTTGTGGAGATATTTCAACCTTATCTTTGATTGTTTTATTATTGGTATTCAAACTTTTATCTTTTGAAGTGTTATTTACACTTTTTTCATAAGGATTATATACACCTGAATTTCCAATTATTTTCATTTTGGTCACCTCACCTTCATATTCTCTTCATATATAATATATCGACAATTAGAAGCAAAACTTAATAAATTAATTATCCTTTTTGCTTGATATATACATCGCACTTTTCTTCTCTTTATCATCTTTATTAAAGCCTTTATTCATTTCAGCTTGACAGTGTTTACAGATTTCTCCTACAGCAATAGGTTTCCCACAAATTTTACAATGTTCAGAAGCTTTAATCGTAGATTTTTCAAGCCTTCCTTCTTCATACCACTTTAATATTAACGATTCTGAAACATCTGTAAATTTAGATATATCCCTTGTTGTTGAGCCTGGATAATCCCACAAATAATCCTTAACCCTTTGAAACTCGTCATTTTCTTTTGCCATACATTCTGGACAAAGGTCACTTTTCCTTATTTCTAAAAATAATTTGCCACAACTAGCACATTTTTTTTGTTTATGTAACATCAAAATCCCCCCATTTTTTTTGCTGTTTTACTCAAGGCAAAACTAAAACAAACAATTTTTTTAGCTTTAGCATTTTTTTCTATAGTTTTCACTAATTCTTTTATTGTAGAACCTGTTGTAACTATATCATCTACTATTAATATATTTTTATTTTTAATATCAAGATTTGAAGAAAAAACAGAATCAATATTTTTTTCCCTGTCATCTACATTTAATATAGTATACATTTTTTTTGTGTTTTTTATACGTTCTACCTTCATATATCTATATTTAAGGCAGTTCAACACCTCTTCTACCTGATTAAAGCCTCTTTTCCTATTTCTTTTTATATTAATAGGTACAGGAATAATAATATCTATTTCTTCCTTATATAAAACTTCAAAAAACTCATCTTTTATTAGCAAGGCAATAGTCTTAGCTAAGTTTCCTTGACTATTATTTTTATATTTTAAAAGTAATTTTCTAAAGTCACCACAATAATTAAAAACATAATAAACAGAATTAAAACTAGAAAATTTCTTTTCCAATCTTAGTTTATCAAAACAATTATAACATATCTCTAGCTCTTTGTCATTTATATTTTCACAACATAACTTACACTTGTTATCAAAAAAAACATTTCTAATATTCTGGATTAAATTCTTCATTACTATCTATCACCTTTGCAGAATATACCTCTGTAAAACCACATTCTATGCATGTTTTAAAATAGTAACGACCTAATTCTAATTTTACGCCTACTTCTTTCTCAGGTAAAAATACAGTTTTAACTATATACTTATCTGAGCCACATCTAAGACATTTAAAATCCAAGTTCATCACCCCAAAAACAGTTTTTTATCCAATTATATTCCTCTTTATGAAATGAAATAATATCAAATCTCATTTTATAATCATTTTGCTTATATTCTTGTAAAAATTTAAGAGCGTTTAAATATATTTTTTTTTGCTTTTTTTTATTAACAGCTTCATAGCCATATCCAAAATTTACACCACTTCTAAATTTAACTTCTACAAACAAAATTGTATCTTCATTCTTAACAATTAAATCTATTTCTCCTATCTTACTTGTGTAATTTCTTGTAAGCTCTTCATATCCATGTTTTTTCAAAATATCCAAAGCTTTTTTTTCATATTTAGTACCTAGTAATCTTTTATTCATAATTAACCACCCTGTACTATATATTATTTCATATTTTGATTTTTTTCAAGAGCATAAACATAAGATAAAACTTCCTCTAAGAGATTATACACTTCCTTAGGTATATTTCCATACACATTATTTTCTTTAATTGGTGATTCTTTTGGCAAATCAACATGACTAATTTCTTCTTTATTCATTCTAATTCTATCTTGATTTCTATCTGCAAAATTCTTAATAAAGTCCATATTTCCCACCTACTTAAATTCTATAATTTATATTACCTATTTCCCCTATTTTTTCTTCTACCTTTCTACCTATGTGTATTTCTTCTAATATATACCCTATTTTTTCTATATTTTTCTCAAAAGTTTTTAAATCACCAAAAATCTCCCTATCAAAATCATTATAAAACATAAAATTAATATTTATTCTCTTTTTCCATATATTTAGTTCTATATCTAATTTACCTAATTTCTCTAATTCTAATTTAATAGTTATATTCATATTTTCCTTGGAAAACTCTCTATTTATACCTTCTTTTTTTACCTGTACAGATATCGGTTTATAAAATTCTTTTATTCCGAATAAAAAGGCTAAAAACCCTTGTTTATCATTTAATTCATTTAGTTTATTAAGTCCTTTAGAAAAATTATCCTTTTCATCTTCTAAGTACTCAATTTCTTTTTTTAAATCATATAATAAATGTTCTATGCTAATTCTATTTTCAACTTCTTTATTGTAATATTTTCTAAGCCCTTCAAAAATTTCTTCTCCATTTAAATGTAGCTTTTTCATTAAAATTAAAGCTTTAATAAGTGGAGCATTTATTTCCTTACCTCTTTTATGAAATTTATCCAAACCTTCTACCAATTCTTCTACTTCCGTATTCGTTAGATAAATCTTTTCTTCTATGCTTAATCTTAATATCTCTTTTTTTATCTTAATTAATTCTTCCTTCGTAACTTCCAAAGGAATATTAGGTTTTTTTATCGCATTAATCATTTCATCTTCTTCAATTTTTACTATAAGTTCATTTTTTTCTGTAATCTTCTCTATTTTAAGCCTTACCAATTGACCAATTTGCAATTCTCTCTCACTTTTCGCCAATATACTATCGCCATTTAGACTTAACATATAGTTATTTCCATTCTTTTTTAGAACTTTAGCATAAACTCTAACTCCTGGTTTAAGAGTTTTTCCTTCATTAGACTTTAACTTCAGTTCTTCAATTTTTTTGTTGCCTAAATCAGAAAAAAACTTTAACATAAAATCCTCCTATTTATTTCATTAGAATTTTTTTTAAAAAACTTTGTCTATGTCCATTGCAATAACCATGTTTCAAAATTGCCTCTCTATGTTCCTTTGTTCCATAACCTTTATGTTTAGCAAAGGAATAATCTGGATAAAGTTTATCATACTCTAGCATAATTCTATCTCTTGTTACTTTTGCTATAATAGAAGCTGATGCAATAGCCAAACTTTTTCCGTCACCTTTTATAATACATTCTTGGTCTTTTTCATATTCTCTAATCAAATGATTCCCATCAACTAAAACCTTAAATAAATCTAAATCATTTTCTAATTCAACTTCCAAATCTTCCAAAGCCCTTCTCATTGATAAAAAAGTGGCATTCAGTATATTGATTTCATCTATTTCTTTTTCATTAGAAATTCCTACACCAACACTACAATTAGTTAGAATTAAATCGAATAATTTTTCTCTTTTTTTCTCACTTAATTTTTTAGAATCATTAATCTCTTGAAATTCTTCAACATAATCATTAATAACTACAGCTACTGCTACCACTGGTCCTGCCAGAGGTCCTCTACCAGCTTCATCTACTCCAATTATTTTTTTATTAAACCCTTTATCAAATTCATATAAATCATTCATTTTTTTAATACTCCTATTTTCGACTTTTTTTATAAATAACCTTAGTATTAAAATTAAAATATATTGAAATACTTGTGTGGCTTTAAAATAGAACCTTCTACCTTAGCCAATCCCCAAAATTTACCATCAATATATATTTTCTTTATTCCACTTGTTATATTTTCAATAGGAATTTTATTTCCATTCCTCAAAAGCTTTTCAAGTTTAACATCATTTATTTGTATTTTTTCATAAGAAAAACTTTCTTCAACATCTTTAATAAATTCCAAGTTGTTATTTTCCACCATTTTCTCAATTTCTTCTACCTCATAACTATTTTCAATATTATATTCTCCTACTGCTAACCTCTCTAAATTTGTCATAGTTGCTAAACAATCTAAATCTCTACCTATATCATCTATCAAAGTTCTAATATATGTTCCTTTTGAAACTTTACATTTTATAACAGCAGATTTTTCATTAAATTCTATTAATTCAATATAAGAAATATGCACAGGTCTCGCAAGTCTTTCTATTTCCTTTCCTTCTCTTGCTAATTCATATAATTTTTTACCTTGAACTTTTAATGCACTATACATAGGTGGAACTTGTTCTATATCTCCTACAAATCTTTTCAAACTCGCTTCAAATAATTCCTTTGTAACTTCTATTTTCTCCTTAGTTTCCAAAACTTTTCCTGTTACATCCAAGGTATCTGTAGCATATCCAAAGTCTAAATTAGCCAAATAAGTTTTACTTTCAGCCTCTATTTCTGATGCCAACTTTGTAGCTCCACCAACGCACATAACCAAAACACCTGTTGCCAAAGGGTCTAAAGTACCTGTATGTCCTATTTTTCTAGTTTTTAGTATTTTCCTCAATTTTCTTATCACATCAAAACTTGTTATATCTTTTTCTTTATTAATATTTATTATTCCGTTCATAATTAATACTGCCTTTCTAATCATTATATTTATAGAATTTTAACATATGTCACAAAAAAAGTAAATAAATAAGCTATTCCTTGATTCCATGCATTTTATTTCTCTAAGCTCTTGAAAATCTTGCCAATTTTAAACTTATATGATATAATTTTTAGAAGCTTATTTTTGGCTTCTAGGTGAAAGGAGAAACCTTATGAAAAATGAAAATTGTGTATCTGTTGGTGGTCAAGCTGTTATTGAAGGTGTGATGATGAAAAGTCCTAATGGAATAGCTACAGCAGTTAGAAGACCTGATGGACAGATTGTATATAGAAAAAAAACAATAGGGAATAAGCAAAAATTTTTAAGTAAAATTCCGTTTGTTCGTGGTGTAATAATTTTGATAGATAGTCTTTTTCTTGGAACTCAAGAATTGACTTTTGCAGCTAATCAAAGTGGAGAAGACGAAGAAGAACTTAGTAGAACACAGCTTTTTTTTACTTTAGCAATATCACTTAGTATAGGTATTAGTTTATTTATGGTTTTGCCTTCTTTAGTAGCAGGTTTTATTATAAAAGACAGTTTGGCTAAAGCCAACGCCTTAGAAGGTGTAATTAGAGTTTTGTTATTTATAACTTATATTTATGGAATATCTTTATCAAAAGATATAAGAAGAGTTTTTCAATATCATGGAGCTGAACATAAATCTATATATAATTTTGAAAACAATGAAGAACTATCTAAAGAAAACGCTAGTAAATATACTACTTTACACCCAAGATGTGGTACAAGCTTTTTATTCATTGTAATGTTATGTAGTATTTTTGTTTATTCAATTGTAGATAGCTTTATTCCACAGCCAGATTCACTTTTATTAAAACAATTATTAAGAGTTGCTATCAGAGTTGGTTTTATGCCACTTATAGCTAGTATTTCTTATGAAATCCAAAGATATAGTAGTAGACATATGGATAATATATTTTTTAAATTTTTAGCCTTACCTGGACTGGCATTACAAAGAATAACTACTAAGGAACCTGATTTAAGTCAGTTAGAAGTTAGTATTGTTGCCTTGAAAGTAGCTTTAGATGAAGAAGTAAATAATGCAATAGAAATAGAGGAGGAACACAATTAATGTTTGACAAATTAGAAGAAGTTGTACAAAAGCATGAAGAAATTACTAAACAACTTATGAGTCCTGAAATAGCAGGAGACCCTAAAAAACTTATGGAGCTTAACAAAGCTTTATCAAGCATGAATGAGCTTGTTGAAAAATACAAAGAATATAAACTTTTGAAAGATGAATATAAAAGTTTGAGAGAAGATGTAAAAACAGAAAAAGATAACGATATGAAAGATATGATGTATGAAGAAATTGCATCTTTAGAAGAGGCTATGCCACCACTAGAAGAACAACTAAAAATATTATTATTACCTAAAGACCCTAATGACGAAAAAAACGTTATTGTTGAGATTAGAGGTGGAGCTGGTGGTGATGAGGCTGCTTTATTCGCATATGACATCTACAGAATGTTCACTAGATATGCAGAAAGAAGAAGATGGAAAACTGAAGTAATAGAAATGAATGAAATAGGAATTGGTGGATTAAAAGAGGTTGTTTTCTCTATACAAGGTCAAGGTGCTTATTCTAGGCTAAAATTTGAATCAGGAGTTCATAGAGTACAGAGAATACCTGCTACTGAATCACAAGGTAGAGTTCATACTTCTACCATTACTGTAGCTGTTCTTCCTGAGGTAGAAGATGTTGAACAAGTAGCTATAAACAAAGCTGATTTAAAAATAGATACTTATAGGTCTGGTGGAGCTGGTGGACAGCACGTTAATACTACAGATTCTGCAGTTAGAATTACTCACTTACCTACAGGTATTATTGCACAATGTCAAGATGAAAGGTCTCAGCTAAAAAATAGAGATAAGGCTATGAAAGTTCTTGCTTCTAAAATATATGAAATGGAATTGGAAAAACATAGAAGCCAAGAAGATAACAAAAGAAAATTACAAGTTGGAACAGGTTCAAGGTCAGAAAAAATTAGAACATATAATTTTCCACAAGGTAGAGTTACAGACCATAGAATAAAATTAACTCTTCATAGATTAGATTCTATTATTGATGGTGACTTAGATGAAATCATCGATGCTTTAATTACCTTTGACCAAGCAGATAGATTACAAAACTTAGGTGAAGAATAAACTTACTAATAAGAGGTGGGCTAGATAGCAAGCCTCTTATTGCTTATTTATAGATAGATTTAAGGAGATGAAATGAATAAACTTCAAGAAGTCCTAGAATTTAGTATCAAATATTTGGAAAAAAGAGGACTAGATAAAGCTAGGTTAGAAGCAGAGAAATTAATAAGCCATATTTTAAAAACAGAAAGAATTATGCTATATGCTAATTTTGAAAAATTATTAGAGGGAAATGAAAAAGATGAAATTAAAGAAGCTCTAAAATTTATGGCAACTTATAAATTGGATTTCAAAGCTTATTTAGAAAAAAAACAAAATATAAATTATGAAGAATACGAAAATCAAAAAAATTCCTTTGAACAAGAAAATAAGGATTTTTTCAATAAAAGTATTAATTATTTTAAGGAAAATAATATAGAAAATCCAAAGTTAGAAGTGGAAATGATTTTTTCAGAAGTTCTTAAAATAGAAAGAATTCTTATAAGTCTCAATTTAAACAGAGAAATTTCCAATGAAGAAAAAAATAAAATTCGTTATATGCTAAAAGAAAGAGCTATAAAAAAACGTCCAATACAATATATTATTGGCTATGAAGGTTTTTATGGTAGGAATTTTAATGTAAATGAAAGTGTTTTGATTCCTAGACCAGAAACAGAATTACTTGTTGAAGAATGTATTAAACTTGCTAAGGAAAAAAACTATAAAACTGCTTTGGATATTGGAACAGGTAGCGGAGCTATTGCTCTTAGTTTAGCTAAAGAAATAGAAAATCTAAAAGTATTAGCCTGTGATATTAGCCAAGAAGCTTTGGATATAGCACAAATCAATGCTAAAAATTTAGAAGCAAATAATGTTAAATTTGTACTATCTAATGTTTTTGAAAACATTAAATATAAGGAATTTGATTTAATTGTAAGCAACCCGCCATATATACCAGAAAGTGAGTATAAAGAATTGCAGGTAGAAGTTAAATCACACGAACCTAAATTAGCTTTAACTGCTGAAAAAGAAGGATACTATTTTTATAATTTAATATCTTATCTCGCTCCTAGCTTTATGGCAAAGGGTGGAACTCTTGCCTATGAAGTTGGACACAATCAAGCATATAAGGTTAAAGATTTTATGGAGAAAAATAATTTTATCAATATAAGAATATTAAAAGATTACCAAGGTATTGACCGTATGGTAATTGGAGAAAAGGAGTAAATTTAACAAATGAAAATTACTGAATATGATTATAATTTGCCAGAAGAATTAATAGCACAAAGCCCTTTAGAACCTAGAGATTCTTCGAGATTAATGATTTTAAATAGAGAAAAACAAGAAATAGAACATAAAAAGTTCTATAATATTATTGATTATTTTCAAAAAGGAGATTTACTAGTAAGAAATTCGACTAAGGTAATTCCTGCTAGATTGTTTGGGCAAAAAGAAACAGGTGGAATTTTAGAAGTTTTTTTACTAAAAAGAATAGACCTTAATAAATGGGAAGTATTATTAAAACCTGCTAAAAAATTAAAATTAGAGCAAGTTTTATATTTTGGTGAAAATAAAGAATTAAAAGCCACTTTAATTGAAATAAAAGATGATGGAAATAGAATTTTAAGCTTTGAATATGAAGGTATCTTTGAAGAAATTTTAGACAGATTAGGGCAAATGCCTCTACCTCCTTATATAGGTGAAAAACTTAAAGAAAAAGATAGATACCAAACTGTCTATGCACAAAAAGGAGAATCTGTTGCTGCTCCAACTGCAGGTTTACATTTCACAAAAGAATTATTTAAAAAGTTAGAAGAAAAAGGTGTGGAAATAGTGGATGTCTATCTTGAAGTAGGACTTGGAACTTTCAGACCTGTACAAGTTGATGATATTAAAGACCATAAAATGCATAGTGAAACCTTTGAAGTTCCAGAGGAAAGTGCAAATAAAATCAATAAGGCAAAAAAAGAAGGTAGAAGAATTATTGCTATTGGAACTACTTCAGTAAGAACCATAGAATCAGCTGTTAATGAGAATGGAGAGGTAGAAGCAAAAAAAGATGATACTAGTATCTTTATTTATCCAGGATATAAATTTAATTTTATTGATGGGCTTATTACTAATTTTCATTTACCAAAATCTACTTTGCTTATGTTAGTTTCTGCCCTAGCTAGTAAGGATTTTATTTTTAGAGCTTATGAAGAAGCGGTAGAAGAAAAATATAGATTTTTTAGTTTTGGAGATGCAATGTTCATCATTTAATGAGGAGGGAGCATGAATAAGATAGAAAAATTAAAAAAAGTAGTTAATGGAATGAAATTAAAGTTAGCCAGTATAAATGGAAAGCTAGGAAAAGAACATTTACCAAGAGTAGAAAGAATGAAGCTAGAATATGAAAACAAAGAAATTTTAAACTCTATAAAAAATTTAGAAAAATATATTAAAAGACTAGAATTAATAGAAAAGGTGAAAAATTATGAAAATAATAGCAGGAACAGCTAAAGGTAGATTACTAAAAACTAGAAAGGGAACTGACACTAGACCAACTTTAGATAGAGTTAAAGAGTCCTTATTTGCTATCTTAGACCCTTATTTAAGTGAATCAAGATTTCTTGATTTATTTAGTGGTTCTGGTAGCATTGGCTTAGAAGCTTTAAGTAGAGGTGCTAAGAAATGTGTTATGATAGAAAAAGATAATGAGGCACTAAAATATATTATAGAAAATATTAATAATCTTGATTTCGCCGATAAATGCAGGGCTTATAAAAATGAAAGTATTCGAGCTATTGAAATTCTTGGGAAAAAGAGAGAAAAATTTGATATTATTTTTATGGACCCTCCTTATAAGGATGAAGTTTGTACTAGTGTTATGAATGCTATCATTAAGGCTGATATACTAGAAAAAAATGGACTAGTAATATGTGAGCATCATATTGCTGAAAATTTACCAATGGAGTTAGAAGGCTTAAAAAAAGTTGATGAAAGAAATTATAGAAAAAAAATAATTACATTCTATACAGGTGTATAGGTAGAAATGAGCCTGTAATTAATTTTGTGTAAATAATCCTATCTAAGTTGGTTTTTATTGTTAAATTTTACAGTATTTTCACTAGACTATTGTCTGTTGGAAATGCTGTTTTTGTTTTACTTACTTTTATTTGTGATTAAGCTTTTTATTGCTTTTTCATTCCTTACAATCCTGTGGTTTAAATTGTTTTAATTTTAAATTCTATTCCATTGTCAATTCTTCCAATTCCTAATTACCCTTTAAAAGCTTTTCTTTTTTAAAGTAGAAAAATCAAAGGATATATGTTAAAATATAAGAAGAAATTAAGATTTAGTAATTAGGAATGAAAAATTTTTGTAGGGTGTTTGCCGTAGGAAAATCCTTTGATAAAAGCAGATTTGAAACACGGGATTGTACGTGATGAGGAAGGATAAAAGAAAAAAAGATATTAATCACAAAGAAAAGAGAGTGATTTAAGTATAAAGGATTATGGATAAAGTATTAAGTAAGGGCAGGGTTTTCCTGCCCAGCGATTAATCTTGTAAGTTAACACATAAATTCAACTACAGAGCTAAAGCTCTAAGTTTCATTTAATACTGTCAAAAAAGTTTTTCTTAGTGTGTCTTAGTGTTCTTTGAGCCTTTGAGAAAAAGGTTTTTATTGTCAATTTTCAATTGTACATTATTAATTCTACAAGTGGGGTGAAAAAATGAAAAGAATACCAATAGGTATAGATGATTTTGATAAACTAATAAGAGAGAATTATTATTTTGTAGATAAATCCCTTATTATAAAAAGTATTTTTGAAGAAGAAAGTGCAGAAGTAATTTTAATTCCAAGACCTAGAAGATTCGGAAAATCATTAAATATGTCTATGATGAAGTATTTTTTTAATCTGAAAAATGCTAAAAATAATAGAGAATTATTTAATGGCTTATTAATAGAAAAGGAAGAAATTATTAATAAACAAGGAAAATATCCTGTTATTTATATGAGTTTTAAGGATGTAAAAGAATTAACGTGGGAGAATTGTTATAACAAAACTGTTAGTATTATAAAAAATATTTTTATTGAACATAAGTATTTATTAGAAGAAATAGACACTTTTTTTGAAGATTCTTTTATTTCAATAGCAAAAGGAAAAGCTTATCAAACAGATTATGAAAATAGTTTAAAATTTCTATGTGAACTCTTATATAAGTATCACGGAGTAAAGCCAATAATATTAATTGATGAATATGACCAGCCTATAATTTCTGCTCATATGAATGGATTTTTTAGAGAGGGAATAAGCTTTTATAGAAATTTTTTAAGTTCTGCATTAAAAGATAATCCATATCTTGAAAAAGCTGTACTTACTGGAATTCTAAGAGTAGCAAAAGAAAGTATATTTAGTGGATTAAATAATCTGTATGTTGATAGTATTCTTAAAAATAATATTAATTATTTTGGTTTAGAAGAAAATGAAGTAGTAGAAATGTTAAAACATTATAATAGAGACTATGAAATACAAGATGTAAAAGAATGGTATAATGGCTATACTTTTGGTAAAAATCTAGTATATAATCCTTGGTCTATAATTAATTTTATTAAAGATGATGAGTTAAAACCTTATTGGGTAAATACTAGTAGCAACGACTTGATAAAACAAGGACTTAGCAATTTAAGTAAGGATAATTATAGTGATTTTATAGAACTGATAAATGGAAATTCAATTAATACAGTACTTGAAGAAAATATTTCCTTTGAAACTTTAGAACAAGAAGGAACTATTTGGAATCTAATGTTATTTAGTGGATATTTAACTTTAACAGAAGATAAAGATATTAGATTTGTTAATAAAGAGGTGCGAAATTTCTATATTTCAGTATTTAAAAATTTAGCTGGTGCTGATGAAAATAAATTTAATAGATTGCTTAAATATATGGGAAATAAAGATATTAGAAACTTCAAAGGGCTTTTACAAGAAATGTTTTATAAAGCAGTAAGTTATTATGACGTAGGGAAAGAGGAAAAATACTATCATAATTTGATGCTTGGCTTTGTTTATGGATTAGAGGACAGATATATAATCCATTCAAATAGGGAATACGGAACAGGCAGAGTTGATTTAGCCTTAAAATCAAAAGATGGGAAATTACCAAATTATATCTTTGAATTTAAAGTATCGAAAAAAATGGAAGATTTGGAAAGAGACTGTGAAAAAGCACTTGCACAAATAGAAGAAAAAAAATATGGAATGGAGATAGATAATCCTGTAAAAATAGGAATGAGTTTTTATGGGAAGGAATTTGATATACGAATAATTGAGGGGCAATGAGGAATTAGTAGTTAGGAATTAGGAATTGAAAACCTTTTTAAATTATGTTAAATAAAGTAATTTTGATATGAACTGAATTATTATTTAAAAAGAGGTAGGGGCACATTAAAAAGCAGTTAAAAATTAA
>Ga0075011_10000602_pt1 | contig 19335 bp, 17 predicted proteins | sample TARM_MetaG_T_14_FD_72354 | JGI IMG/M metagenome (GOLD analysis project Ga0075011, IMG submission 72354) | Freshwater microbial communities from Pennsylvania, USA, analyzing microbe dynamics in response to fracking - TARM_MetaG_T_14 | ecosystem: Environmental > Aquatic > Freshwater > River... | reverse complement strand
GGATGTGCGTTCCGAGCTGGTGCGTAAAAAACAGGTGGGCGGCGCAAGATCAAAAAATGGCTCGGGGCGGCACTCTTTTGGTTACTTTTCTCTTGCTGTTGAGAGAAAAGTGACACGCCGTCAAGGGCGGAATACCAACAAAGAAAGTTACACCAAGCGCCCACAAGCGAAAGCTTACGCATAGCCGATGCGTTAAAAAGGGATTTATTTATCAAGATAAAAAAACGTCTCGGGACGGCACTGTGAGTTATGCGTCAGCATAGTGCCACGAACGAAACTCCAACTATGAATGGTACACCAATCGTTCACAAGCGAAGGTTTACAAATAACAGCTGCGGTATCAACATTGCCATGCAGAGCAAAAAAGAATGCGCAGAGCGTATCTGCTAAAACTGAACTGCCGTTAATTCCCTCTGCGCTCCGTTATATTACCTATTCGCCAACAGGGCGGAACGCCAGTTATCAAGCTGCGCACTTTTTAACCTCGCCAACTTTGCTTGTTATTTTATTCCCGCTTCTGCACTTTCTGCCGCTTCTTCCTGTGCATCAGCATGGGCGTCTGCTGCAAAACTTGTGGTATCTTCAAGATCGCCAAACCACAGATGTGAACTTGTAATTTCATACTGGCGCTCTTTGTCTGTAGTGGAAATCTCTTTTAGTATCCACAGTATATTTGCGGCGTCAGGGAAGTTATCGCCACTGATTTTCTCTTCAAAAAGACGATTTAAGATTGCAGATTCTTTCAGTCCATGGGCAAGCAATCGGACTACCACTGCATGCAGTGATGGCTCAAATATGGCAAATGATTCCTCTTTATCTGCGATTATTTTTACCGTAAATTTAACGCCCGTCGGCTCTGTAAAGGTTCCATTGTAGGCTTCTCTTAACAGCCCATAAGCATTAAAAAGACTCATGTGGTAGGCTGGATCTGCATGTTCTTCCCAAAGATTATTGTCAACCATTTTATGACTCATTTGGTCTATCTTACCTTCAGTAATTTCACTTTCATCTTTAAAAATATGGGCTAAAAGCAACTTAGCGGATTCATGCGCTTCAAAATCGTTAAATGACATCAAGCACATCTCTTTTAACTCTGTTTTACTCATTTCGCCAAGCTCATCGCCACCGATATCAATCATAGATAACAGCGCTTTATAATCATCTTCCGCCCAAGTATTTTCAATCTCAGATATTTTCATAAAAGATGAAATCTCTACATTAAATTCTTTGTTCATTGTGATCTCCTGTTGTTAAACGATGAGGCGTGTTGTTCTTTTTGATCTATACCTATTTGCGGCATCGTCTAAGTTATTGCGTATGATAAGTATCAGCTTTTTTATCCGAATTAGTCGTGCTGAAGGAAAGCCATAAGTCAGGCTGAGGTTTGGGATATTCACTCCATATGCAAGCGTTAGAATAAAAACGTCTCATAACGGCGCTGTGAGTTATGTGTCTGCATAGTGGTGCGGCAAAGTTTTTTTACTTTAGCTTCTGCGCTGTGACTGGAAAGTAAGGTCGCCAAAAGGGCGAAACTCTAACGATGAAAGCGACATCAACTACTGTAAATGCAAGCCTGTGAGTAGCCGATGTGCTATCAGCATAACATGAATGCAGCTAGTGGACAGCGAAACATTGTCTTTCTTTCGTTGCTGTAAGAGGCTATAGACAATGAAAATGATGCTACTGTTATTCATGTAACCCCGTGAATAAGAAGTGTGTATTTTAGTGGGGAGTCATTCTATCTGGGTGAATAAATATGAAAAAACTGACAATATGCTGGCAGAGACTCATTGATGAATCTGGTCGGACTTGCGAGCGTTGTGCGAATACGCAAAACAGCGTAGAAGCGGCGTTTATGCAATTGAAAAAATCGTTACCTGAGTTGGGCATTGCGGTTGAATTAATAAAAGAGACAGTAAACCGTAGCGATTTTGAGCAAGATCCGCTCACATCAAACCGTATATGGCTCAACGATAAGCCACTGGAAGAGTGGATCGGGGCTAGCGTTGGCAAAAGTTTATGTTGTGATGTGTGCGGCGAGTCCGAATGCCGCACTATCTCTACCAGTCAAAATACGTTTGCGACAATACCAAAAAACATCATCATTCAGGCGAGTCTTATGGCGGCCGCATCTTTGTTAGCGGAGTGAATTAAATGCAGCCCGAGCCATTTTTTAAAGTATTAATAACAGTTTTTACTCATTGTTTTAATTGCTTGTGGTGACTTCATTATTAAATTTAATAGGAGTAGGTCGGCCTGTTTTCTGCCATTTTATCTCTATATTTTTATAGGTAAAATTAGATATCAATAGCACAATGGTTAAAATAAAAAAGACGATAAGGTTATTAATTATTTCATTTCCCGATGTTAAATAGGGCATTCCGTTTAAGGTTGGAGCCAGCTCAAAACCTGTTATTTTTTGTAAAACAAGCATTGCAGACGTTAAACAAAAAAGAATGGCAGCATGAGTCATATATATTGAGTAAGAAAGTTTACCCAGTATCTGGAACGGTCTTAGTTTTAAACTATGGGATATAATCCCTGACTCAAAAGAAAACACTATAATTAAGATGTAAAACAATAGGGTGGCGATAATGTTTTGATATTCAAAATCAGATTGCACAACCATAATGACAGAGATTATAACTGCTATTTCTACCACACTGGCTAATAATTTTGTTGGCTTAATGGCGGCTATTTTTCGATAAAAAAGGTAGGTTAATGACCCCCCGAAAAAGCAGGATAACCCTTTTAATATTTCATTACCTAACAGTTCAGATTCAGAAAACAGTAAATAAAAGGCAACTATTGGCGTGGTGAGCCAGATATATTTTTTGAATTTAGCAAAAGTAACGACAGATAAAAATAACAAGGCATAAAGATAGAATTCAATGCTAATGCTCCAGGACGGAAAATTAAAACTTAAAGGGTTTGCAAAGGGAACCCATGACTGAATTAATAGTAAATTGGGTATTACTTCACTAATAGCCGTTTCTCCCGTGAAAGGAATGTCATTAAAAGTCAATCCACCGTATTTATAAACAGCAAATTTACCAAACTCTAATATTATAAAAATAATAAACATGAACAAATGGAGCGGGTATAGCCTGAAAAATCTGGCCTTCATAAAAACAGAAAAGGTTAAATTTTGTTTAAATCCATAACCATGAGTTAACACAAAGCCACTTAACACAAAAAATAACTGCACAAAAACTGAGCTTCCCCTAAAGAAATCTAGCTCAGTCAGACTGCCAACTAAATGCATATGAAAAATGACAACTGCAAGAGCAGCAAGCCCTCGGAAGGCGTCCAGCGCCTCAAATCTTTTGTTCATAATGTTTCCTTGAAAAGTGAATTACAGAGGCACTAGAAACCACTAGAAACAGTGTAGAGTGAGAGAAGAGCGCATCAATGCGCTCTTTGTATAAGGTGAAGCGTTGTTATTTAACCTCTTCACCTTTTGCCTGCAGGTCGGCATGGTATGAGGAGCGTACAAAGGGGCCGCATGCGGCATGGTCAAAACCTATTGCTTTGGCTTTTTTACCCAGTTCATCAAATTCAGCGGGTGGTACATAACGCTCAACGGGCAGATGCTGCAAGCTCGGCTGCAGATATTGTCCTAAGGTTAGCATAGTCACGCCATGGTCGGCGAGATCCTGCAGGACCTGCTCGATATCTTCATTGCTTTCACCGAGGCCCATCATTAAACCTGATTTTGTCGGGATCTGCGGATGTTGTTCTTTGAATTTTTTAAGTAACTGTAATGACCATTGGTAGTCTGCGCCCGGGCGTACCTGTTTGTACAGATGCGGCGCAGTTTCTAAATTATGGTTAAAAACATCCGGCACGTCATTTTCAAAACAGGCTAATGCTTTATCCATACGGCCCTTAAAGTCAGGCACTAATATTTCAATTTTGATGTGCGGATTGAGCAGACGAATTTCGCGGATACAGTCGGCAAAATGCTGTGCACCGCCATCACGTAAGTCATCTCTGTCTACAGAGGTGATAACCACATATTTAAGTTTCATCTCTTTAATGGTTTCAGCTAATTTTTTCGGCTCGTCACCGTCTACGGCAAGCGGTTTGCCATGGCCGACATCGCAGAATGGACAGCGGCGTGTACAGATATCCCCTAAAATCATAAACGTAGCCGTACCATGATTAAAACACTCATTGAGATTCGGGCATGAGGCTTCTTCACAGACAGAGTGCAGTTTGTTTTTACGCAGCGCCGCCTTAATTTCGTTAACGCGGCTGTTATCTGTCGGCAGCTTGATTTTCATCCATGACGGTTTTTTTAAGATGGTGCTTTTATCTGAAGGGATAACTTTAATTGGAATATGGGATAATTTATCGGCATCGCGCAGTTTTTTTCCGGCGCTTAATTGGCTTGGTTTATTAGTCATGAAAAAAGTTCTCTGTCTGTGAATAACCTAGTCGCGTGTTTAATTTCGCAACTAATAATGGTGCTAACTCGTTTACTGAAAGTGTAATACCTTGATTTTTACACTGAGTCATTTCCAGCCCGGCATAACCGCAGGGATTAATTTGTAAGAAAGGGGATAAATCCATATCAACATTTAATGCGAGACCGTGAAAAGAGCAGCCTTTACGGATTTTTAATCCCAATGATGCAATTTTTTTACCCTCGACATAAACGCCGGGTGCATCCGCTTTGGCAAGCGCCGTGACCTTATAATCCGCTAATAGCGAGATAATACTTTGTTCAATAATTGAAACCAGACTGCGTACATTGAACTCTTTACGGCGGATATCAATTAACAGATAGGCAATCAGTTGCCCTGGGCCGTGATAGGTAATTTGTCCGCCCCGATCGCTTTTTACAATGGGGATATTAGTTTGCTGTAATAGATGTTCTGCTTTACCTGCAATACCTTGCGTAAAAACGGCGGGATGTTCTACCAGCCAGATCTCATCAACACTATTTTCATCGCGTTGCCCCGTGAAGTCGCTCATTTTTTGCCATACATCTAAATAGGCTTGTCGCCCTAAATAACGCACGTGCAGTTGTTTTTCGATAGCTGTCATCTTATTTATCTACAAATCAAAGAATACAACGGACCAGTTCAAGATCATTTAATTGTGAGTAAATGGTTTCAATATGCTCTTTACTGGTGACGATAACAGGGATGCTGAGTGCCTGATAGGTCCCTTTTGAACTGGGTTTTGTTTTCGGAGAGTAATCTCCCGGCGCATTCTTTTGAATGACGGCGATCACATCCAGTATCATTTTCGGATCCGCAACGCCCATTACTTTAAAGGCAAAAGTGCAGGGAAACTCTAAAAGCTCATCAAATTTTGTGTTTAATGCCATTTGCAACTCCGAAGGCTAAGTAAAACGAGAAGCGAGGCGACAGCCCCGCTGGATTGTTTATGATATGGGGGTTGTATTAAGCAAACCAACCGATAAACAATAATTTTATATAGTCGATAAAACGGCTGAAAAAACCACCTTCATCGACAGTCTCTAATGCGATCAACTCATAGGTTGCGATTGGCTCATCGGCGATGGAATAATGTACTTCGCCCACTTTATCACCTTTGTTAATGGGCGCACGTAATTCATCTTTGATAATGAAATCGGCTGTTAAGTTTTTAGCCTGGCCTCTTGGCAGGGTGATCGGGGTACTTGCCGCCACACCTAAACGTATCATCTCCTGTGAGCCCATCCAGATTCTCTCACTGGCCAGTTGATCGCCTGCGTTGTAAGGAGTAATAGTTTCAAAAAAGCGAAATCCCCAGTTAAGTAACTTTTTACTTTCCACTTTACGCGAAGTTTCAGATTTCGTGCCCATGACTACGCTGATTAAACGCATGCCATCTTTTGTTGCAGAGGTGATAAGGCTGTAACCTGCCGACTCTGTATGGCCTGTTTTAATGCCATCGACATTCAAACTTTTATCCCATAACAGACCGTTACGGTTATATTGAACAATGCCGTTATATTTGAATGATTTTTCACTGTAGATGCGGTATTCATCAGGTACGTCGTTAATTAATGCTTTGGCCAGAATAGCCATATCGCGCGCGCTGGTGTAGTGCTCTTCCGAGTGCAGGCCGTGGCTGTTAACAAAATGGGTGTTAGTCATACCCAGCTGCGCAGCCCAGGAGTTCATCAGATCAGCAAATGCATCTTCACTGCCTGCAATATGCTCGGCCATTGCCACACAAGCATCATTACCTGACTGGACAATAATGCCACGGTTAAGATCTTCAACGGTTATCTGCTTACCTACTTCAATAAACATTTTAGAAGACTCAGGGAAATTCTTTGACCAGGCCTTCTCGGAAATTGTCACTTTATCTGTCAGGCTCAAATTGCCGGACTTGATTTCCCGACCTATGATGTAACTGGTCATCATCTTGGTTAAGCTCGCAGGCTCCAGCCTTTCCTCACTATTGTTCTCTGCGAGAATTTTACCAGAATCAAAATCTATTAATAAATAGCCCTTTGCAGCGATTGCAGGGGCATTCGGGATAACACGCGGGGTCGCAATAACATTAAAACTTAGAACGAAAGTGATAAGCAGTAGGCCTATTTTTTTCATGAAGGTTACCTTTGAGTTGCTATGCCCAACTGCTTCGGGCATATATTCGAAAAATTGTTATGCACTATATCAGATGCCTACTTTGTTTGCTAAGTGCGAAGAAAGATTTCTCCATGATGGTGCTGAATAAAGGTGGCTGGACGAGGGGAGTCACCGGCTGATTATTTTTAACAGGGTGATTTATTTCGGTGCATCAGTTAATGCATTAATGCACTTTTATGGTGCAGCTTGTTTTTTTGTTACCACGTTCTTAACTTAACTTATTGTTTATTAAGGCATTAGTTTTTTGGCATGGTAATTGTAATAGGAAGTGTAAGGATAGATATTGCAGCCTGCAGTAACACCCGCTCAGGTATTGATTTTGCTCTATCGGGATACAGATTGTTCGATTTTATTTTAATTTAAAAAAGGAATTACCATGAAAATGTTAACCGCAATAATTAAACCCTTTAAGTTAGATGAAGTAAGAGAATCGATTATGAATGCAGGTATTGCAGGTGTAACCGTTTCAGAAGTAAAAGGTTTTGGTCGTCAAAAAGGGCATACGGAATTGTATCGTGGCGCTGAGTACCAAGTTGATTTTTTGCCGAAAGTAAAATTAGAAATTGCAGTCAAAGATGAAGATGTTGATCGTCTCGTTGAAGCAATTACCACTGCGGCTAACACTGGGAAAGTCGGCGACGGAAAAATATTTATTCAATCACTTGAGCAAGTGGTACGTATTCGTACTGGCGAGCTTGATGATGAAGCACTTTAATTTAGTTTAATATTTGTAGGAAGGGAATTATTATGGAAAACACAGTCATAGAACTTAAATTTGCGCTGGATACCTTTTATTTTTTAATATCAGGTGTCTTAGTTATGTGGATGGCAGCCGGATTTGCCATGCTGGAAGCCGGACTCGTCCGCTCTAAAAACACTACGGAAATTTTAACCAAAAATATCGTCTTATATGCAATTGCTTGTACCATGTTTTTATTGGTGGGTTACAACATTATGTATGTTGATAATGTTGCCGGTGGTTGGTTACCCTCACTAGGTGGACTGATCGGAACACAAGCTGCGGATGCAAATCATTCACTTGAATCTGATTTCTTCTTCCAGGTTGTATTTGTTGCGACTGCGATGTCTATCGTATCCGGCGCTGTTGCTGAGCGCATGAAATTATGGGCTTTCTTAATTTTCTCGGTTTTCCTAACCGGCTTTATTTATCCACTAGAAGGCTACTGGACTTGGGGCGGCGGTTTCCTTACTGAAGCTGGTTTTAGTGACTTCGCAGGCTCAGGTATCGTTCATATGGCCGGCGCTGCAGCTGCGTTATCTGCGGTTATCTTACTGGGTGCACGTAAAGGAAAATACGGTAAAGATGGTTCAATCCACCCAATCCCAGGGTCAAATATGCCCTTAGCAACACTAGGTACATTAATTTTATGGATGGGCTGGTTTGGCTTTAACGGTGGTTCGCAATTACTTATCTCTGATGCAGAAAACGCAACTGCGGTAGGCCTTATCTTTGTAAATACCAATGCAGCAGCTGCGACAGGTGCCATTGCTGCACTGATAGTCAGCAAATTGAAATGGGGTAAATCGGATATCACCATGATTCTTAATGGTGCATTAGCTGGTTTAGTTGCGATTACCGCAGCACCCGATTCACCATCACCTCTTCTTGCAAGTGCCATTGGTTTAGTCGCCGGTGTGATTGTTGTGTACAGTATTACCACTTTTGATAAATTAAAATTAGATGATCCTGTGGGCGCGCTATCAGTTCACGGTGTATGTGGTCTGTTTGGTCTGTTAGTTGTGCCATTAAGTAAAGAAGGCACTACATTTGCCGGACAACTATACGGCGCAGCGGTTATATTCGGATTTGTATTTGCCGCTTCATGGATTGTCTGGGCAGTTATCAAAGCGACAATGGGCATACGTGTTACTCCGGAAGAGGAAGAAGCAGGTATGGATTTACATGACTGTGGTGTGGAAGCTTATCCAGAGTTCACTGACTAAAAAACAGTTGATATTTGCAGGGTAAATAAAAGCCTGACTTAGTATTAAGTCAGGCTTTTTTATATGGCGTATTTGACAAAAAAGAGGGCGTAATTTAAGTTTGATATGTTAATGTCTCTCATTTACAAACAATATAAACCATAGACAGTAGAGTAGGGGAGTCAATGACTGATTTCAAATTTTTATCACGTATTTTACTGCCCTCTTTAATCTTGTGTGCACTGTATTGGCTGGGCACTTATAACGAGTATCTGCTTTTTCATTTTTTTGCAGAATTCTTTACCATTATTGTTGCGCTTAATATAGGTATTATCGCCTACTTTACTTACCCCTTTAGTAAAAACTATTATTTGAAGTTTTTGGGGCTGGGTTATTTTGCCGTGGGTTTGTTGGATACCCTGCACGTTTTAACCTATCCTGGTATGCCTTTTATTGGCTTTGCCGCGCCCGATATTACCCTCACGTTCTGGGTTTTTACGCGTTTATTTGAAAGTCTTCTCTTATTATTGGCGACCTTTTCGCTATTGAATAAAAGCAAGCCGTCAACCCTTATTATTATCTATCTACTGATAGCAACTGCCATCACTTATCTCTCTCTTTTTAATCCACTGCTGTTATTTAGCGCAGAAGCGGGTTTAACCCCGTTAAAGAACGGACTAGAGTATCTTATTATCTTTATCTTAGTGGCCGCTCTGTTGGTAAACAGTAGACAGAAAAGACTGTTTTCCGGCTCCGTCTATTGGAAAATCCAACTCTCTATTTTACTTACCCTTAGCGCTGAATTTTTCTTTACTCTGTATGGTGACTTTACCAGTTTCTTTAATATGCTCGGTCACTTAATGAAGTTTTTATCATTCTGGCTTATTTTTAGCGCCGTAATAAAGCGGACATTGCAGCGGCCGATGGAGATGATGAAAAAAGATCTCAGCAGTTACGATGCAATTCCGCTCCCTGTTATGATTATTGATAGTGATGGTCGGGTTCGTCAGCTTAATAAAGCGGCGGAAAATTTAATTAAGCGGCCTAGATCTGAAATTATAAATTCAGATAATCACCAGTTTTTTCATCCGGCATCTATTAATGAATCTGAGTGTCCACTCTGCCTGGCGGTTAAAGAACATAGAACATTAAACAATATACAGCTTACGGATAAAGAAACATCGCTCACTACCCTTTATTCACTCACTCCTGCTGGAGATGCTAAGGCATTTGGCATGATTCAAGTAAGCCGGGATATTAGTGAAGAGCTGGCAACTAATAAAGAAGTTTTAAACCAGAATGCCATTTTAAGCTCAGTACTTAACGGCACCCCTGATCTTATTTTTTATAAAGATTATGTCGATGGAGACGGTGCTTATATTGGCTGCAATAAAGCCTTTGAACTGTTTACCGGTAAGCCTAAAGGGCAAATAATAGGTCGGACGGATATAGAACTGTTTGGTGAAAAAATAGGCCATTCTTTTCGATCTTATGATCGGGATGTTTTAAGAAAAAAACAGACTGAGCTTAATGAGGAGTGGGTCAGTTACCCGAGTGGTGAACGGGTTTTGCTGAGCACATCAAAGTCACCTTTGTATGATAATCAAGGACGAATATCAGGGGTGTTGGGGATCGCACGTGATATTAGCCAATACACGCAATTACAAAGTGAAATACAAACCCACAAACAAGCGCTGGAATATAACAGTTATTACGATCTACTGACCTCCCTTCCCAACCGGACACTGTTTTTAGATCGTATTGAGCAGTCTATTAAGTTGTCACAACGGACGAAACGTTTAGTGGTTGTTATATTGCTCAATGTGGATCACTTTAAGGCGATCAATGATTCTTTGGGTCATCGTATTGGTGATCAGGTGATTAAGACGATTGCCCTTAGGCTACAAAAAATAGTCAGAAGAAGCGATACGGTGGCGCGATTCTGGGGGGATGAATTTTCAATTCTACTGAGTGAACTGGCGAATACCAATGCGATTGTCAATATCGTTGAAAAGTTACAGGGGGCGATGAAAGAAAGTATCGATGTCTTTGAACATCGTCTTTATTGCACTATTAGTTTGGGTATTGCCCTTTACCCGAGAGATGCTGGGAATGCAGAGACACTGCTTAAAAATGCTGATGCAGCTATGCATAAAGCAAAGCATGAAGGTCGCGATACTTATCGCTATTATGCCCAGGAGATGACTGAAAAAGCATTTGAGCGGATAGTCATGGAGAGCAGTTTGCGCAGTGCCATAAAAAATGACCAATTTGTTGTTTATTACCAGCCACAAGTTGATGCGCGCAATGGAAAAATAATAGGTATGGAAGCGCTTATTCGTTGGGATCATCCGCAAATGGGGATGGTTGCGCCAGCTAAGTTTATTACCCTGGCAGAAGAAACCGGCTTTATTGTTGAGCTTGATAGATGGGTAATGTCGCAGGCGATGAAGCAGATGGTTTTATGGTATGAGATGGGGCTAAACCCGGGGGTTCTGTCCCTTAATCTTGCCATGAAGCAGCTGCAGCAAAAAGACTTTATCGAGGTATTAAGTCATCGCCTCAAAGAAAGCGGATGTGCGGCGCAGTGGCTGGCACTTGAAGTAACAGAAGGGCAGATTATGAATAATCCGGAAAATGCCATTTTGGTACTGAAAAAAATTAGTGCCATGGGAATAGAGTTGGCCATTGATGATTTCGGTACGGGTTACTCTTCTTTATCTTATCTAAAACGTTTGCCCATCAATAAATTAAAAATAGATCAGTCGTTTATACGGGGGTTGCCTGACGATAAGGATGACGCGGCACTTACCAAAGCGATAATTTCACTGGCCAAAAACCTTCATTTAGGTGTTATTGCAGAGGGGGTGGAAACCATTGAGCAGGTTAACTTTTTACTTGACCATGATTGCTGCAATATTCAGGGATATTATTACGCAAAACCACTCTCCAGCGGTGAAATGACTCTGTACTTAAAATAACAGTATATTTAGGCCGCCATTAACCTATAATTGCGCAATTTCTGATACCTCCGATAATATCGCCCCTGTATCAGAAGTAGTATTGCAGTGCAGAAGATAGTCAGCCGGGTTTGTCTGACAAGGGTACGGATTAAATAACGCTATTTTTATGGCACAAATATTGCTTTTCTTAAGTATGTGTCAATAAATGGATAACAATTATGAACCTTAATTCTTCAGCTTTATTTAATGATTTATCTGCGCAAACTTTGCACAGTAAAAGCCTGGGCAGTGAACTTTCCAGCCAATCTGTGAGCTCTTCATCTGCTGATTTTTCAAAAATGTTGAAACAGGCGATAGATAACGTAAATGGTCTGCAGCAAAATACCTCAGAACTGCGTAATCGTTTTGAAATGGGTGATAAAGAGGTGAGTTTAGGAGAAGTGATGATAGCGGCCAACAAATCAAGTTTAGCGTTTGATGCAACCGTACAGATACGCAATAAAATGGTCGAAGCATATAAAGAAGTAATGAGTATGCCTGTTTAGGCGCTTTAGCTAAGATAAAAGGGAAAAACAGTGGCTGAGTTAGGTAACAATACAGATATGTTAATTGAGAACAGCAGCTTTGATGGCGATGAGCCGCTTGCACATTCAGAAAAAAATGCATTGGCGTCATTCTTTTCAAATGTTGATGTGCTGCGCCAAATTAGCATGATTATCGGTTTGTTAATTGTGCTGGCAATTGTTGTCATTATTTGGTCATGGGGAAAGGAAGCCGACTACCGTCCCCTTGGTAATTACCAGACAGATGAGTTAATCAGTACACTCGATTTCCTTGATAAACAACAAATTCAATACAAGCTTGAAGGTAATTCCGTTCTCGTCGTTTCCGACCAATATCAAAAAATTAAACTGCTGATGACTCGTGCCGGCTTAGTGACTGATGAAGATGGTAGCGGCGATGATATTTTATTACAGGATATGGGCTTTGGCGTTAGTCAGCGCGTGGAAACAGAGCGGCTAAAATTAAGTCGCGAGCGTCAGTTAGCATTGGCGATTAAAGAGATGAAAAACATCACCAATGCGCAAGTTTTACTGGCAATCCCCAAAGAGAGTGTGTTTGCCCGAAAAGAGCGTACTGCCAGTGCCACCGTAGTGGTAACAACAGCCCGCTCTTACGCCCTGTCAGCTCAGGAAATTGATTCAATCGTTGATATTGTTGCATCTGCTGTACAGGGATTGTCCCCTAATAATGTGACGGTCAGCGATCAGCGCGGGCGTTTGTTACATTCTGGCAGTCAGAGCGGGTTTTCTGCCCAATCCAGCAAAGAGTTCGCCGTTGTACGTGAGCAGGAAGATGAATATAAGGCAAAAATTGATGCAATTTTAATCCCTGTTTTAGGGATCGCAAATTATACCTCTGAAGTTAATTTGGCGATGGACTTTACGGTTGTTGAAGAGACTAAAAAAACCTTTAATCCGTCAACTCCGACGATCCGCAGTGAGATGCTGGTGGAGACTAAATCATCCAGCTTTGTCGTAGGCTCTGTACCCGGCGCATTAAGCAACCAACCTCCCGCTAATTCAGCTATTCCTGAAGAGTTAAATCCCAGTAAACCATTAGCCGATGGTGCAGACGGAAGCTCGCATAATGAAGCAACGCGCAATTATGAAGTGGATAGTACGGTAACTTATATCAAGCATAAAGTGGGCAAGGTGGATCGTTTAGCTGTGTCAGTTGCGCTGGATTATATTACGACAACCAATGAGGCGGGTGACGTTTCATATACGCCGCGCCCGCAAGAGGAAGTGGATAATATCCGCCGTTTATTGCTCGGCGGCCTGGGCATCAACACTGAACGCGGTGATATTTTAGAAATTGCGTCGGTAAGTTTTAATCGCCCCGATCTGGGAAGTATTGTTGAAGAGGAATTCTGGAAAACAGAAACCTTCCAAAGTTATGTTCGATTTGGCGGCAGCATGTTAGTGATTTTGTTAACACTATTACTGATAGTTCGACCCATTATGAAAAAACTACTTTATCCTGAAGCTATCGAGCATGTTGATGAATACGATTTAGGTGGCGCAATAGGTGCAATGTCAGGAGATAACCTGCAGCTGTTGAACGAGGATGATGGGGTTGAATTTGGTATGAGCAATGGACATATTAAATTACCTGATTTACATAAAGATGAAGATTTACTGAAAGCCGTACGTGCATTGGTTGCCAATGAACCGGGCTTATCTGCACAAGTTATTAAAGAGTGGTTAGCCGTCGATGAGCGATAAAAAGAAAGATACAAAAGAGGTCAAAGGGGAAAAACAGCTTGCCACTGGTGAGTTTGACGTTGCTTCATTAAGCGGTGTCGAAAAATCGGCCTTGTTGATGCTGAGTTTGACGCCTGCTGATGCTGCGCAAATATTTCGTAATTTAGAGCCCAAACAGGTGCAAAAATTAGGTATGGAGATGGCCGCCCTTAAAGACTCATCTCAGAACCGCGTATCCAGCGTGCATCGTGCTTTTATCGAAGATATTCAAAAATTCAGTAATATCGGTTTGGACAGTGAAGACTTTGTCCGGGCGTCGTTAATTGAAGCGTTAGGGGCAGACAGAGCAGGTAATTTAGTTGAGCAAATTATTCTTGGCAGTGGCTCGAAAGGTCTGGATTCATTGAAGTGGATGGATGCGCGTCAGGTGGCATCCATTATTCAGAATGAGCATCCGCAAATTCAGACGATTGTTTTATCCTATTTAGACCCCGAACAATCCGCTGAAATATTAACCCAGTTTCCGGAGAAAAATCGCCTGGATCTGTTGATGCGTATCGCTGATTTAGAAGAGGTACAACCTGCCGCATTGCAGGAATTAAATGAAATAATGGAGAAACAGTTTGCCGGTCAGGCCGGAGCGCAGGCTGCTAAAATGGGCGGGGCGAAAGCGGCTGCTAATATCATGAACTATTTAGATACCGGTATTGAAGGTCCGTTAATGGATGCGCTGCGTGAAACTGATGAAGATATGAGTCAGCAAATTCAAGATCTTATGTTTGTCTTTGACAATCTTATCGATCTTGATGATCGCGGCATACAAACCCTGTTACGTGAAGTCCCTGGCGAGCAGTTACAGCGCGCAATAAAAGGTGCGGATGAGCAGCTTAAAGAGAAAATATTTAAAAATATGTCTAAACGGGCTGCTGAAATGTTGCAGGATGATCTCGAAGCGATGGGACCTATTCGTATCAGTGAAGTGGAAGCTGCTCAGAAAGAGATCCTTACCATTGCGCGTCGTTTATCCGATGCGGGTGAGATAATGCTCGGCGGTGGCGGTGGTGACGAGTTCTTATAAAACTCGAACGGGTAAAAGGATGGCCAGCACATGATAGATAATGAAACTGAATTCAAACACTGGCCGCTGCCTGAACTTGAAGAAACGGCCCAAAACGACCACGAAGAAACGACTTTATTTGGCAAGCCCGCCAGTTGGTATCAGAGTGAGCCGGAAGAAAATGACGTGCCGGCCGCTGAAGAGGAGGTTAAACCTTTAACGCTTGAGGATATTGAAGCCATACGTCAGTCGGCTTATGAAGATGGTTTTAAAGAGGGTAAGGAAGCCGGATTTATAGCCGGTAGCGAAGAGGGCAAAACCGAGGGGTTCAAAGATGGCGTTGCGCAAGGCGTTGCACAGGGGACTGAAACCGGTTTACAGGCAGGTCAGGCGCAGATAGATGAACAACTGAGTGTTTGGCAGTCGCTAATAGAGCGGCTGCATAATCCACTGGAAAAATTAGATGATAACGTTGAATATCAACTTATCCGCTTAGCAACCACGCTTGCTGAGCAAATTACTCGTTGCGAAGTACAGACTAACCCGCAAATTATTTTGCTGGCTTTAAAGCAAGCGGTAGAAGCCTTGCCTATTTCAGAGCAAACATTAAGAATTTTACTGCATCCGGATGATCTTAAATTTGTGCAGCATGCTTATTCACAAGAGATCTGCTTAAAACGCGGTTGGGATTTACAGGCAGAGCCAGCGCTAGCGCGAGGTGATTGTCAAATTCATACACAAACATCGAGTGTTGACTACGCGTTTACGACCCGCATTGAACAAGTGTTAAAGCATTTTTTTAAAGAGAACCATCAGCAACTTCCTGAAAAAAATGAGGATTCAAATTTACTCAATGATCACCCACCTGTAAATAAAGCTGTTTTAACTGCGGCAGCGACATCAGATACGGCGGATAAGTCGGACAGTGGTGCAAGCGAAGAAGTGCGCAATGAATAAACTCGCACAGCGCCTTGCACAATATCAAACGGGTGAGTCAATCACTCACCCTATCGTCTCCGGGAAGCTGGTGCGTGTGGTGGGATTGACTTTAGAGGCGATCGGTTGCACAGCGGCTGTTGGCAGCTTATGCCGCGTGGAAACCAGTGATGGTTTTATTGACGCTGAAGTAGTTGGTTTTTCCGGTGAACGTCTGTTTTTAATGCCCAGCGAACGTCTAACCGGGGTTCTGCCCGGCGCAAAGGTGATTCCACAAACAGAAAAGCAGGGCATTCCCGTGGGCATGGAGCTGCTGGGGCGCGTCTTAGATGGTCTTGGTCAGCCCATTGATGGCAAAGGCGAAATTATTACCGCACAAACCAGCCAGTATAGTAATCCGCGTATAAATCCACTCAGCCGTAAAGCGATTAAAGATCCTCTGGATGTGGGGATCAAGGCAATCAATGCCTTACTGACCGTCGGTCAGGGTCAACGAATGGGACTGTTTGCCGGCTCCGGGGTGGGCAAGAGTGTGCTATTGGGCATGATGACTCGCGGTACCAATGCAGATGTCGTCGTCGTGGGGTTAATCGGTGAGCGTGGCCGGGAAGTTAAAGAATTTATTGAAGAGATATTGGGCCCGGAGGGACGAAAACGGGCGGTAGTTATTGCCGCCCCTGCAGATGCTTCGCCCTTAATGCGTTTAAAAGGGTGCGAAACCTCATTGACCATTGCCGAGTATTTTCGCGATCAGGGCTTAAATGTTTTACTGTTAATGGATTCTTTGACACGTTTTGCGCAGGCACAACGTGAAATAGCACTGGCCATTGGTGAGCCTCCTGCCACTAAGGGTTATCCGCCTTCCGTATTTGCCAAGTTGCCCGCCCTGGTTGAGCGTGCCGGTAACGGCAATGAAAATCAGGGGTCGATCAGTGCTTTCTTTACTGTATTAACCGAGGGGGATGACCTTCAGGATCCTATCGCGGATGCATCAAGGGCGATTCTTGACGGGCATATTGTATTATCGCGGGAGCTGGCAGATTCTGGCCATTTCCCTGCCATCGATGTGGGTAAATCGATTAGCCGTGTTATGCCTATGGTTACCTCTGAGGAGCACCAAACGCTTGCCCGTGTATTAAAGCAGGCTTACTCTTTATATCAGGAAAACAAAGAGTTGATCACTATTGGCGCTTATGCGAAAGGCAGTGACCCGCGCATTGATAAAGCGATTGTTATCAGGCCTATGTTGGATCATTTCTTGCAACAGGGGATGAAGGAGAGCATCAGCTATAACGATTGTTTGACGCAGCTTGCTACACTGACACAGCGTTTTGTAAATAGTTAACCCGTTTAAAAGGAGTTTTTTGATGGCAAGAGATGCACTACAACTTGTTTATGAACAGCGCGAAAAACAGGTAGAGCAAGCATTACGTAGCTACCAAAAAGCGCAGCAGGCTCTGTTTGAACAGCGTAAGCAGCTGCAAAATCTTGCTCAATATCGCCGTCAATATATCTCCCAGTTAACGACAAAAGGGTCACAAGGTTTGTCTATTGCCGAGCTGAGTAAATACCAACAGTTTATTGTGCAGATAGATCAAGGTCTCAGTAAGCAACAGGAAGGGCTGGTGAAATTTGAATATGATGTTCATGCGCAAAAAAAATTGTGGCTGGAAAGCCAGGTAAGCTGCAAAGCGCTGGCGATGCTGCTTGAGAAAAAAGCGCGTCAAAAAATAAAAATGGCGGATCGTAAAGAGCAACAACTGCTCGATGAATTTGCCACCTTCCAATTTTTTCAGAAAAGAGCCATCAACTGATCCCGTAACAGTATAATTGGTCTGTAAATTGCTTGTTTTTATTGAGTGATAAATAAAAAATAAGTTAGTTCACCTGTTTTAAATTAAAAAGGAAGGAATCTCCTTTTTTACTCGTCTGCCATTAAAAGGGTAAGCGATTTTGTTTATAGAGGCCATTGTATGATCCAATCCATATTAGTAACCAGCCCAAGTAAGACACAAAATAAGGATCTTTTGTCTGCTGTTTCAGTCCCTGACGAGGTTGCAGATAAGGAGCTGAAGGCTGAAGAAAACGAGGTAAAATCACGTTTCTCTGATCTGTTTACTTCACTGTTAACGGCTAATGGCAAAGAAGTCGCTGGCAAAGGTCAGGAAGACGAGGCGGCTGCTGTTGAGGGGATCGCTGAGCAAGAAGGGCTGAGTGATAATCTGCTGTTACTTGAGAGCGGCAGTGAACAAGTTGATAGTGAAATGCCTGCTGAAGATATTGATGCGGATTTAGCGAGTGCGACAGATATAAAAGAGGAAGGTATCTCTGGCGGTGAATGGCTAGCAGCACACGCTCAGCCTGTTGTGCAGGCAGGTAAGACAGAAAAAACAGAAGTGATAGAAGAAACAGAAGAGACAGAAGAAACCGAAGAGACGGAAGGAACCGAAGAAACATTAAAGATCGCAGATTCTGGTGAACCGGAAAATAAAGAAGGTATTGAAGCTGCTGCAACTCAGGCGACGCCTGCGCTGAAGAGTGGGGCGGAAGATAAACTGGCGCTGCAGAGGAGAAGCTCTGATGATAGTGTCGATGATAGTGTCGATGATAGTATTGATGCAAAAGTCACAGTAGAAAAAAAACAAACGGCAACGCCAGTACAAGTATCTATTCTTGAGCAGATAGAAGCGGCAAAAAAAGTCGACACGCAAGTGACGGATGCGAAGAAAATAGCGCCAGCGGACAGTGTCCTTCCCGAGTTATCCACTGAGATCAAGAAAGGGCAGGAAAAGCAGCCCGGCAGTTTCACTGAGTCATCATTAGTCGCTGAAAGTGTCCGTTTAAAGGCGGCTGATAGTGACTCTAAGAGTGCCTCTGAATCTTTAAAAGCAGAGACGGCACAAACGGCTATGGACAAAATTGACCCTTTTTCACTGCTTGCTAAAAGCGAAACAGAGCGCAGCCCGCTAACCCCAGTTATTGATGCGAGTGTACCACGTGCTGCGAATATGGATATTTCTAATCTGAGTAAGTCAATTAATCAGAATCTAACCGCTGCCACGCAATCTCCGGCACTGGATCAACCTTTAGATTTACAAGCAAAACATGCATCCGCTTTATTAGGTACACGTATTTTGATGATGATTGGGCAAGGTAAGCAGGAGGTAAATATTCGCTTAGATCCCGCCGAGCTGGGGTCAATGCATATTAAATTACAGGTGCAACAGGATCAGGTGCAGTTAACGATTCACACGCAAGTGGCGCAAAGCCGGGATCTTATTGAGCAGCATTTACCCAGATTACGGGAGCAGCTTGCCCAGCAGGGTGTTAGCTTAGGGGAAACCAGTGTTGAGCAGCAGAGTCAGCAGCAGGGCCAGAGTCATCAGGGTAAAAATGGCGTCCAGGAAAGAGGTCGCATGACAGCGGCTGAGAGTCCGTTGCAAGTTATGAGTGATAAAACAGAGTGGATCGCCTCTAAAATAGCACTGCCAGCTCAAGGAATTGATTATTATGCGTAACGCCTTCTAATTGTTACTGAATTCAGAGCCAAGATG
>Ga0075011_10000600_pt1 | contig 19351 bp, 14 predicted proteins | sample TARM_MetaG_T_14_FD_72354 | JGI IMG/M metagenome (GOLD analysis project Ga0075011, IMG submission 72354) | Freshwater microbial communities from Pennsylvania, USA, analyzing microbe dynamics in response to fracking - TARM_MetaG_T_14 | ecosystem: Environmental > Aquatic > Freshwater > River... | reverse complement strand
CGGATAAGCTGCATTACCGCCCTAATAAACTGGTTATTGATATCGATGATGCGAGTTCAGTGCTCAAACTTAATCCAATCAAAATCAAAAAAAATGGGGTAGATACGGTAGTAACGGAACGCACTACTGATGGACTGCGTTTAACTATCTTGCTGGATATGCTAATGCCCTATCGAGTGGTCAATGAAGGAAATCATCTCTATGTCCGGTTTGGGGATGTAACCCCGGAAACGGCTGCTGAGAGTGCTGCTGAGGTGGCTTTGGCAGATGCTGTTGCGCAGGATAGCGGAAAGCAAATAGCAGCTGTAGCGAAAACAGAGATGGCAGGTGCAATAGCAGCAACGCAGTTGGCAGCGCCTAAAGGTTACGTCAACAGCATAAAATCAATTGATTTTAAACGCGGCTCAGAGGGACAGGGGAAATTACTTGTGTATCTGGATAATTCAAGCGTAGCTGTCGATATACGCCGCAGAGATCAGCAGTTAATTGCAGAATTTCAGAGTACCTACATCCCCAATGAATTTTTGTATATTATGGATGTGGTTGATTTCGCAACCGTTGTAGAAAAAGTCGAAACCTTTAAAGAAGACGGTAAAACGCGGTTTGTTTTTAATATTAAAAAAGAATATAACTATCGTTATGACCAGTTAGATACTTTATTTATGATTGAAGTGTCTGAAAAGCCAAAAGATGAAAAAGAGAGTGTTTATCAAGGTAAGGCTATTTCTCTTAATTTCCAGGATATCCCGGTGCGCACCGTGCTGCAGTTAATCGCTGATTTTAACGGGTTTAATTTAGTTATTACCGATTCTGTTAGCGGTAATATCACTCTGCGTTTAGATGATGTGCCATGGGAGCAGGCGCTTGATATCATCTTAAAGGTGAAAGGTCTTGGTAAACGAATGGACGGCAATGTGCTTATGATTGCCCCTGCCGCTGAGTTGGCGGCTAAAGAACGGGAGCAGTTGGAGACAGAAAAAGAAGTGGCCGATTTAGCGCCTCTTTATGCAGAATTCATCCAGATTAATTACGCCAAAGCGGAGAATATTGCCAATCTTCTGTCCAGCGGTAATACCAGCCTGCTTTCTGCGCGCGGCTCCGTCAGTACCGACACCCGAACCAATACCGTTTTATTAAAAGATACTGCAAGTGTTATCGACGCAGTGAAAGAGATGATTCAGGTGCTGGATATTCCTGTGCGCCAGGTTGTGATTGAAGCGCGTATGGTAACAGTGAGCGACTCAGTGGGTGAAGAGTTGGGAATTAAATGGGGTATGACTGCAACAGGCGGTAGCAGTTCGACATCTGGTTCATTAGCTGGCGCTGAAGCGGCTAACAGTGGCTCTGCCGGCAACCTTGAAGATCGCCTCAATGTTAATCTTCCTGTTACCGGGGCTGCTGGCACCATAGCTTTTCAAGTGGCTAAACTGGCCGATGGGCAGATCTTAGATTTAGAGCTTTCCGCTTTAGAAAAAGAGAATAGAGCAGAAATTATCGCCAGCCCGCGCATTACAACTGCAAACCAGCAAACGGCTTACATTGAGCAGGGGGCGGAAATACCCTATGTAGAGTCTGCCTCTTCCGGTGCAACCTCTGTGAGCTTTAAAAAAGCGGTGCTAAGTTTACGTGTAACACCACAAATCACACCGGATAATAAAGTTATTTTAGATCTTGTTATTACCCAGGACTCTAAAGGTGAGATTATTCCAACAGGTACAGGTACCGCTGTCTCTATTGATACGCAGGAGATTGGCACGCAGGTTTTAGTTGAAAATGGTGAAACACTGGTCTTAGGGGGGATTTACCAGCAGCGGATCACTAACTCAGTAAGTAAGGTACCCGTATTAGGTGATATACCCTACCTAGGTTATCTATTTAGAACAACGATTGAAGAGAGTGCAAAGTCTGAATTGCTGATTTTTGTAACACCGCGTATTGTCATGCAAACTAAATATTAATCAGCGTTTTTTCATCAAGCGCGACAAACCAGAAAATAAGCCTGAAATTAATATTCAGGCTTATTTGTTTTATAGGCTTGCAATAAGTTATTAACAATTGCGATAATGTACGACACTTCTTTTTTATAAAGGGGCTTCCCTGTAATCAATCACTTGAGTAATAATCCAACATGGCAGAGCAACGTAATATTTTCTTAATTGGCCCAATGGGGGCTGGTAAAAGCACAATAGGTCGTCATTTAGCACAAATGTTACATCTTAATTTTCATGACTCAGATGCTGAGATAGAGAAAAAAACCGGTGCAGATATCGCGTGGGTTTTTGATGTTGAGGGCGAAGAGGGTTTCCGCAATCGTGAAGAAGAGATGATTGACGAATTAACACAAAAGCACGGTATTGTTCTGGCAACGGGCGGTGGTGCAGTCATTCGCCCTGAAAATAGAACCTATTTGTCTGCAAGAGGGATTGTTGTTTATTTAAAAACAAGTGTTAACAAACAGCTAGCCCGCACACTAAAAGATAAACGCCGACCATTATTACAAACTGAAGATCCGCGCGCAGTGCTGGAAGCTTTAGCTGAAAAACGTAACATTTTGTACGATGAAGTGGCTGATTATACAATTGAAACCGATGAGCAGAGTGCTAAGGTTGTGGCCAGTCAAATTATTGCATTGCTGGATTTTTAATGGATAAGTTAATTGTTGATTTAGGTGAACGCAGCTACCCAATTTTAATTGGGGAAGGCTTGCTTGAACGCTCTGAACTGTTTTCCGGTGCGATAACTGGCAAAAAAGTGATGATTGTTACTAATGATGTTGTTGCGCCGATCTATTTACAAACCTGCAAAGAGACCTTAAAAGCGTTTCAAATTGATGAGATCATTTTATCTGATGGCGAAAAACATAAAAACCTTGCTACTTTTGAAACCATTTTAAGCGAGCTATTGGCTAAAAAACATGGTCGTGACACAACCATTATTGCGCTTGGCGGTGGTGTGATCGGCGATATGGCCGGATTTGCTGCTGCGTGTTACCAGCGGGGGGTTCCATTTATTCAGGTTCCAACCACTGTTTTATCACAGGTAGACTCTTCGGTTGGCGGGAAAACCGCGGTCAATCATCCCCTTGGTAAAAATATGATTGGCGCCTTTTATCAGCCTCAGGCTGTTATTATTGATATAAATTGCCTCAAAACATTACCTGCCCGCGAATTTGCTGCCGGCATGGCCGAAGTCATTAAATATGGGATTATTTATGACAGCGCTTTTTTTGCCTGGCTAGAAGATAACGTCGCCAATATTAAAGCGCTGCAGGCTGATGCTATCATTTATATGATTAAACGCTGCTGTGAAATTAAAGCGGAAGTTGTGTCACTGGATGAAAAAGAAAATGGCATTCGTGCCTTGCTCAATCTGGGTCATACATTCGGTCATGCGATAGAGGCTGAGCAAGGTTACGGCAACTGGTTGCATGGCGAAGCGGTTGCTGCGGGAATGATTTTAGCTGCTCAAACAGCGCTTATTATTGGTTTAATTGACAGCGTACAAGTGGCCAGGATCATCTCCTTAATCAAGCAGTTTGATTTACCGTTAAGCGCACCGGAAAACATGCAATACGAGCAATATGCAGAGCATATGCTGCTTGACAAAAAAGTACTAAACGGCAAGTTACGTTTGGTTCTGCCTACCGCTATCGGTAGTAGTGAATTATTTGACAATGTTAGTGAAGCTGTGCTTCGCCGCGTTACTGAACACTAACAAAATGGTCGAACGTCAATTAATATCGCTCGCATCTCAATTGCAGTTGATTGATCGACTGCAGCACCTTATTTATCTATCCTCCTCGCTTATTTTTGTCTCGGGTGAACAAGGCTCAGGTAAAAGTACCCTGATAGAGCAGCTCTCCAATAAGCTTCCCGGTAATATCCAGCAGGTTTTTATACAGCTTAATGATCAATCAGCAGATGCACAGATAAGACAGCAGATAATAACGCAGCTCTATAAGCAGCCGTTATTTGATGCGCAGGACAGCCTGCTTAGTTCAATCTCAATGCTCCAGAAGAAGCATAAGAGGGATCTGCCACGGTTAATTATTTTGGACCATGCGCATTATCTTTCAGCGGATCTGCTTCTCGAACTGCTGCAAATCATCACCCATAAAGAGCAGTTTGGTGAAAGCGACATTAATGTTTTATTAATCGCATCTGAACATGATAATCACAGAATGCGCGCCTTTATCGATGCCGCCAGCCTCACTCAGAAGCTGGAATGTACCTGCCTTGAGTTCAGAGTGGAGGCGCTGACAGTCGATGAGGCAAGTTCGTTATTAAATCATATTTTCAAACAGGCGCAGTATCAACCGAAAATCCAGCACCAGGATGCACTGCACAAACAGCTGACCGCCTGCGCCGGAAATCCTCAAAAAATAATCCACCTGGCAGAGCGAATCAGCGCCGGTGAATTTAAAGATAGCGAACTCTCCTGGCTGAAAATGCGTTTTCCTGCCATTGTGTTAATGTTTTTTCTGCTGATAACCGTGGCCGGCCTGGCTGATTATCTTTATCCTAAATTTTTCAGTCCTTCAAAAGCAGCCATTGAAGTTGTTGAGACTATTGAAGATGAAACTATGTTATTAAGTGCGATAAGCGCAACACAATTAACTGGCGATGAACCGGCCGCACAGCAAGCGCTTCCCGAACTGGTGGAAAAACTGGCAGGCAGCTGGTCAAACAAAACAAGCGCAGAAATAAAAGATAACCAGCTGGCTGTTGGAATAAGCGATGCAGGCGTTAAGCGGGTTATTATTTCTGAGCAGCAAATACTAAATCTAAGCGATCCGGCAGAAGAGGCTGACGCTGAACTTACAGAGATTAAAGATATTCAAGAGGCGCAGCCTGAAAACATTCAAAGCGAAGAAAAATCCGCTGTTCTTGATGCTTTAGTAACAGATATTGAGCAAGTAAGTGATCAGGGCGCGGTAGTCGCTGAAGTCAATATATTAGAGGTGCAGGATAGACTTGAAAACGGGCCTCAAGCTGGCAGCACATTGTCTGATAATAGAGAGCCAAAAACGGCAGTGGCAGCAGAAAAACAAGCAGAGTTTATTGACAGAGAGGCAGACACAATTTTCACTGCAAGCGCGCAGTTATTAGCGCGGGCACCTGCACATTTCACATTACAGCTGTCCGCCATGGAATCTGAAAAAACATTGCAGGCATTTATCCTGGCACATAAATTACCGCAACCGGGCGTTTATATTTATCAGACCATACGCAATAATAACCCCTGGTATGTGGTTATTTTTGGCGACTATGAGAGCCTGCCGTTGGCTAAAAAAGCGAGTAGAACATTACCCGGATCATTGGCAAAAATGACCCCCTGGATAAAAAAATATCAGCTTGTTCATCAGGATTTACGGTTAAATAATGAATAAAAAAAACAGATCATTTCTCAAGTGGGCGGGGGGGAAATTCTCACTAACAGAGCAGATTAACCAGCGTTTACCCAAAGGAAGAAGATTAATAGAGCCTTTTGTGGGGGCTGCCTCGGTTTTTCTAAACAGTGATTTTGATGAATATCTGCTTAATGATATTAATCCTGATTTAATTGAAATGTATAAAATTATCAAGCGTAAACCCAAGCAGTTTATTATTGATGCAAAGCATTATTTTCAGGAAGAGTTTAATGACGAGGCAGTCTATTATCAGCTTCGCGATGAATTTAATGGTTGTAGCGATCTTTATAAACGCTCTCTGCTATTTCTCTATATGAATCGCCATTGTTATAACGGGTTATGCCGTTATAACAAAAGTGGCGGGTTTAATGTGCCTTTTGGGCGCTATAAAAAACCTTATTTCCCAGAAAAAGAGCTGATCTTTTTTGCTGAGAAAGCCAAAAAAGCGACGTTTACCTGTAAACCCTACCAAAAGCTGTTTCAGTATTTACGTGACGATGATGTGCTTTACTGCGATCCTCCTTATGTACCGCTGAGTAAAAGTGCCTCATTTACATGCTACGCGAGTGAAGGTTTCACCTTAGATGATCAAGCTAATCTGGCAAAATTGGCAAGAGAGTCAAAGTGCTGCGTGCTGCTAAGCAATCACGATACCACTTTGACACAAGAGCTCTATCGCGAAGCCCAGTGTGATAAGGTTCAAGTCTCGCGCACAATTAGCAGCCATTCATCAACGCGTTTACCGGTTGCTGAGATATTTGCCCTATTCAGCGCAGAGAAAAAGGCTGCCGGGCCACAGAACCCCTGAAATAAAAAATAGTCTGTTGGCTTTTGCTTCGGTAGAATAAGCGCTCAATTTTGAAACAGGAAGCAAACCATGACCGACTATTTAATCGCCCCTTCAATTCTTTCAGCAGATTTTGCGCGTTTAGGCGAAGATGTAGCACAAGTACTTAAAGATGGTGCCGATGTGGTGCATTTTGATGTGATGGACAACCACTATGTGCCCAATTTAACGATTGGCCCTATGGTTTGTAAAGCCCTGCGTGAATACGGCATTACTGCGCCAATTGATGTGCATCTGATGGTTAAACCTGTTGATACTATGATTGTTGAGTTTGCTAAAGCAGGCGCATCTATTATCACTTTTCATCCGGAAGCCTCTGACCATGTTGATCGCAGCTTACAGCTGATTAAAGATCATGGTTGTAAAGCCGGGCTGGTTATAAATCCGGCTACCTCGCTGGAGGTGTTAACTCATGTCATGGATAAACTCGATGTGATTCTGCTGATGTCGGTGAACCCGGGGTTTGGCGGACAATCATTTATCCCGCGTACGCTGGATAAATTACGTCAGGTAAAAGCGCTTATTAAAAGCAGTGGCCGCGATATCCGCCTGCAGGTTGATGGTGGAGTGAAAACTGACAATATCAGAGAGATTGCTCAAGCGGGGGCGGATATGTTTGTCGCCGGATCGGCTATCTTCAGTCAATCCGATTACAAAGTGGTGATCGATCAAATGCGCAGTGAATTAGCCGCTGTTTAAGGCCCCATGATGCTTCGCGGCAATATTAAACTTATCTGTTTTGATCTCGACGGTACGCTGGTGGACAGTGTGCCGGACTTGCGTCTGGCACTGAATGCGATGCTGGATGAGTATCAGCTGGCGCATTGCTGTGATGCTGAGATTAAAACCTGGGTTGGCAACGGTTTACCAAAATTAGTTGAGCGGGCGCTTAACCATGTCTGCCAAAGCGATTATGATCAGACGTTTTTCAAGCAAGCGTTAAGCGCATTTGCAAAACATTACCAGCACTATTTGAATAGCGCTTCTGGTTTATATGATGGGGTTGCTGAAACACTGACCGTATTAAAAAAAAGAGGCTATAAAATCGCATTGATCACCAATAAAGCCGAGCAGTTTTTAGCTGACCTGTTGGCTGGTTTTGCTATTGCCGACAAGTTCGACCTGCTGCTCGGTGGTGATACGCTTGAGCGCAATAAACCCGATCCGATGCAGGTTGATTTTGCCTGTGCACATTTTTCTGCCAGTAAAGCACAAACCGTTATGGTGGGGGATTCCCGTAATGATATTCTAGCCGGGCAAAATGCCGGGGTGCGCACTATCGCGCTCACCTATGGTTATAACTATGGCGAGCCGGTATCAACCCTCAATCCAGACTTTATTATCAATCAATTCAGTGAATTATTAGAACTGCTGTAACAGCAGTGCAAGGAAAGTAAAATGACTAAACCAGTAGTATTAAGCGGCTGCCAGCCATCGGGCTCATTGACTATCGGCAATTACATGGGCGCGCTACGCCAATGGGTTGAGATGCAGGAAGCACATGATTGCCTGTACTGCTTAGTTGACTTGCATGCCATTACCGTACGTCAGGACCCCAAAGCACTGCGCACCGCTATTTATGACGGTTTAGCTATGTATCAGGCGGTGGGGATTGATCCACAAAAAAGCACTATGTTTATTCAGTCGCAAGTCCCTGAGCATGCCGAGCTTGCGTGGACTCTAAACTGCTATACACAGATGGGTGAATTGAACCGCATGACGCAGTTTAAAGATAAATCGCAGAAAAACAGCTCCAACATCAATGTGGGTTTATTTAGTTATCCCGTATTAATGGCTGCGGATATTCTTCTTTATAATCCCAATCGCGTCCCTGTCGGCAGCGACCAGAAGCAGCATCTGGAATTAGCGCGTGATATTGCAATTCGTTTTAATAATGCTTATGGCGATACCTTTGTGGTACCCGATCCCTATATTCCTGAGCATGGCGCACGGATTATGAGCCTGCAGGAGCCGACTAAAAAGATGTCCAAGTCAGATGAGAACAGCAAAAACTTTATTGCCTTATTAGAAGATCCCAAGCAGATCATTAAGAAAATAAAAGGTGCAGAAACAGATTCGGATGAACAGGCGCGCATCTACTTTGATATAGAAGCGAAACCGGGCGTCTCAAACCTGTTGAGTTTGCTCTCCTGCTCAACCGGTAAACCGATTGCCAGCCTGATCCCTGAATATGAAGATAAAATGTATGGCCATCTGAAAAAAGATACAGCCGATGCGGTGGTGAGCTTATTGGAGCCGATTCAGGCGCGCTTTAAAGAGTTACGCCAGGATGAAAGTGCCTTGTTAGCGGTTGCCCGTATCGGCGCTGAGAAAGCACGTGAGCGAGCAGCTGTTACCCTGGCAAAGGTTTACGACAAGATAGGCTTTTTACCAAAATAGCCTCAGGCTGAGCGTTGCTGTAATGTAAAAAAGGGGATGATTTGCCAAAAATCATCCCCTTTTTTAATGGGCAATGAGGCTTAATTGTTACGGGATAAATGCATCTAAGGTGCTGGTCGGTCTTCCCGTGTTTGGATTCCATGCTCCTAGCGAATAACCTTTCCAGTTATAAGCTTGAGGCTCCCAGTAAAAAATACCAATTCCCCGATTATTGTTAATGCTCTTTACTTTGTTGATAATATCGGAAACAATTGATTTGGCTTGTTGATCGTCCCATGGCACGCCGACTTCACTGATCATGACATCTGTATTATAACGTGCGACCATATCGGTCAAATTATTTAAGCAGCGCTTGTTCGCTTCCTGCCAGCTAAGTCCGGGGGCATTTTTCGGGTATGATGATGCACCAATAACATCCCACTTGCTGCCGTTGTTTTTCAAGCCATCAAAAATCCAGCGAAAATTAGCATTATCATGGCAATTCGCCAAATGAATAACGACTTTTGCCTGAGGAAAAATCTCTTTAACGGCATTGTAGCCACTGTTCACTAACCATGCATAATTTTTCATATTAGAGGAGGCTAGCCCATCATTCCACAGCATTCCGTTATTCGTTTCATTGCCAACCTGCACCCAAGTAGGGGTAATGCCTGCACTTTTAAGAGCTGTTAACGAGCTGTGCGTATGCCACCAAACGCTATCCATCAAGCCTTGGAAGCTATAATTTTGCCATGCGCTTGGTTTATTCTGATTACCGGGATCGGCCCAAGTATCACTGTAATGAAAATCTATCATAATTTTCATTCCCGCATTTTTTGCGCGTTTAGCTTTTGCAATGACATCTTCTAAACTGTTATATCTTGGATCTTCAGGATCAACCCAAACCCGCAAACGAATTGAATCCATCCCGTGATCTTTTAATATAGTGAGAACATCCTGCTGTTTGCCGGAATCATTATAAAATTGATAACCAGAATCCTCCATTTCAGAGAGCCAGCTGATGTCGGCTCCTTTAGAAAGGGCGGCTGCATTTAGGCTGGTCACTAAAATAGAGGAACCAAGCAAGAGACATTTAAACTTATTGTGATACATATTAATATCCTTATTTTATATTGAAGATTGTGCAGTCAGTTGCAACTGGCTGCGTTTGCAATATTGCTATCGACGATAATATGGAGTTAAAGAGCGCTGTTTTTCACCATGACGTAGGGGTGCTCTGGGTCTGTTAATACGAGATAGAAGTAATAAATCGCATCCTGTGACGGGGTGAATTTAAAATCCCCCCATTGATAACCAATTCCGGCTGCTAACTTTTCATCAGTGACCACTTTCTGCTCCGGATTTGCCTGCCCAAAGGTTGTTTTTTCTTTCCATTTTTTATCTGAAAACTTAAATTTAACCAATTTGTTTGCTTTTAGTTTAGTCTTTGCCATCCAGGTGTTTGTCGACACCTTGACCAGTTGGTTAATCGCTTTGGCATCCCAGTTATTCATATCGCCACGTAAAAATAGAGGAACTTGCGTATTCGCAAATGCCATGTTTTGAACGCAAATGGCAATAGTCATTAAAATCATTTTTTTGAACATATTTACTTCCTTTTTATTGTAACTAACCCCTGTGGTTAATATTCGTTAAGCGACATTAAAGCGAGCAACTAATGTTTGTTGGCGTGTAGAAAGTTGTTGTAATTGCTGGCTAGTCACGGACAATTTATCTATCTCATCGCTATTACTGTCAGCAATGTTATTGATATTTAACAGATTTCTCGAAATTTCCGCGCTTGTGCAAGACTGCTGCTCTGCGGCTGAAGAGATTTCACTGCTGTGATCTGCTATCTGCTCTAATGAATTAGAAATGCTTTTAATGGTTTGTTGAGTTCGTTGACTGTCTTCCTGACAGATAACCATTGAATCTGCGCAGTTATGAATTTCTTCCATAGCAGCAGTAACACTTTTTTGTAATCCCTGAATCATTTGCTGTATTTCAGTAGTTGCTAATGTTGTGCGACTTGCCAAGCTGCGCACTTCATCGGCAACAACGGAAAAACCTCTGCCCTGATCGCCCGCTCTGGCCGCTTCAATCGCTGCATTTAAGGCAAGCAAATTGGTTTGCTCGGCAATATTGCCTATCACATCCAAAATGCCACCTATCTGAGTACTCAGTGAATGGGCTCCCTCGACAGACTCACGGGCGGTTAATAAGTTATTACCTAATGCATTGAAGCGTCTAAAATTATCTTCGCCTTCGATAAAGGAGTTGGCGGCTTGTTTGGTCACTTCTAGCACAGATTCCATGGAGGAGTGGGATGCAGAAGCCACGTCATTGACACTCTGCTCCATCTCTATCATCGAAGTTGCGACGTTCGCTGTTTCTGCGCGTTGCAGTTTAAGCTTTTGATGCGTTTCTTTGAGGGAGTGCAGATTGTTTTCCGCCGCTAAATCGAGCTGATTTGCCGTGCCGATAATGTCACTGATAATAGTGCGCATCTGTGTTGATAAACTATTGATTCCTTGTGCTATCCGGCCAAATTCATCTGGGCGATCATAACTGATTGATTTACTCATATTGCCATTGCTGAGCTCAGTTAATGATTCCAGGATGATTTTTAATGGGGTTCTAACCGAGGATATAACTCGCCATAAAATGATAATGGTTGAGAGGACCGCAATAATTAAGCCTATTAGCAGTGCGCTGCGCAGGTGAGATAATATCGACTCGGTCATCTGCATTCCGCTTGTAAGTTCATTATCAAGCCGCTCATCTATCGCCGACAGCTGTACTAGCACGGAATTAATAATTCGGGTTGTCTGTGTTCTTTGATTTTGAATCTGGTAGGCGTTGGTTAATATTGCTTGGTAGGAAGCTAATAAACCATCGTCACTTGCTATCTCTTTTAATAAGAGGTCGAGTTCCTCTGCAAGCGGTTGAGAAATTTCCGGTACAACTCCAAAAGCGCTTTCATTTTTACTAAGCTCAGCAAGTAATGCTGCTTTTTGTGTTGCAAAAAGAGTAAGCAGGGGGAGATTTTGCTGGCGCTTTTCCTGGACACTAGCGGCTGTGCGTTGATTTAGTGTTTCTAAACTATTGCTCACCAATTGGCTTAATGTGTTGAGTAAATGCTGACTTAAGCTGCTTAAGTAGGCGGATCCTATAGGTAAAACAAGCTGATTTATGCCACGCTTAATTTTTTCAAGGCGCTCGTTTAAGGTCACTTTACTGAGCAGTGTGTGCAGTTCGAGTTGATTCTCTGAGTAGGAAAGAGCAAGTCTTGAGGCTGATGACCAGTATATAGATTGCGATTCAGTTAACTCATCAATCAGTTTTAGCATGCTCGGATCATCGCTACTCTTTTGCTGTAAAATAAGGATATCCTGCTGAAAGGTTTGCTGCCAGTTATTAAGTTGTAAACGCTCCTCAGAAATGGCATTTTGATCTTCTAATATTAATAAGTTATGAAGAACTTTATCTTGCTCAAAAAGATCGCGGGTGACCTGGCGACCCTGAATAAGAATGGGTGCGACCTTACGTGCCAACAAGTCAAATTGCTGTGCTAATTGTTGACTTGAAGTCATAGCAATACCAACCGTTAACAGCATCAGTACCAAGATAACTGCAAATCCAAGTATAATACGCTGAATAATAGATAAAACTTTCATTGATTGTTGCCTCTTCAAAGGTAGCAAAAGAGATCTCAACAGCAGAGATCTCTCTTTTTAGTTGTTAATAAAATTAACGCATTAGGTAAATTGGTTATTTTTTACCACCAAGCTTCCACCTGTACACCAACTTTTATGCTGTCATTATCAGCGCCGTCATTGAATGCACCTTGACCTTCAGTGTCTTTCAAATAGGTTGCATAGACACGCATTTCAGGGCGAGTAAAGAAGCCTTTACCTGCGACAATTGCTTGTGCGATAGTCACTTTGTTACCACCTGATTTTGCGCTACCCGTTCCCCAGTCTTTTTCTTCTTGAAAATAACCTAGCTCTAAGATTGTTTTGTTATTTTTGTCCCATGAGTAACTCGGGCGGGCAACAATAGAGAGCATAGTTTGGTCATTCCATGGGTCGATTTTGTCAACTTGACCATAGGTAATGACATGATTGAAAATAAAGTTATCACCAAAATGCATTTCTCCGGTATTGATGATGCGGAAGCCTTTCGCATCCGAGGCATCATTCCAGACGTCGTACCAACCACCTCCTTGTGAAACCATATTTTGAGCGAGCCCTTTGTTTGCGTATTGAATAACGATTTTGTTATATCCAAGGGGGATATCCTGGCTTAATTCTGCGGTGAGCATAACTGCATTTTCTGCATCGTAGGTAACTCCTCCTGCGGCTTCTTGTGCATCGGTCGTATTAGGCATTGCAAAATCGCCACCCACTTCCATCCACGCGCCTGACCAAGGCTTAATACCTGCGAAACGTAAATCTATGTAATTAATATTAAGGTCTTCTTGATCTCCACGGATCCAAGCGGCAGAAAGGGCACCATCGGCCATGTTGATCCCCTCAATGCCCGCACCATAGCCTGAAACATTCCAATATTTAGTGTCGGTAATATGCAAATCATGGCGTTGATAAAAACGTTTTCCTCCCCAAAGCGTGGCTTCAGGTGCAAAGGATAAAAAGCCTTTTGCCTGAATATTAAACTGTTTTAAAGCGAAGTTAGCCTTGTCATTTTTTGTCCCTTCATTTTCCTGACTACCGTCAGAAGAGATCTCGAACATGCTGTCAATGTAAAACGTTTTCCCTTCTTCATTGTAAACTTCCTGACCCAAGCCGATTTCGCTGTAGGTATCAAATTCATTACCTAAGCGGCCAAGTTTTTGCTTCTCAAACTCATCCCCGCCTTTAGTACCGCCTCCTTCAGCTGATATGCCCAGTCCACCTCGTACGTAACCATTGAAATTTACCGCTAGCGCTGCGTTAGCGGTAAAAGCCAGCACTATTGCTGATAGCAATGGGAAAGTCTTATTTTGCATATTATCCACCTTTATTGTAATCGTTTACATTTTGGGGGTATTTAAATCTGAGTAATAACTACTAAGTTGTAAATACCAAGAGGGGATTATTCTACGGAACTTTTTTAAAAAAAAATTGACGAGCTTCACAGAGGGAAAACGTTTCCATATTTATTGCAAATTATTATCATTGTATATTTTTTGTTTCACTTTATTTGATTATTTATTGTAACAAATTGAAAGTATTGGGTTTTAAATTCAAAATTTAATTTTTTTATCGAGTTACAATGGAAAACGTACGTCATTTTTTTCAATCGGCTAATAGGGTGAATATCAAAATAGATAATTTGATGTGTAGCGATAGGTATTTTATTCACTTGTTTTGTGGGAAGTAAAGCGTAGAGGAGTCGACTCGTTGTTTATATTAATAGGTATGGCTGTTTCTGCATAATTAACAAAGATTGGATTATGCTGCTGCTAAAAACAGACAGCTTTTTCGATTTTTATGTATGCTCACCTGCTCGCGGTTGGTGATTGGGCTCAGGCTTTCATACCGTATTTTTAGTCACAGTCGCACGTACTACTAATGTCGGCATGAAAATATTATTTTCCGGTGAATGATGTTCATTTTTTGCCAGCTGCAGTGAAAGCCGGGTTGCTTGTTCAGCCATCATTTTAATCGGATAGTTGATAGTGGTCAGTTTGGGACGAATATAACTGGCAATAAGGCCATTATCACAGCCAACTAAGGAAATCTGCTCGGGCACTGCAATATTATTTTCTTCAAGAGCTGACAGTGCGCCTGCCGCCATATAATCGTTATATGTCACCACAGCGGTGATCGGTATATTTCTGGATAAGAGATTCAGCATCGCTTCTTTTCCGCCGATATCACTCATCGGAGCGGCAATTGTATAATTTTCAGGGCAGGGGAGATCATGGTCCATGAGCGCGCTCTGATAGCCGGATTTGCGATCTTTGGTGTCGTCTATGTCATTATCTGAATTGATATAGGCAATATGCTGATGGCCATTGCGAATAAGATAGTCAGTGGCCATATAGGCGCCTTTATAGTTATCAAAGGCAATACAGCGCTCGGCAATTTCTGGAATATAGCGGTTAATCAACACGAGCCCAGGAACTTCCCTGGCAAACTTTATAAGCTCCTGATTGCTAAGTCCTTTAGAGTGAATAATTAATGCTTCACTGCAGCTGTTAATAAGCAGCTCAATCGCTTCTCGCTCGGTTTGTGGATTATGATAACCATTGCCAATGAGTAAGTGTTTATTATTTTCACGGGCTATTTTATCAACTGCTTTAACTAGAGAGCCGAAAAACGGATCGGAAACATCACCGACTAAGACACCTATTGTATTGGTATTTTTACTGACCAGTGCACGTGCGTTGGCATTCGGGCGATAGCCAAGCTTTGCAATGGCCATTTCAACTATTGCGATTGATGTTTTGCTCGCTCGGGGGGATTTATTGATCACTCTTGATACAGTGGCAATAGATACGCCAGCCTCTTTTGCTACGTCTTTAATGGTTGCCATGCTTGTTCTCTCAAAAGTCAGATCTGTAAGCGTAATATACACTTTTATGGGTACTAATAACCCTATACCTGAATTTACTTAAATATAAAATTATTGTAATAAATTGTAACATGGCGATCCCTATTACTGAAGCTATCAACTTCAGTAATAGGGAACTTTATGGTTTAATTTTTTCCACTTATATCAGGGCGTTTGACTCACAGCGCTTTACTTACGCTATTTTGTATGAAGAAGTTATGGTGCGTCCTTTCTTGGCAAGCACTTCTTCTTTGGCGCTAAGTGAAGAGAGATTTTGCCCTTTTTTATCAAAGAAAAAGAAGTAGTCAGGATCAGCATACAAAGTTAGGGACTGGTATGGTTTGATTTCGATATCACCTGCGGAAAGTACTTTAAAGCTTTCAAGTCCGCAACACTGCCCAAAAATATAGGTGCTATTACCCAGACGTTCTATCACTTCTGTTTCAAAATCCAGGGCGATAAGCTGTTTGTCAAAAGAGATATGCTCTGGCCTGATACCCAAGGTTATCTGATCGCCTGCCAGCATTTTTTTGGTGTTAGTTGTGAGTGATAGTATTTGCTTATTGTGCGCTAACTCCACTTTGATAATACCTAATTGCCAGTGAACAACTGTGCCCTCGATAAAATTAACTTTGGGAGAGCCGATAAAACCTGCCACAAAGAGGTTGGTCGGGCGGAAGTATAATTCCATCGGACTACCTACTTGCTCTACCACGCCGTCACGTAAGACAACGATTTTATCAGCAAGCGTCATCGCCTCAACTTGATCGTGTGTGACGTAGACCATAGTTGATTTTAATTCCTGGTGTAATTTAGCAATATGCAGGCGCATCTCCACGCGCAATTCAGCATCTAAGTTAGAAAGCGGTTCATCAAATAAAAACACTTTCGGATCGCGTATTATCGCCCGGCCAATGGCTACCCTCTGTCGTTGTCCTCCCGATAGTTTTGCCGGTTTACGATCCAGTAACTCCACCAGCTGCAGTGCAACCGCAGTTATCCGTACTCGCTCTTTTATCTCCTCTTTACTACAGCCGTTTACTTTCAGGGCATAACCCATATTTTCTTCAACTGTCATATGAGGATATAAAGCATAGGATTGAAAAACCATAGCGACACCGCGCTGAGCGGGGGCTACATCATTAATGACTTTGTCACCAATTAAAATTTCACCAGATGTAATTTCTTCAAGACCGGCAATAAGACGTAATAATGTCGATTTACCACATCCAGATGGGCCAACAAAAACGACAAACTCACCTTCATTAATAGTTAAATCAACATTATGGATTGTTTGTGTTGTGTCAAAACGCTTAACGATATTGCGAAGTTCGATAGATGCCATGCTTTGTTCCTCATATAGAATTATTTAATACAGCTAATACAGTAAACCGATAGCAAGATTACGGGTCATGTTCCTTTATCTGTTGCCATTTTACTGTGTAATCTTTAGGAATGTAAACGTTATCACTTTATTCTGTTTTTTTTGTGTAAGCGATCACACAAACTTGAATATTATCTAGCAATGTAGGGGTTCGTGGCGTTATCTTGTTCGCACAAAAGGTGGAAAACGTTATCCATTTGCTGACTAAGTTGATTGTTATACGCTTAACTATTTGATTTAGGAACTGTATTCGATAGGGCAGATGAACTGACTTATCTTATCTGTTCATTTACATACATGCATTTAGGCATGCTGAATAATAAAGCGCAAATTTTTATTCAACATGTTAAATCAATTTCATTCATTAAAATATCAGGGAGGCGCTATGAATAAGCGTTTAGTATTGAATTTAACTAAAACGATCGCAGTTGCAGGAATAACTCTTCAGTCGGCGATGGCGATGGCGAGCGGGCAGTTGTTAGTTTGGGAAGATATTAAAAAATCGATGGGTAATGAAGATGCCAATAAAGCCTTTGAACAAATACACGATGTAAAAATAACAATTCAAGAGTTGCCTTATGGCGGCCAGCTTGAATCCTTAAGACTTGATGGACCTGCCGGAACCGGGCCTGATGTTATCACCATCCCACATGACCAGCTCGGTGCAGCTGTTGTACAGGGGTTGTTATCGCCCATGGCGGTTGACAAGGATATTTTAGCTTCATTTACCACGCCTGCTTTAACGGCATTAACTTATAAAGGAACTCTTTACGGTCTGCCAAAAGCGATTGAAACCGTTGTTATGGTTTACAACAAAGATTTAGTTCCGGAATTACCCACTCATCTCAATGATATTTTGGCGCTTTCTAAAAAATTTAGAGAGAAAGGAGACTACGGACTTCTCGCTAAATGGGATGAGTTCTATTATGCCTACGGTATTTTAGCGGGCTATGGGGCGGATGTTTTTGCGACGAATGAGGACGGCACGCTCAATGCGAATGAATTATTATTGAATAATGCTGGGGCAGTTCAAGCCGCGACATATATCAACTCATTTTATGCCGATAAAGTGTTCCCATCGGGCATTATTGGCGACTCTGGTGCCAATGCTATTGATTCTCTGTTCACTGGGAAAAAAGCGGCAATTGTGCAAACAGGTCCTTGGTCACTACAGCCTTATAAAGAAGCAGGCATCAATTATGGTGTCGCACCATTACCTATTTTAGAGAATGGTGAGCATATGCGCTCTTTCCTTGGGGTAAAAGGCTATAGCATCTCAATCTATTCAAAAAACAAACCGCTAGCACAGCAGTACATTGAATTTATTAATAATTACGATAATGCTAAACGTCGTTTTGAATTGACTGGCGAAATTCCACCGGTTAAATCGCTTATTAATGATCCTCTGATAAAAAGTAATGAGGGCGCAAGAGCCGTTGCTATACAGGCTGCATACGCAGTGCCAATGCCATCTATTCCTGAAATGGCTGAAGTTTGGGGGCCAATGAACGGTGCATTGCAGTTGATCAACACTGGTAAGCAGGCACCTAAAGAAGCATTGGATGCAGCGGTCAAAACAATCCATATGCAAATTGATGCCAACCATGCCATGAACCAATAAAAAAACAGTATAAAAACTTGGTCTAAGTCCGTGTGGGCTTAGATCTTTTCACAAGTAGTAGAGGTATTTTTATGTCTGAGGCTCTAGGTTGCCCGTTGCCAATCAGCGTCACTAAGTCGGTTCAGCACCGCGTGATTGCAACACTTCTGTCTGTGTTTCCCGGAGGGGGACAAGTGTATAACCGCCAGTTTGCTAAAGGAATCATCTTTTTTGTGCTTCTCGCTAGCTTTTATGGCATTTTTTCTGAATTTATGGCGCACGGTTATTGGGGATTAATAACCTTAGGTGAGCAAGTTCCTGAGGATAATTCGGTCTTTTTACTGGCAGAAGGGATCATCGCTATTATCGTCACTGTGATGGGCGGCGGAGTCTATCTACTTAGCCTCCGTGATGCTTATACAAATGGCAAGCGTCGCGACGAGAACAAACCCCTACATTCAATAAGGGAACAATACCGCTCTATTATTGAATTTGGTTTTCCCTATTTGCTGATTTCTCCGGGATTTATCTTACTCGTTTTTGTGGTTGTCTTTCCTATTGTTTTTGGTTTTGCAATCGGCTTCACTAACTATAACCTCTACCATTCACCACCAGCCAAGCTTGTTGATTGGGTTGGTTTTAAAAACTTTATTAATATTTTTGAAATTAATCTGTGGCGCTCTACTTTTTTTGATGTGCTGCAATGGACGGTTATCTGGACTTTAATTGCAACGACGTTGCAGTGTTCGGTCGGCGTGTTACTGGCTGTACTGGTTAACCAGAAAGATCTTAAATTTAAAGCGTTAATCAGAACTATTTTGATTCTTCCTTGGGCGGTACCTGGCTTTGTGACTATTTTAGTTTTTACCGGGATGTTCAATGAATCATTTGGGGTGATTAATAACAGTATTTTACCTTTCTTTGGAATAGAGGCTAAGTCTTGGCTTACCGACGCTGTCTGGACTAAAAGCGCATTAATTATGATCCAAACCTGGCTCGGGTTTCCGTTTGTTTTTGCCATGACAACGGGTGTGCTGCAGGCGATTCCTGATGATCTTTACGAAGCAGCTAAAATAGATGGTGCCAGCCGTTTTCAGCAGCTAAAAACGATTACTCTGCCGTTGGTTTTGTATTCAATTGCGCCTATTTTAATAACGCAATACACCTTCAATT
>Ga0075011_10000599_pt1 | contig 19353 bp, 21 predicted proteins | sample TARM_MetaG_T_14_FD_72354 | JGI IMG/M metagenome (GOLD analysis project Ga0075011, IMG submission 72354) | Freshwater microbial communities from Pennsylvania, USA, analyzing microbe dynamics in response to fracking - TARM_MetaG_T_14 | ecosystem: Environmental > Aquatic > Freshwater > River... | reverse complement strand
CCTGATACAGAATCTTCTCGCCCGGGCTTTCCTCGGTTCCTGCAAACATGGAGCCCATCATGACAGTGTCCGCGCCGGCGACCAAAGCCTTGACCACATCCCCGGAGAACTTGATCCCGCCATCGGCGATGCAGCAGCGGCCTGCTTCGCGGCAGGCACGCACACACTCCATGATGGCCGTGATCTGCGGCACCCCGACACCGGCCACGATGCGCGTGGTGCAGATGGAGCCGGGCCCGATGCCGACCTTCACCGCGTCCGCGCCGGCGGCGATAAGGGCCTTGGCACCCTCGTAGGTGGCCACGTTGCCGGCGATGATTTGCACGTCCGGCCATTCACTCTTGGTGGCCCGCACCGCGTCCAGAATATTCTTGGAATGCCCGTGCGCCGAATCAACGACAATGACATCCGCCCCGGCCTTGACCAATGCTTCGACCCGCTCGGCGCGCCCCGCGCCGACGCCCACGGCCGCACCGACACGCAGCCTGCCCATGTCGTCCTTGCAGGCGTTGGGGTATTTGCGCACCTTGTCGATGTCCTTGATGGTCAAAAGGCCTTTGAGCTTGTTGCTGTCGTCGACCACCAGCAGCTTCTCGATGCGGTTGTCGTGCAAATGCCGCTTGGCGTCTTCCAGGGAGATGCCTACAGGCACGGTGATAAGCTTCTTGCTGGTCATGACCTCGCTGACCTTGGCGGCCATGTCGGTCACGAAGCGGACATCGCGATTGGTGACGATGCCCACCAGTTGATCCCCGATGATGACCGGCAAACCGGAAATGCGGTAGTCGCGCATCAGTTCCAGAGCGTGCCCTACGGTATCGTTCGGGTCAACGGTGATGGGGTCGACGATCATGCCGGACTCCGACTTCTTGACCTTGACGACCTCCAGAGCCTGCTGCTCGACAGTCATGTTCTTGTGCACGATGCCTATGCCCCCGGCCCGGGCCAGGGAAATGGCCATGCGCGACTCCGTGACGGTGTCCATGGCCGCGCTGAGGAAGGGGATGTTGAGCTCGATGGCTGCAGTCAGCCTGGTGTTCAGGACTACCTGGTCCGGAGTGACCTCCGAATAGGCCGGAACAAGCAGCACGTCGTCAAATGTCAGTGCCTTGCCGAGAAATTTTTCCATATCTGATCTCTCCCGATGCTGGGGATTGGTTATGATGTTGAACCAGGGGGCTAAAGCCCCAGATAAGCCTTTTTGACATCTTCGTTGGAGAGCAGGGCCGAAGCCGTGTCTTCCAGCGTTATGCGTCCGTTTTCCATGACATAGGCGCGGTGGGCGATCTTGAGGGCCTGGTTGGCGTTCTGCTCGACCAGGAAAACCGTGGTCCCGGACTGATTGACCTTGCGGATGATGTCGAAAATCTGCGCGATGATGATGGGCGCCAAACCGAGCGAGGGTTCGTCCAGCAGCAGGAGCCTGGGCCGAGCCATGAGCGCCCGGGATATGGCCAGCATCTGCTGCTCACCGCCGGACAGGGTGCCTCCCTGCTGCTTGCGGCGCTCAGCCAGAATGGGGAACAGGGTGAACACGTAGTCCAGATCCTGATTGATGCCCGCCTTGTCGTTACGCAGGAAGGCTCCCATATCAAGGTTTTCCATGACCGTCATTTCGGGAAAAATGAGGCGCCCTTCAGGCACCTGCGAGATGCCCAAACGCACGATCCTGTCCGCCTTGACCTCATGAATGGGCTGGCCCTCGAAAATGATTTCGCCGCTTCTGGGCGGAACTCCGCCGCAGATGGACATGAGCGTGGTGCTCTTGCCCGCGCCGTTGGCACCGATCAGGGTGACGATCTCGCCGCGGTCGATGTGCAGGGAAATCCCGTGCAGAGCCTGGATATTTCCGTAGAATGTGCTGACGTTTTTAAGCTCAAGCATGGGCTTCCTCCCCGAGGTAGGCTTTGATGACCCGAGGATCGCTGCTGATCTCTGCCGGAGTGCCGCTGGCGATGAGACATCCGTATTCCATGACGTAAATCCGCTCCGAGATGCTCATGACCATGCTCATGTCGTGTTCGATGAGCAGGATGGCCATGTCCATTTCGTCCCTGATCTTGAAGACCATATGCTTGAGGGATTCGGTCTCCTGCGGGTTCATGCCCGCTGCGGGCTCATCCAAGAGGAGCAGGGTCGGCTCGGTGGCCAGGGCCCTGGCGATCTCAAGGCGGCGCTGCGCGCCATAAGGCAGGTTGCAGGCCAGCTCCTTGTAGAACTTGTGCAAGCCCATGTACTTGAGCAGTTCGTAGCTCCTGTCCACGATCTCCTTCTCTTCGCGACGCACGGCGGCCGTGCGCAGAAGCGCCCCCAGAATCCCGGACTTGGTACGGCAATGGCGGGCGATCATGACGTTTTCGAGCACGCTCATGTTCTTGAAGAGGCGGATGTTCTGAAAGGTGCGGGCCATGCCCAGACCAGTGACCAGATTGGGCTTAATGCCGTTGACCCTGGTCCGCGCGCCACCACGGGGAGTGAACCAGACTTCGCCTTCGGTAGGCGTGTAGATGCTTGTTATGCAATTGAAGAACGTGGTCTTGCCTGCCCCGTTGGGGCCGATGAGGGCCACGATCTCACCCGAGCGGACCTCAAGCTGCACCTCGTTCAAGGCGCGAAGCCCGCCGAAATTCATGGACACGGCCGTGACGTCGAGTACCGGTTTCATTTATTTGCGCCCTCCATCGGCAGTGTCCAGATCCGGGTCGTCCACGGTGTATGTCCGCCCCTTGGCCGGAATGAGCCCCTGCGGTCTGAAGACCATCATCAGCACCATGGCCGTGGCAAACAGGATCATGCGGTACTCGGAAAAGGCGCGCAGGTACTCCGGTAAAAGGACCAGGAATGCCGAACCGAGGATGACGCCGAGGTTGGACCCCATTCCCCCGAGCACGACAATGGACAAGATGATGGCCGATTCGAAAAAGGTGAAGCTCGCCGGGTTGATGAAGGTGGTCTTGGCCGCGAAGATGACGCCTGCGAACCCAGCCCAGGCCGTGCCCAGGCCAAAAGCCATGACCTTGACCCCGACGCGGTCGATGCCCATGGCCTCGCAGGCGACCTCATCCTCGCGCAACGCCTGCAGGGCGCGCCCGATGCGCGAATCCTTGAGGCGGGTCACGGCGATGATGGTGATTACGGCCAGCGCCAGGACAATGTAATAGATGTAGATGTTGGCGTCGGCCACGGAAAGCTTGATGTCGAAGAACCCGGGACGCGGGATGTTGGAGATGCCCGAAGGCCCGCCCGTGATGCCGCTCCAGTTTTCGAGCAGCAGGCGCACTATTTCGCCGAACCCGAGAGTGACGATGGCCAGATAGTCTCCGCGCAGCCTGAGCACCGGAAAGGCCAGGGCGATTCCGGCCAGGGCCGCGAACACACCGCCGAGCGGCAACGCAAACCAGAAACCCAGCCCGAAATACTGGTTCAGGAGCGCGTACGAATACGCGCCGATGGCGTAAAAGGCGGCGTGCCCGAGGAAGAGCAAACCGGCCACGCCGACGATGACATTGAGCCCGAGCCCAAGCACGACGTACAGCAAAAACGAAATAAGGATGTTGGTCTGATAGGTGGTCACAAGCCAGGGAGTGACCAGGAATCCGACCAGAAACAGCGCCCACAGGGAACCCGTCAGCTTGGAGTTGGCGGCCAGTTCGGCAAGCCGGCCCGTCTTTTTCTCACCGGACGCCGCCACGGCGTCGCTGGCTTCCTTGCGCCGGATGGCCCAGCGCCAGACAAAGGACAACACAAAGCTTCCGATGCCGATCAGGGCCATGTTTTCCCAGCGCCAAACCACTATTTTTTCCACCGTGTTGACGCGGATGACCATGATCGGAAAGGTCAGAAACATGAACCACAGGCTGACCAGGAAGGATTTTCTCAACTCGTTCATTATCGTGCCCGTCCTTGGGAAAATTTGCGCCCGCTGCTCATACCTTTTCCACCTTCGCCTTGCCCATGATCCCCGAAGGCCGGAAAATCAGGAAGACCACCAGCAGGGTAAAGGCGAAAACGTCTTCGTAGTCGCTTGAGATGTATCCGGTGGCAAAACTCTCGGACAGGCCCAGAAAAAGGCCGCCGAGCATGGCCCCGGGAATGGAGCCGATGCCGCCCAGCACCGCAGCCGTGAAGGCCTTGATGCCGGCCAGAAAGCCGATGGCGAAGTTGACCATGCCCACGTGGGAGGCGATGAGCACGCCGCCCAGGGCAGCCAGGGACGAACCGATGATGAAGGTGATGGAGATGACCCGGTCGGAATCAACGCCCAGCAGCATGGCCATCTTGCGGTTCTGGGCCGTGGCGCGCATGGCCTTGCCCATCTTGGTGTACTTGATGAACAGGGTCAGCCCGGCCATGAACAGGGCGCTGGTGACGACGATGACGAAATCCGAGGACCCGAAAACGTGGGCGATGGGTTCGATAAAGGCAAAATCCGGGATCAGGCGCGGAAAAGGCAGAAAGTCGGAGGTCTGAGCCAGGATGATGTAGTTCTGCAGGAACAGGGACATGCCGATGGCGGAAATCAGCGGAGAGAGGCGACCCGCGCCGCGCAGGGGCTTGTAGGCGACCTTCTCCATGGTGTAGCCGTAACTGGCGCAATAGATGATCGCCACTATGGCGGCCAGAACCAGGATCGCCGGGGCCGGAAAACCCATCATCCCGAGCACTCCGGCAATGATGAGCCCCACGAAGGCACCGAGCATGTAGACTTCGCCGTGGGCGAAGTTGATCAGCTCGATGATGCCGTAAACCATGGTGTACCCGATGGCGATGAGGGCGTAGATGCTTCCACGGGTCAAGCCGCCAAGAAGAAGTTCCATGAAATATTGCCAGTCCATAATTCCCCGTCTGCTCCGGCCCTGGGCCACGCCCTGCCGGTCTGTTGAAAGAACCGAGGGACAGGCTATGCCCGTCCCTCGGTTAAAGCTTCATTGGAAGAGGGAGCCTACTTCAGTTCCACGTACACGCCGTTCTGGACCTGGTACATGGAGAAGCCGACGCCTTCGGCATCGCCGCGAGCGTCGAACTTGATGTTGCCGACCGTGGTGTCCACGTTTTCGGTGCGCAGCACGTTCATGATCTTCTCGGCGTCGGTGGAATCGGCCTTGTCGATGGCGTTGACCAGGGCCTGCATGGCCGCATAGGCGGCATCAAAGAACGCGCCGGGCTCGGAGCCGAATTCGGCAACGTGGGCGGCCTTGGCGGCCTTGTTCATTTCCAGACCGCTGACGTCCTGGGGACCGGAAGCGTACACGCCTTCGGCGTCGGCACCGGCGACCTTGATGAAGGTGTCGTCTTTGACGCCATCATCGGAGATGAACTTCACTTCGACGCGACGCTTGTTCAGCTGGGCGACGAGCTTGGAGGCTTCCGGGTGATAGCCGCCGAACATGACGGTATCGGCACCGGACTGACGCACCTTCTGGATCACGGCGGAGTAGTCCACCGCGCCGGGGGTCACGCCTTCGAACAGCACGACTTCGGCCTGGCCGCCTTCCTGGATGAACTTCTGCGCGAACTCGGCGTAACCCTTGCCGTAGTCGCCCTTGTCGTGCAGCACGGCAATCTTCTTGGAGCCGAGCTTGCCGATGGCGAAATCGACGCCGAGCTTGGCCTGGGCGTCGTCGGAGGCGATGGTGCGGAAGAAGGTCGGATACTGGCCGCTCTGGGTCAGCTCGGGGTTGGTGGCGGAGGGAGAAATGGTCACGATGTTGTTTTCGGTGTAGATCGGCAGCGCGGCCTTGGTGGCCCCGGAGCAGATATGACCGACAACGACGACTGCACCGTCGGAGACAAGCTTGGTGGCCGCGTTGGTGGCCTTTTCGGGCTTGCACTCTTCGTCCTGGATCAGGAGTTCGATCATCTTGCCGTCAATGCCGCCCTTGGCGTTGACATCCTTGGCCACCAGCTTGGCTGCGTTGACCGTGGGCAAGCCGTAGGAGGCCAGATCACCGGTGTGGGCACCAGCCACGCCGATCTTCACGGTATCGGCACCAAAAGCCGTACTGCTCAGCAAAGTCAGGCACGCTGCGATCACGAGACCAGAAAAACGTTTCATCAGTTCCTCCACAAAGTTCAAGTTTAGGATATGATTCATGACCCGCCTTGGCAGGCCACTAAAGCTTGCGTAATCGAGGGCTATTACCATTTGCCCCTTGGCGGTGTCAAACAGGACCGACAAGGCTAGTTCCCGCCCAGTTCCCGCCGCGCGTTGCTGACCAGTGCAGGATCGTCGGGCGATGCGTCGACGACGGACTGGAAGTGCGCAGCCGCTTTATCCGGCTGCTCAAGATAGTATTTGTAGATGACGCCCAGATTGTAATGGGCGTGGAAGTTTTCCTTTTCGATGCCGAGCATGCGCTCGAAAAGAGCGGCAGCCTCGGCGTACTGTTCCAGCTCGAACAGGCAGAACCCCTTCTGGTTGAGTGCCATGACATCATCCGGGCGACGCTCAAGGACCATGTCCCAGAACGAGAGGGCCCTGTCCCAGGCCTGCATCTCCATGAAAGACATGCCCAGGGAGCGCATGGCTTCGATATCGTCGGGGTTGTCCTGCAGCTTCTTCATCAAGGCGGACACCCCGGCCATGTCCCCCATTTTCTCCATGCTGCCGCCGCCGGGCATTTCCCGGCGCTCCTCATGCTGCACGATGGTGGGATTCTCCACCCGATAGACCACGGCGGCAAAAAGCATCACGCCAAGGCAGGCCAGCAGGAACAGGGTCACCCGGCGCCTGGCGACCTGGGGAAAAGCGTTATTCGTCTCCATCGAGTATCTCCAGTTGCCGTACGCGGCGTTCCAAAACACTGTGCTGGCGGGCCAGAAACAGGACGTATCCGCCCACTCCGAGCCACACGCACGCATTGGCGATAAAAAGGTAATTCATGTCTATCCCCTTATTGCAAGGTCTTTTCCTGGATTCTGATCAGGGCCGCCTCGACGCGCCGCTTCAGGCCGGCAGCGTGATAACGGGCCAGGACCAGGGTCGCGAAGAGCGTGCCCCAGGCCAGAACATTGATCCACACCGCAGTCCACATTTCAGGCTCAAGCCCCCCGCCCTTGGACGCGAGCACGGCCGGATGAATGGAACGCCACAGCCTGGCGGACAAAAAAACCAGGGGAACGTCCAGAAAGGCCACGATCCCGAGCACCGCCCGCATCTTCGCGCCCTTGGTCCCGCCCACGTCGGCGGAACGCAGGACCAGATAGCCGGCATACACGAACCACATCACCAGCGTGGTCGACAGCCGGGGGTCCCAGGTCCACCACGTGTTCCAGGCCGCTCGACCCCAGATGGACCCTGTGACCAGGGCCAGTCCGCTGAAGAGCACCCCGATCTCGGCCATCACTCCGGCAAGCACGTCCCAGTGCTCCCGACCGGTCCACAGCACCATCACGCTTGCGATGCAAACCCCGAAAAAGGCGACAAAAGACCACCAGGCCAGGGGCAGATGGAAGTAGAAGACCTTCTGCACCAGGCCCATGGTCAGTTCCTCGGGAGCATGGTACCAGATGGCGTATTGTCCAACCATCATCAGCGCCATGCTCGCAGCGGCAAGGATCATGAGTGTTTTTGGATAGATGCGAAACATGCCCATCCTTTACTCCCCCTTGAAGACGTGGGGGAACAGAAAAAGTGCGGCGCCCGCGAAAACCGCGTCGAACGCCATGACCAGTCCGAACCAATCCGCGACTCCATTCAAGGACGCGCCCTGCACGAGCCCGACCCCGATGCGGATGCCGCCAAGCAAAAGCGGGATCTGCAGCGGAAAAACGATGATGGTCAAGAGGGCGTCCTTGGCCCCCTGCCCGTGGCCCATGGCTCCGATAAGTCCGCCCAAAACGCACAGGCCGACATCCACGGCCAGCACCATGAGCGCGAGCCCTGAAAGATTGCCGCCGGGGTCAAGACCCAGAAAGACCAGGGCCGCCGGAAAGAAGAAGACCTGGCACAGCAGCAGGAGCATAAGCCCGGCCAGAGTCTTGCCCAGCCACAGGCTCTGTACCGGCAGAGGAGACAGAAGCAGGGCCGTGGCCGTGTCGTTCTCCTCCTCGAACCTGAAAAGCAGGGAAAAAATCAGGACCACCCCGAAAGAGCTGCACAGCCAGAAGATGGCCAGGGCCTGCTGCGCGGAAAACCGCTCGCCGGGGGCGGCCGAGAGACTGAAGATGAAGACGAGCAAGAGCCCGAGCAGCACGGCCTGCACCGGCCCCTGGCCTCCGGCGAAGGCCAGCCGCAGATCCTTGCGCGCGATGGCCAGGGAAGACGAAATCACTGTCCCTCCTGGGAAAATCCCTGCGCCGGGCCGAAATAGCTCATGCCGCGGCCGCCGAGGCCCAGCACCATATTCGCCCGACCCAGGTCGCGCTCAAGATCGTGCGATATCCAGACAATGCCCGCCCCGCGCCTGCGGGCCGCCTCCAATTCGCCGTGCAGCAAGGCTTGAGAGGCCGTGTCGAGACCGGTGGAGGGCTCATCCAGGAACAGAAGCTCGGGCTCGACCAAAAGGACCCGCGCCAGGGACAGGCGCTGGGCCATGCCCCGGGAAAATGTTCCGGCCGACTCCAGGGCAAAGCCCTTGAGCCCCACCCGGTCCAGCAGGCCGAGCAAGGCGGCGTCATCCAGCCCGCGTCCGTAAACGCTGTTCCAGAACTCAAGATTGCCGAGCGCCGACAGGGCCGGATAGACAAAGGTCTGATGCCCCATGAAGGCCATGGCCCGGTCCGGGACCTTGCGCTCGACACTTCCGGCCCGTGGCGGTGTCAACCCGGCCATGATCTTCAGGAGCGTGGTCTTGCCTGCGCCGTTGGGACCGGCCACGAGCATGATGCTGCCCGGTCCCAGCTCGCAGGACACCCCTTTGAAGATCAGCCGGGAGCCGAAAAAATGGCTGACCGACCGCAGGGTAAGGATGGAGCCGGAACTCATCATCGGCGCTCGATCTTTCTCCAGCACAGAAACGCGATCAGGCAGGACAGGGTGCCGCCGATCCAGATCCAGTTGACCAGCGGGTTGATGCTGATCTTCAGGCTGACCGTACCCTGCTCGTTGAAGCCGAGCAGCGTGGCGTAGACTTCCTCGCCCAGAGACGGAATGACCGCGACCTCGGCAAAGGTCGACTGCTCGAAGTTGCGATACTGACGCTTTTCCGGGGCCATGTCGCCCACGACCTTGCCGTCTCGGGACACGGTCAGCAGGGCGGCGTGGCTGTTCATGGCCGGGTTGCCATGGTCATGGGTCAGCTCGTTGAAGACGATTTCATAGCTGCCCACGTTCATGGACTGGCCTTTGGTCAGCACGGCCTCGCCCTCCACCTTGTAGGGCCCGGAAAAGGCCACGCCAAGCACCATCAGCGCCACGCCCATGTGCACGCCGTAGGCGCCCCATGACGGCAGAAAGCTGCGGGCGCCCTTGTTGCGGACAAAGTAGAGCGCAATGGAGGCGATCATCATGAATCCCGAGGCCGAGGAAAAGAGGGCCAGGGGCTGGGTGTACCCCAGCGCGTAGATGACCACCGCCGCTCCGACGCCCACGCCCAGGACCAGGCCCATGGCCGGAGTGTCGCTGATGCCGCTTTTCTGAGAAAACCAGGGGCACACGGCCATGATCAGGGCCAGGACGGCGAAAAGGGGCAGGCAGACGCGGTTGTAGAAACCGGCGTCGAGGCCCACGGGATTCGCGCTCCACAGGTTGCTGATAACCGGCCAGAGCACTCCCAGGAAGACGATGCCCCCCAGACACAAAAAGAGCCAGGAAGCCAAGAAGAGCATGCCCGGCCGACTGGTGAAGTCGTCGATGCGGGTCGCGTCGTCTGTGCGCTGCACAAGGCAGACATAGAGAAAAAACAAGAGCCCGGCGATCATGAAGACCAAGAGCGGCACGCCCATGCGGCTTCCGCCGAAGGCGTGCACGGAGTCGATGAGTCCGCTGCGCACCACGAAGGTGGCGAAAAAGCAGAGCATGAAGGTCAGGGAGGCCAAGAACACGTTGGTCCGCAGCAGGGTCCCCCGCGTGCGCCCGACAATGGCGGTGTGGATGAAGGCCGTACCGACCAGCCAGGGGATGAGGGAGGCGTTCTCAACCGGATCCCAGGCCCAGTACCCGCCCCAGCCCAGTTCCATGTAAGCCCACCAGGCCCCCAGGACTATGCCCGAGGTCAGGAAGATCCAGGCCACGATGTTCCAGTTGCGGCACAGGTCGAGCCATTCGCGGTTGCCGCCGGACAGGCGCGAGGCCAGGGCCAGACAGCAGGGGATGGTGTACCCGGCGTAGCCCAGGAAGAGAAGGGGCGGATGGAAGATCATGCCCGGATTCTGCAGCAGAGGATTCATGCCCCGGCCGTCGGCGGGAACGGGATCAAGGCGCATGAAGGGGTTGCTCGGGCCGGTCAGGGCGAAAAGGAAGAATATCTCGACCAGGAAAAAGAGAATCCAGAAGTAGACCTTGGTCCGGTCGTCCAGGCGGGAGTAACCCGGGGTGTAGATCATGCACCAGCCCATGACGGCCACGCACAGGTACCAGAACAGGAACGACCCGTTCTGACCGGCCCAGAAGGCCGTCACCGCGTAAAACATGGGCAGGAAGATATCGGTGTAGTCGCGAACGTAGACGTAGGAGAAGTCGCGGACCACCAGCGCCTGCACCAGGACCGCAGAGACAGCCAGGACCACGACGGTCAGCAGTATCTGGCCTTTTTCGAGCAGGGCTACGGTGTCGAAATCATCCTTCAGGGCCTTCATCCCGGCGGTCGCGGTCAAGCCCACGGCGGCCAGCATGCTCAAGAGGAGTGCGGTGAAACTGATGGCGTGCATGAAACGGGGTATCCTCGCAGAGGTTCTGGTTGCGAAAAAGAGGCAAAGGGCCGCAGACTAGCCGACAGATCCGGGAGGACGCATCTGGCCTTTGTCGTTTTTCTCGTATTTGGATGGACACTTGGTCATCATGGTGCTGGCCTCGAACACCCGGGTGTCGGCCGTGAACGACCCTTCCAGGATGACCTCGACGCCGGCCTTGAATGTATCGGGAACCGCTCCCTTGAAATGGACGCGGATGGTCTGACTCGGGTCGGCCGAATCCTGGGCGAAAAAGGACACGCCCAGGGACGAGGGGTCGTGCTCGATGCCGTTTTCGGCAACCGTTCCGAACAGCCGCGCCTGGGTCAACTTTTCGGCCGGCATGGCCAGTGCTTCGGAAACATTGAGGAAATAGACGGAATTCTGGGACAGTCCACTGAAGAGAAGATAGCCCACGCCGGCACCCACGAGCAGGATGGCGGCCAAGTAGACCCATTTTTGATTTTTTGCGGTACTCATAAAGTCTCCGGTTTCATTGTGACCCGGCTCCTAGCACGAACCGGCGTCACCTGTCACGACGCCTTGCGCGCCGACAAGCCAAGCGCATATCCACAACCAGATCAGTTTCGTCAACATTTTCGTCCGACAAATTTCGGTCCCGAGCCCCTGGCAGGCCACGCGAACGGAGCCGTCCATTTCCTTTCTTGACCTGGCTGCGCTTACCGATCAAAAAAGCCCATCTTCGGCAAGGACAAATATGACCTCCATAGACACCATTCTGCTCGACCGTGACGGGACGCTCATTGAAGAGCGCCACTACCTGAGCGACCCTGACCTGGTCGCGCTCATCCCGGGCGTGGCCGCGCCCATGCGCCGTCTGGGCGAGCTTGGCTGCCGCTTCTACCTGGCCAGCAACCAGAGCGGCATCGGACGAGGGCTTTTCAGCGCCGATGCGTACCGCCGGGTGCACGAGCGCCTGGAAGAGCTGCTTTTGGCCCAAGGCATCCGCCTCGCCGGGGCGGCGCACTGCCCCCATGCGCCCGAAGAGGGCTGCCAGTGCCGCAAACCGCGCACCGGACTCTGGAAGGACCTGGCAGGCCGGTTCGGCCTGTCCGCCCACACGACGGTCATGATCGGAGACAAGGTCGCCGACATCCGCTTCGGCCAGGCCATAGGTTGCGCGGAAACCGTTCTGGTGCTGACCGGACATGGCCCGGAAGCTGCCATCAGGCTTGGCCTTGACACGCCCAGCGCCCCCGTGCTGCACTGCGCTCCGGGCCCGGATCGGCCGACCTGGCTGGCCCGCGACCTCGGCAGCTACCTGAACCAACTTGTGCAAAAAAAGGAACTTGTGCATGCACATCGGGTTTGACGCCAAGCGCTTCTTCCACAACCGCACGGGTCTGGGCAATTACGCACGCAGCACGATCCTGGGGCTGGCGGAGCATTTTCCCGAGCACAGCTATACGCTGTTCACTCCGCGCCTGTCCGGAGAGTTCTGCACATTGCTCACGCAACGTGGGCTCAATGTGCAGGAAGCGTGCCCGCTGGGGCGCATGTTCCCGGCCCTGTGGCGCAGCCTGGGCATCCCCCGGGCCGCACGCCGCCATGCCCTGGACATCTACCATGGCCTGTCCCACGAACTCCCCCTGACCTCTTTCGCGCCGGGCACGCGCTCTGTGGTCACCATGCACGATCTGCTCTTTCTGACCCATCCGCACCTGTATCCGTGGATCGATCGCCGGCTCTACGCATTCAAATACAGGCAAAGCTGCCGGCGCGCAGACATGGTCGTCGCCATCAGCCGCAGGACCGCCGACGACGTGCACGAAATTTTCGGCGTGCCCCGGGAACGCATCCGCGTGGTCTACCAGAGCTGCGCCCCCGCGTTTTCCGACCTCCCGGCAGAGGGCGAGGCCGAGCGGCTGCGCACAAAGTACCGCCTTCCGCATCGCTATGCGCTCTTTGTGGGCTCGCTCATCGCGCGCAAGGGGGCGCAGACGCTCATCGCCGCCCTGGCTCAGGCGCCTGCAGCCGACCGGCCGGACCTGGTCATCGTCGGTAAGGGGCCCCAGGAGGCGGCCCTGCGCGACCAGGCAAGGGCCCTGGGCCTTATGGAGCAGGTCCACTTTCTGGGCCGGGTCGACGACGCCGATCTGCCCGGCCTGTACCGGCAGGCCTGCGTTTTCGTCTACCCGTCCGTGGGCGAAGGCTTCGGCATTCCCATCCTTGAAGCGCTGAGCAGCCGCGTTCCGGTCGTCACCTCCACGGGCTCCTGCTTTTCCGAACCCGGAGCAGATGCGGCCCTGTACACCACACCGGGGGATGTCCCGGAACTGGCCGGGGCTCTGACCAAAGTCCTGGGAGATGAAAGCCTGCGCCGGGACATGATCGAGAAAGGCATCCGGCACGCCCAAAACTTCCACCCCTCACGCACCTCGGCCGCGCTCATGAGCGTCTACGCCGAACTGTGCCCAAAAAAGCAGGACCGTCCATGACGACGCCTTTTCGCAACCAGGAATGCCTGACCGTGCGCCTGAGCGCGCTGGGCGACGCCATCCTGACTACGGGCGTGCTCGAGCACTGGCACCGGAACGCCGGGCTGACCTTCCGGGTGCTGACCAGGCCGCAACTCGCCCCCGTCTTCGCCCACCATCCAGCCGTAAGCCAGGTCGTGGCCGTCGGGGATGAAGACCTGCGCGGCGCGGGCTGGGTCAGGTTTTGCCGCTCCCTGGCCCGGGAGATGGGCCGCCTGCCGCTGGTCGATCTGCACGGCAACCTGCGCACGCGGGTGCTGCGCCTCCTTTGGCCCGGCCCGACCCGGACCTACCCCAAGTTCTCGCTGACCAGGCGGCTCTTTCTGGCCACCCGTCACCCCCTGCTCTCCGCCAGGCTTTGCCGTCTGAACGTCCCGCAGCGCTACTGCCTGGCCCTCGATCCCTCGGCCGTGGCACCGGCAGTCTTAAGGCCACGCATGTATCTTCAAGCCGAGGAAAAGGTTCTGGCGGTTGAAACTTTCGCCCGCCTGGGCGTGAAGCGCCCCGTCGCCATCCACCCCTATGCCACCCACCCGGCCAAGACCCCGCGAGCGGAGGTCTGGAAAACGCTGGTCCAAGCCCTGCGATCGAGGGGGGAAGAGGTCATCGTCATCGGCAGGCACGACCAGCCCCTCCTGCCCCATGACCCGCACGACCTGACGAGCGCCACCGACCTGCGCTCCACCGCGGCCGTGCTGTCCCTGTGCCGGGCCCTGGTTACCGGCGACTCGGGCCCCATGCACCTGGCCACGGCCGTGGCCACGCCCGTTGCCGCCCTGTTCGGTCCCACGACCCGCGAATGGGGCTTCTACCCTTCGGGCCCCCGCGACAAGGTCCACCAGATATCTTGCGCCAAGGCCCCCTGCTCCCTGCACGGCCAGGACGCGTGCCTCCTCGGCAACGCCTGCATGCGGGAAGTTTCGGCTGCGCTGTTGCTGCAGCTCGTTGATTCATTGCCGGATTGAACCAACCCCGTCTTTTTGTTGACGCCGTTCCTGTTTTTTAATAGGAACAATTATCAAGTCTTGAAAGAGGTACCGAAATGAAAGAACTCCTGGGCAAGGACATGCGACTGACCAACCAGCGCAGAATCATTCTGGAAGAACTCCAGTCCGTGACCACCCACCCCACTGCCGACGAAATCTACGGGATGGTGCGCCAGAAAATGCCGCGCATCAGCCTGGGCACCGTTTACCGCAACCTCGAAGTGCTCAGTTCCCTCGGGCTGGTGCGCAAACTGGAAAACGCGGCCGGGCAGAAGCGCTTTGACGGCGACGTCTCGCCCCATCACCATATCCGCTGCGAAGCCTGCGGCAAGGTGGGAGATATTTTCGACGCCCCGGACATCTCCGGCATCGAACAGGGGGTCAGCACCGATTTCCAGATCACCGGCCTGAGCCTAGAGTTTTCGGGCATCTGCCCGCAGTGCCTAAGCGCACAGCGGCTCGCCCAGTAGTCTTTTTGACCGCAATCATCTCAAAATCGCCAAAATTGCTGGAACAGCGGACCGTTTCGTGGTAGCTGTCCGGGTAAATTCATTCTTGGAACGTCAAGGTTAAGGAGAAAAAAATGGCTGAAAGACTCGAAGTGTACAAATGCAACCTGTGCGGAAATATTGTCGAAGTGATGCATGGCGGCGGCGGGACCCTGGTCTGCTGCGGCGAGGACATGTTGCTCCAGGTTGAAGGAACCGTAGACGCGGCGCGGGAAAAACACGTGCCCGTCATTCACAAGACCGCCACGGGCTACAAGGTCGTGGTCGGCGAAGTGGCACACCCCATGCTTGACGCCCATTACATCGAATGGATCGAGCTCGTGGCCGACGGCAAGGTCTACCGCCAATACCTTAACCCCGGCCAGGCACCCGAGGCCGAGTTCTGCATTCAGGCGGAGAAGGTCACGGCCCGGGAATATTGCAATCTGCACGGACAGTGGAAGATCGAAAACTAAAAGGAGACACCTGATATGGACAAGTATGTTTGCACACTCTGCGGCTATGTTTATGATCCTGCCATCGGTGATCCGGACAGCGGCGTCGCCCCCGGAACCAAGTTCGAAGACATCCCCGACGACTGGTCCTGCCCCGTCTGCGGAGCCGGCAAGGCCGACTTCGCCAAGGAAGACTAGTTTTCCTGGGCCAGCCCGGCACATGCGGGCTGGCCTTGTTTTTTTCACGCTCAGCTCCCCGCCGCCGGCGGGGTCATCATGTTGTAAGGACACCTCCCAATGCCTGTCACCGAAATCAAGAAAGACATCTACTGGGTCGGCGTGGTGGACTGGAACATCCACGATTTCCACGGATACTCCAGGTCCCCCCAGGGAACCACATATAACGCCTACCTGGTCATGGACGAAAAGATCACCCTCTTTGATTCCGTCCCGGCCAAATTCCAGATGGACCTGTACCACCAGATCCGCTCCCTGATCCCGCTGGAAAAGATAGACTACATCGTCTGCAACCACGTCGAACCGGACCACTCCGGGGCCATGCCCTTTTTGGTCGACAAAATCCGGCCTGAAAAGGTTTTCTGCTCCAAGCTCGGCCACCGCATGCTCCTCGACCACTTCCACCAGCCCGACTGGCCCTACCAGACCGTGCAGACCGGAGACTCCATCAGCCTGGGCAAACGCACCGTGCAGTTCATGGAAGCGCGCATGCTGCACTGGCCCGACTCCATGTTCTCCTACATTCCCGAGGACAAGCTGCTCATCTCCAACGACGCCTTCGGCCAGAACATCGCCTCCAGCGAGCGCTTCGACGACGAAATCGACCTGGCCATGCTCATGCGCGAGAGTTCGCACTACTACCACAACATCATCCTGCCCTATTCCGCGCGGGTCATCGCGGTGCTCGACGACGTGGCCAAGATGGGCCTTGAGATCGACATGATCGCCCCGGACCACGGCATCATCTGGCGCTCCAACGTGCCGCTGATCCTTGAGGCCTACCGCGACTACGCCGAGCAAAGGCCCAACAAGAAGGCCGTCATCGTGTACGACACCATGTGGCATTCCACGGAAAAAATGGCCAAGGCCATCGCAGAAGGGATCATGGAAGAAGGCGTGGCGGTGAAGATCATGCACCTCAAGCAGTATCACCACAGCGACGTCATCGGCGAACTGGCCGACGCCACGGGCATCGTCTGCGGCTCCCCGACCCACAACAACGGCATCATGCCGCTCATGGCCGACTTTTTGACCTACATGAAGGGACTGCGGCCCGTAGGGCGCGTGGGCGCGGCTTTCGCCTCCTTCGGCTGGAGCGGCGAATCGTTGGCCGTGCTGACCGACTGGCTCAAATCGGCCAAGATCGAGGTCGTGGAGCCCGGCGTGAAGTGCAAGAACGTGCCCGATCACGCCAAGCTGGCCGAATGCAAGGAGCTGGGACGCCTGGTGGGCAAGGCCATTGTGGCCAAAGTAGAAGCCGAGGCTTAAGGCGCATACCGTGTCGCGCAACCGAGACACCAAACGGCAAATCCTCGACCTCCTGGCCGGCGACGGCTGGGAGGCGGGGCTTGAAAGTCTGGCGGACCTTGGCCAGCAGGCCGTGGCCCCACTCTTTTCGGCCCTGTGCAACCCCTCGGCGCTGGTGCGCTGGCGCGCCGTGACCGGATTCGGGGTCGTGGTCGCCGCCCTGGCCGCCAAGACCCCGGAAAAGGCGCGGGTGGTCATGCGTCGCTTCATCTGGAGCCTTAACGACGAGTCCGGAGGCATCGGCTGGGGCGCGCCCGAGGCCATGGCCGAGATCATGACCCAGAGCCCGCTGGTTGCCGCCGAGTATCACAACCACCTCTTGGCCTATATCCACGAGGACCACTGCCGCCCGGACTGCTATCTGGAATACGCCCCCCTGCGCCGAGGCGCGGTGTGGGGCGTGGCCCGTCTGGCGCAGACCCGGCCCGATCTGGCGCTCAAGGCCGAGCCCGACCTGCTCTGTGCCCTGGCCGACTGCGACAAGGCCATCCAGGGCCTTGCGGCCTGGGCCTGCGGCCAGCTCGGGCTGACTTCGGCCCTGCCGCTGCTTGAGCCTTTACGCCGGGAGCAATCGACGCTGGAACTCTACCGCGACCGAGAACTTCTGGAACCGACCCTGGCCGCCCTGGCCGCCGAGGCCATGGACCGGATCACCGGCCCAGCACCCGCACAACACTAGAAGGAGACTTTCCATGGATGTTCTCATGCTATCCAGGCTCCAGTTTGCCATGGCTACCATGTTTCATTTCATCTTCGTCCCGCTGACCCTCGGTCTGTCCATCCTGGTGGCCATCATGGAAACCAAGTATGTGCGCACCGGCGATGAGATGTACAAACGGATGACCAAATTCTGGGGCAAGCTCTTTGTCATCAATTTCGTGCTCGGCGTGGTCACGGGCATCACGCTCGAATTCCAGTTCGGCACCAACTGGTCCCGCTACTCCGAATATGTCGGCGACATCTTCGGCTCGCTCCTGGCCATCGAGGCCACTACGTCCTTTTTCCTGGAATCAACCTTTCTTGGCGCATGGATTTTCGGCTGGACCATCCTGTCCCCCAAAATGCACGCGGCCTGCATCTGGCTGGTGGCCATCGCCTCCAACCTCTCGGCCGTGTGGATCCTGCTGGCCAACGCCTTCATGCAGAACCCGGTGGGCTATGTGATCCGCAACGGCCGCGCCGAACTGGACAACTTCTTCACCGTGCTGACCAACCCCTTCGGCTGGCAGCAGTACGTTCACACCTTGAGCGGTGCCTTTACCCTGGCCGGATTCTTCATCATGGGAGTCTCGGCCTACCATCTGCTCAAAAAACAGAATATCGAGTTCTTCACCCGCTCCTTCAAGATGGGCATGTACTTCGCGCTCGTCTTCTCCGTGCTGGTCGCCCTGCAGGGCCATCACCACGCCCAGGAAGTGGGCCGGATCCAGCCCGCCAAGCTCGCGGCCATGGAATCCTTGTGGGAAACCCAGGAAAGCGCGCCCATGTACCTGCTGGTCGTGCCGGATGAAAAGAACGAGAAGAACGCCATTGAGCTTTTCGGCATTCCCGGCGGCCTGTCCTTCCTAGCCCACGGCTCCTTCGACACCCCGGTGCAGGGCCTCAAAGACTGGCCCGAAGAAGATCGCCCGCCCGTACTGCTGACCTTCCTGTCCTTCCGGGCCATGGTCGGCATCGGCACGCTGCTGCCCATCCTGTGCATCTGGGCCTTCCTGCGCCGCAACAAGCTGACCGAGACGCCAAAGCTGCTTCGGGTCATGCTCTACGCCATCCCCCTACCCTACATCGCCATCGAGGCGGGCTGGGTCGTGGCGGAAGTGGGCCGCCAGCCCTGGATCGTATATGGCCTGATGCGCACGGCGGACGCGGTCTCGCCCATCGTCACCTCGCAGGTTGCGTTCTCCCTGGTATCCCTGACCCTGCTCTACGCCCTGCTCGGCGCGCTGGACATCTACCTGCTGTACAAATACGCAAAAAAAGGCCCGGCCGAGGCATAACCCGTTCGGATCACAAGGAGGATTGATTCATGCTCGAAACCATCTGGTTTTTACTCTGGGGCGTGCTCTGGGCCATCTACTTCATTCTGGACGGCTACGATCTGGGCATCGGCAGCCTGGTCCCCTTTCTGGGCAAATCCGACCGCGATCGCCGCGTCATGTTCAATTCCATGGGCCCCTTCTGGGACGGCAACGAAGTCTGGCTGATCACCGCCGGCGGCGTGACATTCGCCGCGTTCCCCAAGGCCTACGCGGTCATGTTCAGCGGACTCTACATACCGCTCATGCTCCTGCTCTTCGCGCTGATCATCCGCGGCGTGTCCCTGGAATTTCGCCATCAGGTCGACAGCCCTGCCTGGCGGCGGGTCTGGGACTGGGGCGCGACGATCGGCAGTTTCCTGCCCGCCCTGATCCTGGGCGTGGCCTTCTCCAACATCTTCATGGGCCTGCCCCTGGATGAGAACGGCGTTTTCCAGGGCAGCTTCCTGGTCCTGTTCAATCCCTACGGTCTCGTCGGCGGCGTGCTCTTCGTGCTGCTTTTCGCCATGCACGGC